>Ga0190271_10000941_pt1 | contig 15768 bp, 14 predicted proteins | sample Popmic356T_FD_133747 | JGI IMG/M metagenome (GOLD analysis project Ga0190271, IMG submission 133747) | Populus adjacent soil microbial communities from riparian zone of Weber River, Utah, USA - 356 T | ecosystem: Environmental > Terrestrial > Soil > Riparian zone | place: USA: Utah | collected...
CAGAAAACGGCCGTCGCGGCCGCCGCCGACCGGCCGGAGCGCTTGCCGAACGGTGACCCGAACTTGAACGGCGACTGGGCCGGCGAGCAGCGCGTCATGACGGATCGCCGCGGCATCAGCGGCGCGCTCGTGCCGATCAGCGTCGCAGATCGGTTGGAGCCCGGCGCCGTGCCCGAGGGTGGGCGCGCGTTCCCGGGCGCGCGCGGCACGCCGGAGTCTCTCGCCGAGAACGCGATCCAGGCCGCGTGGACGCGGCCGAGCCCCGTGCCGCTGACGGAGGCCGGGCGGCGGGCGGCCGAAGGTTTCGATCCGTCGTCTGACGACAACCCGCGGCTGCGCTGCGAGCCGACGAACATCCTCTTCGACTGGGGCTTCGAGACGTTCACGAATCGAATCACGCAGGACGAGAACTCGATCCGGATCCAGTACGGCGCGCCCGGCATCGACCGCAGGATTCATCTGAACGAAACCGCGCACCCGGCTGGCATCGAGCCGAGCGTCGCCGGGCACTCGATCGGGCGCTTCGAGAACGATGTGTTGATCGTCGACACTGTTGGGTTCAAGCCCGGAGTCTTGTCGGCCGACGGGTACACGATGCACAGCGATCAGCTGCATGTCGTCGAGCGATTCTCGGTCGATCGCTCCGGCGGCGCGCTCGCGTTGCGCCGCGAATACGCAGCCGAGGACCCGCTGTACTTCACGGGGCAATTCCGCGGGGCGGATACGGCCTTCGTCGCCGACTTGCCGTACGAGCCGCCGACCTGCAACGATCTGAGCTACAAGACCGGCCAAGGCACGCCAGCGGTTGACCTGGCCCAGCCGCCGGCCGCGGCGACGGCGGAACCGGCGCCCGCGAAGTCGTGGTGGATGTTCTGGAAGTGAGCGCTTCGGAACCAGTTCGAGGCGAAGATTGTCGGAGTTGCCGTGCCCGAAATAGATAGCAAAGTCAGCTTGCCCGGTGGCGTAACCGAGGCCAAGCCCAGCCGCGCGAAGTGGTGGATCTCGGAGCTGATCTCGCTCGCGATCGTGCTCGCCGCCGTGACGGCCGCGCGCTCATCGATTGCCGATCACTACTACGTGCCGTCGGGCTCGATGCAGTACACGCTGATGGATGGCGATCGCGTCATCGTCAACAAGATGTCGTACGGGTTCCGCATTCCGCTCACGAAGATCGACATCTTCGGCTCGTCGACTCCGGAGCGCGGCCAGATCGCTGTGTTCGACTCGCCGCAGGACGGGACGACCCGCCTCATCAAACGGATCGTCGCCATCGGCGGCGACCGCGTGTCGGTCGTCGACGGCCAGCTTTCGATCAACGGCCAGCCGCTCGGCGACCGCGAAATCGAGCACTTCGGCGAGCGCGAGGCGCTGTTGAACCTGCGCAGCGGCGGCGGCCCCGACTACGAGATCGAAGTGCCGCCAGGCATGGTGCTCGCGATGGGCGACCACCGCGGCAATAGCAACGACGGGCGCAGGTTCGGGCTCATCGACGAGCGCGAGCTGTTCGGCCGCGCCATCGCGATCTACTACCGCAGACCCGCCATGGCCGCGGAATGCGTCCGGGCCTCCCCGGAATGCCCTAGGGGCGACGGCTTCACTTGGCAGCCGCTGTAGCGCGGCTCTAGCTCAAGGCGCGCACCGAGCGGGCGGCCCCGGGCGATCGCAGTCGCGCGCACGGCGCCCGGCGCGCGCCTCGTCGTAGGCGCGCTCGATGGCTTCGTAGTCGAGTATGGCCCGTTGTAGCTCCGGGTTTTCTGCCACGACGCGCGCCATCTCTGCAGCGAATCGCTGCTGCATCGTGCCTTCCTTGATCTCCTCACCTTGGGCCATCGATATGGCCTGGCTTGCGGCCGGGCTGAAGATACATTCCTGCGACACGCCGCTCGTGCAGGCGGACCTGAGTCCGTCCATCCAGGCCCTTGCCGCCGCGTTCGAAATGTCGTCTTTGAATTGGGGCCGGCAGGTCCGCTGCCGCAGGCGCGTGCCTGTCGAGTCTTCGGCCTGACAGTGCACGTCGAAGGCGTCGTCGCTGTTCAAGTCGTTGAAGACCTCATAGACGCGAACGCGCGCCGCTTCGAGCGCGGACCGAAAGTCCGCCGGCCGCCGGCCGCGCACGACGACCTCTTCGGGTTCGTCACGTGCAGCTTGGCTCGGCCCAATGCCGCTCGCCGGGTCTCCCGCCTGCGCCCACAGCGGCGCCGAGCACAACAGCGCCCATGAAATCAGAGCCAGGCGTGTCGGCTTACTCGTTATCACGACGCGTGTGCGTGACCGTCGGTCTCAGTAGTACGTCAGCGTCTCGATTCCCGTTCCGGCCTTGAACGTCTTCGTGACGGTCGCCGTCGCGAGATCGACGGCCGACACCGTGCCGTCGCCGTGATTCGCGACGAGTGCGGTCTTGCCGTCGGCCGAGAAGCCGATGCCCATCGGCGAGGCCCCGACCTTGAACGTGCGTTGTGGCGCACGGAGATTGGCGGCGTCGAAGATGCTGATCGACGAGCCAGCCATCGTCAGTAGCCACTTCCCGTCCGGCGAGTAGTACGCCTTGTACGCGGCGTCCGTCGTGTCGGCCAATGCGATGCGGTCGAGCACTTGATCGTTCGAGGTGTCGATGACGGCGATCTCGGGCCGCGCAAGGTCCATCGCGATGACGCGCTTGCCGTCCGGCGAAGTCGTGATGCCTTGCGTGCCGCGCGGCATCGGCACCGTGCCGACCTGCTTGCGCGTGCGAAGATCGAGCACGCTGACGAACAGCTTGTCGTCCTTGTTCGCGACATACGCTTTACTGCCGTCGGGCAGCACGGCGATCCAGTGTCCCGAGCCTTCGTGATCGATCGTCGCGACGATGCGCCCGGCCGCGCCGTCCACGACGAGGATCTTGCGGTCGAGCTCGGCAGTGACGTAGACCATGCCGTTCGCGTCGATCTGCACGCCGTGCGGCGAGCGATACGGCGAGAGGTCGATGATTTTTGCAACTTTGCGCTCTGCCAGGTCGAGCACGTAGAGCTCGTGCCCCGGCTCGGGATTGCGGTTGTAGACGCCGGGCCCGTAGATTCCCACGTAGGCGAACCGGTGATCGGCCGACAGCGCGAAATCGTGCGGGTTCTTCGGCAGCTCGAGGCTCGAGCGCTCCGCGAGCGAGGTCGGGTCGAGGAAGCGCACGTGGCCGCCGAGCTTGTCGACGAGCAAGAGACCATCCGAGCCCGTCGTGTGGTTGAGACTCTCGCTCGCGGCGGGCAGTGCGGCCGCGAGCGCGAGAACAGTGGCGATCGATCGAAGCATGGTGTTTCCCCCGCAACGGCGAACGGCCGTGCAACGCTGCCGTTATCGTAGCCCAGGGCCCTACGTGGCGGCAGAGGCGGCGGCCGGGCGGGGGGCGCCCGGCCGCCGGCGCGTCACGCCAACGAGCCGCGGCTAACGCGCGCGAGAATCAAGCTCACGATCACGCCGAGGCCCGTGAGCGTCAGCACGAGGTTTGCGAGCCAGCCGATCCACGGCAGGTTGATCGCAACGATGACGATGACGAGGCCGAGGAGAAGCGTCGCGGCGAAGTGCGGCGGCGTCGGCCGATTGCGCAGCACGCCGCGCCCGATGATCTGCCCGATCACGGCCTTCGAGAAATACAGGCCGATGGCGCCGACCAGGAACGTCAGCACGCCGAGCGGGATTCCGACGATGGTGATGCAGAACAACACCGCGGCGACGGGCAGCGTCACGGCAGCCGCGAGCCCGATGCCGAACGATTTCAGGACGGCCGGCGCGCTCGGTAGCGATGCCTCTCTCAGCACCGGGAACAGCCAGAGCAACAGCAGGCCCGTCACGAACGCCCCGCCGAGGCGGATGACCTGGCCGAAGTAGTAGTTGAACGTCGAATACTCGTTACGGCGCTGCTCGCGCTCGACGAGCTGCTCGTTGACGATTCCGCCGACGACAGCGCCGGCGGCGATGCTCAAGTCGCCGGCGGTGTCGACGTGGCCCGTGACGTTGCCGCCGACACGCGCCGTCGGCTGCACGGCGATCGTGCCCGCGTAGCCCTCGACGTCGCCTTCGACGGCGCCGCTGACGCTGACCCTCGCCCCGAATCCCCTGAAATCCACACCGACGCGGCCGTCAACGTCGACGGTCTCGCCGAACCCCATCGCGTTGCCCGCGACGTTCGCCTCCGGTCCGATGTTGACGCCGTTGGCGAAACCGTAGAAGTCGCGGCCGATGCGAGCGTTCGCGAGCGACAAGTCCTCTGCGCCGCCGATGACGGTGCCCCCGACCGTGCCCTCGATGGTGACCTTCTGGGCGCCCGTGACCAGATTACCCGTGACGTTGCCGCGCACCGTGACCTCTTGGCCGAACGCGAGCAGGTCGCCGTTGATGGTGCCGTCGATCTCCACGGTCTGGCCAAGCGCGAGCAGCGTGTCGTTGATCGTCTCATCGGCCGTAACGGTCACGGCAGTCTCGCTTCGCCGGATCTCGAACGCATGACCGACAGACGGCAGTGCGACGACGACGGCGAGTAGCGCTACCGCGACGCCCGCGAACGCGCGGCGGCGCACCGTTGAAACCGCTAGCCAGGTGATGAACGCGATGACGAGCATCGCGCCGATAAAGTTCATTGCAGAAGTCCACATAGCAGTTCCCTCGTAGACGATGAATGTCATGACCTCGACGGCGCGCTCGAAGAGCGTGCCCGACTTGAGTGGGTCCAGCCACCCGAGCTCGCTCGGGATGGCCGCCGCGACCGTGCTCCAGAAGGCTTTGCTGAAGGCGCCGATCAGCACGACGCTCGCCACGAGCACGACGAAGTCGCGCGCGCTCGGCGGCGGCGAGAAGCGCGGAATCGGCGCCAGGTCGTCGGCAAAGCGCAGAGCGGCGCGCAGCACCGCGCTCTCGCTGCCGAGCGACTCCATGCGCGTGCGGCACGCGGTGCACGTAACCGCATGTTGCTCGAGTGCTCGGGCCTCGCGTGCCGACAGAGCGCCGTCGGCGTACATCGAGTGGGTGATCGGGGAGGGGCAGCTCATGGGGTCTCCGTCAGCGATTGGCGCAACAGTTGCTTGGCGCGGCAGAGCAGCACGCCGACATGGTTGCGCGTGATTCCCAGCGTCTTGGCGATATCGTCGTAGTCGGCGTCCGAGTAGTAGGCGAGTGCGAGCGGGACGCGGTAGCGCTCGGGTAGTTTCGCGACCGCCGCGTTCACGGCCGTCGCGCGTTCTTGAGTCAGCGCCGCGCCGAGACCGTCGACGCCGGGCGCTTCGGCTGCCGCCGCTTCCTCGGCTTCGCTGCCGAACAGCGTGACTTCCTTGCTGCGGCGGCGCAGCAAATCCATGCAGTAGTTGCGCGCGATGCTCATGACCCAACCCGCGAACGGCTGCGCCGGGTCGTAGCTCGCAAACGCGCGATAGGCCCGCGCGAACGCCTCCTGGGCGGCGTCCTCGGCGCGGTCGGTCGAGCCGAGGAGCTGGCGACACAGCCCTCGTACTTGCCGGTAATGCGCTGTATAGAGCTCGGCAAAGCCCGCCTCCTTCGTCATTCACGAGTCCTGAATGGGCTGGACATGAGGTAATACGGCCGGCTTCCAGAATTCATTACAGTAACCGCATGCCGGAGTCCCGAGAGCTAGCCGCGGCGCGGCTTTGCATGGCGGAAGCCGAGGCCGACTGGGCCTCGGCCGAAGGCTTGGCGCGCTTGGCCGACGGGTTGGGGCGGCTAGCCGACATAATCGACGCGGGCAAAGGGCCCGACGCCCGGACCGCGGGCAATTTGGCGGCGACCTATGCCGGCCGTTTCTACCGCCGCGTCCGGGACAAGCTCGCGGGCGACGCTCAGGTTCCCGAGCCCGAGCTCGAGCATTGCTTCAAGGTCGTGCTCGCGTTCGATCAGGTCGAAAGCTCGCTGCCCCCGGCAGCGAGTGAAACGAAGATCGCGATCGTCGAAGCGCTGATCGACCGCTACTACGAGGGCCACTCGCCGGAGCAGAAGCGCGCGGCAATCGAGCAGCTTGCCGCGCTGCGCTCTCCGCGTTGAGACGCTAGAGCTCCGTCTTCGCGACGTCGGCGAGGATCGTCTCGCGATAGACGGGCAGCGACCAGCCCTGCTTCTCGAGCTCGTCGAGCCGCGCCTCGAACTTTTTCAGGTACTCGCGTTTGCTGCCGTAGAGCTCGCGCAGCTTCGCTTGCGAGAACGGCTCCTGATAGGCGCTCAAGCGGCACATGATCTGCGCGCCTTGCAAGCCGTTGGCGCGGACGTACTCGCTCGGATTCGCGATCACGGGATCGGCGGCGGTGTTCACGGGTGCGTACTTCGCCGTCGGCACGTCGACGTATGGGCTACGGATGCCGCCGACCGGGTTACCGTGCACATCGAGCACCATCGTCGAGCCGTCGTTGCTCTCGTCGCGGTCGAGCAGGATGCGCGGCGCGCGCGGCGGCACGATGCCTTCGTCGACCCAGCGCAGTAAGTGATGCAGGCTCACGGAAAAGTAGGCCTGCGTCAGGAACGTGGAGAGCGGCTTCGTGCACGGATTCGGCAGCAGGCGCGCGTTGTCGCGCGAGTCGACGTGGCCGATCGCCGCAAACTCGTACAACCGGTACTGTAGCCCAAGCTCGTCGCCGTCCTGGCGGCGCGTCACGTTTGTTTCGACCTCGTGCATGGTCGGCATGTGGACCAGCGGTACGTCGATCTCGCGGATCGTCGAGCCGTTCGAGGTCGGCATGAAGCCGTCGAAGATGCGGTTCATCTCCGGCGTGCGAAACACCATGTGCGCCGGCAGATAATTGATCAGCGTCCCGGCGCTCATTGACGTTCCGCCCATGACCATCTTGCGGACCGGACCGGCGAGCGGGCTCTTCGAGCTGCGCAGCAGCGCGCCGACCTGAGCGATGATCTCGTTCTGCTGCCCGTTCTCGACTTTCAGGTTGCCGTAGCGCGCCGCGTTGAAGGCGACGAACTGCTGCGGCGAGGTCGTGACGATCTCGACGGCGGCGTGGCCCGCGTCCATCAAGTACCCGGACGTGAACTCGAACATGTGCGCGGCGCCGCTGCTGTGCATCGACTCCGCGAGCACGAGGCCGCTGAACTCGTCGTCATCGGCCGGCTGGCGTACGACGACGCGCGTCGTGTAGGGCTTGCCGGCGGCCGTGCCGGAAGCGAAGTACTCGGTCGTCTCGTAGCGGAAGTGCGCGAGATCGAGCCCGCGCGCGAGCGACGGGGACGAGTCGAAGGCGGGGCCGGGGCCGGTGACGGGCGCCGACAACGTCGGCAGCGCCACGGCCGTCGGCACGCGCGGGATGCCTTCGATCTCGGGCTCGGGGCGCGGCCCGCCCGGGCCGCCCGGTGGCTGCGCAAAGGCGCTCGCGGCGGCGAGCGAAGCGGCGAGCGTGGCGACGGCGAACGTTCGCGCTAGCGGACGTGACAGCATGGCATTCCCCCAAAAAGAGGGGGACACCTTAAATCACGGTCGAGAAAACGAGAAGCCTGCCGGCCGGCGTCGAGGCGGTTCGAGGCCGGGCGGTTACTCGTGGCGGGCGACGGCGTGAATGACGCGCTCGTGCTCGAAGTAGACCGAGAACGCGGCGTAGTCCCAGCGCGTGATCGGCGGCTGCTCGGCGACGGAGCCTCCCACCGGGGAGTGGCGTTCGAGCGGCGCACCGTAGGCCGACTCGACGGCCGTCATCGACATACCCGGCTTCGGCCGTGCGTCGAGGGACTGCCGGTCCACCTCGATGCCGTCGAGGAGCAGCGTATCGGCATGCGCGGCCGATGCCGCGAGCAGCAGCAGCGCCAACGTCGTAGGAATGGTTTTGGCCATGATCCGATCCTCCCTGGACTGCGTGGGAATATAGCACTGCGAAAAACCGCCTCAAATTCGCACCCCTCCTTTTGTGGCGGCGGTCACACTTCGGCTCAGGCCCGTCTCGCGCCCGCGCCGTTACTGACTCTGCGACGTGCCGGCGCGGGCGTTATGGTTTAATCGCGGCTCATGTTTCGGCCGCTCGAATGGTTCATCGGCTTGCGCTACTTGCGCTCGCGCCGCTGGCGCGCGCTCGTATCGTTCAGGACGGCGGCCTCCCTGCTCGGTCTTGCGCTCGGCGTCACGGCGCTCATCGTGATTCTCTCGGTGTTGAACGGTCTCGAGGCCGAGACCCGGACGCGGCTGCTCGCACTGAGCGCGCACGCGACGGTGTCGGCCCCCGAAGGCTTCGCCGACTGGCGCGAGCTCGAGAGGCGCTTCGCGAGCACGCCGGGCGTCGTGGCCGTGACCCCGTACGTGCGCCTCGAAGGCATGCTCGCGGCCGGCCCGAACCTACGGCCGGCCGTCGTGCGCGGCATCTTGCCGGCCGAGGAGGGTGCGGCTTCGGATTTGGAGCGCATCATCAAGGGCGGCGCGCTCGGGAATCTCATGCCCGGCGCTCGCCGCATCTTGCTCGGCCGCGTGCTTGCCTCGAACTTGGGTCTGGACACCGGCGACGCCGTGAGTTTGCTCGTGCCGCGGGTCATCGACGGTCGAGTCTCCCCCCGGTACGAGGCGTTCACCGTCTCCGGCGTCATCGATGCGGGTGTCCCCGACCACGATACGTCGCTCGCGCTCGTGCATCTCGCCGACGCCAGCGAGCTCAAAGGCTTGAACGGCGCCGCGGAAGGCGTCGCGTTGAAGTTCGACGATCCGTTTCGCGTGCGCGAATTCGCGGCGGCGCAGCGCGGCACGCTCGACCCCGCATGGCGTTACTCGGACTGGACCGAGGAGTACCGCAATCTCTTCACGGCCATGCGCATCGAGAAGCTGATCATGTCGATCCTCCTCGTGATGATTGTCGGTGTCGCAGCCTTCAACATCGTGGCTTCGCTGATGATGGTCGTCATCGATAAGCAGAAGGACATCGCAATCCTCCGGACCTACGGGCTCGAGGCGCACCGCGTCGCGCGGATCTTCATCGTGCAAGGCGCAGCGATCGGTCTCGTCGGTGCGCTGCTCGGCGTGGGTCTCGGCCTCTCGCTCGCCTACAACATCGACGTCGTAGTCCCGTGGCTCGAGCAGACGTTCGGCTTTCAAATCATGCCGGGCGACGTCTACTACGTGACGGCGTTGCCGTCGCAAGTGGAGCTTTTCGACGTCGTAACGGTGCCCCTCGCCGCGTTTGCGCTCGCTATTTTGGCGACGTTGTATCCCGCGCGGCGCGCGGCCGCGATCGCGCCGGCGAGCGCGCTGCGGTACGACTAGCGCATGCGTCAACCGTACGAGCTGTCGATCGCCGTCCGTTATCTGCGCACTCGCAGCGCGCACAGCTTTATCTCGTTCATCTCGGCAGTTTCGATGATCGGCATCGCGCTCGCGGTCGCGGTATTGATTGTCGTGTTGTCGATCATGAACGGCTTCGAGCACGAGCTTCAGAGGCGGATTTTGGGCATGGTGTCCGATGCGTCGATCACGGGCTACCCGGAGGGGACCCTTCTCACGGACTGGCGCGCAGTGCGCGAGCGCGTGCTCGCGCGCGACGACATCGAGGCCGCCGCGCCCTACGTCGAAGGCCAAGCAATGGCCGCGGCAGGAGAAACGGCTGCGGGCATCACGGTCCGCGGCGTCTATCCCGAGCTCGAGCCTACGGTCTCGACGATCGGCTCCGTCATGACGAGCGGCACCTTGGACGAGCTCACGGCCGGCAGCTATCGCGTCGTGATCGGCACGCAGCTCGCCGCAGCGCTCGGTGTCGGCGTCGGCAACAAGATCCTTCTGGTTCTCGCCGATGGTGCGCGCGTAACGCCGGCCGGGCTCGTGCCGCGCATGCGCAGCTTCACCGTCACGGGCGTGTTCGATGCCGGCATGTACGAATACGATCGCGGGCTCGTGTTCACGAGCTTCGACGATGCGGCGCTGTTGTTTCGCACGGGCGGCGAGGCGACGGGGTTGCGGCTCGCCATTCCCGACCTCTACAACGCGCGCGAGACGGGCGGGGCGGCGGCGCGGGAGCTCGTCGACGCAGGGCTCGGAGCGAACTACTACATCGACGACTGGACGCGCGGCTTCTCCACGTTCTTCCGCTCGATCCAACTGCAAAAGACGATGATGTTCGTGATTTTGTCACTCGTAATCGCCGTGGCCGCCTTCAACATCGTCTCGACGTTGATGATGGTCGTGCGCGACAAGCGCGGCGACATCGCGATCCTGCGCAGCATCGGTACGACGCAGCGCAGCGTCATGACGTTGTTCGCGAGCCAGGGGACGCTGATCGGCATCATCGGCGCCGTGCTCGGCGTCCTGCTCGCTCTGCTGTTCTCGTGGCAGCTCGCGAATATTGTCACTGCGCTGCAATGGCTATTCGACGTCGATCTGCTCTCCGCCGAGGTGTATTACTTGGACAATCTGCCCACTCAGGTACGGCCGCTCGAGGTCTTGCAGATCGGCGGCATGGCGCTGGTGCTCGCTGTCGCAGCCACGTTCTATCCGGCGCTGAGCGCGGCGCGCCAGCCGCCGGCCGAGGCGCTGCGCTATGAGTAGCGCCACGCCGGTTCTCGAGGCGCGCGGGCTCGTCAAGACGTTCAGCGACGTCGGGCGCAATGTCGAGGTCCTGCGCGGCGTCGAGCTCAGCATCGCGAAAGGGGATCGCATCGCGATCATCGGCTCGTCGGGCTCCGGGAAGACGACGCTGCTCCAGCTCATCGGCGGCCTCGATCAGCCGACGGCCGGCGACGTCCTCGTCGTCGGCGAGTCGATGAGCTCGCTGCGCGACGCGGACCGCGGCCGGCTCCGCAATCGCGCGCTCGGCTTCGTCTATCAATTTCACCATCTGCTGCCGGAGTTCACGGCGCTCGAGAACGTGGCGATGCCATTGCTCGTGCGCGGCACTGCGCCGGCGCAGGCCGCCGCCGAGGCGCGCGGCCTGCTCGAGCGCGTAGGGTTGGGCGAGCGGCTCGAGCATCGCCCGAGCCAGCTGTCGGGCGGCGAGCGGCAGCGAACGGCCGTCGCTCGCGCGCTCGTGACGCGGCCCGCCGCGGTCCTCGCCGACGAGCCGACGGGCAATCTCGATAGGCCGACAGGCTTGCGCGTGTTCGAGCTGCTGCTCGAGCTCAATGCCGCGCTCGGCACGAGCTTGGTCGTAGTCACTCACGATCCCGATCTGGCGGCGCGCATGGATCGCGTGCTCGAGCTCAAGGACGGCCTATTGAGGCCCGCCTAGCCAGCAGCGTCGCGTGCCCGTTTCGGCCCGCACCGATCGTCTGGATCGGCGCCGCGTGGCTGCTCGGCACCGTCGGCGCGCATCAGCTGCCGCAGCTTCCCGGCGCCGCCTGGTGCGTGCCGCTGCTGCTCGCGGCGTTGCTGGCGTTGCGGTGGTCACCGCTTCGGCCGTTGCTCGTCGCCGCCTTGGCCGCTGGATGGACTTGCTGGTGCGCCGGTGACCGGCTGGCCGAGCGCCTGCCGCTTGCCTCGCTCGGCGCCGATATCGAGCTGACGGGCACGGTGGCCGGATTTCCGAGCGCAGCGCCGGGACAGATCACGTTCGCGTTCGAGGTCGCCGAGCCGCGGCCAGCCGGCGTGCCGCCGCGGCTGCGTTTGACGTGGTACGAGCCGCCGGCCGGCATCCAGCCCGGCGATGCGTTGGCCATGATGGCGCGGCTGCGGCCGCCGCGCGGCGCGCGCAATCCCGGCGGCTTCGACTACGAGCAGTGGCTCACCGTCAACGGTTACGGTGCGACCGGCTACGTGCGCTCCGGCGTCGTCCGCGGCGCCGCCGCCGGCACAATCGCCACGCGCTGGCACAGGTTTCGCGCCGCGCTTGCCGAGCGAATCGGCGCGGCGAGCGCGGATGGCGACGGCGTGGCATTGCTGACGGCGCTCGCGCTCGGCGAGCGGTTTCGTTTCACGGAGCAGCACTGGGCCGATTTTCGCCGCACGGGCACGAGCCACCTCGTTGCCGTTTCCGGAATGCACGTCGCGCTGCTCGGCGCCGTCGTGTTCGTCGCGCTGCGACGCATTTGCCTGCGACTGCCTGCGCCGGCGGCGAGCCTCGATCTCGAGGTTGCGTCCGCGGCAAGCCTCCTCGCGACGGCTTACTACGCGGCACTGACGGGCTTCGCCGTGCCGGCGCAGCGCTCGCTCGTCATGATCGCGGTTGCGCTGATTGCGCTCGCGAGCCGCCGTCGAATAGGCGCGGCCCAGATCGTCGCGGCGACGCTCGTCGCGGTGCTCGTCTTCGATCCGTTCGCGCCACTGTCGGCGTCGTTCTGGTTGTCGTTCGTCGCAGTCGCGATCTTGCTCGCGCTGGCGGCGCCGAGGACGGTGGTGCGTGGGGCGTCGAGCCGTTTTCGGCGCATCGCTCGCGGCGTGCTCGACTTCGTGCGCCTCCAGTGGTGGATCGGGCTCGCGCTGCTGCCGCTGACGGCGTGGTACTTCGGCGAAATTTCGATCGTCGGTCCCGTCGTGAACCTCGTGGCGATTCCGTTCTTCAACGCCTGTCTCGTGCCGCTGGCCGTGCTCGCGACGCTCGCGCTCTCGCTCGACGCCGTTGCCCCTTGGTCGGCGCCGGCCGTCGACGTCGTCGCAGCGCTCGCCGGCATCACGGTGCGCGCGCTGCATGCTGTCGCGGAGCTGCCTGGTGCAGCGCGCGCATTGCCGCTGTCGTCCGCGCTTGCGCTGGCCGTGGCCGTGCTCGGCGTCGTGTTCGCCGTGTGTGGTGCCGGCCTGCCGGGCCGGCGCTGGGCGTGGCTGGCGCTTGCTCCGATCGCGCTGCCCGCGCTTCAGTTGCCGCCGCACGGCACCGCGCGAGCGCTCGTGCTCGACGTCGGCCACGGCCTCGCCGTCGTCGTCGAGACGCACAGCTTCAGGCTGCTGTTCGACGCGGGACCGACGGCGCGCTCGGGATTCGACAGCGGCGAGGAGATCGTCCTGCCCGCGCTCGCGGCTCGCGGCCGGCGCGGCCTCGACCGCTTCGTGGTCAGCCACGCCGACAACGACCACGCTGGCGGCGCCGCGGCGGTCGTCGCGGCGTTTCCCGGTCTCGACGTGCTGAAAGGCCCGGACGTGGCCGCGATCTCGGGCCGCGCGTGCGTCGCAGGCGAGGAATGGGAGTGGGACGGCGTCCGATTCAGCATCCTGCATCCGCGCGCCGATTTCGGCTCGCGCGGCAACGACAGCTCGTGCGTGCTGAAGGTCGAGACGGGCGCGAGCGCGCTGCTCGTCACGGGCGACATCGAGCGGCGCGGCGAGAGCGCGGCGCTCGCGCAGGGGCAAGCACTCGCCGCCGACGTAGTCGTAGTGCCGCACCACGGCAGCGCGACCTCGTCGTCGCCGGCCTTCGTCGCCGCGGTCGGTGCGCGGTATGCGATCGTCTCTGCCGGCCATGCGAACCGCTGGGGATTCCCGCGGCCCGAGGTCCGCGAGCGCTGGCGAGAGAGCGGGGCGGTTGTCGTCGTCACGGGCGACGCGGGCGCCGTGAGCGTCGAGCTTCGGCCCCAGGGCGTCGCTGTCGCGGCCGAACGTGATGGCCGTCACCGTTATTGGGCCGCGCCGTGATTTTCATGGTGAATCAGACGTCAGCGCGCTATAGTTCGCGGCAACTTTCGGTCGGAGCAACGGATCGCTCATGCTCGAGATCGTCCAGGCCGGCGGTTGGCTCATGTGGCCAATCATCGGTTGCTCGGTGGTGGCGGTCGCGATAACTCTCGAACGGCTGTGGACGCTGCAAGAAAGGCGCGTGCTGCCGGCGAGTGTCGCGGATCACGTCTGGGAGCTGGTCCAGCACAATCAGCTCGACGCGAAGCAGATTCAGCAGGTGCACCAGAGCTCGCCGCTCGGTCAGGTGCTTGCCGTCGGACTCGCCTATCGTCACGCCCCGCGCGACGTCCTCAAGGAAGCCGTCGAGGACACGGGCCGGCATGCCGTGCACGATCTCGAGCGTTACTTGAGCCCGCTCGGCACGATCGCGGCGATCTCGCCGCTGCTCGGCTTGCTCGGCACCGTTTCCGGAATGATCCGATCGTTCACGGCCATCACGACCGAAGGCGTCGCGAACCCGGCCGTGCTCGCGGGCGGCATTTCGGAGGCCCTCGTCGCGACGGCGGCCGGTTTGACGGTCGCCATCCCGTCGTTGATCGCTTACCGCTACCTGCGCGGGCGCGTCGACGGCCTGGTCGTGAAGATAGAGAAGGAATCGATCCGCTTCATCGAGGCGTTGCTGCACCAGCAGCGGGCGGGTGTATTCGGAGTCGCCGATGAAGCTGCAAAGCCGATCAAGAGACGAGCCTGAGATCAACGTAATCTCGCTCGTCGACGTGCTGCTCGTCCTCGTGCTGTTTCTCATGGTGTCGACGAGCTTCCTGCGCGAGACCGAGATCACGATGCAGCTCCCGGAGGCAGCCGCCGACGCGCCAACCACTGCTCCCGACGACAAGCTCGAGATCATGATCACGCAAGCAGGTGCCTACGTCGTCAACGGGCGCGAGCTCGTGAACAGCGAGCGCCGTACGCTGCGCGCCGCGATCGAGCGGCTCGCGGGCGAGAAGCGCGACGTGCCGGTGTTCATCCGCGCCGACGCGGCTGCGACACACCAAGCCGTCGTCACGGCGATGGACGTCGCGGGTCAGCTCGGCTTCGTCAGGCTCAATATCGCCACCGTCACGCCGCCCGAAGCGCAAGCGCAGTGAGGTCCGCAACGCGGACGTCCACCGCTTTGTACCGGGCGTAGTAAGTCAAGGTCATGCCCCAAGCTGAGCCGAGCGCAGCCGCGACCTATCGGCGGCTGCTTCGTTATCTACGTCCGCACGTGTGGGTCATCGTAGCGGCGTTGGTGCCGGCGGCGATCTATGCATTGCTCGGCACGCTGGTGCCGCTGCTGATGAGTCAGTGGATCGACGCGCTGAACGACGTCGCGCCGCTGAGCGAAAGCGGCGAGGGGCCGATTGCGTGGCTGATTCAAAACCGCGCGTGGGTGATTCCGCTGGCGATCGTCGTGCTGTTTCCGCTTCGCAGCGCCATGGATTTCCTCATGGTGTACGGGTTGGCATGGATGGGCCGATCGGTGATTCGCGATCTGCGCACCGAGGTGTTCGGGCACTACTTGGCATTGCCGGCGCGGTACTTCGATCAGGGCTCTTCGGGCGTGCTGATCTCGCGGCTCACCTACAACACGGAACAAGTGGCGGAGGCCATTTCGACCGCGATCGTCGTCGCGCTCCGCGACACGATTGCAGTTCTGTTCCTGCTGGCCATGCTGATCAGCATGAGCCCACGGCTGACGTTGCTGATCGGAGTGGTCGGCCCCGTGATTGCGCTGGTGGTCGGCGCCATGAGCCGCGCGTTGCGGCGCTACAGCTCGCGCATTCAACACTCGATGGGCGACGTCACGAAGCTCACCGAGCAATCGCTGCACGGTCATCGCGTCGTCAAGGTGTTCGACGGCCAAGAGCAGGAGCGCCAGCAGTTCAAGGAAGTCAACGCGCGCAACTTCCGCTTGCACACGCGGCTCGTCGCCGTTCAGGCGCTGGGCGATGGCCTGACGCAGTACGCAGTCGCGCTCGGCGTCGCGGCCGTCATGTATTTTTCCTTCTCCGACCTCGATCCGTCCTCGTTCCTCGGCTTCATCACGGCAATGGGTATGGTGTTTGCGCCGTTGAAGCGCCTCATCAACATCAACGCCGTCGTGCAACGCGGTATCGCCGCAGCCACCAGCTTGTTCGAAATTCTCGATCAGCCCGGCGAACCCGATACGGGAACGAAGACGATCGCGCGGGCGCGCGGCGACGTCGCGTATCGAAATGTGTCGTTCCGCTACGACCCCGGCAAGG
>Ga0190271_10000942_pt1 | contig 15757 bp, 14 predicted proteins | sample Popmic356T_FD_133747 | JGI IMG/M metagenome (GOLD analysis project Ga0190271, IMG submission 133747) | Populus adjacent soil microbial communities from riparian zone of Weber River, Utah, USA - 356 T | ecosystem: Environmental > Terrestrial > Soil > Riparian zone | place: USA: Utah | collected...
CAACTGTCATTTGCTTCGAGCGGCGCCGGAACCATCACCCACCTGATCGGCGAGCTGTTCAAGGCGCGCACCGGTATTGACGTCGTGCATGTCCCGTACAAGACCGGCGTGCAGGCCGCGCCCGACGTGATGGAAGGCCGCGTGCAATACATCTTCGACAACATCATCTGGTCGCTGCCTCAGATCCGCGCCGGCAAGCTGAAAGGCCTCGCCATCACGACGAAGCAGCGCTCGCCGCTCGCTCCCGATATCCCGACGGTCGCGGAATCCGGGGTGCCGGGTTTCGAAGGCATCACCTGGCTTGGCCTCGCCGCACCCGCCAAGACTCCGGACGCAATCGTCGCGCGGCTCGATACCGAGCTGCGCGCTGTGCTCGCGGAGCCCGAGGTCGTCGCCAAGCTGGCCGCGACTGGCGCGGAGCCGCCGACCGCGCCGGGACCGGCCGGAATGCGCGCGCTCCTCGGCGAGGACATCGCGCGATGGCAAGGCATCCTCGGCGAAGGAAAGATCAAGCTGCAATGAGCTTCCACCAACTGGTGAAAAGCGAGCGCCCGCTGATCCTGGCGGGCGCGTTCGACGCGCTCAGCGCGCGCCTGATCAAGCGCGCCGGTTTCAAGGCCTACTTCACCGGCGGATTTCCCACCATCGGCGCGCGCTGGGGGCTGCCTGACATTGGCCTCGTTGCGCTCGGCGAAATCTCCTCCGCCGTCACCGACATCATGGCGGCTTGCGACCTCCCGGTCATGGTGGATGGCGACAACGGCTACGGCGACGTGAAAAACATCGTCCATGTGCTGCACAGCTACGAGCGGATGGGTGTGTCGGCGATCATGTTTGAGGATCAACTCGCGCCGAAGCGGTGCGGACACATCGCCGGCAAGGACGTGATCCCCGCCGCCGAAATGGCCGCCAAGATCCGCGCGGTGAGCACGGAGAAGGTCAACCGCGACACCTTCATCCTGGCGCGCACCGATGCGCGCGACGTGCTCGGCCTCGACGAAGCATTCCGTCGCGCGGACCAATATCTGGCGGCCGGAGCCGACGGCATCTTCATCGAGTCGCCCCACGACGTCGCCGAGCTGGAGTTGATCGGCCGGAAGTTCGACGTGCCGCAGATGGCGAACATGCTAGAAGGCGGACGCACGCCGATCCTTTCCCCTGCCGAGCTTGCCGAGATGGGCTTCGAGATCGCGATCTACGGCATTTCGCTGATGATGCACTCGGTGCGCACCATGCAGGACGTGCTGGCGAAGCTTGCCAAGGGCGACATGAGCTTCGTCGGCAAGGGCGTCGGCTTCGAGGAGTACAAATCGATCGTGGGATTCGACGACTGGGCGAAGGTCGAGGATCGCTTTCGCCCATCGTGAGCGGATCACCGCGCCAGCCCGCCGATCACCATAGCAGCGCCGCCGGTCAGCACCACGTGGAGTCGATCCTCTCCTCGCCGCTGGAAGTAATTAGGGTCAGACCGGCCTACACCGAAAATTGAAGGACTGTTTTTCGTTTTTGCAGACCTCGATGATCGTGGCTTCCCATCGAGCGGATCTCGGCGACTAACCGCGGCTCAGCGCGCCTACCACCATCACCACACCGCCGACCAGCACCACCGCGTCGAGGATCGCGGTGTGGACGCGCACCGGCAGGCGCTCGACGAATGCCTTGGCCAGGAACGCGCCGGTGAAGCCGACGACACCGATGAGAAGGCCGAACGCGACGACCTGTGTGGTGATGACGCCCGTGTAACCGAACACCGATAGCCGCACGATGCCTACCACAATGGAGATGACCGCGTCGGTCGCGATCACCGCCGCGCCTTGCAAACCCGCCGACATCAGGATGGACAGCAGAATCACGCCGGCGCCGACCGTGCCGCCCATCACCGCGCCGTAGCCCATCGAGCTGAACAGAAGTCCGCCGTCGCCGAGCACGGTCGCGCGGCGGCGCATCGCGTAACGCAGAGGCACCGTGAGGATCAACATCACGCCAATCAGGATCTGCACCGCCTTGCCGGTGAGAAGCGTGAAGCCGTAGGCGGAGACGATCACAAAAGGGACCGCGCCGATGAGCGCGATCGCGGCGCGCCGCCAGTCGACCAGCCGCAGGAACGCGAACACGCGGCCGGAATTGGTGAGCAACCCCGAAATCGCGATGATCGGCACCACCGGCTCGGGGCCGAGGATCGGCACCAGCACCAGCGGCATCAGCGCGCCGGTGCCGTAGCCGGCGACGCCTCCGATGATGGAGCCGGTCAACGCCACGGCGGCGACCAGCAAAAGCTGGAGGAAGGAAATGTCGGCGAAAACGGCGGTCACGCCGCAGGGTAGACGTGCGCTATCGCGATTGGAAGGCGAGATCGGCCGGCGAAATCAGCACGCCGAACTGTTCGCACCAGATCACGACGCTCGCGTATTTCTTCAGGTCGACGCCGGCCGGGATGGCGTAGCGCTGACTGCCCTTGAAGGCGCGCAGCCGTCCGAGGTCGACGAACATGGAGCCCCTCACGTGCGCTTCGTCGCGCACCTTCGCGTTCGGTACCAGATAGACGTGATACTTGGGACCGGGTCCGACTTCGAAGTCAGGCTCCAGGAACACCGCGCTGTGATAGACGCCGACCTTGCCCCTCCCCCAATGAACTGGATCGGACGGGTTGGCGTGGATGAAGTTTCCGGTCGCGACCAGCGCGGCGCGGTCGGCCTCGCTCAACTGCTCGGTGGCCGGTGGAGGTGGAAACACAAATGGAAACAGGAAGAAGCCCAGCGCGACGCCGAAGCCGGTGCCGAGCACGCCGCCGAGCGAAAAAATCAGAACGCCGCGCCAGAAGCGCCGCATGAGTCTTTCCTCCAAAGCGCAATTTACCGGCGGCGAAACGAAATCGAATTCACGACAACGTCAGAAGATTTTACGTTTTTGCAGCCGTGTCGGCTATCGCCGCGATAGCCGCCGGATCGGCCGGGAAATCCGCGGCGATCCAGGCCTCTTCCGCGGCGCGCAAGGCCACGCCGAGCGCCGGGCCCTTGGCGAGGCCGCGCTTGAGGAAATCGTCGGCCTTGAGCGGGAACGTGGGCGCTGTCCAGCGCTGCGGTAGCGTTGCCAGCGAGTACCAGGCAGAATCCGCCGATGACGCCAGCGACCGCGTCCAGGCCAGCAGCACGCGATCAACGAAGCGCTCCGGCCCGAGCCGATAGAGCAGCGCTCGCGCGTTCTTGTCATTGCCCGGCGCCACGCGCCACCACGCGCTCGCCATATAGGCGAGCCGATCATGTTCCGCGTTGGCCAGCCGCAGCCGTTGCCACAGCCGCACTGCGTCCTCGGCAATGCGCACGGCGAGCGCCCCAAGCCGGCGTATTGGATCGGCCGCAAGGCCCAGGGCCGTCTCGATCTTCGCCATGTTGGAGAAGCTGGCGAGATCGGGCACCCCGCCGAGCACGGTGATCAGCAGCCCGGCCTCCGCCATGACGCCCATTGCCGGAACGGCATGCCGCACGACCACAAGCTTCATCAACTCCATGCGGACGCGCTCGCGCGACAAGTGATCGAGACCGGCGCGGCCGGCGATGCAGGCAGCAAGACCTTCCGCGTCCGGCGCGCCCTGCCCGTATGCCGCGTGAAAGCGGAAGAAGCGCAGGATGCGCAGATAGTCCTCCGCGATACGCCTTCCGGCATCGCCGATGAAGCGGACGCGGCGCTCATGCAGATCGGTGAGTCCACCGACATAGTCATGCACCGTGCCGTTGGCCGAGGCCGACAGCGCGTTCATGGTGAAGTCGCGGCGCTCGGCGTCGGCCCTCCAGTCGCGCCCGAATGCCACCTTGGCGTGACGGCCGAACGTCTCGATGTCCTTGCGTAGTGTGGTGACTTCGTACGAGCGGCCGTCGAGGACAGCGGTGACCGTGCCATGCTCGATGCCGGTCGGCACGACGCGGAAGCCGGCTGCGGCGGCGCGGCGGCTCACCTCGTCGGGCAGCGCCGTGGTTGCAAGATCAACCTCCCCAACAGGCTCGCCGATCAGCGCGTTGCGGACCGCGCCGCCGACCACGCGCGCCTCCTCGCCGTCGCGATTGAGCGTGTCCAGGAGCTTCGACAGCAGCGGCTCGCGCAGCCAGGCGGCGTCCACGATCCGGGGCTCAGTCACTTGAATTGCCCCGGCACGAAATTGCCATTCTTGTCGAAATGCGCCGGGATGTAGTCGACGCCCGGTGGCGCGCCGGAAAAGTGCGAGAGGTAGATGAAGCTTCCGATCATCAGGATGAGTGCGACGATCGCCAGGCTCGCCAGAGTCTTGGGCGGCCACGAACTGCGCTCCAGCACCGCTGTCTTGGTGACCCAGAGAAAGACCGCATAGGCGACGAACGGCGCTACGAACAATGCAATCTCGGTGAGAACGGGGCGGATCATCGCTCGTAAATCCGCTCGTACAGGTTCCGCAGGATACCCGCGGTGATGCCCCAGATGTAGCGCTCGCCGAACGGCATGGCGTAATAGTGCCGCTCGATCCCTTCCTTCCAGACCCGGCTGTGTCGCTTGTGGTTGTCCGGCTGCATCAGGAACTCCATCGGCACCTCAAACGCCTCCACCACTTCTGCCGGATTGATAGTGAGGCGGTAATCGGGACTGACGCGCGCGACCACGGGTAGGATGCGGAAGCCCGAGAACGTCAGGTAGAGATCGAGATAGCCGATCGGGTCGATCAGTTGGCGGTCGAGCCCGATCTCCTCATCGGCCTCGCGCAACGCGGCGTCGAGCGGGCTGGCGTCACTCGCGTCGATCTTACCGCCGGGAAACGCGATCTGCCCGGAATGGCTTTTGAGGTCGGGCGTGCGCAGCGTGAGCAGCACCATGGGCTCGGCGCGCTCGACCACGGGTACCAGCACCGCCGCGGGTTTGGTCGCCTGTACGCCGGCTTTTTTCCACAGCTCGTCGTCAAGATCGAGGTCGCCGCGCACCGCGGTCGCCGTGTGGTCGTCGAGCGCCGCCGGCACGTCGAGCGTCAGCCGCTGTCGCGCGCGCGCCATGAACTCCCGTCCGGTAAAGTGCGGCACGCCAAGCTGGTCGACCGGAGCCCCGGATTCCATCAGGCGAATTCCTTGAGGCTGTCGGCTGGCGCCATCACGAAAAATTCCCCCGCCGACGCGACGCCGAACATGCGCTGGCCCGCAACGTCGCGCTCCTCGCCAAGCTCGACAAGATCGTAGAACAGCGCCCGCGACACCTTGGCCCACAAGTCCCGGCGAACGTGCAGGTACGGCTTGAGCCCGCCGGTGCCGGATTCGGTCTCGAACCGTAGCGCATGATCGCCGTCGCAGGCGACCCAGTCGTCCACATTGGTACGGAAGTGGAGGATGCGGCCTTGTGCGCCATCTTCGACCTTCATCTCGACCGCGAGGAACGGCGCGTCGTCAACCGTGATGCCGACCTTTTCGACCGGCGTAACGAGGAAATAACGATCGCCCTCGCGCTTGAGCACCGAGGCAAACAGCTTGACCAGGGCATGCCGGCCAATCGGCGTCTTCAGATAGAACCAAGCTCCGTCGGTGGCGATCCGGATGTCGAGATCGCCGCAAAATGGAGGATTCCACAGGTGCACGGGCGGTGGGCTTTTCGCACCCTCGCGCTTCGCCACCTGCGCGATACCGTCCAACCCACTCGATTGCCTTTCGTTCGCCATGGTTGACCTTAGGTATAGCGCCTCGGGGAGAAGCCGGCTCGCGCCTTCGTGAACGCGCGAATTTGCACCCCTCCTATTCCCCAGAAATAGCGGGGGTTTCGAGCTAAAAATGAGATACCGCCTCGGGAATCGAGGATAATGGCTCTGGCATGAATATTGTCTCGTTGGGTGGTGGGGCGAACGCCAAACGGCGGCAATTTCCGCGCAACAGGAGTGCATGATGGCGAGCGGCGAAGTCGAGAAGCTGGAAGACATGATCGTTCGCGCTGCCGAGACCACGGCCGCGCACGTCGCCGCGGCCAAGAACAGCATCGGCGCGGTGATTTTCGGCCAGGAGCAGGTGGTGGAGCAAACGCTCATCACCGTCCTGTCCGGCGGCCACGGCATGCTGGTCGGCGTCCCCGGTCTTGCCAAGACCAAGCTGGTCGAGGCACTCGGCACCGTGCTCGGCCTCGACGCCAAGCGCATTCAGTTCACGCCGGACTTGATGCCCTCCGACATTGTCGGCAGCGAAGTCCTGGAAGAAGGCGTCGGCGGCAAGCGCGCCTTTCGATTCATCCCCGGCCCAATCTTCGGCCAGTTGCTGATGGCGGACGAAATCAACCGTGCCAGCCCGCGCACGCAGTCCGCGCTCTTACAGGCGATGCAGGAGCAGCACGTCACCGTCGCCGGCACGCGGCACGACGTGCCCAAGCCCTTCCATGTGCTTGCGACACAGAACCCGATCGAGCAGGAGGGCACCTACCCGCTCCCGGAAGCCCAGCTCGACCGCTTCCTGATGCAGATCGACGTCGACTATCCCGACCAGGCCGCCGAACGGCGCATCGTTTTCGAGACGACCGGCGTCGAGGAAACCAAGGCAAAGGTGGCGATGACAGCCGACGACCTGATTGCGGCGCAACGTCTGGTGCGCCGCCTTCCTGTCGGCGAATCCGTGGTCGACGCCATCCTCAAGCTGGTGCGCTCGGCCCGGCCCGGCCCCGACGCAGGCGACCTCGGCAAGCTGATCTCCTGGGGACCGAGCCCGCGCGCCTCGCAGGCGCTGATGCTGGTCGCGCGCGCACGTGCGTTGCTCGACGGCCGGCTGGCGCCGTCGATCGACGACGTGATCGCGCTCGCCGAGCCGGTGCTCAAGCACCGCATGGCGCTCACCTTCGCCGCGCGCGCCGATGGCGAAACCGTCACAGGCGTGATTGGCAAGCTCGCCGCACGGCTCGGATAACAATTGAATGGCGGTTGACCGACCAGGGGGCCGCGACGAGATCAAGGCGACGCGGCGCGCCACGGAAGGCGCCCGCGCGCTGGCTGCGGTCATGCCACGGCTCATCCTGGAATCGCGCCGCATCGCCGCGACCGTCATCCACGGCCTGCATGGCCGCCGGCGCGCCGGCTCCGGCGAGAATTTCTGGCAGTTCCGCCGCTACGTGTCCGGCGAGGAAGCGCGCCGGATCGACTGGCGCCGCTCCGCGCGCGGCGATGAGCTTTATGTGCGCGAAAAGGAGTGGGAGGCCGCGCACACGGTCTGGATCTGGCCGGATCGTTCGCCCTCGATGAAATTCTCGTCGCGCACCGCGCTGGAGAGCAAGCTCGAGCGCACCTTGGTGATCTCGCTCGCGCTTGCCGAAGTGCTGGTCGATGCTGGCGAACGGGTCGGCGTTCCCGGCCTGATGCGTCCGACCGGCAGCCGCGCCGTGATCGACCGCATGGCCGACGCCATCACGCACGATCCCAACGAGCGCGCCAGCCTGCCGCAGGGCTTTGCGCCAGCCCCGCTCGCCGAGATCGTGGTGATCTCGGACCTGTGGAGCCCGGTCGAGGAAATCCGCACGACGCTGTCACAATTGTCGGCGAATGGCGCGCATGGCCATCTGGTGCAGATCGTCGATCCCGCCGAGGAAACCTTCCCTTATTCCGGCCGCGTCGAATTCATCGAGCCGGAAGGCGCAGGCGAGATCACCGTCGGCCGCGCCGAGAACTGGCGCCCGGACTACGAAGCGCGGCTCGCGCGCCACCGCGCCGAAATCCGCGCCGTGACCGACAAGCTTGGCTGGAGCTTCATCATCCACCGCACCGACCGGCAGCCGAACGAATTGCTGCTGGCGCTTCACGTCCGCATCGGTGAAGGCAATGCCGCCGTCGCTCTGGCGCGCGGCACCGCCGGACGTCCCAGGAGAAGCGCATGAGGAGGTCCGCATGATGGGCCTGCCGCTCGGCTTTGCCAGCCCGCTTGTGCTGCTCGGCCTGCTCAGCCTGCCCGTGCTGTGGTGGCTGCTGCGGCTGATCCCGCCGCGCCCCAGGCGCATCGAATTTCCGCCGACGCGGCTCCTGTTCGACATCAAGCCGAAGGAAGACACGCCCTCGCGCACGCCGTGGTGGCTGACGCTGCTGCGCCTCACCCTCGCGACGCTGGTCATCCTCGCTGCGGCCGGGCCGCTGTGGAACCCACCCACGGCAACCACCACCGGCGCGACGGCGATCGCGCTGCTGATCGACGACGGCTTTTCCGCCGCGGCGAGCTGGGACGCGCGGGTACGGACGGCCGACGATCTGATCGCGCGCGCCGAGGCCGACAATCGCGGCATTGCGCTCATCTCGCTGGGCGAGGCTGGGCGCGACATCTCGTTGCAAACTCCGGCCGCGGCACGAGTGGCGCTCAACCGAATGAAGCCCAAGCCGCATGCGATCGAGCGTGTCGATGCGCTGCCGGGTATCGTGCGTCTGCTCACCGCCACGCCGAACATGGAAATCATCTGGCTGTCCGACGGCGTCGATCTCGGCCGCGGCTCGGAATTCGTCGAGGGCTTGGCCAAGGCGGTCGAAGGCCGCCCTGTCAGCGTGGTCGCCGGCGGCCTGCCGACCGCGCATGCGCTTGCCGCCGCCGACAACGCCGCCGGAGCGCTGACCGTGAAGGTGTTGCGCGCCACCACCGCGGGAACTGAGCAAGGGTTGATCCGCGCGCTCGATCTCAAGGGCCTGCCGCTCGGCGAATCCCGCTTTGCCTTCAAGGACGGCGAACGCGAGGCCGACGCCGAGCTCAACCTGCCGGTCGAGATCCGCAACGACATTGCCCGCGTGGAAATTCCGGCCGAAAAATCCGCGGGCACCGTGCAATTGCTCGACAAGCGCTGGCGGCGGCGCACCGTCGGCATCGTCACCGGCGCCACCGCGGAGACCGCGCAACCGCTGCTTGCCTCCACGTTCTATCTTGGACGCGCGCTCAATCCGTTTGCCGACGTGCGGCTGGCCGAGCCCGGCGCGCCCGCCGAAGCGGTGCGCCGATTCATCGAGCAGAACGTGCCGATGATCATCCTGGCCGACGTCGGCAACGTCGCCGGCGAAGCGCGCGACCGTCTCTCCGCCTGGGTCGACGGCGGCGGCATGCTGGTCCGCTTCGCGGGCCCCCGCCTCGCCGGTTCCGACGACGATCTGGTGCCGGTGAAGCTGCGCCGCGGTGGCCGTATCCTGGGCGGCAGCCTGAGCTGGGATCAGCCTCAGCAACTCACGGCGTTCTCGCGCGAAGGCCCGTTCGGCAGCATGCCGGTGCCCAACGACGTGACCGTCACGCGTCAGGTGCTGGCGGAACCGGAGGCCGGGCTGATCGACCGCACCTGGGCGACGCTTGCCGACGGAACGCCACTCGTCACCGCGGTGAAGCGGGGCAAGGGCATGATCGTTCTCTTCCACGTCACCGCCGACACGCGCTGGTCCGACCTGCCGCTGTCCGGTGCGTTCGTCGATATGCTCAGGCGAATCGCGGCGCTTTCCGCTTCAAGCGCAGCCGCAGAGAACAGCGACAATCCCACCGCACGCGAGATGGTGCCGCCGACCCGCCTGCTCGACGGCTTCGGTGCGTTCGGTCCACCGCCGCCGACCGCGCGGCCGGTGGCCGCGGGCTATGCGGCGCGCGCGACGTCTGATCATCCGCCGGGCTTTTATGGACCACCGGACGGATTGCTCGCGGTCAATACGCTCGCACCGGCTGATCGGCTGGTAACGCTGGACTATTCAAAGCTCAACGCGCGGCTGGCGGCCTATCAGGTGGGCGAGCCGCTCGACCTGCGCGGCCCGGTGTTCCTGGCGGCGCTGGGGCTGCTCGCGCTCGATGCGATCGTGGTGTTCTTCCTGGCCGGCGGGTTCGCGCAATTGTTCCGCGGCCGGCCGCGGCGCGCCGCGGCGGCGGTGCTCGCGCTCGTCGCGGCCGGCGGCCTGCTCATGGCAGCGACCCAGGCATCGGCGCAGCAGCGTCCGCCGCAGCAGCAGCGCGCCACGACCACGCCACCCGCCGACCAGAGCGCCGATGCCTTCGCGATGCGCGCGACGCTTGACACCCGGCTCGCCTACGTGGCGACCGGCGACGCCGAGGCCGACAACGTCAGCCGGGCGGGCCTGCAGAGCCTCACGGTTTTCCTGGCGCAGCGCACCGCGCTCGAAGCCGGCGAACCCGTCGCGCTCGACATCGCGCGCGACGAGCTGTCGTTCTTCCCGCTGATCTACTGGCCGGTGGTGCCGGGCGCGGCGAAGCCGTCGCCGCAGGCGCTCGCCCGCATCGACGCCTACATGAAACAGGGCGGCACCGTGCTGTTCGACACCCGCGACGCCATCATGGCGCCGCCGGGACCGGGCGGCGAAGCCCGCGCACCGGGCATGGTGGCGCTGCGCACCATACTTTCTTCACTCGACATTCCTGAGCTCGAACCGGTGCCGCGCGACCACGTGCTGACCAAGACGTTCTTTCTGTTGAAGGACTTCCCCGGCCGCTTCAATTCCGGCCAGCTCTGGGTCGAAGCCACGCAGACCGCCAAGGACGACGAAGACGAAAGCAAGCGCCCGGCCCGTGCCGGCGACGGCGTGTCCTCGATCATCATCACCTCGAACGACTTCGCCGGCGCATGGGCAACGCGCGGCGACGGCCAGGCCTTGCTGCCGATGGTGCCCGGCGAGCCGCGCCAGCGCGAGTTCGCGTTTCGCGCCGGCGTCAACATCGTGATGTACACGCTGACCGGCAACTACAAGGCCGATCAGGTCCACGTTCCGGCGCTGCTGGAACGGCTCGGACAATAGGAGCAAGTGGTGGGTTTTGGCGTCGCATTCACTCCGCTGGTTCCGGCCTATCTGCTGTGGGCCGCGTGCGGCGTTGCACTGCTGCTGGCGGTGATGCTGTTCGTGGTGAGGAGCCGCGGCGCCTGGGTGCGCTCGCTGGCGCTGGCGCTGATGGTTCTTGCGCTCGCCAATCCCTCGTTCACCCGCGAGGACCGCGAGCCGCTCTCCTCCGTCGCCGTCGTAGTCGTCGACAAGAGCCCGAGCCAGAACTTCGGCGACCGGCTGAGGCAGACCGAGCAGGCCCGCGCCGCGCTGGCCGAGCGGCTCGGCCGCATCCCGAACCTCGACGTGCGTTTTGTCGAAGCCGGCGAGGCGGATGGCGAGACTGACGGCACACGGCTGTTCGCGGCGCTCGGCGCGGCGCTCGCCGACGTGCCGCCCGACCGGGTCGCCGGTGCGATTTTCCTGACCGACGGCCGCGTCCACGACGTGCCCGAGGACGCCGCCGCGCTCGGCTTCGCTGCGCCGGTGCACGGACTGATCACCGGGACCGCCAATGAGCGCGACCGCCGCGTCGTGCTGGTGACCACGCCACGGTTCGGCATCGTCGGCCAGTCGCAGACCATCGTCTATCGGGTCGACGATCAGGGCGTGCGCGGCACGCCGGCCCAGGTCACGGTGCGCCGCGACGGCGAGGTGCTGGAGCGCCGCACGGTCACGCCGGGCAACACGATCAACGCGCAGATCCCCATCGCGCACGCCGGACCCAACATCGTCGAGATCGAGGCATCCCCGATCGAGGGCGAGCTGACCACGGTCAACAACCGTGCCGTCGTCTCGATCGACGGCGTGCGCGACAAGCTGCGCGTGCTGCTGGTGTCGGGCGAGCCGCATGCCGGCGAGCGCTCCTGGCGCAACCTGCTGAAGTCCGACGCCAGCGTCGACCTGGTGCACTTCACCATTCTGCGTCCGCCGGAGAAGCAGGACGGCACGCCGATCAACGAGCTCTCGCTGATCGCGTTCCCGACCCGCGAGCTGTTCCAGCAGAAAATCAACGAGTTTCACCTCATCATTTTCGACCGCTACGCGCGACAGGGCGTGCTGCCGATCATCTATTTCGACAACATCGCGCGTTATGTGCGCGATGGCGGCGCCGTGCTGGTGGCGGCCGGTCCCGACTACGCCAGCCCGACCAGCCTGTGGCGCACCCCGCTGGATCAGATCCTCCCCGCAGAGCCCAGTGGCCTCACGACGGAAACCGCGTTCCGCGCCGCGCTGACCAATCCCGGCAAACGCCATCCAGTGACTCGCGGCCTGGAAGGCGCCGACAGCACGCCGGCGAAATGGAGCCGCTGGTTCCGCCTGGTCGACACCAAGACCAACAACGGCACCAGCGTCATGGAAGGCCCGGAGAGCAAGCCGCTGCTCGTGCTCTCCCGCGAAGGGGAAGGCCGCGTCGGCCTCCTGCTCTCGGATCACGTCTGGCTGTGGGCGCGCGGCTTCGAGGGCGGCGGCCCGCATCTCGACCTGATGCGCCGGCTGTCGCACTGGCTGATGAAGCAGCCCGACCTCGAGGAAGAGGCGCTGCGCCTGATCGGGCGCGGCCGCGATCTCGTGATCGAGCGGCAAACCATGGCCGACACCGTGAACGACGTCACGCTGACGCTGCCATCCGGCGGCACCCGCACCATCACGCTAACCGCCGGCGAGCCCGGCCTGTGGCGCGGAACGTTGCGCGCGACCGAGCTCGGTCTGTGGCGGGCCAACGACGGCAAGCTCACCGCGCTGGTCAACGTCGGTCCCGCCAATCCGCGCGAATTTGCCGAGGTGACGTCGACCACCGACGTGCTTCGCCCGCTCGCGGCCGCGACCGGCGGCGACGTGAAGCGCCTCGCCGACGCGGGCGGCGTGAACCTGCCGCGCATCGTCGCGATGCGCTCGGCCGATACGTTCCGGGGCGACGACTGGATCGGCCTGAAGATGCGGGAGGCCAGCGTGGTGCGCGGCATCGGCGTGCTGCCTGTGTTCGCCGGCCTGCTGGGCTTGCTGCTCTTGGTCGGCGCGCTGGCCGCGACTTGGGCTCGAGAAGGCCGCTGACGCGGCCGTTGGGCTCGAGAAGGCCGCTAAGGCGGCCGTTGGGCGCGCGCGAGCTAGCTGTTGGCGCGATAGTCCGGCCGGATCAGCCCTGACACGCCATTGAAGGCCCCTTCGACCACCTCGGCCACCAGGAGCCGTGCCGGATCGACCGGCCCCTGCATCGTCGCGGTGCCTTTGGGAATTCTCTTGAAGCCGACCTTGCCGTAGTACGGCTCGTCGCCCACCAGCACCACCAGCCGGTGGCCCTTCGCCTTCGCCTCCTTTAGCGCCCACTCCAGCAACGCCTTGCCGATGCCGCGGTCGCGGAACGGCGGCTCGACGGTAAGCGGGCCGAGCAGAAGCGCCGGCGTCTCCCCGATACGAATCGGCGACAACCGCACCGAGCCGACCATCAGGGTGCCAATCCGCGCGGTGAATGAGAGGTCGATACGGTGGGGAATCTCCTCCCGGATGCGGAAGGCGGTGCGCGCATAGCGTCCAGGACCGAACGTGCGCTCATGCAAGCGGTCGATCGCCTCCGCGTCCTCAAAAGTTTCGGACAGGATGGTCAGTGATAGGTCGGTCATCGCTCTGCCCGCCGCGCTCCGGCAAACCGTAGGAACGCGCCCCTGCGCGATTAGCACGCCGGACAACGCTACGGAAGCAATCGGATCTATTCAGCGGTGATGCCGAGCTTCTTGATCTGCGGACCCCAGAACGCCACGTCTTTCGCGAGCTTCTGCGCGAAGCCCTTGCTGTCGAGCCCGCCGGCCACCCCGCCGGCAGCGAGACGCGCCGAGACGGTCGGGCTTTTCATCGCTTCGAGCATCGCCTTTTCCAGCGCGTCCTTGACGTCTGCCGGGATGCCGGCGGGCGCCAGCATGGCGTACCAGTTGCCCATCAGCATGCCGGGATAGCCAAGTTCGGCGGCGGTCGGCAGGTCCGGGAGCAGCGACGAACGTTCGGCCGCAAACAGCGCCAGCGCGCGCACCTTGCCGCTTTTCACCAGCGGTTCCAGCACCGGCAGGTCGGCGCTGAGCAGCTGGATGTGCCCGCCGATCAGGTCGGTGAGCGCGGGCGCAACGCCTTTGTAGGGCACATGCGTGGTCTTGATGCCCGCCTCGGAATTGATCACCTCACCGATGATGTGCATCGTCGAGCCGGCGCCGGCGGAAGCGTAGCTCAGCTTTTCGGCCTTGGCCTTGGCGACCAGATCGGCAAGCGTCTTGACCGTAGAGTCCGGGCTCACGATGACAAGCATCGGCACCGCGCCCGCGAAGGCGATTGGCGTGAACGACTTCACCGGATCGTAGCTGAGCTGCCCGCTGCGCAACGCCGCACTGATGACATGCGAGCCGGAGCTTGCGAACAGCAGCGTCTTGCCGTCAGCCGGCGCGCGCGCCACCTGCTCGGTCGCCAGCACGCCTCCGGCTCCGCCGCGATTCTCGATCACGATGTCCGCCTTCAACCGCGGCGCCATGTCCGAGGTAATGAGCCGCGCCAATGTGTCGACCGGTCCGCCGGCCGCGAACGGCACCACCACCTTGATGGTCTGGGCGCTTGCGCCAGTCGAACAGGCGAAGGCCAGACCGGCGAGCGCGGCGAGCAACTTGTGCATCGGCATTTCCCCTCGATGTTGTTTCAGCCAGCGTAGCGCCGCAGGTCCGCCGATGACAACGCCCCCAATGCAGCTACCAGACCGCGGCGGCGCGCGTCCCGTTGAGCACTTCGGCAATGCGGGCGCGCGTACCCTTTGTGGTGCCCTCAGGAAGCGCGTCGACCGGGAAGAAGCCGTGCTCGACGATCTCGCGGTCCGGCACCGGCTGCGCGGTCTGGCGAAACTGCCTGATCACATAAAGCGCGACATGGTCGCGGCGCGAATAGACCGGATGGAAATACATCGCGTGCAGCACGGGTGGCGCGGTCAGCTCGATGTTGCCCTCCTCGGCAAGCTCGCGCGTCAGGGCCTCGAGCATGGTCTCGCCGGATTCGACACCGCCGCCCGGCATGTGCCAGCCATCGACGTAGCTGTGCTTGATGAGAAAGACGCGGCCCTCGCCATCGAGCACCATGCCGCGCACGCCGAGCGTCATGGCTCGGGCAAAACGCCAATAGAAGTGGATCAGTCGGCCGAACCAGGGCGTGCGGCGGAAAAGGCTTGCCATCGGCCGTTCCTTCTTGGAAGGGTCTGAATAGCCGGTTTGCGAGGCCGACATAAGCGCATTACCGAATGTTCCTGCTGGCGCACATCTCCGACGTTCACCTCGCGCCGCTACCAAGCCCCGCGCTGGGCGATCTCATGAGCAAGCGTGGGCTCGGCTACCTCAACTGGCTGCGCAAGCGGCGCGCCATTCACCGGCCGGAGGTGTTGGCCGCAATCGTCACCGATCTGAACGCACAGCAGCCCGACCACGTCGCGGTGACTGGCGACCTGGTGAACCTCTCGTTGAGCAATGAATTCGGTCCGGCGCGCGCATGGCTCGACGCATTCGGCTCGCCGCACGAGACGACGTTCGTGCCCGGCAACCATGACGCCTATGTCCGCGCAGCCGCAGGCCGGGCCGCGCAGGATTGGGGCGACTACATGCGCGGCGATGCCGACGAAACCTTCCCGTTCGTGCGCCGTCGGGGAAAAGTGGCGCTGATCGGATTGTCCACCTCCCTGCCGACGCTGCCGCTCGCGGCAACCGGACGGCTCGGCAATGAGCAACTTGCAAGGCTGGGCGATGCTCTCGCCGCGCTGAAAAAGGAGGAGCTGTTTCGCGTTATCCTGATCCATCACCCGCCGATCCCAGGCGTCAGCCGCTTTCGCCGGCTTCATGACGCTGCGGAGCTTCGCCAGGTGCTGCGAAAGCATGGCGCCGAGCTGCTGCTGCACGGCCACCTCCACGAGAGCTCGCTGATCTGGATTTCAGGACCGCGCGAGAGCATTCCCTGCATCGGCGCGCCCTCGGCCTCGGGCTCGCCGCACTACAA
>Ga0190271_10000943_pt1 | contig 15755 bp, 16 predicted proteins | sample Popmic356T_FD_133747 | JGI IMG/M metagenome (GOLD analysis project Ga0190271, IMG submission 133747) | Populus adjacent soil microbial communities from riparian zone of Weber River, Utah, USA - 356 T | ecosystem: Environmental > Terrestrial > Soil > Riparian zone | place: USA: Utah | collected...
CGGAAAGCAGCCATAGCAACAGCAGCGAGCCCACGCGGGGGCCTACGGCCTTAAGGGCCTCGCCAACGGGGATGCGTTCGCCCAGCACCGCTCGCGCGACGCCGGGCGCGACGATCGCGCACGACAGCACGTCCGCAAGGATCAGCGCGAGGAACGCCGCGATCGCCACGACAACGGTCGACGCCTCGATGCCCTGCAACTGGTCGGTTGGCGCGAGCAGCGCGAGCGAAGGGTCGGTGAACGCGAGCCACATCGCGGCCGCGAGTAGCACCATCGAGACGCCGACGCACAGCAACGGCCCGCCAACGATGACGGCCCTGTTGTAGCGGAGCGCCTTAAAGGGCACGGCGAGGAACTCGCCAAAACTCACGGGTCGCAGCGGGATGATGCCCGGCTGCCACGAGCGGAAGGTCGGCGCCACGGGTGCGGCGGCCACGGCGGCAACCGCAATCGGAGCGGGAGGTGCGGCAGGAGCGGCGCTTGCGGGCGCGTCGGGCACCTGCCCGACGCTGGGCTCAGGGGGGCCGTCAGGTGCCGACCACTCGTGGCCCAGTGGGGCGTCGTTCACGCGAAGTCCTCCCTCAAGTGGCCCTTCGTGCGAGGCCCCCATATGGTGCGCGGCGAGCGTGCCGCACCTTGCTGGGCATAATAACCGTATGACGGCGCGTATTTTGGTGGTCGACGACGACCCGGCGGTTGCGGAGATGATCGGCATCGTGTTGCGCGCCGACGGGTTCGAGACGGAGTTCTGCGACCACGGCGATAAAGCGCTCGCAATCTTCCGAGAGACCCATCCCGACGTGGTGCTGCTCGACCTCATGCTCCCCGGTCGCAGCGGAATCGACATCTGCAGGGACATTCGGGCCGAGTCAGGCGTTCCTATCATCATGCTCACCGCGAAGTCCGACACTGTAGACGTCGTGCTCGGCCTCGAGTCCGGGGCCGACGACTACGTGCCCAAGCCGTTCAAGCCCCGCGAGCTCATCGCGCGCGTGCGAGCTCGCTTGCGCCGCAACGACTCCGCCGCTCCATCCGTGGTGCGCATCGGCGACCTCGAGATCGACGTGACGGGCCACAGGGTCACGCGTGCGGGGGAGGTCATCCAGCTCACGCCGCTCGAGTTCGACGTGCTCGTCACCCTCGCGCGATCTCCGGGCCAGGTCTTCACGCGCGAGGTGTTGCTCGAGGACGTGTGGGGTTACCGCCACGCGGCGGACACGCGGCTCGTCAACGTGCATATCCAGCGGTTGCGCGCCAAGATCGAGCGTGATCCAGAGAACCCCGAGATCGTCGTGACCGTTCGCGGCGTCGGCTATAAGGCCGGTGGCGTGTCCTCGTGAAACTCCGCAGGCGCTCGGTGGGCGCCGCCGCGGCGGCGCCGTCGAGACGGCTTGCTGGTCAGTGGCGACGCTCGCTCCTCTTTCGCGTCGGCGCCACAACCCTGCTGATAGGGCTCGGGACCGTGGCGCTGCTCGGCGCGTACGTCAACGCCCAGATTCGCGACGGCCTCGTCGAAACCCGTGTCGACCGCATCCTGCAGCAATCGGCACAGGACGCCTCGACGGCGCAGGACGACATCGACGCGTCTCCTGCGGAGAATACAAACGACCTGCAACAACTCGTCGATGACGTGACGGACAAGCTCCGCGTGCTGGGCGGGGACGACCGCAAGCTCGTCTTGCTGCAGAGCCCGAGCAACAACACGGGCGTGCCTATCACCACGGGAGGAAACCCCGAGCTTGTCAACATCATCTCGGAGGACATGCAGGCATCAGTCGCCGCGGGCACGCCGCAGTCGTGGCAATTTGTGCCCATGCCGGACGGCACCCCCGCCGTCGTGGTGGGCAGCAACCTCGACATCCGCAACGCAGGACCGCATGAGCTGTACTTCTTCTATCCGCTACAGGCGGAGCAGCAGACGCTCTCGCTCATCCAGCGCGTGCTCGGGCTCGGCGCGGGCATGCTCGTTGCGCTCGTCGTCTTCATGACCTGGTGGGTCACGAATCAGGCGGTGCGGCCCGTCCGAGATGCCGCGCGCGTTGCATCACGCCTCGCAGAGGGACGTCTCAGCGAGCGCATGAAGGTGCGCGGCAACGACGAGATGGCGACTCTTGCACGCACCTTCAATGAGATGGCCGAGTCGTTGCAACGACAGATCACGCGCATGGAGGAGCTTTCGCGACTCCAGCGACGCTTTGTCAGCGACGTCTCGCACGAACTCCGGACGCCGCTCACGACGGTGCGGATGGCGTCCGACGTGCTGTACGACGCGCGGTCCGACTTCTCCCCAGAGGTCGCCCGCAGTGCGGAGTTGCTGAGCGGCCAGCTCGACCGCTTCGAGACGCTGCTCGCCGACCTCCTTGAGATCAGCCGCATCGACGCCGGCGCCGCCCGGCTCGAGTTCGAGGAGATCTCGATAGCGGACGTCGTTCGCGACGAGGCAGAGGCGATGGGCCACCCCGCGCGCAATGTCGGTGTCGAGCTGCGCTTGTGGGTCGCCGACGGTGAACACATCGCCTCGATGGACCGACCGCGAGTTGGCCGCATCATCCGCAATCTGCTGTCGAACGCCGTCGAGCACGCCCAGGGCCACCCCGTTGACATTGGCGTTGAATCCAACGGCCGCGCAGTGGCCGTCGTCGTGCGCGACTACGGAATCGGCCTCACGCAGCAGCAAGCCGATCGCGTCTTCGACAGGTTCTGGCGGGCCGATGCCGCCCGCGCCCGCACGATGGGAGGCACGGGCCTCGGCCTCTCGATCGCCCGAGAGGACGCGCGCCTCCACGGCGGCAAGCTCGAGGCATGGGGACGGCCAGGCGAGGGCGCGAGCTTCAGGCTCCTGCTTCCGCGGACCTCGCGCGGGCTCGGTCAGGACGCGCCGCTGCAGATCGTGTTGCGCGAGAGTGAGTTCGAGTCGCTCGGCCCCCGGAGGGTGCTCGAGGCGCATCCGGATCCCGAGTACACGGAGAGCACCTCATGACGCCGCCTCGCGCACTTCGCATCACCGCGTTCGCGACGGCCGCGCTGCTCGCGCTCGCGGCGTGTAGCTCGATTCCGTCGTCCGGACCTGTGAACGAGGGCACGGGAGTCGTGGCGACCGCGGAGCCGTTCGAGCCGATCGCGGTCGGTCCGCGGCCCGACGACGGACCCGCCGCCATGGTCAGTGGCTTCGTTCGCGCATCGGGTGCCGGCTTTTCAAGCGATTTCACGGTTGCCCGGCAGTACTTGACCCCCGCAGCCGGCGCCGCGTGGGATCCCACCAGCCGAGTCGTCGTGTTCGACTCCGGGGAGCTCAAGGCGAACTTCGACGAGGCCACGAACACGGTGACCTACGACATCCCCGTGCTCGCGACGCTCGACGACTCCGGAAGGCTCACGGAGGCCGAGGACGGTACACGCGAGACCCTCACCTACACGATGACGAAGAACGCCGATGGGCAGTGGCGCATCGCAAGTCTCGACGACGGCACGCTTCTCGCGGAGTCCACCTTCGAGCGGCAGTTTTCGCAGGTGAGCCTCATCTTCGCGAGCGTCGACGAGACGACGCAGGTACCGGAGATGCGCTGGCTCCCGCGCAACAAGGACGAGACGCTTGCGGCTCGCGAGCTCGTTGAGGGTCCGTCTGAGTGGCTCGCGCCGGCGGTGCACACGGGATTCCCTCCAACCTCCGCGCTCTCTGTCGACTCTGTTGTCGTGACGGAGGGCGTGGCCGCGGTGCAGCTCACCGCGGAGTCCGCGGGATCCGCTGCGGAGCGAGCGCTCGCCCAGGAGCAGATGGAGCTCACCCTCGGGAGCATTCCCGGGATCACTCGTGTCGACGTCACCGCGGGAGGCGTGACGCTCGGCGGTGATCGCGAGGTGGACCTCAAGCCCGCGCCGCTGCCGAGCACCGTTGCCGCCGCCTTTGTCGGCGGCAGGCTCGGCGCCTTTGACGGCGCAGATGCGTGGACGGTTCCCGACGAGGTGGGCGCACTTCCTGCCGACTCGGAGGGGCTCGCGCAGACGTTCGGTACGCCGACGGCAGCGTGGATCGTGGGCGGCTCATCCATCGTCACGTCCCTCGCGCTTGAGGGCGGCATTGAAGAACTTGAGCCGGCGGACGACACTTCCGAGGCGCCGACGGCAGTCATGGACACGATCGAGCTCTACAAGGGATCGAGCCTCGTCGCGCCAAGCGCCGACCGCCACTCGTGGATCTGGACGGCGGAGCGCAATGGGGAGTCCGGCTTCGCCTCCGTCAAGGTGGGCGGATCGCCCGTGGCGATTCCGGCCGACTGGCTGCGGGGCACCTCGATTCAGGCACTGGCGATCTCTCGCGACGGTGCACGCATCGCGGTGCTTTCGCGCACCGGTGGCAAGCAGGTGCTCGAGGTCGCCTCAATCGTGCGCGGCGACGATGGCACCCCCCTCACGATCGGCCAGCCTCTCGCCGTGGGCGCGGACCTCGGCCCGTCGATCGACGTCGCATGGGTCGACGACCTCACCATCGCCGTGCTCGGCGAGGAGGGCGGCGAGGTATCGAGCGACCTCTGGCTCGTCGACGTCGGCGGCCTCACGACGGCGCAGAAGGCGGTCACCCACGCGGTAGACATTACGGCGCGTGAGAACGAGCGATCGCTTCTTGTCGTCGATGCAGAGGGCACCGTCTTCGCTCGGTCCGGCACCGTGTGGGCGAGGGTAGCGGCAGGGCCGAGCGAGCTCGCCTACTCCGGCTGAGTTCTCCACAGGCGTCACCCGTGGGTGCCGAGCATGCCCGACGCTGGGGCAATGTTCATCCTCGACCTCGCGAGGGACGCGGCGCGGCTCATCGTGCCCGTTGCGTGCGCGGGGTGCGGGCTCGAGGACGTGCCGCTGTGCGAGGCGTGCAGCGCCCCGTGGTGGGACGAGCCGTTTCGCGCGGAGGAGGGCGCTGGGCGGCTCGCTGTTGTCGGCCGCACGGCGCTGCCGGTGTGGGCGATCGCCGAGCTTGACGGGCCGCCACACAGGGCGATCGGCGCGTGGAAGGACGGTCGCAGGAGGGATCTCGACCCGTGGTTTGCAGCTGCCGTGAATCGCGCGGCAGGCCAGATACGGGCCGACCTGCCGTGTGCCGCGAGCCTCACCGTGGTGCCCGTGCCCTCCAAGCCTCGCTCGGTCCGCCGACGCGGGGTGGCCATCAGCGCGCTCCTTGCCCACAGCGTCGGGCAGGCTCTTTGCTGTCCGGTCACCGACGCCCTCGCAACCCACGCGCGGGGGTCCAAGGGGCGTTCGAGCGTTGGTCGCTGGTCCGCGGCGGGAGTGCGCGTGAGGCGTCCGATCGGCGCTCGACCCGTGCTGCTCGTCGACGATGTGATGACGACGGGGGCCACCCTCGCGCGGGCAGCGGACGCCCTCGAGGAGGCAGGAAGCCCGGTAATTGGAGCCCTGGTGTTGGCTGCGACACCTCGGCGCGACGTGGGTTCGCAAACGGGGTTAGGGTAGGGACAAAGACGGCTACCGTCACTCACTCTTCGATGCCGGGGAGGTGATTTTGAAGGCGCAAACAGCGCCGCGATCACCACGCCCGGGCCAGTGCGGCCAAAAGGGCACACCCTTTTAGCGTTGAAGGAGCATCGCCATGGACATCGCCATTGTCGGCCGGCACACGAAGGTCAACGAACCGTTGCGCACGCGCATTCTCGAGCGCATGGAGAAGATCCCCGAGCTTGCGCCGCGCGCCACGCGCGCCGAGGTTCACGTGTGTCATGAGCGCAGCCCACGCGTCGCGAGCGAGAAGGAGCGGGTTGAGATAACGCTCCACGGTCGCGGCGTGGTTCGGTCAGAGGCCTCGGCCACCGACCGCGAGACTGCCTTCGACGCGGCGTACGCCAAATTGACGCTCCAGTTGCGAAAGCTCCATGAACGCAAGGTCCACAGGCATCAAGGCAAGCACGGGCTGCGCTCGGTGCCCACGCCTCCAGCCGGCGTTCCGGTTGTGACCGCGAACGATGCAGTCGAAAGCGTTGAGGTGTGGGACGGGGCTCCGGACTCGGCAACGCGCGAGATTCCGATCGACGGGACGCCCATCGTGATCCGTTCGAAGACTCACGCGGCGATCCCCATGAAGGTCGAGGAAGCCATCGACCAGATGGAGCTCGTCGGCCACGACTTCTACCTGTTCCACGACGCAGATTCCGACCTTCCCTCGGCCGTCTATCGCCGTCGCGGCTGGACCTATGGCGTCATCCACCTCACGGCCAGTGGCCCAGAGGAGAACAGGGAGAGCGCATAGATACCGGCGGCGTACCAGGGGGGATGCGTAGCCGGGACTTCCTCTTCGCCGTCGCCGCCGCGTGCCTTTGGGGCGGCGGCGGTGTCGTGGGAGTGCTGTTCGGCGAACGCGAGGGGCTCGAGCCCATTGGCATCGCCGCGTGGCGCATGGGACTCGCCGGCATCTCGCTGCTTGCGTTCCTCGCGATCGTTGGTCGCCTGCGCGTGCGTGAGTGGACGCGACCCATGTGGGTGCGCATGCTCATCACGGGTGCGCTGACCGCGGCATTCGAATACGCGTTCTTCACGTCCGTGACGTTCGCGTCCGTTGGCGTCGCGACGCTTGTGGGGATCGGTTCCGCGCCCGTGGTGGTGGCCGTGTACGACGCCGTGACGACGAGGCGTCGACCGCCGCCTCGGGCGGTGCTTGCGCTTGGTCTCTCGCTTGGTGGGCTCGGCCTGCTCGTCGGCGGGAGCGTCGGGCAGGGCGACCGCATGGTCCTTGGTGCGCTCGTTGCGCTGGGATCCGGAGTGTCGTTCGCGGGCATCACGATCGTCAATCGGCGGCCGGTGCCCGGGCTCAACCCGATCGCCCTTACGGGTGGCGCGTTCATGGCAGGGGCGCTGATCGTGCTGCCATTCGCTCTCGCCGCAGGTACGGGGCTGCCAACGGGCGTCGAGGGGTGGGCGCTTGCGATTGCGCTCGGAGTGCTCATCACGGGCATCGCCTACGTGCTATTTCTCGCGGCGCTCGAGACCGTGCCGCCGTTCGTTGCGACGATCGTGACGCTGCTCGAGCCGTTGCTCGGCGCGATCCTCGGTGCGATCGTTTTCGGAGAGCGATTGGGGGTGCTTGGCGTCATCGGAGGGGCGCTCATGGGCTCCGCGGTGCTTGTGTTGCGCCCACAGCGAGACGAACCAGAGACCATTCACTGACCGCCTACGATGGTTCCCGGACCCAAGGAGGAGTATCAGTGGCTGTCATCGATCGAATCATTCGCATCGGCGAGGGGCGAGAGCTTCGTCGCTTGGAGCGAGTTGTCGCACTGACCAACGCTCTCGAGGACGTCTACAAGGAGTTCTCCGACGAGGAACTGCGCGCGCTCACCGATGAATTCAAGGAGCGTCACGCCGAGGGTGAGACCCTCGACTCGATCATGCCCGAGGCATTCGCGGCCGTTCGCGAGGCCGCGCGTCGCACCATCGGCCTGCGTGCTTTCGACGTGCAGATCATGGGTGGCGCCGCGCTGCATCACGGCAACATCGCGGAGATGAAGACCGGCGAGGGCAAGACACTCGTCGCGACCCTGCCCGCGTACCTGAACGCGCTGACTGGCAGGGGCGTGCACATCGTCACTGTCAACGACTATCTCGCCTCGTATCAGTCGGAGCTCATGGGTCGCGTGTTCCGCTTCCTCGGCCTCGAGACGGGTTGCATCCTCGTTGGCCAGAACCCCGCAGAGCGCCGCTTGCAGTACGCCGCGGACATCACGTACGGCACCAACAACGAGTTCGGCTTTGACCACCTCCGCGACAACATGGCGATGGAGCCGGAGCAGCTCGTGCATCGCGACTACCACTACGCGATCGTCGACGAGGTCGACTCGATCCTCATCGACGAGGCGCGCACCCCGCTCATCATTTCCGGTCCCGCCGCTGGAGACAACAACCGCTGGTACGTCGAGTTCGCCCGCCTCGTCGACGGCATGACGGAAGACGTCGACTACGAGGTCGAGGAGAAGAAGCGCGCAGTCGGCGTGCTCGAGCCCGGAATCGAGAAGGTCGAAAAGGCCCTCTCCATCGAGAACCTCTACGACCCCGCGAACACGCCGCTGATCGGGTTCCTCAATAACGCCATCAAGGCGAAGGAGCTCTTCAAGCGTGACAAGGACTACGTGGTGCAGGGCGGCGAGGTCGACATCGTCGACGAGCACACCGGCCGTCTGCTCAAGGGCCGCCGCTACTCCGAGGGGCTCCACCAGGCCATCGAGGCAAAGGAGGGGGTGGCTATCCGCGCGGAGAACCAGACGTACGCGTCGATCACGCTGCAGAACTACTTCCGCCTCTACGAGCGCCTCGCAGGAATGACAGGTACGGCGCAGACGGAGGCCGCGGAGCTCAACGGTACCTACGGCCTCGGCGTCATCCCGATTCCGACGAACCGGCCGATGATCCGTGACGACCAGTCGGACCTCCTGTACAAGACCGAGGCTGCAAAATTCGACGCCGTGATCGAGGACATCCTCGAGCGCAACGCGATCGGCCAGCCCGTGCTCGTCGGAACCGTGTCTGTCGAGAAGTCGGAGAAGCTCAGCAAGGAGCTTCGCAAGCGCGGCATCCGCCACAACGTCCTCAACGCCAAGCAGCACGAGCAAGAGGCGTCCGTCATCGCCGAGGCCGGCCGGAAGGGTGCGGTCACCGTCGCCACCAACATGGCCGGTCGTGGCACAGACATCATGCTCGGAGGCAACCCAGAGTTCCGCGCGGTGCAGGAGATGGCCAAGCGCGGAATCGATCCGCACGAGTCTCCCGAGGAGTACGAAAAGGTGTGGGACGGCGTGTTCACTGCCGCTCAGGCCGACGTCGTCACCGAGCACGACGAGGTACTCGCCGCGGGTGGCCTTTACGTGCTCGGCACCGAGCGCCACGAGTCTCGCCGCATCGACAACCAGCTGCGCGGCCGCTCTGGTCGCCAGGGTGACCCCGGAGAGTCTCGCTTCTACCTGTCGCTCGAGGACGACCTCATGCGCATGTTCCAGTCCGGACTTGCCGCTTCGGTCATGAACTCATCCGCGCTGCCTGATGACATGCCTATCGAGTCGAAGGTGCTGACGCGCGGCGTGCGCAGCGCGCAGGCCCAGATCGAGGGCCGCAACCACGAGATCCGCAAGAACATCCTCAAGTACGACGACGTCATGTCGGACCAGCGCAATGTCATCTTCGCTGAGCGCCGCCGCGTGCTCGACGGCGAGGAGATGCGCGACCAGGTTCTGCAGTTCGTCGACGACGTTGTCTCGTCCTACGTGCGCGCGGCGACAGCCGCGGGATCCCCGGACGACTGGGACCTCGACGCGCTCTGGAAGGACTTGCGCACGATCTACCCCGTGTCGCTGACCCAGGACGAGTTGATCGAGGAGGCCGGTAGCCTCTCTGGCCTCTCCCAGGCCTTCCTCACTCGCGAGCTCACCGCGGACGCGCGCGTCCAGTACGCCGCGGTCGAGGAGCGCATCGATCCCACGCTCATGCGCCAGGTCGAGCGCCAGGTGCTCCTCCAGGTACTCGACTCGAAGTGGCGTGAGCACCTCTACGAGATGGACTACCTCAAGGAGGGCATCGGCCTGCGCGCGATGGGTCAGCGCGACCCGCTGACCGAGTACCAGCGCGAGGGTTACCAGCTCTTTGAGGCGATGACCGACACCATCAAGGAGCAGTCGATCCAGGTGCTTTTCCGCGTCGAGAAGCGGCTCGTGCCTGCCGACGGTGGAGAGGCTCCCGCTCAGGCGGCGCCTCAGCGCGTCGCGGCAGCGTCGTCGACGAGCACGGGCGCAGGCAACACGGGACTCATGGCGAACATGGGTGCGCTCACGTACTCGGGTCCGGCGGAGGACGGCTCCGGCACCGCGTCGACCAAGAAGGCGACCGCCAAGACCCCCAAGCCTGCGGACGATGGCGGGACCTTCCCCGGCACCGCGAAGAACGCTCCGTGCCCATGCGGGTCAGGCAAGAAGTACAAGATGTGCCACGGAAAGAACGAGGCAGCCTAGACAATCTCGATGACCGTCGCGAGCCATCGGCCCGCGACGTCTTCGAAGCGCATCGCGACGGCGCGCGCCCTTCCGCCCGCGGTCGCGACGATGCTGACCTCCGCGGCGCGCTGCGAGACCCTGCATACCCTCGCGCGCTCGATGTGAGCCACCGCACCCCTGAGCCCTGCGCGCCGCGCGAGTGACTGCTGCACCGCGAGCGCCTCGCGCACATCCGTTGCGACCCACCGCACGAGGGTCTCGAGGCCGTCCCCGCCGAGGATCGCCTCGACCGCGGTTTTCGCGACGGTGCACGCTAGCGGCGCGGGATCGCCGAGCGGCTGGCGAGGGGTTCCGTAGCGCGGCAGCGCACGCGCCGCTTGAGTTCCCGGCAGTGCCCTGAGAATGCCCGACGCCGTGGCCGGCTCGGCGCTCATGACGCCAACTCCTGTGGGATCGAGAGGCGCTGGCCCGGCAGGATCAGTCCCGGGTCGTCGCCAATGAGGTCACGATTGGCCTGGTAGATGGCCCGCCAGGCCGCCGAGATCGCGGCGTCGCTCGCGTCGGGTCCAAGCTGTTCCGCCGCTATCCGCCACAGCGACTCGCCCCGCGCGACGACGTGCACCGCCGGTGACGGTCCCTCCGACGCGGCTGCCTGGGTGCCGACAGGAGTCGGGGAGATAACAGCAGGCGCCCAACCGGGGTACGCCTCTTCAGCGTTGGCCGGTACCGCGGCTCCTGCGGCAATGGCAACAACAGTGGCGCCGAGAAGGAATCGCTGCAGGGGAGCGGGCAAGGCTCCCGCGGCGCGCGGCCGCCGGCCGAGGAGCGATTGAGCGAAGGCGATGAGGGTCGCGCCAGCGACGCCGGCCGCGGCCGCCGCGCCCCCAAGCAGCACGCCGGCCGTGACGAGCGATTCGAGCGTCGCGGGCGGGCCCGCCTGGCGCAGCGCTTCGTTGGCGAGCCACGAACCGCTCGCGGCGCTTGCCGCAACGAGGAGAAGCGCCCTCAGTGGATGCACCTTGATCGTCATTGTCAGACCCCCTAAATAGCGTTTGACCATGTTTGATGAGATTAGGTGTACATGAATACCGTTGGTGTGTCCAGTGGAATGGATCACGGCTGTGGACAGGGCGACGCCGCTACGGTTGGGCAATGCGGTGGCACGATCTGTTTGACGACCTCGAGGCGCAGATGATGCGCGCTGAACGCGATGCGTTCGAAGACGAGGTGCGCGAGCGTGCGGATGCGGAGCGAGCGGCGGTCACGCTCGGCGCGCTGCTTGCGGCAAGCGTCGGCGCAACCGTGCGCATCACGCTTCGCGATGGGACGCGGGTCGAGGGCACCGTGACGGACTGCGCGGCTCAGTGGCTGCACATCGCGGATGGCCCTCGCGAATGGCTCGTGCCGGCGACGGCGATTGCGGCGCTCGAGGGCATCGCGGGTGGCGCACCGGAACCGGGGCTTGTCGCGAGCCGACTGACGCTAGGGCACGCGCTCAGGGCGCTCGCCGATGACGGCGGGGGGGTGTTCGTAAGCGCGGGCGGCGCGCAGCTGCGCGGGCGAATTGACGCTGTGGGCGCCGACTACGCCGCAGTGGCAGGCAAGGTGGTGCCGTTCGCGGCGATACTCACGGTGTCGCCGGCCTTCTAGGGGAGGGCAGCGCTATGACGAGGAGGATTCAGCCTGGGGGAAGCGCTCGCGCGTGACGGCGTATTGGCGCTGGATGTATGCCTCGAGTTCGCTTGCCTCGACGCGCCATTGATTGCGGCCGCCCACCTGGATCGCGGGAAGATCGCCGGACCGCACAAGGGAGTACGCCTGCACCTGGGAGATGCTGAGGAGTTCCTGAACGTCGGCGAGGGTGAGGAATCGCGGGGCCACACGTCCATTCTGGCACGCGGCCACTGACACGAACGGTTATCCACATCGGTGGCAGGCTCGCGCCGCTCGCGGCATGATGGGCGCGAGGGGGTGGGTGGTGTCTCAGACGTCCGATGCAGTGGCTGGCCGCGTGCGGCGCCCTTCGTGGCGGGATCCGCGGCTGCTTATTGGGCTGGTTCTCATCGCGTTGGCCGTCGCGGCGGTCGTCGCGATCGTGCAGCGCGCGGACACGACGCAGCCGTTCTACGCGGCCGCGCGCGACCTCGCGCCGGGAACCGTGCTCGCTTCAGACGACCTCGTTGTCGTCAACGTGCGCGTTTCGTCCGGCGAGTACGTGCCAGGGTCCGACGCTGTGGTCGGCAGGGTACTGGGCCGCACGGTTGGCGCGGGGGAGCTGGTCCCCGCTGCGGCGCTCGTGAGCCCCGAGGGCTACTCCGCGCGCGCGATTGCGGTGGAGAGCGCGATGCCGCTCGCGGATGGCGTCGGTGTGGGCTCGATCGTCGACGTCTGGGTGACGGTGCAGACGGACGCGGGTCCCGAGTCGACGCTCGTGGGTTCGGGGCTGCCCGTGACCGACGTGCGCGAGGCGGAGTCGTCTCTCGGTGCGGGTGGGGGCCAGACCGTGTACGTCGCGGTTCCGCTAGGAGAAGTCGGTCGGGTGCTCGACGCCGTGTCCGCGGATGGCGACGTGGCCATCGTGGCCGCGGGGAGCTGAGATGGTGGGGCGGGGATCGTGACGGGCGTCGTGCTCGCGGTGTCCTCTCACGGCGAGGACGAGATCGCGGCCGCAATCGCGGCGCACCCTTCGTTGACGTTGGTGCGTCGTTGCGCTGACCTCGCGGAGGCGCTCGCGGCGTCGTTTGCCGGTGTTGCTGGGGTCGCGGTTGTTTCGCCGCAGCGGCACCTTGATCGGGTGACGCTCGGGGAGTTCGCGCACATGCACGTGCGCGTCATTGGGGTGGCAGCGGACGACGGCGAGGCGCTGGCGCTCGCCGCGCTTGGCCTCGTGGTGGTTGCTGCAGACGATCCGGTTGCGATTGCCGAGGCGGCCGCGACGGCACCTGTGGGGGTTGCCCCGCCGGTCGAAGAAGAGGCCGTGGCGGCGGTGTCTGGGCGCGTGGTCGCGGTGTGGGGACCGACGGGAGCGCCGGGCCGGACATCGGTCGCGGTGAACCTCGCGGCATCGCTCGCGCGGCGCGTGCCAACGTTGCTCGTTGACCTTGACACGTACGGCGCGGCCGTCGCTCAGACCCTTGCGCTCACGAGCGACGCGCCTGGTATTGCCGCCGTCGCGCGGGCCGCGGCGCAGGGCGAGGCGGATGCCGCGACGGTGCGGAGGCACGCGCTGCGCGCTTCGGAGAACCTCAGCATCCTCACGGGCCTTCCTCGGCCGGGGCGGTGGTCAGAGGTGCCGCCCGCGGCTCTCGAGGCGTCGTGGCCCGCGATGCGTGCGGCCGCGGAGGTGACCGTGATCGACTGCGGCTTTGGGCTCGCCGGTGCCGAGTCGGCGTCGCGGAGGGATGCGGCCACGCTTGCAGCCCTCAACGAGGCCGACCTCGTCATCGCCGTTGGTAGCGCGGAGCCCGTGGGGATGCAGCGACTCGTCGACGCGCTCGGCGATCTCGGCGACGCCGTGCCCGGGGTCCGCGACAGGCTGCTCGTCGTCGTGAACCGCGTGCGTCGTTCCGTTGCCGGACCCAAGCCCGAGCGCCAGGTGGCCGATGCGCTCGCGAGGTATGCCAGCGTCGGGCAGGCATGGATGATCCCGTGGGATCCCCGGACGGCGGATCTCGCCGCTCTGCGAGGGGCGACGTGGCGCGAGGCTGCCGCGCGAGGGGCCGCGACGCTCGCGGTGGAACGCCTTACCGACGCCGTTGACGGGAGGCTCGCGGAGGGCGACCTTGGCGACACTCCGGTGCGGTCGAGCGAGGCCGCGGCGGCGCTGACAGACTGAGGGCATGCGCGTCTTTGTGCCGGGAACCGTGTCCGAGTTGAGGCACTACACGTCGGGCCATTGGGAGCCGGACGGGGGATACGCCGTGACGGAGCGGTTGCTCGACATCAGCGTGTACGACGACCCCGATGAGCTCGCTGAGCAGGCCCGCGATGCCGCGGCGGAGGACTCGATCGTGGTGCTCGGTTCGCGACTGCGGCTCGTTGTTGCCGTTGACGTTTCGCGCGCGGATGTTGCGCCCGTGCCGGACGCTCACCCCGCGGCCGTGACGCTCACCGGTCGCGTGATGGCCGACTCGATCGCGTGCTTCTTCCTCGACGAGGCGTCGGCCGAGCAGGACGCGCGGGCGGCCGCTGGCGGAGACGAGGAGGCGCTCGAGCGGCTCGAGGAGCGCGACCTGCTCTGGTACGACGTCAGCGAGCTCGATCAGTTGCCGGTCTAGCCGTCCATCGGCGCGCGTCGTTGTGGCCGAGTAGGGTCTGGAGTGTCGACTTCGAGGGGATGCGAGCCATGGCGCTAGGCGATGTGCAGACGGTTCGAATTGACCGGACCCCTACGTTCGAGCGCAAGGTCACGGTGCTCGCCGTGGTGACCACCGCAATCGCGCTGGTCCTGTGGCCGGCGCTGCTTGTGTCGCTACCCGCGTCGCTCATCGCGGCTCTCAACGTGCGCGCTTCGAGCCGCGGAACGCGTGCTCTCATGTACTCCCTTGCGGTGCTCAACGTTTTCGTCGTCGGCGCCATCTGGGCCTATCACGCCGCAACAACGTAGGGGCGCAGAAGCTAGACGTCCGCGGTGCCGATGATCCCGAGTGCGGCCTCGTGCATGTGGCCGTTGGTCGCGATGGCGTCGACGCCCCACGGGCCCTGCGCGCCGGTCAGTGACGTGAAGGTGCCGCCAGCCTCCTCGATGATGGGCACGAGCGCGGCCATGTCGTACAGCGCGAGTTCCGGCTCGGTCGCGACGTCGACCATCCCCTCCGCGACCATCATGTAGCTCAGGAAGTCACCAAACGCCCTGGTACGCCACACGCGACGGGTGAGCTCGAGAAAGTCGGGCAACATCCCGCGCTGCTCCCAACCCGAGAGCGAAGAATACGAAAGCACAGCGTCGGACAGGCTTGTGCGACCGGAGACATGGATTGGATCCGCACGCTTGAACGACTGCCCAACCCACGCGCCGTCCCCTTTCGCCGCGAACCAGCGCGCGCCGAGCGCGGGAGCGCTCACGACACCCACGACGGGGCTGCGATCGTCGACGAGGGCGATCAGGGTCGCCCACACGGGGATGTTGCGGATGTAGTTTTTAGTGCCGTCGACGGGGTCGATGATCCACTGCCGAGCCGAGCCGCCCTTTGAGCCGTATTCCTCGCCGTAGACGGCGTCGGTGCGTCGCTCCTCGTCGAGGAAGCGCCTCACCATGCTCTCCGCCTCGCGATCGACGACGGTGACAGGGGTTTCGTCGGCCTTGAGGTGGACTGTGAGGTCCTCGCCCTTGAAGCTGTCGAGGGTGTATTTGTCGACCGCGTCGGCGATGCGCATGGCGAGCTTGAGGTCGTCCGCGTAGGGGCCGGTTGGGTGCATGTCCCCAGGTTACCGGCGGTAGGCCCGACGCTGGGCTCGGTGCTGGTCTTGAGGAACCCGTGTCCACAGGCGGCCAGTCGTGGCCAAGTTATCCATATTGGCAACGTTTTGATAACGAAGAAGCGGTTTGTGTCGCTTTCTAGGTCTTTGTGTCAGACCCCCTGAGTTGACTGGTGTCATGACCTTTTCGCTCGCGGACCTTGACCGGGACACCGCTGCGCTGCGCCCGTTTGAGGGCGCGGACCTGGTGGGGCTGCCCAGTCGCGAGCTCCTCGCCTTGCAGCGGCTGGCGGCGGTGGGGTCCAACGCGTGGGACGTCCTGCAGGCATCGATCGCGGGTGAAGTTGCCCGACGCTCGCGCGC
>Ga0190271_10000944_pt1 | contig 15750 bp, 18 predicted proteins | sample Popmic356T_FD_133747 | JGI IMG/M metagenome (GOLD analysis project Ga0190271, IMG submission 133747) | Populus adjacent soil microbial communities from riparian zone of Weber River, Utah, USA - 356 T | ecosystem: Environmental > Terrestrial > Soil > Riparian zone | place: USA: Utah | collected...
ACCGTGCCTGGCGTACAGCCAGTTGCGACAAGCCGATTGGCCACAACGCTGGACCACATATTTAATTGCCGGTGGGAAATCTCCCGCGTTCCAAATCGAATCGCCACGGCAGCAGGATGAGCCCGCGCAACTATTCGATACAATGTGACGATCGATGTCCCGTCGATGCCCGCGTCTTTGTCGCACAGGGCGCGACGGGCTTCCTTTAACAGGCGTGAGTTCCCTTCGCGAGCGATGTTTAGGGCATCGGCATCGGTCGCCACCAACGTTTCAAGAGCATACGCATTCTGCTGCATTAATTCGACAATGTGGGAATTGATGCAGCGTGAAGGCGGCACCCCGGGTTGGGTACGGTCGTTTTTCACGCTCAGAGGTCGTTGCCTAACGTTATGGCTATGCGCTGCGGCACACGGCAAAGAAGAAGCTCACAGTCGCAGTTCACGTTTCGCACTGCCGAAAATATTTCACTTTAGCCGGAGCGCCTGGTATGCGTTGAGGTTTTCTGCTTGCGGATCTATCGGCGAAACAGATATCGGATCGCCCGCGAAGGGCGCGGCTCAAAAATAACCTGAATGCCAAATGGAATTCCACGGGGCAGGATCTCGCTGAGTCCGGTTCGGAATGACATCATAACAACGTGGTTTCACGGTTTCCTACGCTCCTATCCTGTCTCTGGCCTTCGACGAACCGTGAAAGATCCTCGATCGTCGGGTATTGAACTATGTCTTCGTACCGGACCTCTACGCCCGTATGCCTCCTGACTTCGTGCATCGCTCGTACCATCTGAAGCGAGCTCAGTCCCAGTTCAAATAGGTTGAGTGTGGCGTCACGGATTTTCGCGCCCGAGATTTCGGAAAGAATGTCAGGTAGCCACGTCGCGGTTATATTCCTGGTCGGGGTTACGAGGGCAGGAGGGCGGTATGATTCGATTGGCGATATCTCGCCACCGGCGAATTTTGCGGCCGCTTCACGGTGACAGATCTTTCCCGTGGTAGTAATCGGAATTGATCGTTTTCGCACAAAGGCCACTTCAGCGACATCGACGCCGAAGCAGTGCGAAACAAGGGAGCAGATTCGCAGGCCGATTTCTGGAATCCGCTCCCGAAGGGTCAGTGGGATCTCTTGGATCACTCGAATGTGACCATTGTCGTAGTCGGCCTCGGCGATGGCGGTTGAAAAGCTGGAGATCGTTGCAATTTCATCTTTGATGCATCGATCGATATCTTCGCAGTGTATTTTTTTGCCGCCGACATTGACAGTATTGAAGGCCCGACCAACTACGAAGAGCTCCGAATTGCTGATGAATCCGATATCGCCAGTCCGGAAGTACGCGGTTCCGGATCTGGTCTTTAGTCGCGCATTGAAACGGTCGTTGCCTTCGGTTCCCCAGTATCCAGCCGAGACACTTTCTCCCCGAACCCAGATTTCCCCTTCTTGCCCTTCGGGGACCTCCTGCAGCTCGATCGGATCGACGACCATTACCTCCATGCCGTCGACAACTCGTCCGCACGAAACCAGTGTGCGCTCGAGCGCCGATCCAGACACTTTAGCAGAGATGCTTGGTCCCTCCGGCCTTAGATTGCCGGAGACCATCAGTGTTGTCTCAGCGAGGCCATAGCACGGCAGGAAGGCCTGACGTTTGAAGCCACACTTGCTAAATCGCTCAGAAAATCGATTGATCGTTTCGACTCTCACGGATTCTGATCCGGAGAAGCAGACTTGCCAGCTGCTCAAATCGAGTTCGGTAAGTTGAGCATCGGTTACGCTCTTGAGGCACAGTTCAAACGCGAGGTTTGGGCCGCCACTGGTCGTCGCTCGGTCGTCTGTAATTCTCTTCAGCCAGCTGAACGGGCTTGTGATGAACTGCAGAGGAGTCATCAGGGTTGTGGGAAACCCCGCATACACGGGCTGGAGTATTCCGCCGACAAGGCCCATATCGTGATATGGCGGGAGCCAGATTACGCCGCGAGACTCCTGGCAATGTCCAAATCGGTCCTGGATGCAGTGCAGATTGTGCATCAGATTCGCATGTGAAATCCTAACGCCTTTGGGGGTCCCCGTGGAACCGGATGTATATTGAAGCAAAGCAACGGAAGTCGGCTCCCCCCCATCGATCGACCCGGTCGCCGGGGGCGTTTCATCAAGCTCGATGATCCTTACATTGCGATGATTGGTCGCAGCGGCTTCAACGACCGGTCTTAGCTGTCTGGATGTCAGGACGGCAACGGGGGAGCAGTGCTCAACTATGTGGGCGAACCGAGTCTCGGTATTCTTTCGGTTGGGTGGATACGCCGGGACAGCAATCACGTTAGCAGCGAAACATCCAAACAATGTCTCAACGAACAATCGCCCTGGCTGGACGACCAAGACCGCTCGGTCTCCGGGGCGGCAATATTTACGCAGCAGCGCGGCGACCCCGCAGGCGCCGTCTCTCAATTCCCGATATGTTAACTGTTCGGACTGATTGTCAGCCGCAGGGAAAAGAAAAGCGATTCGTTCCGGAGTCGCGCTAGCCCGGTATTCGAGTATATTGCAAATTGTGTCGTTAATCATACGCTCGTGGGCCGCTGACGCAGCTGCCAATATTGATGGTCGCCGTAGGGAGCGGTCGTTTGTCTAGGTGGTTGCGCAACAGCAACGATCGGAGACGGACGGCTCCGGAGCATAAACCGACTGAGAACTCGCTCAGAATGGGATCGAACAAGATCACGTGGGTTCGATTGGCTTGGGCTTTCCAACTTATTGCCCATTGGTCTGGCTGAACCCAGCGAGCACAAATTGTTCGCCGCAGTCGAAGCGACCTAGGTGGGTATCCGATCGCCGGTGGCCAATCTGCATATGGCTCTCGGTTTTCAGCTGCACGTAGCCATCCTTCTCAAAGATCGCCACTGTTACCGCGGAATAGTCGATCCAGAGGCGGGTAATGGGGAATTGATATTTGAAGAACGCCTCCTTTGTGGAATACATAACCGTCGCCCAATTTCTGCGCTCAAAGTCTGGCTTGCGATCAAGCCAGTCCCTCTCGGCCTCGGTTAGAATCAACGGCCATAAATCGGGCGATACAGCATCCGCTTTCTCCAAATCAATACCGAGCGCTACAACTTCTGCAGCTCGCGCGGCTACCGCTACCGCGAGACTCGTCGAATGGGATATGCTGCCTACGATCCCATCAGGCCAAATAGGCTCTCGGTCGGAACCAATGGGAATCGTCTCTATGGAACAGCGAAGTCTCGCCAGGCATTCGTGGGCGGCGAGCCGGCCGGCGACGAATTCCTGCTCTCGTTTCGGTGCGAATCCACGCGTTGCATGTCGCTCAGCCGCGCTCAACGAGTAGGATTGCCCTTCCGAGGCCTTCCGCCAGGCGCATTCGCACGGGGTGGAGAAAATCCGTCCGAGGCTTATTTCAACCCCATGGGTATCCATTGAACGTGGGCGGCAAATGAAGAAGCTGGCATTCACCCGTGAAAAAACATTCGATCGGTCGACCACCTAGAGGTTTCAGGCCGCCGCTATAGCTGCCTCGACCGAAGTCGAGGCAGTCGGTTCTTTCGGCCATCCGGCAAACGGGAGCAGATTGCGACAGCTTCTGCTGAGGTGTACGTCCCGTTCGAATCACAACATGGGGCGCCTCAGATAACGCACCTTGATGTCGACATCGCGAACCGCAAAAAATTGCGTGTCCGAGCTCGAATTGGGTCCCACGACAACATCACACTAGGGAAGTTGACAGGCAAAAAATATCTGTTGGTAGACAAATTGGAAATGACTATGCCGAGCAAGCCGCCGAAGTGGTTAACAATCGCCCTTGCGGAAAATGGTGTCCGTCGGAAGAGCGGGGAGGGGTCATGCAAGCGAATAGAGGAATATCATCAGTCGATTGGTCGCATCGATTTGAGTGACAAAGTTCCTTGGTGCTCTTCCTTTTTGAATTGGTGCATCAAAGCTGCTGGTAGGCACGGAACTAATTCGGCCGCCGCTAGATCGTGGTTGAATTGGGGGCAGGCACTTGAGTACCCCCGGTTCGGATGCGTCGTGATATTGTGGCGCATCTCGCTCGGCTCTAAATTCGGACATGTTGGCTTCTTCGTTTGTGAATCTGAGACCCAAGTTTGCTTGTTCGGCGGCAATCAAAGGGGGATGGTTTGCAAACGTTGGTACTCGAAACGGCGCATTTTAGGGTATCGGTGGCCCTAAATCGTATGACATTGCAGGCATCGCGCTTGATAAGGGGTTCAATCTCGGTTTCGCGAATATAGAGCAGGCTTCGCCCCGTCGATTCTTGACCCCCAAGTCGCAATATGTCCGATAAGACACGAAGGATGGCTATACCAAATTGCTTTACGCACAGACGCTGAAAACCACCTAAATCTAGGATATATAGTAAATGGATAATGGAAAAGCGGGTTGCATATATATAATATATATACCGTTATCGTGCCTACATAAGCGCTCCGATCAGCTTCCGCGGAGCAACTGGCCTGGGTGCGAATGATACGACTGCCACTGAAGATGAGCTCACACCTGGTCGACGCCGTCGAATGTAGGTCCGCAATCGGCGAGCCATCCGCTCAGAGTGCCTCCCTAGCCACGTCTTGCATCCTCGTGCTATATTTTCCCTGGGCCAGCGGGATTTCGCGCCACCATCTACGATCAGGCCTGCAGCTTACCAGCCTTCGCGGAGCGGAATCTCCCGCCTGCTTCGGTGCCCATCTTAATTTGGCACATTGCGCTCGGCTATCTAACCGTTCTGGATTATGGCCGCTATGAGATCTTCTCGAATCCGAGGTATTGTCTTGGAGCAAGGGACACAGCGTTTCACTTTGGAGAGCAATGGAAGTCGAGAAATCGTCTTTCACACCGATCCGCGAGAGCATGTCGCAACAGTTCTTCGATTCGATCCTCCAGCGGCACCAATGCTGATGAGTCTGGTGAGGACAGCAATGGGGCAGGCGATACTGGGAACTGACAGCGAGGGCGTAGGCCGTCGGATGTTATCGGTGTTTAGTTCGGGTCCCGTTGAGGAAATTATCGTGCGGGTTATCAACGGTGCGGTTCCCGTGAGATGTGACGTTGAAATAACGAGAACTGATTTTACCGACGGCGACAGTTGCAGCGGTGGCTGTGAGGACTTGCTTCAACTCCCGCTTCCTATGCAGCCGGCAGAAGATGGATACCGCATGACTTCCCATTCCATTTTTCGCTATCAGTTTGGACGACGAGATGTAGTTATGTATTTCCGCGACGTTGCGCGGAAGATGCGCCGTGCGGACTACGGGACGCTCATTCCTTTGGATCTATCGCAATGGGACGGTGCCACCCCCGGGGTCGATGTGGGGAGTCCACGACACAGTTCGCATAAGCGAGGTATCGATATCGATATTGGACTTCTGGACAACTCAGCGACATCTCGCCTGCGAGAGTTCTGCGACACGACACCAGCAGCGCAAAAAAATGCGCCATTAATTCGGAGGGAGTTCGTCTATGCGGGAGCGAAACGGATTATGGCGAACACGGTCCCGCTTGTTTGTAAGCTTGGAACGGCGCACGATTTTAACGCCTACGCTGTTGCCAAAATGCTAGGACTGTTCTTCTCAAACGGCAGCGTGCGCATGTCATTCCTCGATCAAGAACTGCTCACAATGGTTCGTGATGCCAGCGAGCTTGCCTTACGAGACGGGCTGATCACTCCAGCAGTAAGAAAACTTTTCTTTGACGGCGTCCACCTTCAAAAATGGACCAACCACTTCGATCATATCCACGTTCGCTTCAAAGAGGTGAAATCGTCCGCCGCGAGCCGACGGCTACGTCGGGCGACGAAGTCGGGAATAGCAGCGCGCGATATCGTCTAGCGACCAAGTTTCGATCTTTCTTGTTCGTTGGTCCAGCACGGCAATTGCGAACCAATCGACAATTCGAATTGGAACGAATTGCCGGTCTCCGTGGAAAAATCGTTCGGCCCGTGTCACCCGGCAAAATACTCGAGCATAGTAGGTTTCGATACCCTTGGTGTGTTGGTTGATTGAGGAACGCCCACCTCGAACATCGTGGTAGTGGCCGGAGCCACGGGCGCCCGCCTGATCACCGTCGTTTCGTTCGATTATCTCGTTGATGCACCTCAGGACAGACGGAGACGAATACCGTTTTATCGCGCCTCTGAAATGCTGCACAATTCGCGTACTGATCTGACGGATGGTAAGCACACCGTGCGCTTTCGTTTGCCACCCAATATGGCGCGTATCCGGATTGAATGGATTGCTCGTAAAGCAGTCGATGTGTGCAAGCCACCCGTTGCGCGAGGTGTGCGGACGCGGCCTGAAATTGCTGAGCAACGGGAGTTGGCGGCGCTCGGCTTCCGCCAAGCGGTAGGTCCTCCACGACATTGCTTCACCCAGGACCCCGAACACCAAGGCCGCCATCGCCGCCATTCGAACTGGTTCGACGGTATAGTCGATCGTTACTTCGAGTCGATTTATTCGGGGGCGAACTCCGACACTGCGACTTCGGGCGTTTGTCGCCACTAGTATTCCGGGAAATGGCAGAATGTGGCAGAGGGTGAACGCAAGTTGATCCAGTGTCCTAGCGCTGTTCCGTCGAGACCGTACAAATGAGAAGTTGTAGTGCGCGCTGAATCCCCGGAGGCGAAGCACACGGTTGTTTTGACGCTGCCACCTATCCAATCCGTTCCGAACCCATCGGATACCCGCGTTCAGAAGTGCGACCGAAATTGCGGGTGCTCCCGCTGCTAGCACGATCGGTGGTGTTGCAACTTCAATGACACCGCGATCGAAGTAAGCGATGCACCCGTTCGGCAATGTCACCGGCTTTCCGCGCCACGGAATGCGAGCGTCTGGAAGAACTTTCAATATACCGCCAAAAAAATCCTCCGGAAGCACCCGTACGCCATCACAGAGCAAGTCGAATTCAGCCTCGATTCCGCACACTGGCATCTCGGGATCAATAACGCTACGCGCACGCCGTCCAGTCTTACGTGAAGCGAGTCTCATAGGAATGTTTTTTGGTCAACTATTTCCTGTGCTCGCGATCGAAGAACGGAAAGCTCGCTTTGTTCGACTGGTTGATATCCTCGGCGAGAATTGCCGCTCCAAGTGCACCCTTGTACAAGGAGTATGTGAGACGGGAATCGTCGAGGCATCGGCCTTGGCTTCCAGAACCCACCGCCGGCGACCGTCGACTTCCAAAATGTAGTCCGCCTTACCGCGCAGCTCCGGGTCTGATGTCTTTTTACGGCCCAAGGAAAGCTTTGGATATTTGAGTGTCTGTTCCGTGATAATCGTATTGGTGGAGTGCCGATATCCGAGTTCCCGCAGAAAGAGTGCGAGAACGCTTCCGCGCACATCCCGCTCGCTCATTCGCTTGAAGTCGAAATCACCGAACACCGAATAGCCCTCAGGTTTTATTGACCGGCTCTGTTATGAATTCTCCGTCGACATCATCGAGCGAGCGATAGCTGATTTTCCACGTCATCGTCAGGGCAGGGTCTCCAATGGCGACCTGCGAATTGACCGCGAAGAGGGACACCGATTGCCCTTGGCCCAGTAGGTCATCGGGACGGAGGGTAGTGCCCATGATGACGTTGTCGGGAAGATTCAACAGCTTGCCAATATCCTGCCACGTCGGGTTGTTGAGCACTTTCCCGTCAATTGTTACCGTCACCAATCGGATAATAGCCGGCCCGGCGCCAAAGTTAGTCACCCGCCAATCATAGATGTTATTGGGATGATCAATAGCCGGCACGAATGCCAGGCTCGGCTTTACGCTCATCCGATTGTAGTCACGTTGATTGATGAGAGCGAAGATCGCAACCAAGAGCGCCACGGTGGATACACCCAAAGCAGCTAACGTCGCGATCGACATAATCGTATCCAAACAAGAATTTGCTGCAGGCGCACTCTGGACGACCGCTACCGCGGCCGGTGGAGGTTCTACAAATTTTCCCTTCAGATTCGTCCAAGAAAACCCGGCAAACGCGACCATAGCCACGAGGAACGCCAGAACATGGATGAAACCGAGCGCCTGGGCCGGTTGGGAATAAAGATGCACTCCCTCAGGTTTCTTTCGCGAAAGCATCGAGCAAAGTGCACCAAGAAATGCTAGTCCGGCGACGATCGAAACACAGATCGCGCCCCAGGAAACCAGCAACCAAGTCCGGCCATGGATATGCTCGCCGAACAAATCCTTCATGAAGGTCCCGCTGACCACCAAGATGCCAGAAGACAGGGTGATGATCTGCTTCGCCCACTCCAAGGCGGTGTCGACCGATTTGATTCTGAGTTCAGCTTCGGTCATGGCTCAGCAGATGGGAAATATGTTACACCACTTGGAGTTGGCCGCCGCGAGTAGGTCGCGGGTGGTGATGTAGTCGCCGCTTTGTTTCATCCATGACTCTTCCAGCAATATGCCGAAAGATTCGTTCATTTTCCGTTGGATCTGAGCTTCGGCGCCCGCGGCTTCCAGCAAAACTCCGGCGCGTTCTCGCCATTCAGATTCTCGGGTAGTGAGTGATTCGACCAAAATGGCCTGCAACATCATCCGGGCGGCGGGAGTCAGCTGTTTGCCGTGAGCCTTTTCGACGGTGGCGACCGATTGATCGAGCTGCCGTTGGGCAGCTGTCATGAGTTTCATGTCCATGGCGGGCGAGATTTATAGGTGCGCTAATGAAAACGGGCCATCCAACCGCGCGAAAGCACGATTGGTGGCCCGCGCCAATACCAGCAGCGCGCTACGAATACGCAAGCTACGACCTGCTCTGGAATATCCCCCAAAGGGATAATAGCCGGTGGTAATGCTCGCGGCCCGAACTAGGTTTACCGACTATCGGGGCCATGCGCGGGCACTATAGCGCGGAGAGACTATTTTGCCTGCTCTCCGTAGGGTTTGAAATACTCGTGCGGCGGGTCAAATGCGTTGCTCGAGTCGGTCGGTACGCTGATGCCGGCCAGCGTGCGGTAGGCCCCTTGGGCGAACCAGAGCAGCTGGTCGATGTAGTAAACCCCGACGACTGTGTATTCGCTGCCAGGGTAGGCACGCCCGGTCAAAGCTTGGCGACCTAGTTGAATCGCCTCCTCGCGACTGTGAGCTTTGACGAAGAGCACGTCAGAATTTAGGAGAGAGTCGCCGTTGGGCTCGTCCAGCCAAGACGAGTCCCCCACGATAAAGGTGATAGCGTAAGCTTGGAGACCGCGGTAGCGCTCATAAGGCAGGTCGCAGCTCTGGATGCTCCCGGTCAAGGGCACCGGCTTCAGCGCGAAATGGCTGGCCACAGGCTGCTGAGCGACCGGCGCGTCGGTTTGAGCCGGAGGCGCATCTTGATGTGACTGATTCATTGTAGTTTCCTTTTGTTGTACCGAAACGAGATTGGAACCGTTGCGGTCCATTTCTCTCTCCGGAGTTGCTCTAAGTATGGGGCGTCGTAGGGATGGAAACGTATGCAGCTCCTGAGATGAGAAGTACTACTGCGAAAGGCTCGCAGCGAGGGTTGCTAGTATTATGGGTTGCTGGACATGAGCTTATCGCGCTCCACAGATGCTTTTCACGGTTCGCGGGTGACCAAAACAAAAGGCAGCCATTGCTGGCCGCCTTTGGAATTGGTCTGCGCAGATAGAAGGCTGGAGAGCTCCCGGCTGGCGGCGGGAGGAAACCATTTCGCATCGAGGATCTCCGGAAGAAATAGGCGACAACTTCGCCGGTCGTTGTGTGGCCTGCTCCCGGAGATGAGATTGTCGAGTGGTAGCCTAGGGGCGCCTACCACCGCGCGCGCGCCTATCTGGCTCGCGCCGTTCATACCGGGCCATCCTGCGCTTGGTTTGGTAGGGCTCGGCCAGAGCGGCTATGCGGCATCCTTGGAGTCAAGCCCGTGCAAAAGACGCATGAAATCCCGATAGCCCTGGTTCATTAGACGCCGGGTTTCTTCGGCATCCACAGAGGCCTGTGTGATTCGTTGCTGAAAGCACTCGATCACCATGCAAAGAGCAAAGTCAGGCATTTGCTCTCCGGAGGCAAAGTTGAGGAGCCATTGATGTTGCATGCCAGCTACCAACTCGGCCCCACGCACTCCCAACTCGTAAGTAGATTCTTTAGCTGTGTAGAAACGAAGAGCGCCTATGCGTCGCACCTTCCCATGCCGCTTTTCCACGAGCATATGAGGCGTTACGAGGAGATCTAATTCGGGATACTCAATCTTCGCTTTCGTTTCAGGTCGGCCGAGAAGAAAAGTGGCGTCGATCGCCTGTATCTTCGGCGCTAGAGTGAGAAGCGCTTTTGCCGCATCTCTCGTAATCGCAGCGTCCGTAAGATGCCACTTACGTCCCGTGACCTTTTCCTTTTTCACGATCAGGCCCAGGAGTTCAGAGGGGTTTGTCGCAGCGCTTGCGAGAAATCTCCGTGCGGGGGTTCGGAGCGATTGGTAATATGGAGGGTATCCTTTGTCGGATTTCATCGCTCGATGTGCATTGCGGACGATGCTAAGCTTCCTTTCCGGAGTCTTGGCAGTCAGGAACGAGGCGAAAGTATTTGCTGTGATATGCGGCTTCATGAATACCCCTCCAAAAGACCTTGGGCCGTCCCCGAAAGCTTCGTGCCGTCCCACAGTTCGCCCTTTTCGAGGGCATTCAACATCTGCTGATTGTAAGCAAGGAACGGGTCGCGATCAATTTCGTCATATTCGACCACCGAGAAAACTCGCCCTGTCTGATTCAGCTTCATTCCCTCAAGGCCTGCTCGGAATAATAGTTCCTTCGCCTTCACTCTGTCCCCGGCGATTGCGAACGCAATTGAGAGCGCTTGGAAATAATTGGCCCTTCTTGAGCTATCCGCGCGAGCCTCGGGAAGCGTCAGGATGTTATCGAGCAGTTCGACGGCCTCCTTAGCTAATTTCTGCCAGTCGCTAAGGTTCTCGCCAACCGACCCAGTAGCGCGTCGCTTCGCTTCATAAAAATTGAACCTTAGAGCAATATCCGGATCTCCCGGAATACCGTGCTTGGCCGCTAGAGCATACAGACCCGCCGCAGAGAAGTACTCTTTGAGCTGCATATAAACATGCCCGATCTCAACGAGCGCACCAACCCAACGTCTACTCGGAGGCATACTTTTGAGCTGCTCTGCGAGCGAATGAATGAACGTCAGGAGAGTATCGCGGTCCTGCTTAAAGTGTCCGACAATCCACGAAAAAGCGTCTTCATCCAATGGATCGGTCTTCAGCACACGATATGCGATCTCAGTTGCTTTTGGTGAGCCCTGGAGCCGAAGAAGCCGAGCCGCCATCTTGAGGGATTCCAACCTTTCACCGTATTGCTCGAGCAACGCCTGAATGATTACAGGCGCGTTCTTCAAGACGCCGGTATCGAGAAGCTGCTTTCCCTGAGAGAGGTAGAAATCTATCCCATCCTTGGTTCGCTCTCTTATCTTACTAGCGAGCTCGGCGTATGCCTTGATAATGTTTGGTTCGTGGTTCTTGAATCGGTCGAGCGTCCAAACGCACTCTTGAAGTGCTACAGGGCCAAAATATGGAATCACGCTATTCGGCATTCCTCCCAGACGATTTTGTATCTCAGCGAAGCGTTCTCCGATGCTGCTCATCTCCTGCGTAAGTTCGGGGACGGGACTCGCAACCGTCAGCACGTCGATAGGACGAATCGCTGACGCTTCACTGATCGTTCGCAGCACTCCAGCAGTACCTGCGATATTCTGTTCATTCAAAGCGAAGAAGAGAACGTCGATGTCGGGGAAATTCAGTGTGCAGACTCCGCCGACATCTGTGAGCCCGGTTCTGCTGTCGATGAACACGTAATCGGGAGAGAAGATTCGTTCAACCGCGAGCTTCCAGTTAGCGATAAGGGGCTGTGCGAGATTTTGCTGATAGAGATCAGTCCAGTTGATCGAATGAAGCCGCTCAGGGTAGTGCTCGTCCTTGCAGCCGGCGGGCATTAACCAGAGCTTTCCTCGGACATCCTTCGCTCCAGGGCACTCATGGACAAATTTCCCAATAGGAGGAGTTCGTTTCGTCTGTAAGAACTCGAAGATGTACTCGACAACGCCGGGCAGTTTCTCGGTGGAGAACTCCCGGAAACTATCGAGGCCAGGCGCCTCGAGATCGAAGTCTATCATCAGCACCTTGCGGCCACTCCGAGCGAGAAGGCCAGCGACGTTTGCCAGCGCCATGGTCCGACCGACGCCACCCTTGTAGGAATAGAAAGTAACCCACGTCGTCTTCACGATATGGCAGAGCGCACTGGGCGATACGGAGTACCGCAGAATTGCCGAGCAAAATTGCCGATCTTGGCCCAAGGCGGCTGCCCTTCCGCCGTCGGCTGTTCAAGCTGGTCGAACGCATGGCCGTTAATCATCGCCTTTCCGTCCGGCCCAAACGTCAGGTGAAGAATGTTTTCTTCAGGGGCTTTCCATCCCTGCTCCTTGAGCCATTTGTAAGCTTCCGGATACTCAGCCAGCACCCTTAAATATAACCCCAACGCTTTCGTCGGGTGCTGAGAACCTGAAAGCCAGCGCCCAGGGGTTTTCGATCCGATGCCAATCGCTTGACTGATTTCCGTCAGAGAGTCTCCAAGAGCCTCAAAGCTTTTACGCACGTCGGCAGGAGAAAGCTGCTCATCTTCGTCGGCTATACGCCGGTCGATATAGTTATGCGAAGCCGCGGGTATCACTTCATCGCCGCAAGCGCGGCACTTGAAGACCTCGACGGCCGGGATGGTCACCTTGCGACCGTGCTGGGTATCCAGCGTGATATCTTGCAAGACGCGGTAGTAGTGGCCGGCGCCGCAGGAGATGCACTGTTGGTTTTCTTTAACCATGGGTTTTCAGACTGAGAAGTTACCAGGGTAGTGAGCTAGGAAAGCCATTGACGTGGACTCGCACTCGCACCGTTTCGTTGTCGAAGGATAAGATGAAATGGACGTACGGAATTTCTCCGTCGTCTTCATATAGACCGAGTTCACAATGAAACTGCCTGGGAAGAACATGCCCGTACTCGTTTCTCTTAATGTAGATTTTCCGTCCTAGTTGAAGGTGCCTCAGGACCGCCCGCGCGAACGCGTATCGGTCGACTCCTTCGCGAGCCAGGTGTTGGATAGCTTCGCGATCGAGAGCATAGCAGTCTTTCTCAAAACAGGATTTCAGACTGAGCCGTATGGGCTCGTCCGCTGGCAGAGGCGGAGGACTCATATTCGTAGCAGGGTGTGGTTGGCGGGTGCATGCAAGGGCAAGGTGCTATATAGCACCATCCGTGTCAATCGATCTTTTTAAGGTGCTATGTGGCACTTCTCCCCTCAATAAAAAACCCCGAAGGATTTCTTCGGGGTCGAGGATTAAATAGAGCTCCCGGAATCGGGGAGGCTTCTAGGTGGCTCAGAGGAAGCAGCACAACGGAAGAGGAGCTGCTCAAGGGAAGCCCAAGTAGCAGAATCCACGTCCGGGACGTTAGCCTCGAGAGCGATATTGCACTCGGCGGCCACCATTGAGGTGTGGAATTCGGTAACGTGACTCATGATGGAGGATCTAACTTAGCGGGAATTTCGGGGACTACTAGCGAAAATTGTTCACAGTGCCGTCGCGGCTGGCTGGCGGATGTCTAGGGAATCGGCCGGATGGCGCAAACCTTTAATTGTTAAAATCATGGCACACACTAAGCCGACACGGTGCCGTCGGATTGGTTCACGTTCAGCAGCCTTTTGGCCAAATTATTGCCGTTTTTCCGTTAGATTTGACCGTAGAAAGCGCCTAAAATCAGGATACCTCATTCGGCCCCGCCCCAGCTGCACCCCTTTCTTGGGGGATCCCCCTGGGACTCCGCCTAACCGATGTCTTGCTTTAAAATCGGGTTCAGAAGAAAGTTCATTTTCGGTTCCGAGTTAGGAGCCGCATTATCTATTATAGATCAACGCGTTGCAAATGATGAGCGGGAACCTGCTCCGCCGGGCCGGACCCATCGTCAATCCGTCCATGCCATCCCGTGTATAATATAAATAAGCATGTCCTACTATTGCCTGACTCATTGCCCCGACTCTGGGGCCTTCTCGTGGGTAGGAACCGGTTCTTACACCGGCGTTACCCACCTTGCCCAGCTCGCTGTTCATACCGGTTCCCGCCCGCTATAGCAGCGAAACGGTATCCTTTCCTCCGGCCAAAACCTTGACTGGTATCAGGACGAATTCATGCGCCAATTTGCGCGGCCCGATATCGTCGAGATACAGCCGAACGGCCGCATTACCGCGTACAAGGTGTTTCCCGCAGTGCTCGGCGCCATCGAGATCAGCGGCCGATTCGAGTGCATGAGCAACACCGGCCAGGCGGTGCTCATCAACTTCCCGACGAACACCCATGGTTACCCATACCAGCACACCGGAATGCCCATGCGGTGCCAAGTATGCGATCGAGGACTCGGCGACTAAGCTAAGGTGACAGTAAGCGAGCGATCTATGGCTCCTTGCCAGCGGAAAGATTCGGAGCCCTGGCCGGGATCTCTCGCGCTGGAGCAAATGATCGTGACGCACAGTAAATTATCTCGGCATGGCAAGTCGCACGCGCTCTCGAGGGCGTCAGACATGTCCGGTCCCCTTTCGACCGACACTCTCTCGCGGCTTCAGCGGCGGTCTTGCCGTAACTAAACCAGAAGTATGGTTTCACTTCTGCGGGGTGCCGTCGTGTAGCGGCGCCGGTTTGCGCTCCGCCTATAGTTGGTTGCGTTTCCACGCAGCCTCACCGGCAGCCATCCCATCAAACGAATGGAGTTGGTGGTAACTAAGGGCTGCCAAGCTATTGGCGAATGTCGCACCTGCGCGGTAAAGCTTAAAGCAGAGGTCCGTGTCTTCGAACCCCCACCGAACGTATCTATCATCAAACCCACCCACTCTTTCTAGTATGGACCGGTGCAAAGCTAAGTTCGCGGTCGTGCCTGCCATCCAGGCAAAATATTTATCGACACCTGGTTCAAATGCTTCGGGACAATTGTCCCGCGCGTCGCCTAATTCGTAACACTTCATTGTCTGTTCCCATCGAATGGTTAGGTCATCGGGGGAAATCAACGGATAGTACGCTCCTCGATCGAGAGGATGTCTGTCACGTACGGCAAGCTTTGTCAGCGCCTGGGGTAGGCGCCCACCTTGGATGAGCGAGGCGTCGAGAACCGTGAGAATTTCTTTTTTCCACCCAACGGAAACGGTTGTAGAAGATGTGCAGGAGGCGCGGTGCGCGGAGATGAAGGAAGGTGAAACCAACCGATCATCGTCCCATCGAGCGAGCCAAGCCCTGATGGGCCAAACCGCAGCCCTCGTCCATTGGTTATTTGAAGCAAGAGCGGGTCGTCCGATTGCCGCCTTTGATTTCAGGTCTCTACCCGCCCGAGAAAGGCAGCCATAATTATCATTAAGCCGCCTAGGATTCACTCGCGGTCCGAGAAACACCTATGAAGACACAGGCCATGCGGCCAGCCTCGAAGGACGTCTAAAGAAGCCCCGCCTTTCGTCAAAGCTGGGTTTGTTGCCGCATTTCGAAACCGCCGGGAACTCGCTGCAACCTGCGGAAGCCAGCAGGTCGACCTACTGGTGTGGATACTCGCGTAGAGGGCCTAACACGCCCTTATACATCGTCGCAGCTCGCGTCGTGACTCCCGTCGACACCCGGGACACGCGTACTCAGATAAGCGGGAATTGAGGGGCGGCGCAGTTCTCCTGCCTGAGTCAGCGAGAGCCGTTCCGCCGTCCGATGAAAATTCCAGCTCGA
>Ga0190271_10000945_pt1 | contig 15749 bp, 9 predicted proteins | sample Popmic356T_FD_133747 | JGI IMG/M metagenome (GOLD analysis project Ga0190271, IMG submission 133747) | Populus adjacent soil microbial communities from riparian zone of Weber River, Utah, USA - 356 T | ecosystem: Environmental > Terrestrial > Soil > Riparian zone | place: USA: Utah | collected...
CGAACAGGCGATAGGGAAAGGTCGACTCGCGCTCGTCGGGTCGACCTTCGTCGGTCACCACCAGCAGCTCGCCGCGCGCTTCCTTGAAGTCGCCGGGCCGCGCTCCGTAGTAGTTCACGAAGATGCGGTACTGGCCGCGTGCGGCGTGTTGCACCGTGAAGCTCTCGGGTCCGTAGCCGGTGGTCACGTCGTGAAACAGCGTCTCTCCACCGTGTCCCCGCGCGTGCCCGTAGAACACCTTTTCTCCCGTGGGCGTCAGCACCCACAAGTCGACGTCCGTACGATCGCTGTCCCACGACAAAAAGACCTTCAGGTCGTTCTCGCTGCCGCCCACCAGACGGAGGCCTCGCAGCTCGTCCTCGCGCTGGCTCGCCGTGGTGGCGTCGTGCGCCAGCAAGGCCGCGCGCCGCTCGCGCGCAAAGATGCGCGCCAGGCGCTGCCGGGCCGGGTAGCGCAGCGACTCGTCGGCGTCGGCGGCCTGCGCCGTGCTCTCGAAACGAGCGCGCGCCTCGGCCAGCTTGCCCAGGCGCTGCTCCACGTCGCCGAGCTCGAATGCGATGCGGCGGTCTTCGGGACAGAGCGCCAGCGCCTGCTCGAGCTGCAGACGAGCTCCCTCCACGTCTCCAGCCTGCTTGAGCACGGTCGCCAGCGCGCGACGTGCCTCCACGTCGCGCGGCAACAGCTCGACGATCGACGAGTAGATGCGCCGCGCGCTGTGCCGCTCGCCGCGCGCCCACTCGATGTCACCGAGCAGCCGCACGGCCACCAGGTTGTAGGCGTCGTGTTCGCGCCAGGCCAGCGCCTCGCGCCGTGCCTCGTCCAGCCGCTCGGCCGCGCGCAAGGAGCGCACGAGGTCGAGCCGTGCCTTGCGCCGGCGTGGCTCGGCATGGACCGCCGCGCGCAGCGCAGCGAGCTGCTCGTCCGACAGCGAGTGAACGATCGTTCGCTCCTGGACGACGGAAACCACGTCGAGCCGACGCGCCGGCAGGGGCGAGGCGTGGCTGGCCGGCAGCGGCATCCACATGGCCGTCGCCAGCAAGGTCAGAGAGAGCGCAACAACGAGCACACGAGGCGGCATGCTCGACGCCTTTTCGCAACGCCGGTGCCATGGCGAAATTGCCGGGGAATTTGCCAATCCCGGAAGCGCTGCGTGGTTGCCCGCCCGCACTTCACGCGCCGGCCAGACACAGTGCCTCGCGGAGCCCAGACTCGCCCCGGGTCCAGCCACTACCATTCGCGCATCGATCGTTATCTGCTCGCCACGCCGCGGCGAGCTCGGCCCCGAGCGCGCGACAGTGGCGTGCGAATTGATCCGATTTCCTCCACAACGGCACCGATAAGCAGCTAACACGCTGCAGATCGCGTGCGGTGCGGTGGAGGAAACAGGTACGTTTCGAGCGCTCGCTGCGTACGCGCAACGTCGAGCAACAGGAGTTCGACCTTACTCATGATGTCGTCGCGATGGGAGCTCGGTCTCGGCAGGCGCACAACGCACGCGCTACTCTTGGTGGCGTCGCTGTACGCGTCCGCCTGTAGCAGCGCCACCAACGATCCCACGGAGCTGTCCGTCGTGGTGAACGGCGATTCAGCGATCATGAGTCAGCTGTCGCGCGTGGACGTCCAGACGTTTAATCGCGACGGCAGCGAGCTGCTCGAATATCACAGCTTTGCGCTCGCCGATGCCGCCGGTGCGCCGCTCGCGCCAGGCCTCCCGTTGACGCACTCCTTTCGGCCTCCGCGCGACAAGGGCGACACGGTTCGTGTGCTGGCCGTGGGCATCGGCCTGGTGGACGGCGCCCCGCGCACCCTGGTGGAGGCGCAAAAGACGGCCAGCTTTTTGAGCGGCCGGACACGCGAGCTCGAGCTGTACTTTGCGGCGGCCTGTTTCCAGAAGTTCTGTCGCGGCGAGCTGCGCGGCTCCACGCTGACCTGTGCCGAGGGCCGCTGCGTCAGCATCCCGAGCGCCGACGAGACGACCGAAAACCTGCGCGACGCAAGTGAGCCGGTGATGCGGCCTGCGCTCGATGCAGACGGGCCGGGCGACGCGCGGGTCGAGGACGAGGCCGCCGTCAGCACCGACACGGACAGCGGCAGCGCGCCCCCGGATTCCGGCATCGAGCTGGGCTGCGACGGCGGGGCGGAGCCCAGCTGCTTGTGCGCCAATGGCGCGCCGCCCCCGTGCGAAGCCGCACCGATCGACGCGGGCCCGGCCTGTGACGTTGGCAAACACATGGGCATGTTCACAGGCGACGTGGGGCAGAACAGCAGCGCGCCCAACACGCCGATCTCGGGCACCCTCAGCTTCGAAGTCCCTGCTCCGGGGGCGAGCAGCGTCGTGACCATCGTGCAAGGCTCCATCAAGGGCGCGACCGCCAATGGCAGCACGATGGTTGCGCGCGTCGAAGGTCGCTGGAATTGTGCGCTGCGCGCGCTCGAGGCGGGGCGCGTGGTCGACGGCGTGTACACCTACGCCGAGCGCGTTTTGAACGACACGGTGGCGTTCTCGGGCACCCTCACAGGCTCGTACGCCGCGGGCGCACAGTCCGTAACTGGAGACTGGAAGACCAGCGCCGAAAATGGCACCGGAGGTTTCGGAACCTGGTCCGCGCGCCGCTGAGACGGAAAAAGATGGGGTCCACGGTGCGCCCCGGGTGCGCGTGCGTTTGCTTCATCTTACTGTTCTGATTCCTGGCGCTCAGGCTCGTGGATCCCCTTGCAATGATGTACACGTTGTGGCGTGTGTCAGAACGGGATTACTGGATTCACGAGACTTGTTTCGTGTTCCAGAAATCCCGCTCGCTCCCCCCTCGGCCCGCAGCGCTCTGCGCTTAGGGTAGGCTTCGACCAGCGAGCGCAGAACCTGCAGGAGCATCCCTACGGTGCGGTACAAGTTGGCTAGTTGCTCGGGTGTCCCGCCGTGGAGACGATCGCCGTGGTGCGGTGGGCTCGCGCTCGCCGTTGTGCTCTGGTGGGGTGGACCGGCGGCGCTCGCCGACGCGCCGCCACGTCAGCTCTCCGTACTTAACGCAGCGGTCGCGGGCGTGGGCGCCGCCCAGAGCGCGAGCGTCGACCAGGCCCTGCACGAGGCCCTCGCCGAGCACCTCAAGGGCTCCAAGCTGGAGACGTCTCCAGTTCCGTTCGAAGACGTGCAGCTGATCGCGGGCTGTGGCTCGGACGAGCCGACCTGTCTGCAGCTGATTGCCGAGCAGCTCGGCTCCGACGCCCTGCTGGTGCGGCGCCTCGACGCGCAGCCCGACGGCAGCGCGCTGCTCGTGCTGACCGCCTACGCGACCCGGCCGGACGCGCCGCCCAGCCCCCCGCGGCTGGCCAGCACGCGCATCGACTGGACGCAGCCAGGAGCCGCCCAGGGCGCCGTTCAACAGCTGCTGGTGCAGCTCCAGCTGCAGCCACCACCCGCGCCGGCTCCGGTCGTGCTGGCCCCCGCGGACGACACCGCGCTCGACACCACGCAAGAGCAGCCAGCGAGCACGGCCCCAGCTTCGCCGATGCGCTGGCAGCGGCGGCTGGGTTGGACCCTGTCGGCGGTGGGCTGCAGTCTGCTCGCCGCCGGCTTGATCACCGGCGCCGCCGCCCGGCGCAACGAAGAGGCGTACGCCAACGTCGTCATCGACGGTCCCAAGGCGGTCGACGAGGCACACGCCGCGCTGGATGACGCAGAGCGCCAGGCGGCGATCGCCAACGGACTGTTCATCGCGGGCGCCGTCACGGCCACGGCCGGCCTCGCCACGGTGCTTTGGCGCTGGGCCGCGCTGCGCAAAGACGCGCGCGCCACGCTTGGCTCGCGCGCGCAAGAACCGCGCGCAGCGACCCTGGGCGCGCGCAGCGAGCGACCGCGCACGGAGGCAGTGCTCAGTCTGTTACCCACCCGCGCCGGTCTGATGCTCTCCATCAGCGGCTCATGGCAGGGAGGCTCGTGATGCGTGTCACCTTTCTTCGCTCGCGCGCCCGAGGGCGCGCTTCGACCTGTACACTTCTGGTCGCCTGCGTGGCGATCGCCTGCAGCGCGAGCGAGAACGCCAACAGCAGCGTCCGCTGCGACAGCAACACGCTGTGCCCCAGCCAGCAGGTGTGTTACCGCGAGTTCTGCATTCCCGCCGACGGGCTGCCGCGCTTCGATCCCGACGCGTCCGTCGACGTGACCAACAACGTGTCCGAGCCGCCGGCGCGCGAAGCCGGCAGCGGCGACGCGTCCCAGGTCGGCGATCCGGTCGACCCGCCAGATCTGGACGCCAGCGCGGCGGACGACGCGGCAAACGCCACGGACCAGGACGCACAGTCAGGTCCGGTGGTACCCACGCCGCCGGATAGCGAGGTGCCGACGCCCCCGGCAGTCCCTCCCGAGCAGGGTCCAACCACACCTCCCGTGGCGGACGCCGGCAGGCCGGCCAGCGACGCCGGTCGCGTCGTCAATAGCTCGGCACTGCTGATCTGCGTGCCCTCCTGCGCGAACCGCTCGTCGAGCTGTTGGTTCTGCTTGAACGGCGTGCTCGACAACAACCCGGGCATCTGCAGCCAGGCACTGCGCGCCGACCCCGTGTCGAGTGGATTCTGCGACTTTTTGTGCGCCACTGCAGCTTGTCGAGGTGAGCCATGACCGGAGCCACGATTCTTCGCTCGCTCGCGGACGAACCGCGCGCTTCGGCGCTCAGCCACGAGCTGGCCGCGCGCATGAACGCCGCGAGCGAGCGCGACAACTCGCTCGAGCTGCGCGACGCGCTCGAGGCTGGCCAGACCATTCACTACGGGCGCTACTTCATCCACGGCGTGCTTGGACGCGGCAGCTTTGCGACCGTGTACGACGGCGAGCACGTCGGACTCGGTCGCCGCGTCGCCATCAAGGTCCCGCGGCTGCGCTCCGACAACATGCCGTCGCTGCACGAGCGCTTCGTGCGCGAAGCGCGCACCTCCGTGCTGGTGCAGCACCCCAACGTGCTCGGCATCTACGACTGCGGCTCGCTCCAGGACGGCACACCGTTTCTCGTGCTCGAGCGCGTCAACGGCGACAGCCTGACGACCATCATCGCGCGCGGTCCGGTCTCGTTTGCGCTGGTCATCGAGCTGGGCCGTCAGCTCGCGCGCGCACTCTCGGCGCTGGGCGACGTGGGCATCGTGCACCGCGACATCAAGCCCGACAACGTGATGCTCCACCGCAGCAAGTACGGCATCATGCTGGTCAAGCTGGTCGATTTTGGGGTGGCCAAGCGCAGCAAGTGGCAGGCGCCCATGAGCCTCACCTTGAAGGGCGAGCTGGTCGGCACGCCGCAGTACATGGCGGCCGAGCAGCTGCGCGGCGAAGAAGTCGACGGTCGCACCGACATCTACGCCGTGGCCGCCGTGCTGTACGAGGCGCTGACCGGGCGGCCGCCGCACGAGAGCACCAATTTCAGCGACTACCTGGTGGCGGCGCTGAGCTCGCCGGTCAGGCCCATCCGCGAGCTGCGCCCCGACTGTCCTGCCCCGCTCGAGCGGATCATCCTGCGCGCGCTCGAGCGCGACCGCACGCTGCGCCACGACACGCCCGAGCAGCTGCTCGAAGAGCTGAACGCGTGCAAGGTTCAGCTCAAGCTCGACTGCATGAACACGCGCGCCGCCGCCCACGCGATGGCGGCCGAGCTGGAAGACCCCGCGCGCGACAGCGCGTACGACATGGACGGCGTGCACCTCAACCTGACGACCGCGGTGATCAGCCGCGCCCGTGGACTGCTGCGCCGCGTTCCCCAGTACGAGCTCACCGACAGCTGGCAGCAGCGCTTCGACGTCGCACGCGACCGAGCCGTCGACCTGGCGCGCCGCGGCGGCGACTTCACGCGCCGCGCCGCCCCCAGCCTGCCGCGGCTCTCGCTGCTGCTCTGTCTGCTGTTGTTCACGCGCTCGGAGTCGCTCGCCTGGCCTGGCAGCGACGCGCTGCGAGCCGGGCGTTCTCCTGCCCAGGGCGAGCGTGCACCCGCGCCTCTACCGACCAACTTTCGCACCGGCACAGGGCCCTCCGGAACACCCGCGAGCGCCCTCGCAGAGGCTGCACCCACGACGCCCGACGAAGGCAAGGAGCCGCTCGTGCGCGGCATCGAGCCGCCTGCGCGGTTCGCGCAGGCCACCAACCGGACGGCGGGACGAGCGCCGACGGGCGCGCGCCCAGCGGGCACGCGCGCGGAAGAACCGAGCGCTGCCGCGCCGGCCGCCAGCAAGCCGAGCCAGGCTCCCGCCAGCAAGGCGGGCGCAGCCGCGGGCAGTGCGTCGGCAGCAGCGACGCTCGCCACGCACGCGGCCGCACCAGCCCTGCCCGCTCCGACGCGCAGCGACGTCAAGCCGGCGGGGCCGGGCGGCAGCAGCCCGCGCAGCCCCGCAGAGCCGCGCGCGCAGGGCAGCTCGCCGAAACGCACGAGCGCCGCGGGCCCGCCGCTCGACGAGTACTCCGACCGGCACGAGACAGCCCCCTCCCCTGCGGCGCAGCTCGCGCAGGCGATGTCGGCGTTCGTGGCGGGTCGACTCGACGAGGCCAAGTCGCTGTACCAGCAGGTGCTGCGCCACGAGCCCAACAACCCGGGCGCGCTGCGCGGAGTCGGACTCACCGCCTCCCGACTCGGCGACAAGCCCCTCGCGCGCGACAGCCTGCGCCGCTATCTGGCAGTGTCTCCGAGCGCGCCCGACCGCGCTGCCATCGAGGCACGCCTGGCGGCGCTCGCGCCGTAAACGCCAGCAGCTTGGTCGACGTACCGCGGCGGATACGTTAGACGGTCGTGGGGTCCGACAACCACGACGGTATGAGCAGGTTTCTCAAGCTCGAAGATCGGGTGCTGCCGCTCCAGCACCCGCGGCTGCTGATCGAGACGGCCGTGCTGCAGGGCGCCTCGCGCAAGCTGCTGCTGCAGGACACCGGCATCGAGCCGGGCATGCTGCGCGACCCCGACGCGCGCATCTCGTACTCGGCGTTTGGTGCGTTGACCAGCAACGCCTTGCGGCTCACGGGCAACCCCGCCCTGGGCATCGACTTTGGCCTGCGCGCGCGCTTCACCAACCTGGGCATGACGGGCCTCGCGATGGCCGCCAGCGCGACCGTCGAGCAGGCCCTGCGCACCCACCTGCGCTTCGGGGCCATCTTCGCGCCCGCGTGGGACGCCAAGCTGCGCGTGCACGGACGGCGCGCCACCATCAGCGCCACCGCGATGCTGCCGTTCGGACCGCTGCGTGCGTTTGGCGCGGAGGCCCTGCTCACCGCCATCATCCGCATGGTGGAAGGCGTAGAGAGCTCGCTGCTCGAGCTGCGCTTCGACTACCCCGCGCCCCGACACGCCGCGCGCTATGCAGACATCGCACCCGTTCCGGTGCGCTTCGGCCAGACCTCGATCGAGCTGGTGTTCGACGCCGCAGCGCTGGAAACACCGCTCTCCAGCGCGGACCCACTCACGCACGAGCTCGCCGTGCGGCAGTGCGAGCTCGACCTGTCGCGACTGCCCGGCCGCAAGCGTCTGGTCAGCGCGGTGCGCACCTTGCTCGACGAGAGTGCGGGTCGTTATGCGAGCCACGAAGCGGTCGCCAGCTCGCTCGGCATGAGTCCACGCGCACTGCGGCGCGCCCTCAAGGAGCTCGGCACGACGTACCAGGCCCAGCTGGACGAGCGCAGGCGCGAGCACACGCTGCGCACGCTACGCGACCGCACGCTCTCGCTGGAGAGCGCCGCCGGACAGCTTGGCTTCAGCGACGTGCGCAGCTTGCGCCGCAGCGTGCGGCGCTGGACCGGGCTTTCGCTGCGCGAGCTGCGCGCCCAGCCGCCCGCACGCTGACCCGGCTGCTTCGCCACGCGTCGCAGCGCGCGAGCTGTCGGCTCACGACGCACTGACTCGCTGGCGACGGCGCGTCTGCTGCGCGAGCTGCCTGCCAGCCGCCGCGCGTTGCTGCGCCAGCTCGGGCGCGTGCCAGCCGCCGGTGCGCGCCAGATGACGCGAGAGCAAGACGCAGACCCACATCCGAAAGGGTCGCCACGCCTCCGCGGCGCGCACGAAGGCCTGCGCCGTGGGCAGCGCGACACCGCTGGCGTGGGCGAGGCCGTGCAGCACGCGCGGCTCCACCGCGGGCAGCGCGTCGATCGGGGCAGCGCCCCGGTAGTAGATGTGACTGGCACTCCAGGGCCCGACGCCACGAATCGTCTGCAGACGCGCGAGCGCCTCCCACTCGGGCAGTCCACGCAGGTAGTCGGCGTCGAGCAGACCGTCCAGCGCCGCGCGCGCCACCGCGTGCAGGCGCGCGACCTTTTCGGCGTTGAGGCCCGCGGCGTGCTGGAGGGTGAGCAGCACGCGCGGCGCCGGAAACACGTGGTGAACCCGGCCGTGCAGCGTGAGCGCGCTACCGTGCTCGCGCGCGAGCGCCAGCTTGATGCGCGCGGCGTGCTCGATGTGGGTGCGCGGCGCGATGATGGACCACACGGCCGCGTCGTAGGGAGAGGCCTTGGTCGCGGTGAAGAAGCCGGGAAACTCCCGCTGCAGCAGACCCACCAGCGGCACACGCTGACCGAGCCGGAGCCACGCCTCGGCCACCGCCTCGAGCCCCATCATGCGCGACAGCTGGTGGCGCACAGCGGCTTCGTCGTCGCTACCCGTCAGCTCGGCGACCAGCACGTCTGCCTGCTCGCGCAGTGACACCACCACCGCGTCGAACGAGCGCTCGACCCGAAAGGCCAGCGTCAGCGGATCCACGGCTGCCGCCGCCATGCCGCTTCCAGGCGTAAAACCAGCGTAGTACTGGCTGGCAGCGGCGAGACTGAAGCCAGCGGGCTTGTCGATGTGTAGCGTCTTCATGGCGGCCTCCTTGGCGGTAGCCTCAGCAGTACCGGACACGCGTGACAGCCTTATGTCAGTTTTTAGCGTGGCGTACCCGAAGCGGGACCTGTTCCGCTTCGCTTGCGCGTGACAGGCTCGATCATGTTCAGCTCGCTTGGCTCGTCCACTCTTCTCTCCGTTGGCGCCCGCGAGCGCGCGTTGTTTCGCGCCTGGCTGCTCGTTCCTGTGCTGGCTCTCGCGCTGGGCGCAGGTTGTTCCGACGACGACGGCGGTGACGGCGGCGGCGGCGGCGGTGACAAACCCACCCGCGACGCAGGCGCCGACAACACCGACGCGAGCACGCCGCTCGACGCAGGCGCAGGTCGCGACGCCGCGATGGATGCAGCGCGCACGGACGCACAGGTCAGCCCCTCCGACGCAGCCAGCCCTGTCGATGGAGGCACCAGCGTCACGCCCGGCGACGCCGGCAAGGATGGCGGGTCCATCATCACGCTGCCGCCCACTGTCAGCTTCGTGTACATCGGCGGCTACGACAGTCCGGTGCGCACCTACGCGCTCGACCGCAGCACGGGCAACCTCACCGAGCAGGGCACGCCGCTCGAGGTCGGCGACAACCCCGCGTACATCACGCCCGACGCGACCGGCAAGCGGCTGTACGTGGCCAACGAGTCCTACAGCGGCAGCCCTGCGCTCAGCGTGCTCTCGCTCGACGCGCTGGGTCTGCCCAGCACGCTCGACCGTAAGGTCACCGACGACGGGCCCGTCTACTCGTCCCTCACGCCGAGCGGCAAGTTCCTGCTCATGGCCAGCTACGACGGCGGGTACGCCGCCGTGTACGCCGTCGAGAGCGACGGCAAGCTCGGCGCGCTGGTCGACAAAAAGAGCTACGCCAAGCCGTCCGGTGCGGAAAGCGCGCAGACTCACTCGGTGCGTGTCACGCCCGACGGCCGGTTCGCGTACGTGCCCAACAAGGCGCTCAACAGCGTCGCGCAGTACGCAATCGATGCGGTCACCGGCAAGCTCTCGGAGCTCACGCCGCCGGTCGTCGCCAACGCGGGCGGCCCACGCCACATCACCATCGACAACCAGAGCGCCTTTGCGTACGTGATCACGGAGCTCAGCGCGCAGGTGGTGGCGTACAGCATCGCCAGCGGCGGCCAGCTCAGCGAGATCGATCGTGAAGACGCGCTCGCGCCGGACGTCACGGTGGCAGACAAAAAGGGCGCGCACGTGCTGCTCGCGCCAAACGGCAAGTTCGTCTACGCGTCTGTGCGCGGCAACAGCACGATCGCCTCGTACACCGTCGGCGACGACGGCAAGCTCAGCTTGCTCGAGCGCGTGTCGAGCGGCGGCAGCACGCCACGCAACTTCGACATCGACAGCAGCGGCAAGTTCTTGATCGTGGCCAACCAGGCCTCTGGCAACGACGGCAACGTCGTGGTGTTCACCATCGGCACCGACGGCAAGCTCACCAGGACCGGCACGCCGGTGACCGGACTCAAGACGCCCTGCGCCGTCTCCATCGTTTCTCACTGAAGCAGGAAATTCGAGCTTCCCGGGGCTTCCCCCTACATCTTTGAGGGCATGAGCGATCGTACCCTCGTCATCGCCGCCACCAACCTGCTCGCGCGGGGTTTTCTGGTGGTCCCCACCGACCGCAAGTCGCGCACGGGCGAGCCGGTCAATGGCTTGTTCGCCGTCGCGCGCGCGGTGCTCCACGTGGTGCGCTGGAAGAGCCCCACCCGTGCCGTGGCCATCGTCGATCGGCGTGGCCGGGAGTGGCCACAGCTCTTGGTTTCGCAGCTCGAGCAGCTGCCGGCGTTGCTGCGCGCGCTCGGTGTCGTGGTGGTCGAGGCCGACGACGAGCCGCAGCTGGTCGCGAGCTACACGCGCGCCGCGGTGGCCGCCGGCGACGACGTGGTGATCGTGGGCGCCGACAAGCGCTTTGCGCAGCTCGTGACGGACACGGTCTGGTGGTACGACGCCAACAAGGACGCCCGCTACACGCCGGAGATCGTGAGCAAGCGGTTCAGCGTGGGGCCGGCCCAGGTGGGCGACTGGCTGGCGCTGGTGGGCGACGACGATCAGGTCCCCGGCGTCAAAGGGATCGGCGCCAAAGGGGCCACCCAGCTGCTCGAGGCGCACGGCACGGTCGAGAACGCAGTCGCTGCGCTGGCTACCCTCGAGAGCCGGGCGCGCAAGGCACTCGAAGCGGCGCGCGACGAGCTCCCCCAACACCTCAGCCGCGCGCGCCTCGACCGGAGCCGTCCGCTGCCGTTGCCCGCGACCGAGTGTGTCTTCAGCGCGCCCGAGCGCGCTCTACTCAACGCACAGCTCGACGCGCTCGGTTTTGTCGAGCTGCTCCTGAGCACCGAGAGTGCCCTCTGCGCGCACGTGTGCAGCGCGCCCGAAGAGCTCGCGGCAGCCTTGTCAGCCATGGGGTCGGCGACCGTCAGCCTGAGCGCGCTGATCGACGACGACGACCCGCTGCACGAGCGGCTGCAGGGCATCGCGCTGTCCACGGGCAACGCAGAGGGCTGGTACGTTGCGGCCGACAGCGCCGCCTGGCCGGCGCTCGTCGCGTGGCTCGAGGATGCCCAGGCGGCCAAGGCGGGGCACGATCTGGTGGCCACGCTGGTCACGCTCCGGCGCAGCGGCGTGCACGTGCGCGGCATCGTGGCGGACTCCGCGTACGCCTCGCACCTCACGCAGCCGAGCAGCTGGGCGCCCCACGAGCTGCCGGGGGTCGCGCGCCAGGTGCTCGGGCGCTCGTTGCCCGATGACGACGCGATCCGAGGCACGGGCGGCGAGCGCAAGGCGTGGCGGGCGCTGCCTCAGGAGCGCGCCGCGCACACCGCGTGCGAGCGTGCCGATGCCTCGGCGGCGATCAGTCAGGCGCTGGCCACAAACATCGACCCCGCGTTGCTCAGCGAGTACCTCGAGCTCTCCGACACACTCGTGCGCATGGAGCTCACGGGCATCACCATCGACGCCCAGCAGCTCGATCGCACCGAGGTCACGTTTGCGGCCATCGAGCTCGAGCTTTCGGCGCACATCGAAGCGCTGGCCGGTCACGCGTTCAACATCAACTCCTCCGCGCAGCTGGGCAAGGTCCTGTTCGAGGAGCTCGCGCTGCCCGTGGTGCTGCGCACCAAGACTGGCTTCAGCACGTCGAACGATGCGCTCGAGCGCATCGAGCATGCGCATCCCATCATCGAGCACGTGTTGCGCTGGCGACGCCTGCGCCGTCTGCGCGATAGCTGGGTCAGCGCGCTGCGCCGCAACGTGCACGCCGACGGCCGCGTGCACTCGCGCTTTCACCACGCGCGCTCGTTCTCGGGCGAGCTGGTCAACACCAATCCAGACCTTGGCCGCGTGCCGGGAGCGACGCCCGAGATGGCGGAGATCCGCCGCGCGTTCGTGGCAGCGCCCGGTCGTTTGTTGATGTCCGTCGACTACAGTCAGCTCGGTCTGTACGTGCTGGCGCACCTCAGCAAAGACCCTGCCCTCGTCGAGCCGCTGCGCGCGCGCGCCGACATGCACCGCCTCACCGCGTCCGCCGTGCTCGAAAAGCCGATCGACGCGCTCACGCTCGAGGAGCGCCAGCTCGGCAAGGTCGTCAACTTTGCCACCTTCGCAGGACAGGGTGCGAGCGCGCTGGCGCTGCAGCTCGGCATCTCGGCGGCCGAGGCCAAGCAGTACATCGCTCGCTTCGATCGCCACTACGCGGGCGTGCGCGCGTTCCAGGACGAACAGCTGCGGCTCGCGAAGGAGCGCGGCTACATCGTCACGCTCGCCGGTCGGCGCTGGCCGATCGGCGGACTCGAGTCGCTCGACTCTCAGCTGCGCTCGTACGCGGAGCGGCTGGCCCGCCGCGCGACCCACGAGGGCTCGGTCGCCGACGTGTCACGTCGTGCGCTGCTCGAGGTAGACCGCGCACTTCGCAAGTCGTCGTTGTCTGCCGTCCCGCTCGTCGAGGTCGTGGACGAGATCCTGTTCGAGGTCGACGAGTCTCAGCTCGCCGAGAGTGCAGCGCTGTGCGCCGCCGCGATGACCAACGCCTTCCAGCTGGAGGTGCCGCTGGTCGTCGGCGTCGAGGCTGGCAAGACGTGGGCCGACCTGGAGCCCCTCAAGTAGGCGCGGGTGCTCGCAAGTGCGCGCGTGCGGACGTGTTGGCTCACACGAGCTGCTGCGTTGGTCTGTCAGATCCGAGCGCACTGCTGGTACGATCGAAGGCGGATCACGGTCGAGCGTGAAGGCGGAGCGTCCACCCGCACAAACCTCACGCACGCGAAATGAACCCGGACCCGTGCCGGGACTCTGCATGAAAAAGATCGTCTCCCAACCCGCCGTCGTACCCAAGGTCACCCCGCGCGAAGCGCGCCGTCGTGACCTTGTCTTGTACGTCGAAGACAACGACGACAACTGGCACATCGCCAAGCTTCGACTGAGCGACGGCTACGAGCTCGTGCGCGCAGCCAGCGCACGAGAGGCATGCCGGCTGCTGTGCACGCGCGGCGCAGAGTTCTCTGCGCTGCTCATGGACATCGAGCTGCGCGGGTCGGAGCTCAACGGCGTCGAGCTGGTGGAGCTGCTGCGCGGCAAGCGCCCCCGTGCCAGTGCGCCCGACTTTGCGCGCGAGCTGCCCGCACTGGCCGCGCCCATCCTCTTCGTGACGGCGCACGGTGCCAAGTACACCGACGAGGTTCTGCTCGCCGCCGGCGGAGACAAGGTGATCGCCAAGCCGGTCGACTTCGGCGCGCTGAGCCTGGCCCTGACGCACCTTCATCTGTCCAGTGCCGCGAGGCATCGGCGGAGCCCGTGAGCCGCGCCGCGGCACTAGGCAGCCAGCTCGTTGCCCTCGCGGTGGTGTCGTGCCCTGTGCTGTTCGTGCTGGCGCTGCTGTGTCTGGTGAGGCCGCCCACGGTGCGCGCCGCGGACGGCGATCCGGCGCTCTTCGACGTGGCGACTCGACCGCTCGCCGGACAGCCGCTCGGCCGCGCTTTCCAGGTGCTCGAAGATCCTTCGGGCCAGCTGACGTTGGCCGACGTGCAGAGCGCCGCACAGGCCGCTCGTTTTGCACCCAGCGAGCGGGACGCTCCTTCGTTCGGGTTCTCGCCTTCGGCGTTCTGGCTGCGACTCGACGTGGTCAACAGCGGCGACAGCGCGCGTTACTGGCTGCTCGAGCTGGCCTACCCGCAGCTCGACAGCATCGACCTCTACACGGTGCACGCCGACGGAACGGTGCAGCATCGCCAGACTGGCGACCGCGTACCCTTTTCCCAGCGCGACATCCCTTACCGTCACTTCTTGTTTCGCTTGAGCGACTCGCCTCACCAGCAGCAGACGTACTACCTGCGCGTGCACAGCGAGGGCTCGGTCTCCGTGCCGCTGTTCGCGTGGACCGACGATACGTTTCGCGCCCACGAGAACCGCGAGCTGCCGCTGCTGTGGATGATCTACGGCCTGGTTTTGGTGATGGCCCTGTACAACGCGTTCGTGTTCGTCTCGGTGCGAGAGCGCGAGTATCTGTACTACTGCTTCTACGTGGTCTCCTGCGTGCTCGTCCAGGCCACCCTCAACGGACACGCCTTCCAGTACTTGCTGCCCAACACGGTCTGGCTCGCCAACCGTCTGTTGCTGCTGGCCACCAGCGTCACGGTGTGGACGGCCTTGCTGTTCATCCGGCGCTTTCTCAACCTCGAGGAGTCGCTGCCCTGGATGTACCGCACGGCCACCGTGTTCAGCTGGACGTCAGCGGCGATTGCGCTCGTGACCCTGTTCGCTCCGTACAAGGTCAGCATCATCCTGGTGGTGCTGGCCGGCATTCCCGCCAACCTGACCACGTTCGTGGGCACGCTGGTGCTGGTGTTTCGTCGCCATCGTCCGGCGCTGTTTTTTGCCGCCGCCTGGGTGACCTTCCTGGTCGGCGTGCTGCTCAGCTACCTGCGCCTGCTCTCCGTCGTGCCCACCAACCTGGTCACCACCTGGGCCATCCAGCTGGGCGCGGCGCTCGAGGTCGTCTTGCTGTCGCTGGCGCTCGCCGATCGCATCAACATCATGCGGCGCGGCCTCTCCTCGCTGAACGTCAAGCTCTCCGACAAGGTCGGCGAGCTGCGGCTCGCGCTCGATCAGGCGCACGCGGCCACCAGGGCGCGCGGCGAGTTCTTGGCCACCGTCTCCCACGAGCTGCGCACCCCGCTGCACGCGATCATCAACATCCCGCCTGCCCTCGTGCTCGACGCGCCGCAGGTTCGTGTGGCGCGCTGCGCGGGCTGTGAGACCGAGTTCGCGCTGGAGAGCGACGAGCAGCTCGAGTCGGCGACGCCCTGTCCGGAGTGCACACGCACGGGCTCGCTCGCGCTCTCGACGCGTCGCATCTTTACGGGCGACCCCGAGGCGCTGGTCTCCAACCTGAACATGGTGGAGCGCTCGGGCAAACACCTCCTGGAGATGGTCAACGGCATCCTCGACTTCACCAAGCTCGGCGCAGGCAGGCTCGAGCTGCGGCTCGCACAGGTCGATCTCGCCGAGCTGATCGACGACGTGGTGGTGTCGCTGCGCGAGCTTGCCCGCCAGAGCGGCGTGCAGGTGGTCACGGGCCCCGCCCTTGCTGGCGCACAGCTGCCGGCCGACGCGCTGCGCGTGAAGCAGGTGCTCATCAACCTGATCGGCAACGCCATCAAGTTCTCGGACGGCCGCGGCACGGTGGAGGTGGGCGTACGCCGAGAGCCCGCGGCCTACGTGCTGTACGTCAAGGACGAGGGCATCGGCATCGACGCCAACAACCTGAACAAGGTCTTTCGCACCTTCGAGCAGCTCGACCAGGGCGACACGCGCAAGTACGGCGGCACCGGCCTCGGGCTCTCGATCTCTCGCTCCCTGATCCGCATGCACGGAGGGGAGCTCTGGGTAGAGAGCGCGCTCGGTCAGGGCTCGACGTTCACCGTCCGC
>Ga0190271_10000946_pt1 | contig 15744 bp, 16 predicted proteins | sample Popmic356T_FD_133747 | JGI IMG/M metagenome (GOLD analysis project Ga0190271, IMG submission 133747) | Populus adjacent soil microbial communities from riparian zone of Weber River, Utah, USA - 356 T | ecosystem: Environmental > Terrestrial > Soil > Riparian zone | place: USA: Utah | collected...
CGGTGCGACTCCTCCAGGCCCTGAGTCAGCTGCTGGTCAGCCTCCCGAGGCGCAGTTCAGGCAGATCACCGAAGTACCCACAGGCGGCGGTTCGGGTGAGCTGAGCGCCATGACCATGCGACCTGGCCCGACGTAGGAGGAATGATGCCCGAAGCACCTTTCAGGAATCCTATTCTGGGCCCAGGCCGCACACCGCCAGCGTCAACCCAGCCTGTGGGCCCTTGGAGTGGTCAGGATCCTGCGCCCCCGCCGATTTTCAATCCGCCGCCCCAGCGACCTTCACTACCGCCTCTAGGACCTCGCCAACCCCCTATGGGGACTCTGCCGGTCGTTCCTGATGAGGCCTACCACCCCGTCTTTCGACCTCCGCCCATGCCGCGACCCGTACAGCGACCCATCGACGAGATGGGGCTTTGGCAGCTCGCCATGAGGCGGATGCAGCAGTACTACTAGAAAGGAGGCTTTGTAATTCCACTCCGAACACCGAAGGGAGGATAGATGAGTACACAGGAGGTCAATGCGACCCCTGCAGCCATCGAGTTGGCCCAGGTCAACAACGTGGATATCGACGATGTGGAAGGGACTGGCACCGACGGCAAGGTCACAGTCGACGACGTCCGCGGCTACATCGAGGACTCCGGCGACGAAGTCACGCCGGTGGACCAGACCCGCATCGACGAGCTCCGCGACGAGGCGACGGGTGGTGCCACCACTGGCGTGATCGGTGGACCGACGCCCTCAGAGAACATGACGGCAGAGCAGCTGCCTGGTGATACGGACGTCGAGGACCTCGACGACTCCGAGCACGAAGGTGAGCACCCGCCGCTCATTCTCGCAGGGTACTGGGTGAAGCTCGGCGTTCACGAGTCCGTCGAGGACGAGTTCGTCGGCGCCATCGCGTCCGTCGTCGAGTCACCCTGGACCAACGTCCCGTTCGCGGGCGACACCGAAGAGACGATCACCGGCTACCGATTCGACGAGGACAAGGACTTCCTCGTCAAGCTTCGCGGTGCCAACGAGGCGATCTTCGAGGTGCCGGCCGAAGCCATCGCTGCATCGGCGCAGGACAGGCCGACGCTGCTCGCCTACGCATGACGGACACGTCCAACATCAACGAGGTGATGGCACTGATCGAGGAGAAGGCCATCCGCACGAAGGAAGGCAGCTTCGTGAAGTTGGACGACGTAAGGAGGCTCCTCGAGAGTCAACAGAAGACCGCCGAGGAAGAGAAGAAAAGCGACATACCCGAGCGGATGAGCGCTGAGCAAGCGCGCGCCCGCATCAAGAAGGACCCGGAGATCATGAAGCAGTTCCCGGCTACCCCCCGGGAGCCAGGTAAGTCGATCCCGGCTAACGAGCCCCAGTCGTCGTCGAGGACGTAAAGCGTAGGGCTAGGAGGAACCATGAGTGGTATGGCAGAAGAGATCCAGCGCCAAATCGAGCAAGATGGTGGTGCGGGTCTAGCACCGGGTAGCGCGGAGACTCCGCCTGCAGAACAGGCACCGGCCGCGGGGCCGTCAACTACCGAGACGCCTGGTCAGCAGGGACCCCCGGAGAGCATTCCGTACGCCCGCTTCAAGGAGGTAAACGACCGGCTGGGTGAGCTCAGGGGTTACGAAGAGCTCGCACAGTACGGTTATGACCCTGACTCCTTGGGTCGTCTGGCTGCTTTCGAAGCTCAGTACATGACGGATCCCATTGCAACGGTCGCGCGGATGGTGGAGGACCTCGACGTGCCACAGGAGGTGAAGGATCAGTGGACTTCGCTCGCTGGACAACCCGCGGGCTCATCCACCCCTTCGTCAGCCCCTGAGGGCGGAGCGACCCCCACTGAACCTACCGACCAGAGCACTCTGCCTCCGGACGTACAAGAGAAGCTTCGCTGGATCGACCAGAAGCAGGCCGAAGAGGCGCAAAACGCCAACGAGGCCGTTCTGGATTCAGTAATCAGCCACTGGGACAGCCTTGATAGGGAGGCGCAGCTCGAAACTCCGAAGCACGTTCAGCTCGCGTTCATCAGTGCAGCCGCTGCTGGTGGGGGTTTCACCAATACGCAGCAGCTCGCTGAGCTTGCGAGGGGACAGCTGATGAGCTATCGAGACTCGACTCTGGGATCGGTTGTCGGAAGCGGTCGAGCGGGAGGCGCTCCTGCGCTGCCCGGTGGTGGACCTGCTGCACCCGAGCTCCCGAACTTCACGGACCTCCGGGACGCAAGCAAGCAGGCCCTCGCCGACATCCAGGCGGGTCGACTCCCAACATAGAGAAGGAGGATAGGTGCAGACTACAACCGCTGCGGACGCAATCCTGCAGAACTACTACCTGCCGGTCGTTCGCGAGATGGTCAACAAGCGAGCCATCCTCCTGTTCGGCTACTCCCCGTCTGAGCTCGATGCAGGCGCGGGGAAGGCAAATGCCATCAAGGGTGAGACCATGGACTATCGTGGTATCTCCCGAGACGCCGACCAGGTGCAGTTCGCAGGGCGTCAGTGGGTGATCGCGCTCCACACGACGCGGAACGAGTCCGGTACGGCACGTGCCGAAGGTGGCACACTGCCGGCAGCTGGGCAGCAGGGCTGGGCGGACCTGATCGACACGATCAAGAAGCTCTACAAGCAGATCCAGATCACGGGCTTCTCGCTCGAGGTCTCGGAGCGTTCGATTGGCTCCTACGTCCGCTTGCTCGAGGCGGAGACGACGGGAGCCGTCAACGATCTGCGCAAGGACATGAACCGCCAGGCCTACGGCGATCAGACGGGGGCACTGGCACAGATCACTGCGGACGGTGCCAACACGTTCACGGTGGACAACCTGCAGTACATGCGGGTCGGGATGCAGATCGACGTGGTCAACGCCTCCACGGACGCGGTCCTCGGGTCGGACCGTACGGTCACGGCGATCAACACCACTACCCGTGTGGTGACGTACAACGGCGCAGACCTCACGGTCGTTGCGGGCACCCACGTGCCTGTCGTCCAGGGCAACTGGAAGCTGGAGATGAACGGGCTGAAGAAGATCACCCGTTCGGACCTCTCCCAGAACTACACGCTCCACGGCATCAACTCATCGACGCCGGGGAACGAGTACTGGAAGGCCTCGCAGGTCGACGGTCTGAACGCCGTCTTCGACGAGGACAAGGGCCAGCTGCTCATGGACAACCTCGGCGCCCTGGGGTGGGATACGGAGATGATCCTGACCACCCGCGGCGTGCGGCGTCGGTACGTGAACACGCTCAAGGCCGGGAAGCGGTTCAACGACAACCAGGCCACGTACCTGCACGGCGGCTTCCGGTACATCGACTACAACGGCGTCCCGCTGCTGTTCGACGACGACTGCCCGAAGCAGCACATGTTCTTCATCCGCCCGGACGACTTCCTGTGGATCAACCTGAACGGGAACGACTTCCGGTGGATGCAGAGGGACGGCGCGATCCTCCGCAAGGTGGAGAACCCGGACCTCGACGCCTACAAGGCGACTCTCTACAAGTACTCCGACCTCGGGGTTACTCGGCGAGGCTCGCAGGGCGTCATGTATAACCTGGCCGACGACATTCCGTAGTCCGGCCACTGCGGAAAGGTGGACGATGGAGCTGCGCGCCATCAAATGCTTCTATACCGACCGAGATGGTCTGGTGGAGCTAGAGGATGACGTGCTCTCCATCGTCCGCCAGGTTCGTGACCTCTACGGTGACCGCATCAAGATCACCTGGGAGCCCACGACACAGCACTACGTCCTGATCGAGAACTCTGAGGACGGTAATGAGAGGCTTATCTTCACAACTCCTGAGCTAGACGGTCGGGTGCTCGACAGGCTGATCGCCTCAGATAGTCGTGTGCGGGGCTACAAGGACGCCTACGACGAAGCAGAGCGAGACCAAGACCGCGCTCAGGCGGCAGAGGATGCAGCTAGCATGGAGAAGGTACGTGACGCCGGCGAGCAGCTACACTGGGTCCTCAACTCGGGGTCCCGGATCTTCATACCGAGAGGCGTCGATGGATAGCAACGGCCAAATGCAGCTTGTGGACTTCCGTACGGAGCTGATCAACCGCGGGTTCGATGGCTTCCTCCCTGCGGACCTGAACACGCTGATCAACCGCGGGTACTTCTACGTGGCACACAAGGTGCCCTGGTACTGGGGGATGGCAAACTACTCGGTGGCAGTCCCTACCACAGGCCAGATCCAGGTCAACGACGTGGGCAACGTGCTGGGCTTCAAAAGTATGGAGGCCATCTACTACAAGCGGACCGCAGCGAGCTACGAGCGCCTCTACCCGCTCACGGAGCAGGAGTTCAGGGATACCCACCTGCCCGGATACCACGAAGGTGTCAAGGGTGAGCCCTCCGTCTACTACATCGACGGCCAGACACTGTGGGTATTGCCTGCGCCATCGTCTGCGGGCACCAAGACCATCGAGCTGCGCTACAACAAGCGGCCTGCAGCTCTGATAGCTGACACTGACGTGCCAGTTACACCGGTGGACTATGACGAAATCATCCTCACAGCAGCATTGGTACGTGCGCACAAGAGGGCAAACGAGATCAACCTCGCTATGGCAGCTCAGCAGGACCTCGATGAGTCCTTTGGAGATGCGCTGGACCTCGAATCGACCCGGATGCAGGACCAACAGGAGCGGGTTACCCCGGACGACTCATGGCTATGAACCCCAGAGATGTGCCGTACACTCGTGAGGAGGTTTACGAGTGGCTTCTCGAGTACAACGGGCGGATTAGGGACACCAAGAAGCTGCGTGAGTACCTCGAACAGAAGCTGTCCGAGAAGGAGGGCTTCGATCCCGCAGCCATGGTCAACACCACTGGCCATGACAACCTACCTAACGAGACCTCCGTCGTGGACATGATTATCATGGACCTGGACTCCTATGGCTTCGACAAGCGCGACTGACAAGACTATCGTCGCCAAGGGGCAGGGCTTCGAGGGTGGAGTCAACATCCGCGATGCCATTACCCAGCTGAACCCCAACGAGTGTCGGCGCCTCGAGAATGGGGTCCTTGACGAGCGTGGTGGCTTCTCGAAGCGCCTTGGGTGCAAGGGCAAGGGGACGTTTGGAGTGGCTACTGATCGAGTCCTGAGCTCCTATACGTTCTACAAGGCAGGCTCTGTCCCCCAGGTTATCATCCACGTCTCTGACGGTCGAGTGCTTTACACCAACGACCCGACGGCTGACCCTGTAGTGTGGTCAGTTGTCGCTACGGGGCAGTCTACTACAGAGCCCTTCAGCTTCGAGACATTCAACTCCAAGTGCTACATGGGTAATGGGGTAAACGACTATGCTTCGTGGGACGGTACGACTCGCGTAGCATACCCCTCTGCTCCTAAGGGTAAGTATCTGAGGCTCTACAAGGATACGATGTGGATCTCAGGTATTGCTGCTACACCCGACCGAGTTTGGTCATCTGCTCCCGGTGATGCTGAGACTTTCCCCATCTCTGGGTGGGTGGACATTGCCAAGGGTGATGGTGACCAGGTCATGGCCCTTGCTACTGACGGGCTCTATCTCATCGTAGGCAAGCGAAACCGCGCCATGGTGATTTACGACCCCGTCACCTTTGCTAACCGAGTGGTAGACTTCGAGAAGGGGTTCGAGAGCCACTTTGGTGTAGCACAGTTCGAGGGTGCTATCTTCTACGTCACACGGCGTGGGATCTGTATGTGGTTGGGTGACTCCCCGTCGCGGGTTGTGAGTGGCAAGATCGACCCTTTGTTCGACCCCAACATTCTGAACCTTGGCGCCCTAAATCGCTCCTGGGCGTACACCTACGAAAACCGCATCGGTTGGGCGTTGGCTGAGATTGGCTCGCAGACGCCTACCTTTCAGCTCGAATACTACCCACGACTCATGGGCAAGGACAATCAGGCACCCTTCGCTTTTCAGCGGATGCCTGCAGCGAACTTCACACGGTGGCGGTATCAGGCCAACGAGCTGCTGTTTGCGTTCCATAGTGGCAATAACAAGGTCCTGCAGGCCTTCTCAGACGTCGGTACAGATGATGGGCAGGTCTTTACCACCATCGCTGAGACAGGCGCGCTGGACTTTGACCGTCCCACAGTGACTAAGTACCTGCGCTACATGCGGATGCTGGGTCGCGGTCAGTTCAACCTGCTCATGCTCCGTAACTTCCGCATCGACATCTACAAGACCTTCGTGGTAGACATGGTCTCCTCACTCGACGCCTGGAATCCCACCGATCTGTGGGGCGAGGGCTCGTGGGGACCCAACGTGCTGCTCAAGGAGGTCAGGGTACACCCCGACGGTTACGTCAGATTCCTCACGCTGAGGTTTACTGACTCAGACCCAGACACAGGCTCTAAGAATGTTCCGGTGGGCTCTGCTGATTATCTGCTCCCTGCTGGTGAGTGGGCCATCTATGGTTACAACCTCGATGCCACTATCCTGGGGGTGAGGGATTGACCCAGTACAACATCGTGAGTGGGGCCTCCCTAGTAGCAGGCCAGCCTGAGGATATCTCCATCATCCTCGCGAACTTGCAGGCCATCGCTTCGGTTATCAATGGTGGCATCGACAATGCCAACCTCTCACCGGGTGCTGCCATTCAGCCCTCCAAGATCGCGGGTTACCCTGCTGACGCGACGAAGGCTCTCAAGGGCGACGGGTCATGGGGAGTTGTAGGTGGCTCGAACACACGTATCCCCATTGCTCTGACTACACCTCGGTCGACGACTCTTGCGGGTAATGCCTTCTGGACTTCTATTGGCCTCACTGCTTACGATTGGGGTCACTGGGAGTTTGTCAAGGATGTGGAGGGTGTAATCTACGGGCAGGTCATGATACCTCCCAGCATTGTCCCTGCGGCTACAGCCAAGATCGTTTATTCCATCGCAGCGAATGCTGCCTCGGGTGTGACCCGCATGAACTGTAGCACCAAGGCCATTGCAGATGCAGCCTCTTTCAACCCCGCTACCCTCGACGACATTGTAGCCCAGGATGTAACAGTCCCAGCTACCGCATACACCCGGAAAGACCTGACATTCAACCTCGCGAGCCCTCCCGCATCAGGTAGTCTCCTGGTCGTAAAGATTGGTCATGAGGGAACCCACACCAACGATACGTTGGCTGTCAACACCTTGCTGCTCGGTGCTTACCTGGAGTTGACCTAATGCCTTCCCGAGACTTCCCAGGTTTCGCTAACTACTTCTCCTGTGGGGATATCAACCTCAAGAGTACCCCTCTTGTGACGGTCTCTGCGTGGGTGTGGATGGACGCGTTCTCTGGGGACCAGGCCGGTTACCTCCTCCAATACGGCAATGAGCTCCTACCCCACTGGTTCAGGGATAACCTCAACTTCCGTACGGGTGGTGTAGATATTGGTGCTGGTGTGGTCACCCCTGTTGGGTCTTGGCATCACCTTGTATTCCGACAGGCAGGCACAGGTGGGAGCGATAAGCAGATCTTCCGTAACAATGCGGTAGTAGCTACTGGGGCTGGCACGAACATGGGTACAAGTGCTACCACAACCCTCGTGGGTAATAACCAGGGCGGTGCAGGAACCTTCGACGGACGGATGTGCGACCTCTGCGTGTGGAATGCGGCTCTCTCGAATGGTGAGATTGATGCCCTCTACAGGCGAGTGCGGCCTCTAGTCGTACGTCCCGCAGCGGTCAAGGCGTACTGGCCCCTACGCGGTAATGCCCTTCCTGAGCCCGACCTCTCAGGTAATGGGAAGAACCTAGCTATCGCTGTGGGCAGTGTCCCTGCTCATATCGCCGATCCAGGTCTAGGCCCCCTAGTGCCTGTCTACGGAGGTTAGATGACCGCCTACAACGTCATTAGCCCTGCCTCACTCGTAGCGGGTCAGCCCGAGGATATCTCAGTCATCCTCGCCAACCTCCAGGCAATTCAGGGGGTCCTCAACGGCGGTATCGACAATGCCAACATCAACGGCGCTGCTGCCATCTCAGCCTCGAAGCTCGCAGGTTACCCCTCTGATCTGCTCAAGTACCTGCGTGGTGATGGGTCATGGGCTGTGCAGCCGACTCTCATCACAGGCGACGAGCTGACCCATGCGGAAGTTACTGTTGGTAGCTCTGTTGCTGCAACAACTGAAGCTGGAGCTGATACGCTTCTGACTGCTCCTGCAGTTACTTGTGACGGTACCACACCCGTCATTGTAGAGTTCTTTTCACCTGTTGTACTTGCCCCCTCCGTGGCAGCAGCCCAGTTGAACTTCATACTTTTCGATGGTTCTACTCCTATCGGCCAGCTCGGTCAGGTGAGAAACCCTGCAGGGGCAAGCACGGGGACGCCTGTACTTATGAGGCGAAAGCTTACACCTACAGCGGGTGCTCACACATACTCGGCTCGCGCTTACGTGAGTACAGGCTCGGGTTGGTTTGGAGCTGGAACCGCTGGCGCTGGGCAGTCTGTCCCAGCCTACCTCCGTGTCCTCCGCGTCTCACCGATCCCTCCCTCTGTGGCAGCTGGCTCGTTCACTGCTACCTACTACGGTACGACGTTCCCAGTCTCTCCCGCTGACGGTCAGGAAGCTATCCTCGTTGACTCGGTGACAGCGCCGACCTATCACTGGCGCTTCCGTTACAACGCTGGCTCTTCGTCGCCGTACAAGTGGGAGTGCATTGGTGGCGCCCCAGCAAATGCCTACGTTGCGGCTGGAGAGGCTACAAGTTCGACTGCGTATGTCGCACTAACGACTCCTGGCCCCATCATCTCCCTTCCCCTAGCCGGGGTGTACGATGTGAGGATCGGTTGTGACGTGAGTGCCGTCGATCAGGCAGGCTCACTTATGAGCTACGACATTGGCGCGACCGCAGCGAACGATGCTTGGGGTGTTGGTGCTCCGCCTCGTGGTGCTGGAGGGGCACACAGCATGTTTGGTACTCGCCGTCAAACTCTAGCTTCACCTGCTACACTTACGGCCAAGTACCGAACAGCATCTGCTACGCCTGCGTTCAGTAAGCGAGTGATGGAAATAGTACCTGTGAGGCTAGCCTGATGGCTTCCACCGCCTTCCCAGTACGCGCGCGCCGAGATGACCCGAATGGTCACATGACCGTCCAGACCATGCTGGAGTTCCTGCGTGATGCCTTCGACAAGCACGTAGGCAAGTTCGTCTCTGGCAGCGCGTCGATCCCTAACGGCCAGACTGAGATAACTGTGACACATGCTCTCGGCTCACCATCCTACCACTGCACAGCCAGCCCCGTCAACGGTGACTGCGGTAGCCGATGGTGGATCGACGGGAAGACCGCGACTCAGTTCAAGATCAAGCTCCAGACAACCCCCTCTGTTGTGGCCATGTTCGACTGGCAGGTGAAAGGAGTCTAGATGTCCAACATGTTCTTCCCCCAGGCCAAGCCTCTGGGTCGTGACCCGACACTGCCAGGCGCAGCGAGTGGTCAGGACTCGCAGTACACCGCGGCAGAGGCACAGCTTCGCGCGGACATCAACCGCCGCTACGCTGATATCCTGCAGAACCTCGGATACCAGAACGAGGCTGGCGAGTTCATGCCGGGTGAGGTCGAGGCGCAGGCCAACCGTCAGCGCAGTGAGCTGGGCAGGAACAAGGGCCTCGCCTTCGAGGACGTCACCAAGCAGTCCCAGCAGGAGGGCACCCTGTTCTCAGGTCGCCGCGCAGAGCAGACGGCACGGGCTCAGCACCCGTTCGTCCAGGCCCTGTCCGACCTCGACGTGGACGTCCCGAAGCAGCTGAATCGTCTCTACGAGGATGCTGGCCGCACCCTGCAGGATTACACCATCCAGAACAACCTGTTGCTGGCGGACTCTGCTGCACGTGCCTCGGCACGAGCTGCTGCTGCCGGCGGTGGCGGGTACAGCTCGACCTACGAGCGCGATATGGGTTGGGATCAGGGTGGCGGCGCACCTGCAGCACCGACTGTGGGTTGGACACCTGAGCAGGCCGCTGCTGCACAGCCTCAGCAGGGTGGTACGCCTGTCGCACCGCCTCCGAAGTACAAGCCTGGTGACCCGCGCTGGTCGCAGGCTGCTGAGTACGGGTGGCTGGGGTAGATCATGCCGCTCGCCGTGCAAGTCGCTGATCCTGGCTCTCGCGGTCAGGACGCCAGATACAGGTTCGATCCTAGCTACATGACCGACCTGGGTGGAGGGTTCTACACGGACGGCCAGTTCACCTACCGTGGCGATCCCGAGTCCATGCTGGCTGAGGACAGGCCCAGCGTTCGCACGGGTAGTCTACCGCCTGCTGACGACACCGACTCTGTCCTTCGGTACAGCAGGTCCGTACCCATGGGTGCTCATGGTGGAGGGGCACCAGCGAAGCCTACTGCAGCGCCTGTCCCACAGTTGCAGATGGGTAACATGCTGAATGACCGGGGCTCGACACCCAGCGATCCGATGTTCCGCGACCTTGCTGACTGGTCCGCTCAGGGGCAGGCAGGACACAGGCAGTTCCTCGAAGGCATGTGGCCCGATATCATGGCTAGGAATCCTGGGCTGTACGCTGACCAGGCTGACTACATGGGGGATATCAATGCCTTCCTGGGAGGTAATGCACAGCCTCTCCTCGACCGTAACCAGAAGGTAGTTCCTAGGATGGCCATGCCGAAGTTCAATGCGGCAGTCAATCCTGCCAAGGTGTCCGACGCGCTGAAGGTCTACAACCAGGAGTGGGCTGCAGAGAAGCGAGGTAACCCGTACGGCACACTCGGTCCCTCACCTGGTCGCGTAGCAAAGGTCGATGCTGCTGCGAAGGCCAACATCTACGGGACACTAGGTCCCTCCCCCCAGAGGGTGGCGAACGTCAAGAAGGCCCTCGTAACCCCCCAGTCAAAGAAGCCCATCTCCATCCCCGTCAGGCCAGCACCGACTCAACCCCCGAAGCCCATCCTAGCCAAGAAGGCGCCACCTAAGAGGAGCGGCGTATGAGTAGCTATGCTCAGGACCCGATCTACCAGCGCACAGCAGCTGAGGTCGCGGCCGAGATGGCGGCTGCATCTGCTCCTATCGAGCGAGCGATCGCTGGCACACAGGCGGACCAGGACAAGGCCCTAGCGGGCATCGGTAATCTCTTCTCAGGCCTGCAGCCGCAGGTGGAGGAGTCGACGAGGTGGGTGGGCCAGCAGTACGATCAGGCACTCACTGCTGAGACAGGCATCTACCAGGCAGCGAATCAGAGGCTGGCGCAGATGCGTGAGCAGCGGGCCACTGACGCACAGAAGATGGCTCAGATGATGGGCGGGCCAGTCGCTGTGGGTGAGTTCACCGCTGGCGTCGAGCCCAACCAGCAGTACTACGCGCAGACGGGTGCGGGTCAGCTGCTCCACTCGCTGGCCCTCGCGCAGGCTGGCAAGCAGGAAGCTGCAGCGTTCTCGGGTAAGGTCTTCCCTCTGCTCCGCACCGAGCAGGAGGCTGACGCACGGTCAGTGTTCGGCAAGCGTATTGCTGACCTGCGTGGTTCGCTGTCTGACCTGCAGGCATCGAAGACCTCGTCGATCAACTCGCGCTTCTTTGAGAGGCAGAAGGCTGAGCGTGAGTACGAGCTATCGAAGCAGGAGATGGAGCTCAAGAGGATCTCTGCTGATCGTGACTGGAAGGCCACACTCAAGTCCCTAGCGCAGGACAATGCCAAGCTCAAGCTGGCACAGGCAGAGTCGCGCCGTGCCGATTCGATCCTCACGGGTAAGTACAAGAACAAGCCTACCCAGGCTGCTATTGGTCAGGCTGCTCAGATCGCGCAGAACAAGCGAGATGCGAAGCTCCGTGAGAAGGAGATCAACGCCAACATCTCCAACATGACAGCCAACCAGCGCCTCGAGGCACAACGCCTGGGCCTGTCGGCACGTGAGCTCGCCGTCCGTACGTGGGAGATGCAGAACACAGGTAAGCTCAAGGCTGTCGAGCTCGGCAACAACCAGCGTGAGCTAGCCATGAACATCATCGACCAGGCCATCTCGCCGTCGCAGGGCAAGGCGATCAAGCAGACTGTGGTCACGGAAGTCGACCGCATGACTGCGCTCACGAACAAGAAGGCTTACGGCGTCACCGTCAAGAACCCGGTTACAGGCCAGGATGAGACGCACTACTACCTCGACCGTCAGGTGCAGCTACCTGGCTCGAGCGTCCCGGCAGTGCAGGATCCTGCGAAGCTGTACGAGATTCTGGTCGGCTTCCAGATCCCGCCGAAGATGGCTGAGAAGCTCGTTGAGACGAAGCTGGGTGCCCCGAACTTCGAGCCTGGCAAGGTCAACTACTCGAGGTCGGAGATGCAGAGCATGCCCTTCAGCCAGCTGCGTGGGGTGGCAATGTCGCTGGGCTATCAGCCAAAGGGTAATGCTACTCGGAAGGCACTGGTCAACTACGTCGCTAGCCGGGTCAACAAGAAGAAGTAATGCCTCCTCGCCCAATCAACCCACTCAACCCCGGCGGGAGTTACGGCCCTCCACGCTTGGGTCAGGGCGTGCGTGGTGGTATTCAGCGCCTGCAGCCTAGCCTCATCAACCCGCTGAACCCGGGGTCGTCGATGAACCCAGCTCGACGGCCGTCAGCTATCAACCCGTTCAATCCGGGTGCTCCGGATCGGTCACAGGTAGAGCTCGAGCGCAAGTGGGAGAGGTTCAAGAATTACCCACGTCCGATGGTGCAGGAACTCATCGCTGGTAAGAAGCACGCAGCCTTCGCTAAGGGCGGGGTCAACATCGAAGAGCGGTGGAAGTTGACGCCGAAGGATATCTCTGACCTGCGCAGGATGGGCGTGGATAAGGACATGATCCCGCTGCTCCAGGACGTCGTCGAGGGTAAGCGAGCGTTCGGGGAGGGTCACGACAAGCGCTTCAGCGGCCTTAGCATGATGTGGGAGGGCTTGAAGGCCATCGAGAACGTGGGTGCTGGCTTCGCGCAGGGGACTGAGAAGTACCAGCAGAAGCACAAGCTCGAGGGTGATCGGAACATGCTCAAGTACATCACCCATCCTGCTCACATCTACAAGGAGCTGAAGGCTGGCTTCTCAGAGATCCCCTCGGCCGTGCGCGAAGACACGACGTATGCTGACTATGTTCGCATGGCCTCAGACCCTAACTCGCTGACGCACAAGTTCGCTATGCCTATCGGGCTGGGTATGGCAGTGCTGTTCGATCCTACTACGTACCTGACCTTCGGCGCTACGTCTGCCTCGAAGACAGCTGCGTACCACATCCTCGCGAACTCCGACAGAGCCACTGCCATCATGACCAAGAGGTTCATCAAGGAGAATGCTGGCAAGACTGTCGATACCATCCATGGCCCCATCCGGGCGAGCATGAAGAACTTCGACGAGCTCCATCAGAACATCAAGTACGAGCAGGGCGCTCCCTGGACACTGGGTGATGCGCTCGAGCAGCTCAAGTACAAGGGCCTACAGCAGAAGGGTGAGATCCGTCGCACCGGTGAGTTCGTCGATCCCAAGTCTGGGATCCTTGCCGGTAAGGCCACGATGCGTCAGCGCGCAGGGGCTACACTCATGCCTAACAACGTGCTGGGCGGTCGTGGCGTTCGCTTCATGGGACGGGAGCTTCCTGGTACTGTCGCGCTGGGGGCCAAGATGTCAGGCGTGGCAAGGAGTGGTAAGATACAAGACACCATCGCGGGTAGTGTCAAGGAGGGCTTCGGTGAGGCATTGATCCCGGACTGGGCTGCTCGTCACGTAGCTGAGGATAGCAAGCGGGCTAGCGCATTGGTCGAGGGCGCACGTATCAAGTCCCGTATGCAGGCAGCTCAGATGGAGATCGGTAGGAACGTCCGTGAGATGCAGCGACCCCTCATCGAGGTAGCTGACGACTCAGTCGAAGAGGTCCTACACTCCATCGCCCCGGGTGAGGTCAAGGCATTTAGCGGTGTCACCCCACAGCGTGTGCTAGTGAAGCCCGAAGCTAGGCGCGGTCTCCTCGAGGCAAGCGACGACGTCCTCGACCCAGCGCAGCGAGCACTGAAGGCCAACATTACCAGGGAAGCTGAGCACTCCATTGAGGCTGCAGCCAAGGCTGGCATCCCTCGCAGCGGTATCACCAAGCTGTGGGACGATCTGGTCGACCACTACGACGACCCCCTCCGAGCGCTGGCTGAGTTCAAGTTCAAGACAGCAGCTCGCACGATGGGCCGTCAGTGGGTCAAAGAGGTCCTTGACGACCCCCGCTTCGCGTTCCCCATGAAGCCTATCATCTCCGAGCAGAAGTCAGCGAAGGCCCTCAAGGAAGCGGCGAAGGGTAAGAAGACTACGACAGGCAAGGCTGTCACGGTCTACCCTGACTACCTTGACGAGCTACCTCCCGGCTACGTCGAGTTCACTATGGGGTCCCAGCGATGGGCTGTCACCGACTCCATGATCGACGCAGTGCTGGACCTCACCAAGCCTGCTCGCCTCGATGGTCAGCTGCAGCGTGGCTTCAAGCGGCTGAACATCGTGCAGGACTGGTGGAAGCTGTACGCTACGTCACCGAACCCCGCCTTCCACGTGATGAACCTGCTCGGTGCCATCTGGAACAACGCCCTCGCTCACGTCTACAACCCTGGGGATTACTTCGACGCCATGGAGTACCTCTACCGGGGTCGTAAGGAAGAGGCTGCGCAGGTAGGTGCCAAGTTCGGTCTCACACGCAAGGTGCCTCAGAGCACGACTGAGGGCCTACATGCTCAGCGCATTCTTAGTGAGGCGGAGGCTAGGGCAGGACTCGGTCGGTCGTCATTCCTCTTCGGTGATGTTACCAAGGGGCACTTCACAGCTAACCAGCTGGCCATGAGTGATCAGCCCATGGACGTAGACTCTCCCATGTTCGAGCAGTTCGCGGGGGAGGCCCTCGAATCTGGGAAGGGGCTTGCTGCGCGACAGCTGTTGCCCGAGGGCGGGTTCCGTGAAGCACCCACAGTGACGATGCAGCAGGTCAAGCAGTCCATGGATCACCCAGAGATCCCTGCTCCTATCGAGCTCACTCACCCCGCGATGATCCCTGACTCGATGGCACCCTTCAATGATGGTCAGAAGGATACGATCCAGGCCATCATGATGCGCCACACTCATGGTGAGGATACTGCTATGTTGCCCACAGTGGAGAACATGGCGTATACCCGGGAGCTGCATACGGCGGTGAATGCTCAGGGTGCTAACCTCGAAAGCATACTGGCCCTGGTGGAGGATGGTAAGGAGCTAGGCCTCGCAGGGGCTGCGAAGAACCCCGAGAATTGGGATGAGTTCCACAACGCAGTGATAGCTGACCTCAAGCGTCTCAACAAGGAGACGACGATCCAGCTTGTTCCATCCCGCTTCCCGGACAAGCCCTTCAAGACACCGGGTGAGCTGGTCGCAAAGGCGGGACAGAACGCTCCTGCGTATGGCCCCCTTCGTGTGCCTACTGCTGAGGAGATGGAGTCAGGTGCTCGCCACATCCCGATCATGGTGGACAAGAAGAACTTCGAGAACATCTACGTCGGGAACTGGGACGACACTCCTGAGGACGTGCTAGGCCGATGGCAAGCTGTGGGTCACGACGATCCCAATGCCTGGATGAACGACTACTTTACGGGTATCGGGACCTTCAACGAGAACGGGGTCATCGAGCAGGTCGAGAACCTATCCGACGAGGTGGCGAAGAGAGCACGTGAGAAGGCCAATGAGGTCTACGCACGGATAGCTGACAAGCGTATCGCTCGCAAGCCACCTAGCCCTGCAACTATGGCTCAGAAGCCTTGGGAGCAGTGGTTCCGTGTCTACCAGGACCCGAGGAATCCTGACTACGTTATCGCC
>Ga0190271_10000947_pt1 | contig 15743 bp, 14 predicted proteins | sample Popmic356T_FD_133747 | JGI IMG/M metagenome (GOLD analysis project Ga0190271, IMG submission 133747) | Populus adjacent soil microbial communities from riparian zone of Weber River, Utah, USA - 356 T | ecosystem: Environmental > Terrestrial > Soil > Riparian zone | place: USA: Utah | collected...
GAGCACAGCAGCTGGCACTCCAGCAGGCCACATACAACAAGCAGCAGCGGCAGGTCGCGCACCTGCACGCGTTCATCGACCGCTTCCGGGCCAAGGCCACCAAGGCCAAACAGGCGCAAAGCCGCATCAAGGCACTGGAGCGGATGGAGCTGATCGCCGCCGCGCACGTGGACAGTCCGTTCGAGTTCGCGTTTCCCCCCGTCGCCGCGGCCGCGCGCCAACTCGTCCTGCTCGAGCACGCGACGCTGGGCTACCCGGCGAAGCCGCCAATCCTCGCCAATTTGGATTGGGGCATTCTCGCGGGCGACCGCATCGGACTTTTGGGACCCAACGGCGCGGGCAAGTCGACGCTGCTGAAAGCGATCGCGGGCACGCTGGTTCCCTTGGCCGGCAACAGGTCGACCGCGCAGAACCTGAAGCTCGGCTATTTCGCGCAGCACCAGGTCGAGCAGCTGCGCGAAGAATATTCACCACTCTGGCACCTGCGCCAGATCGAGCCCGACACGCGCGAACAGGAATTTCGCGACTACCTGGGCGGCTTTGATTTTCGTGGCGACATGGCGAGTTCCGCCGTGGGCCGCTTTTCCGGCGGTGAAAAGGCGCGCCTTACGCTCGCGCTGATCGTGCGGCAAAAGCCGAACCTGCTGTTGCTGGACGAGCCGACCAACCATCTCGACATCGAAATGCGCGAGGCGCTGACCGAAGCGCTGCAGGATTACGGCGGCGCGCTGGTCGTCGTTGCGCACGATCGCCATCTGCTGCGCGCGACCACCGACGCGTTGTGGCTCGTGGCGGACGGGAAGATCGCACAATTCGACGGCGATCTCGATGACTATCGCGACTGGGTTTTGAATCTGCGCCGACGAGAGCGCGTCGAGCCGGAGACGGACATCGCGACCGCCGCGCCCGTCGATCGCAAGGCGCAAAAGCGCGAGCAGGCGGCGGCCAGGCAGCGGCTCGCTGACGCGCGCCGCCCGATCGCGGCACGTCAGGCCGCCATCGAAAAGGAAATGGCCGGCTACAACCGGGAAAAGGAGCAACTCGACGCGTGGCTCGCGCAGCCCGACGCCTATGCCGAAGCCACGAAGGACGAATTGAAAACCAAGGTCGCGCGCCAGGGCGAGGTGGTGTGGCAATTGGCGCGGCTGGAGACCGAGTGGCTGGAATTGGCCGAGGCGCTGGAAAGGATCGTGGCGTGATCCCATTCGTTCGAGGCGTCGCTTCCGCGCATCGCTTCCTGCGCGGGGATTGCTGACGATGGGACCGCTTGCCGGCATCAAGGTGCTCGAGTTCGAGGCCATCGGTCCCGCGCCGTTCTGCGGCATGATGCTCGCGGACATGGGCGCCGACGTGCTGCTGCTGGAGCGCCCCGCCGATCCGCAGCTTGGGCTGGAACGCGAACGCTGGTACGACGTCATGCTGCGCGGGCGCCGTTCGGTCACGCTGGACATGAAGGCACCCGACAGCGCGGCCGCCGCGCTGGACCTGGTGCGCAAGGCCGACGTCGTGCTGGAAGGTTTCCGTCCCGGCGTGATGGAGCGCCTGGGTCTCGGACCCGACGTGATGCTCGCCATCAATCCCAGGCTTGTCGTCGGGCGCATGACCGGCTGGGGCCAGGACGGCCCATTGGCCCCGCGCGCCGGCCACGACATCAACTACATCGCAATGTCGGGCGTCCTGCACGCGATCGGGCGCGCTGGTGGCGCGCCGGTGCCCCCGCTCAACCTGGTCGGGGACTTTGGCGGCGGCGGCATGCTTTTGGCTTTCGGCGTCGCCTGCGCCATTGCCGAAGCGCAGCGCTCGGGCCGCGGACAGGTGGTCGACGCCGCCATGGTCGAGGGTGCTTCGCTGCTGTCGACGATGTTCTGGGGAATGCAAGCCGGCGGCCGGTGGAGCGATGCGCGCGGCGAGAACATTCTCGATTCCGGCGCGCCCTGGTACGACGTCTACGCGACCCGGGACCACCGGTTCGTCGCGATCGGCGCTATCGAGCCCAAGTTCTACGCGGAGTTGCTGGCGCGGATGGGGCTTGCGGATGAAGCGCTGCCGGCGCAGCACGACCGCGCGCGATGGCCGGAATTGCGCCAGCGTTTCGCGAGAGTTTTCGCCGCGAAGACGCGTGATGAGTGGTGCGCCATCTTCGCCGGATCGGATGCGTGCTTTTCGCCGGTGCTGACGTTCGCGGAGGCCGGCGCGCATCCGCACAACGTCGCCCGGCACGGCCATGTCATGCTTGGGGGCGTCCACCAGCCCGCGCCCGCACCGCGCTTCTCCCGCACACCCGGCGCGGCGCTGCGCGCGCCGCCCGAGCGTGGCGCATCTGGCGCCGAAGCGCTTGCGGACTGGGGATTCACGCGCACGGAAATCGAACGCCTGCGCGCGCAGGGCGTAGGCTGCGCCTGATGGCTGCGGCACCCAAGCAGTTCAAGTACTACGACCTTGTGATGGCGGCGTTCGTCACCGTCTATATCTGCTCGAACCTGATCGGTCCGGCCAAGGCGGCGACACTGTTCGGATTCACGTTCGGTGCAGGCGTGCTGTTCTTTCCGATTTCCTACATCTTCGGCGACATCCTCACCGAGGTCTACGGCTATGCGCGGGCGCGCAAGGTGGTGTGGGCCGGCTTTGGCGCCATGGTCTTCGCTTCGTTCATGGCGTGGGTGGTGGTGAGCCTTCCGCCGGCCAAGGACTGGCCGAACCAGGCCGTGTACGAGACGGTGTTCGGCCAGACACCGCGCATCGTCGCCGCCTCGCTGATCGCCTATTTCTGCGGCGAGTTCGCGAACTCGTTCACGTTGGCGAAGATGAAGATCCTGACCAACGGCCAATGGCTGTGGACACGAACGATCGGCTCGACGGTCGTCGGCGAGGCGGTCGACTCCCTGTTGTTCTATCCGCTCGCGTTCTACGGCATCTTCAGCAACGAATTGCTGCTGACCGTGATGGTCACGAATTACCTGTTGAAGACTGGCTGGGAAGTCCTGATGACGCCGGTGACGTACAAGCTCGTCGCGTTCCTGAAGCGCAAGGAAAACGAGGACTACTACGACGTCGGCACCAATTTCACGCCGTTCTCGCTCAAGACCTGATCACGGCGCGGCGGCCGGCGCGCGGCGGCGCACCAGCTTCAACCCCGACCACGTCGCATCGATCGCGCATACCTTGACGTCGACGATCCCCATCGGCAGCGCGACGGCGCGCACCGTGTCCTCGGTCACGTCGGTGACGACACCCGACGCCTGCCTGGGCCAGGCCACCCAGATCATTCCGCCAGCGCCCATTTTCGGCAGCGTGCGCGCAAGGGTTGCGGCAAGCGCCAGACGCGACGCGACGAAAAGAATTGCGATATCGAACTGGCCAAGACGGGACAGCGACGCCACTCCTCGGGGTGCTCCCGCCAGCGGTCGTGGCCACGCCGCCGGCGCGTCCGCGACATAGAGCCGCGTGCCATCCTTCAATCCCAGCTTCTGCCACAGCGGCTTGCCGGAATAGCCGGCGGACGCGGCGACGGCCATCAGCCCATCCGCGCGCCGGGACGGTAGAAAAGGTACACGGCGAAGCCGAGCGAATCGCGTCCCCAGCGCAGGTAGGCGTCGCGCCAGCGCCGGCTGCGCTCGAGCATAGCCGCAACATCGGGATCCTCGGGCTGCTCGCGGGCATAGCGCTCGATCGAGCGACAATACTTCCATTCGTAGTCGTCCCACTCGTCCATCGACGCGGTGGACGCGTGCATCGGGATGAGCCCGGCGTCGATGCCGGCCTGCACGTTGCCCCGATGGTCGACGTATTGCGATTCCTTGCCGCCGAGCAGCGCCAGGTAGTCGGAGTGTGGCTTCTGCTTCCAATAGCCTTCGCCGATCAGCAGGTAGCCACCCGATCGCGTCCAATGCCTAAGCTGCGCGCAGATGCCGGCCATGCCGCCGCGTAGGCCACCGGCTCCGAGCATGACAGAGAGGTGGAAATTTTCGGGATCGGCGCGGTAGTCGGCGATGTCGACGTCGTCCAGATGCAGCTTGCCCAGTGCACCGGTCCATTCCGCCCGCTCCCGCGCGGCGTCGAGCATCAACGACGAGCGGTCGATCGCCACTACCGTGGAGCCGAAGCGTTCGATGATCCGCAGCGCCAATTCCGCGCGTCCGCAACCCAGGTCCAGGACCCTCGACGTCTCGTCGAGCGGCAGAAGGTCGAGCAGACGCTCGATCTTGCCCGCCTTGATGGGGTTGCAATAATCGTGGTCACGGTGCGCTATTGCGCTGAATTTGTGCGGATCCATGGCGATTTCACTCCTTGGCACGATCGCGCCAAGGAGCTACACGCAAGAGTAGTGCCATTCCCGGCACGGCAAGCAGCGTGCACAGCAGAAAGAAATTGAACCAGCCGGTCTCGGCCACGATCCAGCCGGTCGTCGCGTTGACGACGGTCCGGGGCACGGCGGCAAGGCTCGTGAACAACGCGAACTGGGTAGCCGTGTAGCGCGGATCGGTCGCGCGGGCGATGAAGGCAACAAACGCCACCGTGCCCAGCCCGACACCAAGCGCTTCGAAGGCGATCACGAAGGCCAGCAGCAGCCGGTCCGGCTGATGGACCCACGCCAGCAGCGCGAAGCCCAGGATCGACACCAACTGGACCACGCCGAACAGCCACAGTCCGCGATTGATGCCGATCTTCACCATCCACAATCCGCCCAGCATGCCGCCGGCCACGCTCGCCCACAAGCCGGCATTCTTGGCGATGACGCCGATGTCGGTTCGCGTGAATCCCATGTCCAGGTAGAACGGCGTGGCGAGCGCCGTGGCCATGCTGTCGCCCAACTTGTAGAGGAAGATGAACAGCAGCACCAGCACTGCGTCCTTCCAACCGTTGCGGGTGATGAATTCGTGGAAGGGCTCGATGACCGCTTCACGCAGAGTCTTTGGCGCGCCTTTGGTCAGCTGCGGCTCCGCCACGAGCAGCGTCATCGCCACGCCGGGCAGCATGAACAGCGCGGTGATCAGGAAGACCGACGACCAGGGCAGCAGGTCGGAGAGGATCAGCGCCAGCGAGCCGGGGACGAGACTCGAAATCCGGTACGCGTTGACGTAGATGGAATTGCCGAGCCCCAGCTCGGCTTCGGGCAGTATTTCGCGGCGGAATGCGTCGAGCACGATGTCCTGGCTGGCGGAGAAGAAAGCCACCGCCGTGGCCAGGTAGGCGATCGCCCAGATGTCGAACTTCGGATGCAGCATGCCGAAGACCGGGATGGCGACCAGCAGCAGCACTTGTGTTGCGAGCATCCAGCCGCGCCGCCGTCCCAGCATCGGCAAGCCGAAGCGGTCCATCAGCGGAGACCACAGGAACTTCCACGTGTATGGCAGCTGGATCAGCGCGAACAGGCCGATCGCCTTCAGGTCGACGCCGTCGGAGCGCAGCCACGCCGGCAGCAGGTTGATGAGCAGATACAGCGGCAACCCGGACGAGAAGCCGATGAAAACGCAAATCAGCATCCGCCGGTTGAAGAGCGCTTCGCGCCAGGATTCCTTTGGCGCGGTCGGGGTGGGCGTTGGACCGTTCGTCACGTGTCGTCGCTCGTGAACACAACGCTTCGCGTATTCATCGCAGCAGTTGGGTCCACGCTGTCGCGCTTGGAAGTCGCAAACATCGGCCTGCGGGTGCCCGGCGCGTCATCGCTCGTCAACACAACATTTGGAGTATTCATCGGCGGCAGTTGAGGCCGCGCTGTCGCGCTTGGAAGTCGCGATCATCGGCCTGCGGGTGCCCGGCGCGTCATCGCTCGTCAACACAAGACTTCGCTTGCCGCGCCACCCGTGACGGCCGGTGCGACTTACGCGCGCGACAGCGCGGCCCCAACTGCTGCCGATGCGCGACGCCAGCGCGGGCCGGGCGCTTCGCTGCGGGCGAATCTGCCGCCGTCGGCAGTATGCGCGCGGCGAGCGGCGGGTGGTCGTGGGTTGACTCCCGCCGCGCGGCGTTCCGCGCATCCGACGACACGATTGGCGGCAGCTGAGCACGCGGCGCGGCGCCCGTCTCGCGGTGAAAGGCGACACGCGTCGATGTAGGCCTCCCTTAGTCGTTCGCGAACGCGCCCTGCGGGCCTTGACTACGCCCCGCTCGCTCATGCGTCGGCCTCCGCGCCCACTGACAATCTCCATGCACTGAGTTGTCGGCCTCGCTTAGTCGCTCGCGGACGCGCCCTGCGGGCCTTGGCTACGCCCCGCTCGCTCATGCGCGCCTGAACCGGTAGATCGCGAGTTCGCCGCGCAGGTTCGGCATGACCGACACGCGATGACCGCCTGCTAGCACCACGCGGTTCTCGACGACGTAGCGCCGCTCGTCCAGGAACGCGTCAAAATCCGCCACCGTGCACAGGTGGATGTTCGGCGTGTCGTACCACTGGTAGGGCAGGCGGTCGGAGACCGGCATGCGCCCTTTCAGGATCTGCCATCGGTGCGACCAGTGGCCGAAATTCGGGAACGTGATGATCGCCTCGCGTCCAACCCGCAACATTTCGACGACGATCTCTTCCGTGTGCCGCATCGCCTGCAGCGTCTGCGACAGGATCACGCAGTCGAACGAGGCGTCGTCGAACCCGGCCAGCCCCTGTTCCAGGTTGCTCTGCAGGACGTTGATGCCGTTGCGCACACTCGCGAACACGCCCCTGTCGTCGATCTCGATGCCATAGCCGGAGACATCGCGCTCGCGCATCAGGTAGGCAAGCAGGCCGCCATCGCCGCAGCCCAGATCGAGCACGCGGGCGCCTTTATCCGTCCAGCTCGCCATCGTGGCGTAATCGGCGCGCTGCGCGTCGGTTTCCCGCTCCTGGATCTTCCGCTTTACCTCGTTGCCGAAGCGAAACGTCGAATATTGCTTGGTGTCCGGCGCGATGCGGTCGAAATAGGCGCGAATGAGCGCGTGGTACTGCGGGTTGTCGAGCAGGAACGCGTCGTGGCCATGCGGCGCCTCGATTTCCGCATATGACACCTCGCGCTGGTGATCGACCAGCGCCTTGACGATCTCGCGTGAACGCGCGGGCGAGAAGCGCCAGTCGGTGGTGAACGACACGACCAGAAACGAGCAGCGGGCCGGCGCCAGCGCGCGCGCGAGATCGCCTCCGGTGGCATGCGCCGGGTCGAAGTAATCGAGCGCCTTGGTGATCCGCAAATACGTGTTCGCATCGTAGTACTCGGCGAATTTCTCGCCCTGGTGGCGCAGGTACGACTCGATTTCGAATTCGGGCGCAAACGAGAACTTGAGGCCCTCGCGCAGCGAGCGCCCGAATTTCTCCTCCATCTGTTCGTCGGACAGATAGGTGATGTGGCCGATCATCCGCGCCAGCCGCAGGCCGCGCCGCGGCTTGGTGCTGTGTGCCTCGAAGTGGCCCTCGTGGAAGTCCGGGTCGGAGAGGATCGATTGGCGCGCGACTTCGTTGAATGCGATGTTCTGCGCAGACAGGTTGGGTGCGGCGGCGATCACCAACGCGTTGCGAATGCGTTCGGGATAGCGGATCGCCCAGCACAGCGCCTGCATGCCGCCCAAGCTGCCGCCCATGACCGCGGCGAACTGGGTGATTCCCAACTGGTCGGCCAGGCGCGCCTGCGCGTCGACCCAGTCCTCGACGGTTACCAGCGGGAAGTCCGAACCCCACAGGCTGCCGGTGGCGACATTCTTCGACTGCGGACCGGTCGAGCCGAAGCAACTGCCGAGGTTGTTGACACCGATGACGAAGAAGACGCTGGTGTCGAGCGGCTTGCCCGGCCCGATCATGTTGTCCCACCAGCCGACATTGTCGGGCTCGTCGGCGTAGTAGCCGGCGACGTGGTGCGATGCGTTCAGCGCGTGGCAGACGAGGACGGCGTTGGACTTGTCCTCATTCAACGCGCCGTAGGTCTCGTAGGCGAGTTCGTAAACATCGAGCAACTGGCCGCAGGCGAGCGGCAGCGGTTGGTCGAAATAGGCGGCGCGCGAAACCACAGGTCCCACCGAACGGGGAATGTTCGACGCGGCCTGGCGGGGTGGGCGGGGCTTGGGGGAGGGCGAAGACATGTTCAGTTGATTCCGGTGCTGCCAGGGCGCCCGGCCAGCCCTTTCGGGGCCCCGCCGATGCGACGAGCTATTCTCCGCGCCCGGTTGAGCAAAAAATTGTTTTGGAAACAGAATGTTGCCGGCTTCCCGCGCAGCAATCTCGGTCAAATCGGTGCAATCGGGCAAGTTTAGCCCCATCCGCCTCCATTTGGAATGCGAAAGGGCAGCCCGGGCTTGCGCCGGCACGCAGACGAAACCCAAGCCAAAAACGTGCCGCTCGTCGGCCGCGATGACAATGTACTATGACAACGTACTATGACGATGCCATAATCGGTGCCGCTTAGCCGCTTCCCCGTATTCCAATTCCTCGCTGCCCTGCCCGCCGTTTGGAGATATGCATGAAGCGCCTGCGCCCTTTTTCCCTCGCTCTCGTCGCTTCGGCCACGCTCGCCTGGACTCTGCCGGCGTTCGCTGTGTATCCCGGCAGCTGCGCAAACGGGAAGGCCGTTTACAACAAAACCAACCCAGCAACGGGCGCCAATGTCTCCTGTGCCAACTCCCTTTGCCACAAGTCGGATCCGACACAAAATTCGAAGAAAATCCAGAATGGTGCCGGCAATCCTGGTGCAATCAGTTATGCGTTGGATGGCACCGCCGCCAACGCGGAAATGACGGCGCTCGATCTTCGCAACAGTCTGCCGCTCTCCGATCAGGATATTGACGACATCGCGACGTGGATCTTCTACGCGCCGTCGTGTCCGTCCGGCGGTGCGCCCAATCTGCAGGCGGCCCCGGCACCGGTGACCTTTCCATCGACAGCTATCAACGCGACCAGCGCGACAACCACGATCACGATCACGAATGCCGGATCCGCATCGGCGCTCGCCGTCACGGCCAGCACACCGGACGCGACGCACTTTCCGCTATCCGCGAACACGTGCAGCAACGTGACCGTTGCTGCGGGTGGAAGCTGCAGTTTCAAGGTGGCCTTCCACCCCACCGCGGCGGGTGGCTTGAGCAACAACATCACCGTCAACCGCACCGGCGGTGCGCTGACCGTGGGCGTCAGCGGCACCGGCAGCGCGGTCGCCACGCCGGGGCAGTTGTTGCTGCCTTCGGCGTTGAGCTTCGCGAGCCAACTGGTCGGCACGACCAGCGCGTCCAGCACTGTGACGATCTCAAACATCGGCGGCGCCGCAGTGAACGTAGCCAGCGTATCCAGCAGCAACCCCAGCGAGTTCACGGTGGCGAGCAGCACCTGCACCACGGTAAGCGTCGGGGCGAGCTGTGCAGTCGGCGTGACTTTCAAGCCCGGCGCCACCGGGACGCGCAGCGGATCGATTTCGGTAGTGAGCAACGGCACCGGCAGCCCGCAGGCGATCGGCGTCAGCGGCACCGGCACATCGGGCCCGTCGACCGCAACCGTGCCGGTTGTCGAGTATTACAACGCGGCGCTCGATCACTTCTTCATTACAACGGTTGCCACCGAGGTCTCCCTGCTCGACACCAAGTCGGCACCGTTCCAGGATTGGGCGCGCACCGGCTATTCCTTCAACAGCTATGCGAATGCGACCGCGCCGGCATCGTCGGTTGCCATCTGCCGCTTCTACAACGACAGCTTTGCGCCGAAGAGTTCGCATTTCTACGCCCCGCACGGCCTGGGCTGCGAAGCGACGATCTCCGGCTTCCCTGACTGGAGGCTCGAAGACGACAAGCTGTTCAACGAGATGTTGCCGGACGGCAGCGGGAATTGTCCGGCAGGAACCATCCCGGTCTATCGCCTTTACAACCAGGGCATGGGCGGCGCGCCGAATCATCGCTTTGTGACCAGCCTCGCCGAACGGCAGAAGATGATCAACAAAGGCTATGTGGCGGAAGGCGCCGGCATCGGCGTGGGGATGTGCGCACCACAGTAAACGCACCTTTGCCGTAGCAGCAGCAAGGATCGGGGTCCGCACAACGGGCCCCGGTCCCTTTCAGGCGGCGCGCTATGCCAGCGCGTTCCCCTGCAGGCTGCCGTCGGGCGCCACGCCAAGCCATTGCACCTGCTGCGCGTCGAGGAACTCGCGCGCGCCTGCCTCCAGCAGCATGGCGATCGTCGAGCAGCTGCCCGCGACGACGCACAACGGCGCAATGACGCTTATCGATTGCCAGTGCCGGACCGGCATGCCGCTGCGCGGGTCGAGGATGTGGCAATAGCGCACTCCATCGAGCTCGAAGTAGCGCTCATAGTCACCGCTGGTCGCCACGGCGCCCGCAGCGAGGTCGAGCCCGGCGATTGTCGCGCCGGAGCAACGCGGATGCGTGATGCCGATTCGCCATGGAGCCCCATCCGGCTGCGGGCCTAGTACGCGCACGTCTCCCGCCAGATTCACGAGGCCGTGGCGTATCCCGTGGTCGATGCAGATGGTTGCGGCACGATCCGCCGCGTACTCCTTGCCGATCCCGCCAAAGTCGATTTCCATGCCGGCCCGGGTCAGGCGAATGGATTCGCCGCTCCATTCCACGCTTGCCCAGTCGACCAGGCGTGTCGTCTCGGCGAGGGTGGTGGCCGCAGGCAGTTGCGGAGGCTGGCGCTTGAAATCCCACGCGCGCCGCAGCACGCCCGACGTGATGTCGAAGCGCCCGCCGCTCAGCGCGAAGCAATGGTCCGCATAGCGCAGCAACGCGGCGGTTTCCGCGTCGATGGCGACCGCTTTGCCGCCCGCGGCGGTGTTGATCCGCGTTGTGACGCTGTCCGGGAGATAACGAGAATACTTCGCTTCGATCCTGCGCACGTCGGCAATGGCCGCGTCGGCCGCGCGCTGCGCGTTCGCTGCCTGCGGCGACCACAACTGCAGTTCGTTTTCCGCGGCCATCGCGCGGAACGTCTTGCGCAACAGCGGGGGGACCAAAGTCAGGACCGCCGGCACGAAGGTCAGAACGTCTTGACCAATCCGACTTCGAGCCATCGCGCGGAGAACGATTCGATGCCGGGACTGCCGCTGCCGCCCAAGCGCCAATCGGGTCTCTGGCGATAGAAGTTGCCGCGGAACATCACGCTCCAGCCCTTCTCGAAGGTCTTGGTAATCGTGGCGCCGGCGGTCCACGCGCCGAATGCGGCGAGACGCGTGTCGGCGCTGTAGTTCTGGCCGTCGACATAACCAACGAAAAACGGCGGGTTCATGTAGAAGTCGGCCGCGCTCTGCGTGTAGTAGCGCAACGCCGGCGTCACCGTGAAACCCCACGGCAACGCCTGCACCCACGAGGCCTCGAACGTGTTCGACACGCTGCCGAACGAATCGAAGAGCAATCGATAGCCCAACTTCAGCGTGGCGTCATAGGCGCCGAAATACTGGTTGTAGCGCGTCAGCCACGCGGCGACGTTGCGGTGATTCGGGCGCGTGTCCAGCGACTTGTAGGGGTCATCGTAATAGCCGTGACCGGTCGCGTACGTGACGTTCGACTGGATGTTTTGCGTGGGCGACAGGTTTTGCGTGACGCCCACCATGAACTCCAGCGTGTTGCGCTTGGCATCGACGACGATGTCGTTGGTCGGGTTGATCACGTCCGAGTTGCCGCCGAACTGGAAAGTCCACGTACGGTTGCGATCGTCGGAGAAAAGCTGCACGGCCACGGCGCCACCGCGCGACAGGAAATCCTGCTCCGACGAAACGACGCCGCTGACGCTGACCGCGTATGAGCCGAAGTACTTGGTGACCTTGATATCGCCCGCCGTGCGGTAATCACCCACGGAGGCTCCCGACAGCACATTGAAGTAGAGCGGTGACGCCCCCGACATTGCGTCGTAGACCAGCGCGCCCTCGACCACCAGCGTATCCGACACCGGATAGAGCGCATAGAACGACGGCGCCTCGACTTTCATTCGCGCCTGACCCGGCTGCCAGTCGCGGTAGTCGAGGTAGTTGAGCTGGATCACGCCCTGGTCGGGCGCGGATTGCGCGTGAACGTTCGCGGGCAGCATGCCCGGCAGCGCCAGCGCTGCGGCGAGGAGCGCGCCGGCTTGCGCATTGCGCTTGGCTCCGCCGGCGTCCGCGCGGACGGAGCGGACGCGGCGCTTGCGCCTAGTTGCAGCCACAGCCGCCCCCGCCGACGCCATAACCGCCGGTTGCAGCTTCCTTGCTCGTGTAGATGTGCTGTTGCGCGCGCGTTTCCAGCTTGTCGTAGTCGAACTGCATCGCCGGCTTGGCGAGATCGCCCTTCTCCCATGGTTGCGGCGGCGTCATCGACGCGCATCCGCCAAGGAAAGTGGCGAAGACAAGCAGGAGGGTCGCGCGCATCGGAAAATTCTCCAGAAGAAAGGGCGATTCAGCGATCCAGCAATTCAGCGGCTGGCCAGCAAGGCCTTGATGCGCTCCTCGAGCTCGCCGCGACTGCCTTCAAGGAAGCCGCGCTCGACGACGACCACATTGCCGCGGGCATCGATCAAATAGGAAGTGGGCATGCCTTTCACGCCGAACGCGGCGGGCGACGTTCCGGCTTCATCGAAGACGACTGGAAAGCTTGCCGGCAACTGCGCCAGGAACTTGTCGGCGTCGGCGCGCTTCTTGTCCACGTTGACCGCGACGATGGCCAGGCCCTTGCCGCCATACTTCTGCTGCATCTCGTTCATCCAGGGAAACGAGCGGCGGCACGGTCCGCACCAGGAGGCCCAGAAGTCGACGTAGATGACCTGCCCGCGCAACTTTTCGAGCGTGACCACGCTGCCCCGCGCGTCAGGCAGTGCCAGCCCGGGCGCCGGTTGGCCGGTGTCCGTGGCCAACGCGGGGGCCGACGCCAAACACAGCGTGGACAGCGCATAGGCGGCAAGAACGTTAATTTTCATGACATTGGCATTATGCAGAAATCGGCGGCTACCGGCTACACCGAACGCAATGGATATGCCAACAGTGCGGTGGATCAAATATTCAGCTTGTAGAGCATTTCGGCGACCCGCATGGGATCGTCGGCGCGGCGGATCCTGTCCACCTGCGGCTTGGACGAGGCGAATTCCGATGTCAGCACGCGCTGCTTGACCGTCAGCAGGTGCGCCGGATGCATAGAATAATTGCGCAGGCCGAGCCCCAGCAGCAGCCGCGTCATCTGCACCTCGCCGGCCATTTCCCCGCACACGGCAATGGGAACCTTGGCCTTGTTCGCCGTGCTGATCGCGAGCGCCAGGAGGCGGAGCACGGCCGGGTGGAGCGGATCGTACAAATGCGACACCGCCTCATCCGCGCGGTCGACGGCCAGCGTGTACTGGATCAGGTCGTTGGTGCCGATGGACAGGAAATCGAGCTTGGAGCAGAACGAGCCCATGGCCAGCACGGCGGCGGGAATCTCGATCATGCCGCCCACTTCGACGCGCGAATCGAACGGCACGTTCTGCTCGCGCAGCGACTCCTTCGCCTGCTCGATCAGAAGCAGCGTCTGGTCGATCTCGCTGGACGACGCCAGCATCGGCACCAGGATGCGCACCCGGCCGTAGTGCGACGCCCGCAGGATCGCGCGCAGCTGCGTGAGGAACAGCCGTGGCTCGGCCAAGCAGAAACGGATGGCGCGCAAGCCGAGCGCCGGATTGGGCGCGACCCGCGACAGGCCGTCCAGCCCCTCCTTGTGCTTGTCGGCACCCAGGTCGAACGTGCGGATTGTCACGGGCAGGCCCTTCATGCCGGCGGCGACCGCGCGGTACGCTTCGAACTGCTCGTCCTCGGTGGGCAGGCCCTCGCGGTTGAGGAACAGGAATTCGGAACGGAACAGGCCGATGCCCGTGGCGCCGTTCTCGAGGACCTGTTCGACGTCGTCGGGCAGCTCGATGTTCGCGTGCAGCTCGATGCGCACGCCGTCGATGGTTTCGGCGGGCTTGGTGCGCAGGCGCTTCAGCTTCTGCCGCTTGAGGTCGAGTTCGCTTTGCTTCAGCCGGTATTCGGCGAGCACCGCGCGGTCGGGGTTGATGATGACCACGCCGTTCTGGCCGTCGACGATCAGCATCTCGCTGTCGCGGATCAATTGGCGAGCGTTGTGCGTCGCCACCACCGCCGGCACGTTGAGGCTGCGCGCGACGATGGCGGTATGCGACGTCACACCGCCCAAGTCGGTGAGAAACGCGCCGTAGCGGTGCTGCTTGAACTGGATCACGTCCGCGGGCGAGAGGTCGTGGGCGACCAGGATCGTCTGCTCTTCGGCGACCGGCGCGGGCAGCGCCCCCGGCTTGCCGAGCAGACGCTTCAAGACACGTTCGCCGACCTGGACGATGTCCGCCTTGCGCTCGCGCAGGTACGGATCCTCGATCTGTTCGAATTGTTCGACCAGCACGCCCATTTGCTGAGTGAGCGCCCACTCTGCATTGCAGCGTTGTTCCAGGATGATCTTCCGGGGAGCCTCGGAGAGGGTCGGGTCGTTCAGGATCATCCAGTGGACGTCCAGGAAAGCACCGAACTCGCCCGGAACGTCCCCGCTGGTCATCGCCGTATGCAGGCCCTCCAGCTCCTTCTGGACCTCCTTGATCGCGAAATTGAAGCGCGCGATCTCGGCGTCGAGCTTCGCGGATGGAATCTGGTAGTGGGCGACCTCGAGGGTTGCATGCGAGACGAGTTGCGCGCGTCCGATTGCAATGCCGGACGAGACGCCCACGCCGTGCAGCGCGAAGCTGACCATCACTCAACACCCACGATCGACCCCGATCGCGCGGAGCGGTCGGCTACGATCGCTCGCCGAATCCGTCGTGGAAGAGTGCGGCGATCTCGCGCATCGCCGCCACTTCGTCCGGACCTTCGGTCTCCAGCCGCACCGTTGTCCCGACGGATGCCGTCAGCAGCATGACTGCGACGATGTTGCGGGCGCTGGCGCGACGGCCCTTGACCACCAGCGACACCTTGCAATGGAATTGCGACGCGATGTGGACAATCTTGGCGCACGCGCGGGCGTGCAGACCGAGTCGATTGGATATGGCCAGGTCGCGCGTCTGCATGGGATACCTCCGGCGAATGGTGAAAATAAAAAACCCCGCCGCAATGCGACTGGAGACAACCGTTGGTCGGCGGATTCATCCGTTGGTTCCGCAAACTGTTGCTCCGATCATGATGACCGTTGCAATGGTGAGGACTTTCGGCCTCCAATCCATTGACGGGTAACGGGTGTAACCGCTTACTGTCCCTCGCCGAAATAGTCACCGACCAAGGCGACGATGGCATCCATCGCTTCCAGTTCGTCCGGGCCATCGACCTCGACCACAACCTTCGCCCCCTTGCCCGCCGCCAGCATCATCACGCCCATGATGCTCTTGGCGTTGACCTTGCGGCCGTTGCGCGACATCTGCACGTCGCACTGGTACTTCGCGGCGAGTTGCGTCAGCTTCGCCGAGGCCCGCGCGTGCAGGCCCAGCTTGTTGATGATCTCAACCTCGCGCTGCTGCATAGACCGGATCGACCTCGATGCGCACCACGCCGTCACACCCACCGGAGATCGCCTTCTTGATCATCGTGTCCATGCCCTTCGCGCGATAGGTGAACGCACGCACGAGCATCGGCAGATTGACGCCCGCCACAACTTCGACGCGACCGGGCACGAGCAGTTTGCTCGCGAGATTGCACGGCGTCGCGCCATAGATGTCGGAAAAGATCAACACACCGTCGCCGGTATCGACCTTCCCCAGTGTTTCCTTCGCCACCGGCACCAGATGAAAGGGGTCGTCGCTTGCGGACACCGACACGGTCTCGAACTGCGGCGGCCGCGAGCCCAGCACA
>Ga0190271_10000948_pt1 | contig 15739 bp, 8 predicted proteins | sample Popmic356T_FD_133747 | JGI IMG/M metagenome (GOLD analysis project Ga0190271, IMG submission 133747) | Populus adjacent soil microbial communities from riparian zone of Weber River, Utah, USA - 356 T | ecosystem: Environmental > Terrestrial > Soil > Riparian zone | place: USA: Utah | collected...
CCGTTCCATGGTGGCGAGCCTCGAGGCGATGTAGCCGATCTTCTCGCCTTCATCGCCGATGCGTTCGAGGTCGGTGATGGTCTTGATGATGGCGACGATGAGGCGCAGATCGCCGGCGGCAGGCGCGCGGGTGGCAAGGATGCGCGAGCACTCCTCGTCGATCGACACCTCCATGCCGTTGACCTTGAAATCATCACGGCCCACGGAGACGCCAAGGTTGCTGTCGCCCTCGATGAGGGCGGTCACGGCATTGGCGAGCTGCTGCTCGACCATTCCGCCCATGGTCAGCACCTTGTTACGCACGCGCTCCAGATCCTCGTTGAAGCGGCGCGAAATGTGGTGCGAAAGATCGGCAGTTTCCATGGGTTCCTCAGGCGCAGTTTGTTAGTACGCGATTACGCCCTGATGACATCAGGCGCTCGCGGCCACTCGCCGCTCGAACACTCGGTCGTTCGGAAAGTGGCAGGTGAAGGTGCTGCCGCGGCCTTCGACACTCTCGATGTCGAGCCGGCCGCCGTGACGATGCAATGCGTGTTTTACGATGGCCAGCCCGAGCCCCGACCCGCCGGTCTCGCGTGAACGGCCGGGATCGACGCGATAGAAGCGCTCAGTGAGACGCGGGATGTGCTCGCTGGAAATGCCGGGGCCGGTGTCGCGTACCGAGAAATGCCCGCCCTCTTCGTCCGTCCACCAGCGGATCTGCATGCTGCCATCGGGCGGCGTGTACTTGGCGGCGTTGTCCACGAGATTGGAGAAAGCGGACTGCACCATGGCCTCGTCACCGATGAGCTGGGCCGCCGACTCGATGATGACTTCGACCTGCCGCGGATGCGCGGAGCGCGCGAGCACATCCTTGCGAAGCATCGACGCCATCGCCGAAACATCGATGGGCTGCCCCTTGATCGGCGCATCGTTGGCCTCGAAGCGCGACAGCTCGAGCAGGTCTTCTATGATGCGTGTCATGCGATCAGTCTGGCGGCGCATCTCGGCGACGGGCGCTGCCAGCTCACCCAGACCCGGGTCGGCACTGAAATTCTCGAGATACCCGGCGACCACGGTGAGCGGCGAACGCAGCTCGTGCGAGGCATTGGCCACGAAATCCTTGCGCATCTGCTCCATGCGGACTTCGCGCGTAACGTCGCGCAGCATGAGCAGGCGCTGGTCCTCGCCGTACGAGATGAGCTGGAACGCGATGAAGCGTTCGGTCGGCGTGTCGAGGCGCACGATGACCGGCATGGAGAATTGACCACCATGCAGGTAGCGCACGAAGTCGGGATGGCGAACCAGGTTGTCGACGCGCAGGCCCAGGTCCGCGCGCCGCGAGAGATCGAGCAACTCGCCGGCCTTGCGATTGAACCAGACGATCTCGCCCTGCGGATCGAGCATGACCACGCCATCCGGCATGGCGGCGGTGGAACGACGCAGTTCGCGGAACAACCGCGTGAGCTTTTCCTTGTGAAAGCGTTTGCGACGGTGCAGGCGCACCACCTGTGCCACAACATCACCCCACAGACCCATCGCATCCGGCGGGTCGGCGATACTGCGATGTTCGAGCCAGAAATGAAGTTCGCGCAGCTGCCAGAGATTCCACGCGAGGTACAGGCCCAGCGCGCCGCTGATTCCGATCCAGACTGAACCGGCGAGCCACCCGAGCATCGCACCTGCGGCGAGAGCCGCGAGGATCCGCAGCACGACGTAGACGAATGCCGTGGCGCCGGAATTCATGTGATCAGAGAGGTCGGGCCGAGAACCGGTACCCCGAACCGCGCACGGTCTGGATCAGCCGGTCGTAGCCGTACTCTTCGAGCGCCTTGCGCAAGCGCCGGATGTGGACGTCGATGGTGCGTTCCTCCACATAGACGTTGCCACCCCAGACGCGATCGAGCAACTGCTCGCGCGTGTACACGCGCTCCGGATGCGTCATGAAGAATGCCAGCATGCGGTACTCGGTGGGCCCCAGCGCCACGGTGCGCTCGCCCGAGCTCACGCGGTGGCTGCTCTGATCGAGGACCAGGCCCTCGACGTCGATGCGTTCGGTACCTTCGACCGGAGCCGTGCGCCTCAGCACGGCGTTGATACGCGCCAACAGTTCACGCGGCGAAAATGGCTTGGTGATGTAGTCGTCGGCGCCGCCCTCGAGCCCCGCCACCTTGTCACCCTCTTCGGCGCGCGCGGTGAGCATGATGACCGGAAGTTCACGAGTTTCGCGGTCACGCTTGAGCGCGCGTGTGAACTCGAGGCCGCTGGTGTCCGGAAGCATCCAGTCGACCAGCAGCAGGTCGGGCAGCTTGTTGGCGACCTCTGCGCGACCCGTGCGGGCATCCGCCGCCTCGCGGACCTCGAACCCTGCGCGTCGCAATCCGAACGCGATCATCTCGCGTATCGGGCGCTCGTCCTCGACTACCAGAATCTGTTTGGCTGTCATGTTTACCGACACGGCATCACAGGTGACGTTTTTGTGGCGTGCGCATTACAACGGCAGTCTATTGCAGTTTGATTACAGGGACTGTGTAACCCGGTCCCGGACATAAACGGGCAATGCCTCAGCCGGATCGAGGATTTGGCCGGCCGCCACCGCGATCCGCGCGAGCATCAGCACCTCGCTGGCGCGCGGCAGCAGGTCGGCGTGAAGTTCCGCGCCCGCCGTCCGGCAGCGCTCCGCCAGCGCGGGCCAGGCCAGGAGGCCACGCCCGGCAGCAGCCCAGGCTCCACCGCGGCCTGGCGGCAGCTGGACCTCCGCCGCCGCGCTCACGTGTTCCTCGCCTGACGTGAGCGCGCCATCGACTTCAAATGTCGCCCAATAAACTTCCTTCATGCGCGCGTCATTGGCCACGAGCACGCGTCGCACAGAAGAATTCAGCTGAATGACCCTCTGTGCGACGGCAGCCAGGTCGGAGATGGGCACCACACCCACCTGCGCACCAAATGCGAGCCCCTGAGCTACGCTCGCCGCGAGCCGTACCCCCGTAAAACCACCCGGGCCCCGTCCGAAGGCAATGGCATCGAGCGCACTCAGGACGATGCCGCCCTCGGACAGAACGGAATCGACCATGGGCAGCAACTGCTCCGCATGGCCGCGTTCGAGTTCAACGTAGCGATCGATAGAGCGCTCACCGATGCCGAGCGACACCGAACAACCCTCGGTGGCCGAATCGAGCGCGAGAATCTTCATGCGATCCCGTCGCTCATTTCCCCCACCTCGGGAACGCGCGTGAGCTCCGCAGGCACGGCCGCGGTTCCGGCGATGCGCCGCAGGAATTTTTCGGCGTCGGCGCCCACGCGGCTGACCGGCATGGGCGGCAGGCTGGCGCGAAACACCCGCCCATAGGGTTTGTCGATGAGCCGTGGATCGCAAATGACCACCACGCCGCGATCCGTCTCGCTGCGGATCAGCCGGCCTACGCCCTGCTTTAGAGCCAGCGCCGCTTCCGGCAGCTGGTATTCACGGAAGGCGTTGCCGCCACTGGCTTTCAGATGCTCGATGCGCGCCTTGGTCAGTGCATCATCGGGAGACGAAAACGGCAGCTTCTCGATGATGACCAGCCGCAGCGCGTCGCCCTTGACGTCCACGCCCTCCCAGAAACTCGCGGTACCGAGCAGCACGGCGTTGCCCGACTCGCGGAAGCGCCGCAACAGCTGCTCGCGAGGCGCCTCGCCCTGCACCAGCAGTGGATAGTCGGCAAGTTCGGTCCAGCGGTCACGCAGCAGCTGCGCGGCTCGCTGCAGTGCGCGGTGGCTGGTGAACAGCACGAAGGCGCCGCCGGCAGACGCTTCGATGAGCGGCACCGCGACGTCGACAACAGCGCCGGTGTGCGCCTGCGACGCAGGATCCGGCAGCTGCGGGGGTAGATAGAGCAACGCCTGCGTCTCGAAATCGAACGGGCTCGGAATGGCGAGTGTTTCGGCGTCGGCCAGCCCCAGTCGTGACGTGAAGTGCGCGAAGTCCTCGCCCACCGACAGCGTGGCCGAGGTGAACACCCAGGCCGCGCGCGTGCCGTCGGCCATCGCCGCGAAGCGCGCGGCGATGTCGAATGGCAGCAGGCTCAATGTGAAGCCACGCGGCGTGAGCTCGACGCTGCGTGCGCCCTCGTGTTCTTCGGCGTGCATGACTGCATCGAGACGCGTGGCGAGCTCGGTGGCGCGCCCCGCGCACTGCGCGATGCCCGGCTCGCGGCTGTAGTCATTCAGCGCCGAAGCAAGATCGCGGAGTGCGCGCGCGAGATCCTGCGCGGTATCCGCCAGCGGCGTGTCGGCGGCCAGCCAGTCTGGCCGCGGCGTGGCGCGAAAAATCTCCGCCAATGCCGCCAGCGCTTTCTCGACGGCACCGAGTTCGGTGGACAGTGTGGTGGCCGGCGCCCGGACCATACCGAGCTCCTGGCGCGCGTCGCGCAGAAGCAGTTCCACCTGGCGGCTGCCGAGACGCGTCCCGAAAAACTGCGTCGCCAGGTCGGGGATCTGGTGCGCTTCATCGAGGATGACCGCGTCCGCCGTGCCGAGCAGGTCACCGAAGCCGTCTTCTTTCAGGGCCAGATCTGCCAGCAGAAGATGGTGATTCACGATGACGATGTCGGCATCGGCCGCCTTACGGCGCGCGTCGACCACGTGGCACTTGCCGAAATCCGCGCAGCGGGCGCCCAGACAGCTATCGCGCGTCGACGTGATCTGCGGCCACAGCGGATGGGCATCGCCCAGGTCCGGCACTTCGGCGAGGTCGCCGGTGCGCGTGGAGCCTGCCCAGCGTTCGACGCGTGCCAGCGTGCGATCACGCGTGCCCGCGAGGCTTTTCTGCCCGCCGAGCTGCTTCAGCCGGTAGATGCACAGATAGTTAGACCGTCCCTTGAGCAGCGCAACCGTTGCCGGCACGCCAATAGCGCCGGCCACCAGTGGCAGGTCCTTGTTGAACAGCTGGTCCTGCAGGGTGCGTGTGCCGGTGGAGATGAGCACGCGCCTGCCGGAGAGCAGCGCCGGCACGAGATAGGCGAAGGTCTTGCCGGTACCAGTGCCGGCTTCGACCACGAGCGGCGCGCGATTTTCCAGCGCGAGCGCCACCCGGCCGGCCATGGCCAGCTGTGAGCGTCGCGGCGTGAAACCCGGAAGCGTTCGCGCCAGCGGGCCACGCGGGCCGAAAACCTCGTCGAGTGGTTGCATCAGGTATTGGAGCCGCCCGCCGTATCGGCGGACGACCAGCAACCTAGCGCGACGGGCGCAGGCTGTCGAGACTCAAATCCTTGAAAGTATCCTGGTCAGCCTTGATGCGAATCTTGAGATACGGGCCCTGGGCCGTGTGACGGCTGGCCGAGAAGTCGTCATCACGGAATCCGGCGAAGTTGTAGCCCACCGAGATCCAGATGTTCTTCGCGATGGTCGCGCCCACGTCGAATCCCGTGGAGTAGTCCATGACAGCCGATTCCCAGGAATGCAGCGCCGCGGCATGCACCCCGAGGTCGAAGCGGCGCGTCATCTGGCGACGCAGGTCGAAGCCGAGGATGTCGGAAACGCCGGAGTATTTCTCGTCGTCGAACGTGCTCGACACGTAACGCACTCCGTACTGGAGCCCAAGCTGCAGCGCAGGGCTCAACTGCCAGTTGGCGTGCAGATTGTTGACGAGGCGCCCGGAGTCGAACGAACCCAGGCTGTCGCTGCGTTCGTCGAATTTCATCTCGAGGCGATCGAAGACGATCCAGTTGCTCGACTCGGGACGGAAGGCCCAGGCGAAACGGCCCACGGCTTCGGTGCTCTCGCCGAGCGCGGCACTCATGTCGAAGGCCTGCAGTGACACCGACATTGCATGACCGGCCACCGGCTCGCGATACCAGCCCGTCGTCGAGCTCCAGCGCTCTTCGTTGTCGGAATTGCGATGCTCGAGCCGGCTCGTCATCTGCCAGAGCTCCTGGTGGTACGCCGCACCCACGAAGGCTGCGAAGAAGTCGTCCGTCATCGAGCCCGAAGCGAGCGGCGCATTCGGATTCAGCGGTTCGAGATCCGGGCCGCGCAGCGTGTTGGTCTGATCGACGCCGACATCGAATGCCCAGTTTTCCCTGAATCGGAAGCCCTGGGTCAGGCCGAAATTCGCAAACGTACGCGGGCCGAATTCGGTGGCCTGGGTATTGATACTGGAATTCACCTGCGTGCGCTCCCACGGACGCGTGCGCACGCCGATGCGCGTCATGTCCGTTTCGAGCTGGTCGCCCTCCGACGCTTCGTACTCCAGGTACATCGTGGTGTCGTTCGACAGGTGATAGTCGACGCCGAGCAGGTTGCGCGCCGGGTAATCGACGCTGGCGTCCTTGCCGCCGAGCGCCGCATCCGCCTCGCCGCGCAGCGTGACGCGCCCGTCCCACACGTCGACACTCGCCGTCAGGAAAGCCAGGTCCGACACGCGTTCATCACCACTCGCGTCCTCGTCGCCGACATGGCGCAGTCCAACGCCCATGCCCCACGTCTCTTTATTCATGCGCACGTCGGCGCTGGCGAGCAGGCGGGTCGCTTCGCTCGCGAGGACCTGCTGGTGCTGCACTTCACCCGACGCGCTGAAAGTCTCGGTCAGTTTGTAGCGTGCATCGATCCCGGCGCTGCGCGTGCCGGTATCCGCCGTCAGCTGCTGGCCGACGCCGAAATCACTTTCCGTCTCGCGGGCCCACGCACGCGCTTCGATTCGATCGGAGGCGTGCCTGCCTTCGACGAGCCACGCAGCCGCCGAGTCGCCGCGCATCGGATCGTCCGACTGGGACTGCGCAATTTCCGCACGCACCTTCGTGCCGTCCGAAACACGCCACGTGAGATCGCCGCCCACCACACGCGTGTCGCCGGCCGACGCGCCTTCCTGGATGGCGCTCGCGGCCACTTCGAGCTTGTCACCGCCGAACCGGGTCGCTACGCGCACGCCGGCGACCGTTTCGTCGTCTCCACCGGTGCGGACTTCGTAGTCGGCAACGATGAAAATCGGATTCAGGTTTTCATCGCGGCTCTGCACGGGCTCCTTGAAAAACACGGTGCCGCGCTCGTAGTCGAGGTTGTAGTCGATGAAGCGCGAGAGCTCGCGGGACTCGACGACTCGCGTGATTTCGAACCGGTCGCGCACTTCGATGTGCAGCTTGTCCGAGCCGATGACGATCGGTGCGCGTGACAGCCGGTAGAGACCCGAGGTGCCGTCACCGCGCAACTCGTCCTGCACGAGGCCAGTGTCGGTCTGCGCGGCGAAGCCGCTGATCGACACTCGCTCGCCCGCGAAGTCGCTGCGCACGCCCGAGAGGCTGCGGTTGTAGCGCGTGAGCTCGGTCACCGTGAAACCGGTGTCGAAGTCGCCGAAGAGCGCGACGAACTGGCGGCGCTCGATCTTGAGATACAGTTTGTTCTGCGAGGCCGCCTCGAAGCGCTGCTCGGTGCCGTCGCCGTACAGCAGGTAGTAGCGGTCCGGCTCGATCGTGCCATGGAGACTGTCGCGCGCATCTTCTTTCTTGCGCGCCGAGTCGTAAGCCATCGTCAGCAGGAAATCGCCCTTGATGCGACCCTTGGCGAAGAACGCCACGCGTCCATCCTGTTCGAATCCTTCTTCGCGATCCGCGGCGCTCGCCGTTTCCATGTTGCCCGAAATGGTGTTGTAGGCCGCCGTTCCTTCGGCGATACCGACGAGAATCCAGTCGCGCGCGGCCGGCGCCAGCCACACTTTGTATTCGTCGCCCTGGCGCTCGTTGTAGCGGACCCGGATGATCGCGTTGCCCGTCGTGGTCGTGGGCTCGAGCTCGATCAGTGCAACGCCACCTTCGCGAACCTGGACCTGCGGCTCACGGTCCCCGGTGCTCAGAATCTGGTTGTCATTGAGTGACTCGACTTCCCACATCGAGCGGTACGGCGAATCGACGGTGAACGCCGCGAACGTACCGGGGCGCGCGGGCTTGCCGTACTTGTCGAACATGCGCAGCGCGATCACTGGCGCCGTGCGTCCGTCGGCGATGAGGTGCGAGCCTGCCACGTCGATTTCAGCGCGCACCGGTCCACCGCCGAAATGCACATTGCGTTCCGCGCGCCAGGCCTCGGCGCCGTTTTTGTCGAGCACAAGCGCGACCATGAGATTTTCGCCATCAGTGAGGTCCACCGCGCGCCACTTCGTAACGGCCACCGTGCCCGGACCATTCAACTCGACGCCGACGTAGCCGAGCGGATCGGCCTTCTTGCCGTTTACGGTGAGCTCGACGGTCTGCCCCGGCAGATGCTGGATCGCCACCTTGGTAACCGCGATTGGCGCGGTGGCATCGGCAAGCGGAGCCAGCCAGGCATTGCCGGGCTTGAGCTTCTCGACGTCGACCACCACACCCATGCCGAGCTTGTCGGCCATCGGCTTATATCGCGCGACGCGTGAACCTTCGGTGCGCGGACCGCGCAGGATCACGCCGGCGGTTGCAATGTCTTCCGCCGCGGCGCCGGTCTTCACGAGCACGAGCGGCGCGTTGGCCTCGAAGCGCGCGCCTTCGATCACGATCTCGACGCGGCGGTTGGCGGCCAGGCTCGCGGCATCCTTGCCGGAATTCACCGGCTCGTCCGACCCGTGGCCTTCGACGTGCACACGCGCTTCCGGAACATCCAGCGAGGTGGCCAGATAGTTGGCGACCGTCTGCGCCCGCGCCTTCGACAACGCGTAGTTGTCGGCGTAGACCGAGCGGTTGCGGCCGGAGATCGGCTGTGAGTCGGCATGGCCGACGGCGCGGATCGCGAGCTCGCGCGCGCCGCGCCAGGAATTGATGAGGTTGCGCAACGCGGATTCATCGGCCGGTACGAGTTCGGTCTTGAGCACGTCGAAGCGCGGCGTGAACGTGAACTGCGAGCGGCCGTAACGCGCGGCGCCCCGCGAGAGCTGCGACTCGACCGGGGCCGAGCGCATGCCGGACTTCGCCGGCGAATCGAACATCGCGATGGCGCGAACCGTGAGCGTACCGCCCGCGGCCGCGGTCGAGCGCGTACGGAAACGCACCGTGCGTACGGATCCAGGTTGTAACTCGCCGAGCCGCGTGGTGACGACACCATCTGTGGCGCTGACGACAATTTCGCCGGCGCCCATCTTCTGAGATACGGAGTCGGTCACTGCGACGCCATCAACGGTCGCGCTTCCCGGCATGTATTCGAAACCCTCCGGCAGCATCACGAGCGCGCGGGTTTTGCCGGCCGGAACTCCGTTCACGCGGATCACCGCCTCATGTTCGGCCAGACCGTCGTTCTCGGGATCGTCGATCAGCGACGAATGGAACTCGAATTTCAAGTCGCCCTTGGGCGCGGCCTTCTGGCGCAAGACGAAATCGCTGCGCCACAACGTGCCCGGGCGGAGTTCGGCGAACTGCGAATAGTCGCGGCCCGCATGTCCCATCCGATCGGCGCAAGGCGCGAGCTCGAGATATTCCGGAAGCGTCAGCTTGTCGAGCTGCACCGTATGCGTGCCAGCCTCCAGGCCTTCGAAGTGGAAATTGCCATTCTCGTCGGTGACACCGTATCGGCCGTCCTCGAGATACACGCGCACGTTCTGCAGGCCGGCGTCTTCGCGTCCCGTGACGTCGCAGGTGCCTTCGAATACGCGGCCGACGATGAAGCCTTTCTGCGAGAACAGCTCTTCGTTCATGCGCACCAGCGCGCGGGCCTCGTTCGAGCGCACGTTGCCCGGCGCGATCGCCTGCGCAGTGTTGATCGCGTCCTTCATGCCGCGCATGGCGATCGTGTATTCGACGACGTAGCGCAGCGTGATGGTTTCGCCGACTGCGAGGCTCGGCTGCAGGTACGTGAAGCTGGCGCCGTCCGTGCTGACCGCAGGATCGGCGATACGCACGCCGTTGAGACGCAGCGAGCCCGAGCGAAAACGGGCTCCGGCCGGGAGGCGATCGATCACCTGCACGCCATTGAACGTGCTGGTCTCACTCGTGTTCTGGAGCGTGAGCGTGTACTGCACGAAGTCGCCCGTGGTCGCGATCTGCTGACCGGCAATCTTGCGCATCACGAGCCCTTCGCCCGCCGGATCGAGCGGCATGTCGACCGCCACGGCCGGCGCGAGGGTGACTACGAATGGCTGACCGAACGAACCCTGCTGCAGCCGGAACGGCGCGCCGGGCACAGTCTGCAGGTCGGCAATCGTGCGTTGCGAGGGGAAATTGAAATTGCCGGGCGGCACGATCTCGAGGCGATACGTGCCCGGTACCACCAGCGGAAAGCGGAACACTCCCGCCGGCAGGCTGTATTGGGTGCCACCCTGGTCGGTCACGGTCTCACCCGTAACCATTTCTGAGGGGTAGCGGCTCACGCCGTCATCGCCAAACACCGTCGCCGCGAGGCCGGTCGAGTTGTCGATGAGGCGAACGCGTGCACCGTCGATCGGCGCACCAGTCTCGGAATCAAACACGAGACCATACGGATCGACGAGCGCATCGGCCTGCGCCGCGTCGCTCGAGTCCGTGGGGTCCACATAGGTCGCGTCGAGCTCGGTGTTGAGTGCGACTTGCAGTGCGCAATCGCTCGACGCCGCGCCGGCCGCGGTTGCGATGTATCCAACGAACACACCCGTGTTCGCGCCGGTCTCTGACAGGCGGACGATTTCGGCATCACCCGTGCTGCGCCCCGCCACGCGCACGTCCACGGTTTCGACGACCGCAGCGTCCAGGTTGCGGTCGGCGTCGACGACGCGCAGGAAGATCGGGTCGCCAGCGTGCGCGACCGAGGTCTCCTGCATCGGAATCGGCGCCAGAGGATCGAGCTGACCCGTGCCTTGCGGCGCGGGCGGATCGAGCGTGACGAATGAATTGCCGGCGCGACACTGCGTCGGGCCCGCCGTGAACGCGCTCTGGCTCGACGCTTCGTAGCGTGCGAGCTGGATGGACGCGCGCGACGGGAGCGGCTGCACCGCGAGGCTCACCTCGTTCGACAGCACGGTGCGGGAGGTGCCCGCATCGGCTTCGAACGCGACGGTGCCGACGTTGCGAATCATCGTTCCGGGCGCCGTGACCTGCGCCACGGAAACATTCGCCACAATGAGACACGCAGCAAATAACAACGAACTCCGGAGCAGCGCATTTACGCGGCTCCTAAACGCGCCGAAGGCGGGGTAGCTAGTTGCTACCCCGCCCTCTGCGAGAGAGTACCCGTTGTTGCGGGCTTTGGTCTTGGGTCGCCCCTTGGGGCTCCAGGACCGCCGACCCGCGGCGTCAATCATCATGACCTGTAGTTGCCTTCCGTATCCGATCGCTTACTGGATCGTCATGCGGAAGCGCACAGCGACCTGCGAGCTGCCTGCAACCGTCGTGATCGCCGGAGACTGGACCGTCAGGATCGTGCCCGTGCGGAAGCAACCATCGAGATTGCCGTCCGGTCCGGACTCAGCGATGCAGTAGGTCGGCGCACCAGCGGCCACCTGGATCTCGATGTCCTGCGCGCCGGGGAAGTTGCCCTGCAGGAAGTCGATGCTCGCCGGCGGCGGGAGCTGGTCGGTGACGTTCTGCAGCGTCGCGGCCGTTGAACCGGAGTTCACCACCAGGATCTGGTACTGCATGATCGCGCCCGGGATCGCCTTGCGGCCTGCGCCGAAGAAGTTGATCGGGTCCCAGTTCACCGAGCTCGACTTGGTAACGGCAAGCGTGGCGCTCTGGACGTGGAACGAGCCCCCGGCGTTCGCCGTGCTGTTGCCCACGACGATCTGCGCGATGCCATTCTGCGCATCGGGAGTCGCGTCGTTCGCCCATTGGACGCTGGTGCCCGGATCGATGGCCACCACCGCGAGCTGAACCAGCGCATCCTGGGTGTCGGTCGCGCTGATCGGCGTGTCACCCACGAGGAAGTACACCACCGAGGTGCTGTGCGCGAGCGAAACGTTCGCCGTGACCTGAAGGTCGGTGCCTGGGGTGTAGAGCCCATCGCCGCTGGTGTCGACATAGACGTTGACGCCGGCCGACGGAGAGCCGGGCGTGTTCATGTCGAAACCGTCGCCGCCAAGGTTGCTCGGTGACAGCGTGAACTGTGACGTCGCGTTGCTGGTGTTCGTCAGCGTGTACGTCTGGGCCCGGTTGGGTTGTCCAGGCGCCACGTTCACGACCGCTCCGCCCGTCAGGGTGAATCGGACGATCGTGTCGACAGTGAACGAAGTGTTGGCCGTGATCGGGGTCTGGGGGACCGAGGCCACGGTGTAGTTGACCGTTGCAGTATTGGTGATGGTGTCACCGGAAGGCGTGCCATTGGCGAACGCTTGTCCCGATAAACCGATCGACCCCACTGCAACGACGGCGAGACCGACTCGCCGTATTTGCTTATGGACATTAAACATGGGTACTCCTCTTTACTCTCTAAGAAAAAATCAGTTCAGCACTGCACGAAAGCGGGCAACTGCGCTCGCTCCGGGCTGCAGGGGGTTCTTGAACACCCAGCGAATGTGTTTGTATTCGTCGGCACGCGCCGCGCGGTCAGCGCCGTTTTCCCGCACCGTCAGCTGGCCGGCCGGCGCGAACTTCTGGCCGTCGAGCGAAAAGCTGATGTCGCTGCCCGGGCCGAACGCCGAGTTCGGCACCAGGGTCATGTGCTCAGGCACGGGGTTGTTGATCGTCACCTTCTCAGACGGCTGCTTGCAGACGTTGTTAGCCGTCACGCTCCAGATGACTTCGGTTCCCGGGATGACCTTGCCGGCCGGCACCAGGACCTTGGATTTCTCGCCCTTGTCGCTGACGACTTCTTTTTCGATCTCCGCGACCGACTTGAGGACGATGCATTCCTGCGTCTGCGCGAATGCCTGCGAACCGAGTGCGCAGGTCATGAGGGCAAAGATGCCCAGAACTTTCCGATTCCCCTTGAACATGTGTGTCTCCTTCACAGTCGTACTTCCCCGGTCAATTGATGGTTACGGCGAACTGGATCGATTGAGTCCCGCTCGCCTGCGTGAGAGTGCCGAGCGTTACGCGCACGCGTGCGCCCGGTGTGTTGCTGAATTCGCCCGCGTCGTCGGCGGCCGCGTCCGTGAGCAGCGCGCTGTTGAGGCGCAGCGTGCCGGGCACGTAGGTCGTGTTCGCGGGGATGTTGTCGCTGAAGATCGTGTTCGCGGCGCTGCCCGAACCCGTCGCCTGGACAGCTACCGTGTAGTTGATGCGCGCACCTGGCAAAGGCCGCGTGCCGCCAAACTGGTCGACGACCGCCTGCGACTTCACGGCGTTGACGGTGATCCCGCCAACGATGTACTGGCCCGTGACCTGACCGGCAGCGCCGGACATGCCGACCACTGCATCGGTGCCAGCCGCGCCCTGGGCCGCATAGATCGTCCCCGGTGCGCCGCTGCCCGTGCGCGCATCGGCCGTGAACTGCGTGATGCCAACGTTGCCGTCAACCACCGTTCCGGGAATGTCGTTGACCACGAGAACGGCCACGGAGGTGTCGGGGTTGAGCACCGGATCGTTGGTGCCCGGGGTGTACGCCGTATCGCCGGGCGAGAGGTCGCCACTGCCATCGGTGTCGAAGTAGATAGAAGGTGTCGACGGCGTGGGGTCGAAATCGTCGCTGCCGATGACACTGTTCATCACCAGCCGGAAGGTTTCCGGACCGTTACCCGAGTTCGTTACGGCGAAGAGGACCTCTTGCTGAGTCGCGTTCGCGCTCACCGAGATATTCGCCGGTGACTGGCGCGTGACGACCACATCGAGGATCTCCGCCACGGTCACGACCGCGACGTTTGAAGTCGCTGTCGCGGTCGTGGCACCAATCGCGTAAGTAACTTCCGCAGTGTTGGTGATATCGGTACCGGCGGGCACGCCAACGGCAAGGGCCTTGCTAGACCCGAGGACGAAGCACAGAGCCGCTGTGCAAATCGCACGCAGTACGCGCGGTGAAAACAAGACAGATACTCCTCGTTATTCCTAGTGGCCAGGTGCCACTACCCCGCGACCGATTGCGGGAGGAGGCGTCAAACCCGTGACGTTCACGGGTTTTAGGGCCTCGCTGCGTTGCATAATAGGAATCGGGGGGCTTAGGACGCGTGACTAGGGTCACGTCGACCCTGTCGCCACTGGGATACGGATCACATATAACGAGTGCAGCCCTAGTGGAGAGAGCCAATGGCCGCCAAGAGAACCCGCCAAGCCCGTGAAAATGTGACGGAAATCCGCCCCGCCGGGGCCGAGGCGGCCAATGAAAATTCTGCTCAAGATGGCTTCGCACCGGCCGATACAAAGGGACAGCCGGAACTCGAACACGCCGCAGCGGCTGATGCTGCCGAACAGATCCTCGGCGCCAATCCACTGCTGGGTCTCGACCGCGACGAGTTGTTAGCCGCGGGCAAACGACTGCTGCGGCTCATGACAATAAATCCGCAGGTGCTCATCGAAGAGAACCTTGCCTTCGCGCGCGAAGCCATCGACATCGCGATGGGCCGTTCGAAGATCGCTGCCGATCCGCGCGACCGGCGATTCAGCCACGTGGTCTGGCAAAAAAATGGTTACTACAAGCGCCTCATGCAGGGCTTCGTCGCCTGGCGCGCGATGTTGAATCGCGTGCTCGATCGCGCCGACACGACAACCGAGGACCGCGAGCGCGCCCGCTTCGTGCTGCAACTGTTTACCGAGACATTCGCACCAACCAACTCGCTGCTCGGCAACCCGGGAGCGCTGCAGCGCATTTCTGAAACCCGTGGCAAGAGCCTGTTGTACGGCATGCAGAATTTCATCGACGACCTGACCAACAATTTCGGCATGCCGCGCCAGGTGGACGATCGGAAATTCCAGGTGGGCAAGAATCTCGCGGTCACGCCTGGGGCGGTGGTTTTCCGCGGCGAAGCTTTCGAACTCATTCAATACACGCCGCAGACCGATCTCGTTCACAAGCGGCCGCTGGTCATCGTGCCGCCGCAGATCAACAAGTTCTACGCCACGGACCTGTCGCCCGGCCGCAGCTTCGCGGAGTACGCCGTCAGCCAGGGCATCCAGACTTTTTGCATCAGCTGGCGTAACCCGACCGCCGCCCAACGCGACTGGAACATGGAGACCTATCTCTCAGCGTGCAAGGAAGCCATCGCGGTTGCCTGCGACATCACCGGCGCAGATCGCGTCAACACCATGGCCGCATGCGCCGGTGGGTTCACACTGGCGACACTGCTTGGCCACCTGGCCGCGAAGGGCGACGAAAAAGTGGCGAGCGCCACGCTGCTCGTGACGGTTCTTGATACCGAGGCTCCTACCCTGCTCGGCCAATTTGCCTCGCGCTCCGGTATCGCGGCGACCATCGAAAAGTCCCGCAAGAAGGGCGTGCTCGAAGGCAGCGAAATGGCGCGCGTGTTCGCCTGGCTTCGGCCCAACGATCTGGTGTGGCTCTTCGTAGCCAACAACTGGGTCATGGGAAATCGACCACCGGCATTCGACATCCTCTATTGGAATTCGGACACCACTCGCCTACCCGCGGAATTTCACGCCGACCTGTTGCGCATGTTCATGGAGAATCCGTTGAAGTCTCCGGGCAGGATTTCGGCGCTGGGCACTCCCATCGACATGTCGAAGGTGACGGTGCCGGCGTACGTCGTGGCGGGGGTCACGGACCACATCACACCCTGGCAGGCGTGTTATCAATCGCGAAACATCCTGCGTGGCAAGATCGATTTCGTGTTGTCCTCGAGCGGGCACATTCAAAGCATCGTGAATCCACCGACGAACCCCAAGGCAAAGTACTTCCTGAATTCATCGCTGCCCGACGACGCCGAAACCTGGCTCGCGGGCGCGAGCGAACACGCCGGAAGCTGGTGGGA
>Ga0190271_10000949_pt1 | contig 15738 bp, 14 predicted proteins | sample Popmic356T_FD_133747 | JGI IMG/M metagenome (GOLD analysis project Ga0190271, IMG submission 133747) | Populus adjacent soil microbial communities from riparian zone of Weber River, Utah, USA - 356 T | ecosystem: Environmental > Terrestrial > Soil > Riparian zone | place: USA: Utah | collected...
ACGCGGTCGAGGCGAGCGGGCTCAGGGCAAGAGCAGTCGCAAAGGTCAGGCGGCTCAAAAGCGATCGCATGGTGTCCTCGAGAGGGTTTTTGCAACGGGTGAATACTGGGGCAGGGCGGGGCCTGCGTCGATATCCAAGATACGCGATTGCGGCCGGCCCGTTACCGGCCGAAGGCACACGAAACCGTGAAAAACCAGCCGCGGGACCGGCGGGCAGGATGCCCACGCGGGAACGCGCGTCATGGCGAAAAGTTAAAGTTCCGCGCTCGAGGCGCGGGCGCAAGGAGCACGGCGATGCCCGAGATCGATGTCCGCAAGGGAATGCCGTCAGTCGAGCTCTCGCGCGAGGAGTTCGAGCGGCGCTTTCACAGCCGCTTCCAGGACCCGGCTTTCGCCGCCGTCGAGGCTGAACTTGCTGCCGTCACGGCGGTCGCCTGGGAGAACTACACCAAGTCGCGCAAGGCACCGCGCACACGCAAGGCCGGGCCGAAATTCGCCGACCCGGCTTACGACCTCTCGGTCGACTGGCTGCACGCGCGCGATGCAATCGCTCTGGCCCGGGCGCGGCATGACGATCCGCGCGAGAAGAAACGCGTGCTGCTGATCAACGGTTCGTCGCGGTCTGACCAGACGTGCCCCGGCGAGATATCGAAGAGCTTCCGGTTGACGAAGATGGCCGAGCCGATCTTCACCGAGGCCGGCCTTGCGGTCGATATCCTCGACCTGTCGTTGCTCGCCTCCGAGATGGGCCGCACGATCTTTCCCTGCAAGGCCTGCGTCTCCACCGCGATGCCGCTCTGCCACTGGCCGTGCAGTTGTTATCCGAATCACGGGATGGGCCAGACCGGTGACTGGATGAACGAGATTTATCCACTATGGACCGCAGCGCACGGCGTGATGATCGTGACTCCGGTGAACTGGTATCAGGTGCCCGGGGGCTGAAGGCGATGATGGATCGCCTCGTTTGCGCCGATGGCGGCAATCCGGACCCGACCACCACGCACGGCAAACACGCCGCCGAAGCCAAGGCACTGGAGCTCAAGGGCTGGCATTACCCGAGGCATCTCGCCGGGCGCATTTTCTCGGTGGTCGTCTATGGCGACTCGATCGGCGTGGAAACGTTGCGGCGCTCGATGATTGACTGGCTGACCGACATGAAGCTCGTTTCCGCGGGCGCGCTTGCCGAACTCGATGCCTATGTCGGCTATGAAGAACCCTACGCGCTCTCGCATCAGGCGCTGGATCGGGACCAGGCCTTTCAGCAGGATGTGCGCAACGCGGCCACGACGCTGGCGCGCGCGATCAGGCTGCAGGCGGAGGGCAAGTTCGCGCAAGCCGATGCGGGGTTGAAGGAGGGGGTTGAGAAGTAGGCAGCGCCGGGCAGCCTGATGAAGTCGGGTGAAGAGATGCGCGGAACGCCGCTTGACTCGCGGTCAAGGTCTCCGACAATTACTTTCTTGTTGGCTTTTCAAATGTGGGCGCCAACCGCGGAAAGAACCTGCAGATGCTGAAGGAGCGCGGTTGGTTCGACATTCCGCTGGTTTACGGAAATCAGCGCCGCGCAATTATGGCGCTGGAACAGGGCGCGTCTGGACGGACCATTTTCGCGGACGCATTTTTGGCCTGGCGGCAATGAGAACACGTGAGTGGTTGCTGGCCCTACACCACAATACTCAACCGCTTCGCGGCCCGCGTGATGCCGGTATACAACCATCGCGCTCGCGACTCCTGGAACGCAAAGCTTTCGTCGAACAACACCACGTCATCCCATTGCGAGCCCTGCGACTTGTGCACGGTCAGCACGTAGCCGAAGTCGAACTCGTCGTAGGGCTTGCGCTGCTCCCACGGGATTTGCTCGATCCCGCCCTCGAAGCAGTCGGAGCGCACCGAGACCTTCACCACCTTGGCGGTCAGTTCCTGGTCGGGGACGAGGCGCATGGTGACGATCCGCGATTTCGACTGCGCACGCGCTTTCACCCGCCACAGGCCGCCGTTGAACAGCGCTTTCTTGCGATTGTTGCGCAGGCACACGAGCTTGTCGCCGGCGACCGGCAGCGGGTCGGTGATGTGCTGCTTTTCCCTCATGCGCATGTTGTAGGCCTTGCGCGTGTTGTTGCGGCCCACCAGCACCTGATCGGCCTCCATCACGCGTGACGGATCAAGGTCGCTGCGGTGAACGACTTCGGTCTCGCCATACCTTCCGACTTCGATGTCGCGGCCTTCGCGCACGTCCATCGACAGCCGCACGATCGGGTCGTCCTGTGCCTGGCGGTGCACTTCCGTCAGCATCGCATCCGGCTCGGCACTGGTGAAGAAGCCGGCGCCCTGGATCGGCGGCAGCTGCGCCGGATCGCCGAGCACGAGCAGGGGACAGCCAAACGACAAAAGGTCGCGGCCGAGTTCGGCGTCGACCATCGAGCATTCGTCGATGACGATCAGGCTCGCCTTCGACGCCGGTGCGTCGTCCCAGAGTTCGAAGGTGGGCTGCTCGTCGTGCTGCTCGCGTGCGCGATAGATCAGCGAATGGATGGTGGAGGCCTCGTCGCAGCCCTTGCTGCGCATCACCAGCGCCGCCTTGCCAGTAAAGGCGGCATACTTCACGTCGCCGTCGACACCTTCGGCGATATGCCGGGCAAGCGTGGTCTTGCCGGTCCCGGCAAACCCGAACATTCGGAACACCTGTGGCGTGCCGCGCTCGCCGGGCCTGGCCCTGAGCCAGTCGGCGACGGCTTTCAGCGCGATGTCCTGATGTGGCGTAAAGGCGGTCATGTTTCAGTATTCGGAACGATCGGGGCGGTCTGGTTCATGAGGCCCGGGCGGATCGGTGGAACAGACGCGAATCGCGTGCGCCGGGAGCCTTTCCCTATACAGGCAGTTGCGCCGCATATTCGCATTTTTAGAGCAGGCTTATGGCAGCAATGCATGGTGCTGCGGCACTGCCGCTATGGACGAATGAATTCCGCACAGTAGAATGCAGGCAATCTCAAAGATCGTCAGCGGGAGCAAGCGCGAATGAAATTCGGCATTTTTTACGAACTGCAATTGCCGCGTCCCTGGAAAGAGGGCGACGAACACAGGCTTTACCAGAACGCGCTGAGCCAGGTCGAACTGGCCGACAAGCTCGGCTACGACTATGCGTGGGAAGTCGAGCATCACTTCCTCGAGGAGTATTCGCACTCGCCGTCGCCCGAATCGTTCCTGGCTGCCGCCAGCCAGCGCACCAAGCAGATCCGGCTCGGCCACGGCATCTACCAGGTCACCACCAATCATCCCGCCCGCGTCGCCGAGCGAGTCGCCTGCCTCGACCTGCTGTCGAGCGGCCGCTGCGAGTTCGGCATGGGCGAAAGCGCCTCCTCGACCGAACTCGAGCCGTTCGGCGTTGCGATGGAGAACAAGCGCGAGATCTTCGAAGAAGCCGTTCAGGCCATCATCCCGATGTTCAAGGACGGCGGCAGCGAGCACCACGGCAAGTACTTCAACATGCCGCTTCGCAACGTGCTGCCGAAGCCGTACCAGAAGCCGCACCCGCCGCTGTGGGTCGCCTGCTCGCAGCTCGATACGCTCGCCAAGTGCGGCGAGTGGGGCATGGGCGCGCTGGGCTTCCAGTTTGTGTCGGCCGATGCCGCGCACGCCTGGGTGCACGCCTACTACAACGCATTCGTGAAGCGGCAGAAGAAGCTCGCCGACTACCAGAGCAATCCGAACATCGCGCTGGTGTCATTCTTCATGTGCGCGAAGACGGACGAGGAAGCGCGCGAGCGCGCCGACGGCGAGACGTTCTTCCAGTTCTCGCTGCGCTACTACGGCGCATCGTCGGGCCGTCAGCGCCCGCCGCCGGGCACCGTCAACATGTGGGACGAATACAACAAATGGAAGAAGGCCAATCCGGAGGCTCACGCAGCGGCGCTGCGCGGCGGCCTGATCGGCTCGCCGGACACCATCCGCAAGAAGCTGCGCAAGTTCCAGGCGTCCAACATCGATCAGGTCGTGCTGCTGAACCAGGCCGGCAAGAACACGCACGAGCACATCTGCGAATCGCTCGAACTGTTCGGCAAGGAAGTGATGCCGGAATTCCACGAGGCGCATCCGAAGCTGCTCAAGTGGAAGGAGCAGGTGCTGAACCGCGAGATCGAACTCGAGGAAATCGACACCACCGCCTTCAAGGAGCGCTACGGCGGCAACATGAAGAACATCGACACCAGCTCCAACACGCGGGTGCAGGCGGCAGAGTAACCACCGATACCAATACCAATCCGGGGCACAACCCGGAGCATCGCGAAATATTCAACCCCGGCCTTGCGCCGGGGTTTTCTTTTCCGGAGGCCCGGGGCCTGCGTCGATGAAACTCCCCCGGCGGATATCGCGTATTCTCCCGGGATGACGCTGCGCTGCTGGAGCACCAGCGATCTCAATCGCAAATTCAGGAGATGGCAGAACGGGATGGTCACGACCGAACGAACGCTGCTGCAGATCGCGGTCACGACCGCCTCGCTAGTGCCGATCTCGGCGGGCTTCGCAGGCGCGGTGCTCGGCGCATCCTTCCTCGGCTGGCTCGACGATGCGACGTTCGACGGTCGCGCGCTCGACAGTCACATTCGCTACCTGTCGGCGCTTCTGTTCGGTATCGGCGTCGGCTTCCTGTTGGCCGTGCCGGACATCGAGCACCACCGGCGCCGCTTCACGCTGCTGACGGCCATCGTCTTCGTCGGTGGGCTTGCGCGGCTCGGAGGTCTCGCTGCGTCGGGCGTGCCTCATCGCGGCATGGTGTTCGGCCTCGTCATGGAGTTGATCATCACGCCGCTACTATGGGTCTGGCAACAGCGATTTGCGGCGAGATGCGAGCCGCGCACGGATTGACAGTTGCGGCTGCCACCTTTTGACCCGGCCGATCGATGCGTCGGGCGGGGAGGTTTCATGCTCGCATTCTCAGGCGCGCCGCATCCAGGCGCGGTTCGCTCAAACCGCCCGGGCGCGCCCGCGCCGCGGTTAGGCCGTCGAACACGGTGGAATGCGAATTGATTTGCCAGCGGCACAAACGAGGTCGTTCGATCGAATATGAGCCTTGGACTCGTGCGCTGACGCCAAGTATTCCGAAATTGCACCACGGGCATCGGAGAATTGCGGCAAATCTTCCGTTCAGTTGAATTAATCCAGCAAGATTCGATAGTTGTGCATCTCGCGCAGAAATCGTGAGAGGCGCCTTATCCTCGCCATGAGTGCAAAATACCGCTGGAAAAAGTCGGGCTGCGGAGTCAAATCAACAGGCACCGAATCATTCCGGACTGCGCAGTTGTGTTGGGGACGACATCATGGCGCAAAACAGTTCAGTGCGGGTGCCGTCCAGCTTGACGGCGCCGGCGCAACCGTTTGCGAACGAGAACAGCCCGATGCTGGAGCGGCGGCCATTGCCGTCGCGCCGCAGCAGGCTTGCGCGCCGCTTCATGAATGCGGTGCAATGGGCGCCGCGCAGAAACCTGTCCAACGCTGTCCATGGCAATCCGGCGATCTACGACAGCCGCGTCTTTCCCTGGGCAGCCGAACTGGAAAGCAGCTGGACGACGATCCGCGGCGAACTCGCACAGCTGATGATGCGCCGCGATGCGCTGGTCGGCCCGGGCGACCGCGCGTCGCCAACCATCGGCGAGGACCGCGGCTGGACCACCTTCATCCTTGCGAATTACTTCCGCCGCTACGAGCACAACATCGAGCAATGCCCGGAATCGTGGCGGCTGGTGCAGCGGATACCGGGTCTCGTCAGTGCGATGTTCTCAGTGCTGGAGCCGGGTGCGCGGCTGCCGGCGCATTGCGGCCCGTACAACGGCCTGCTGCGGCTGCACCTCGGTCTGATCATCCCCGAGCCGCGTGAAGCGGTGGCGATTCGCATCGACGGCACCGTGCATCACTGGGAAGAAGGTCGGGCGCTGATCTTCGACGACACCTACGAGCACGAAGCGCGCAACGAGAGCGGCCATACCCGCGTCGTGCTGTTCATCGACTTCGAGCGGCCGTTGAAGTTTCCGGCGCGGTTCGTCAATCGCCGCTTGCTGCACAGCTACTTCTTCAAGCCGTTCGTCCGCGAAGGCGCCCAGGACCAGGGCCGCTGGGGCCGGCTCTTCTATCGCGAAGCCCAGGCGATGCGCGAGGAAGCGCGCACGGCGACCGGTGCGTCGGCGCTGGAGCCGCTTGAACTGAGCGTCGCGCAGGTTTCTGAAACGCCGCTGGAGCCGCCGAAGACGCTCGCCGAGGCCCTCGAGCGCGAGTGGCCGATGGCCGAGAAGAAGTAGTGCTGGTTTTTGCCGGTTATGGCCGGGCCTGGCCGTTCGAAAAACGGCGTCGCTTCGCTCGCCGGTGGTCCCGGCCATCCACGCCTTTCCTTGCCTCAAGAACGTGAATGCCCGACACAAGGCCGGGCATGACGCAGAGCAAAAAATCAAAGCCTGGGACTATACCGCGTAGCGGACCTCGCTCTGGCCCGGCGGCGGGATGGCGATGCCGACATCCGCGTATTCGTTGAGCTTGTTGCGCAAGGTGCGGATCGAAATGCCGAGGATGTTTGCTGCATGCGTGCGGTTGCCGAGGCAGTGCTTCAGCGTCTCCAGAATCAGATCGCGTTCGACATCGGCGACGGTGCGGCCGACCAGCGCGCGCGTTACCTGCTCGGCGGCCATCGTCGCATGCGCCACCACCGGCGGCGTCTTCGCCGTGTCGAGACGGTCGCCGTCCGGCGACAGGATCGCCTCGGGACCGATTTCGTCGCCGCTCGCCATCAGCACGGCGCGATGCAGGGTGTTCTCCAGTTCGCGGACGTTGCCCTGCCAACGGTTGGTGGTGAGCACGCGTCGGGCTTCGGTCGACAGCGGACGGAGCGGCACGCCGTTCACCTCCGCGTATTTCTTGGCGAAATGCTGCGCCAGCTCGATGATGTCGGCGGGCCGTTCGCGGAGCGCCGGAATCTTCAGGTTCACGACATTGAGGCGGAACAGCAGGTCCTCGCGGAAGGTGCCCTCCCGCACGGCGTCGGCGAGATTGCGGTTGGAGGTGGCGATGATGCGGATGTCGACCGGCACCGGGCGGGTGCCGCCGACGCGGTCAATCACCCGTTCCTGAATTGCGCGCAGCAGCTTCGATTGCAGCCGGACGTCCATCTCGGAGATTTCGTCGAGCAGCAAGGTGCCGCCGGTGGCCTCCTCGAACTTGCCGATGCGGCGGGCGATCGCGCCGGTGAACGCGCCCTTCTCATGGCCGAACAGTTCGGACTCGAGCAGGTGCTCGGGGATTGCCGCGCAGTTCACCGAGATGAACGGCCGCTTCGCCCGGTTCGAGCGCGCATGCACGTAGCGCGCAAGCACTTCCTTGCCGGTGCCGGATTCGCCGGTGACCATTACCGAAGCGTCGGAACCGGCGATCTGTTGTGCCAACTTGATCACCTTCGCCATCGCATCGTCGCGGTAGATCAGATCGCGGTTGTCGTTGGCGACAGCGGCCAGCACGGCGGCGATCAGTTCGTGGTCCGGCGGCAGCGGGATGTACTCCTTGGCGCCCGCGTGGATGGCGGCCACTGCCGCGCGCGCGTCGTTGGTTATGCCGCAGGCGACGATCGGCACGTGGATGTGTTCGGCCTCCAGCCGCATCACCAGATCGCGGATGTCGAGGCCGACGTCCACCAGCAGCAGGTCCGCGCCCTTGCCTGAGCGCAGCACCCGCATGCCCTGTTCGCTGTCGGCGGCGTGCGTGACCGTAGCGCCGTTGTCCATGGCGATCTTGGTGGCTGCGGTCAGCTGCCCCTTCAGCGTACCGACGATGAGAAGGCGCATGTCTTGCTCCTGTTATTGACGCCAGCCGCGATTCTGCGGCGCGTTCGATTATCCGCGTTCGTTCGAGTTGATGATTTCCGTCATGGTGACGCCGAGCTGTCCTCGACCAGCACCACTTCGCCGCGAGCCACCAGGCGGTTGTTCACGTAGATGTCGATAGCCTCGCCGACGCGGCGATCGAGTTCGAGCACGGTGCCGGGGCCGAGCCGCAACAGTTCGCCGACGTCCATCTTCGAGCGGCCAAGCACCGCCGAGATTTGCACGGGCACGTCGAACACCGCCTCGAGATCGGCAGCGATGCTTGCTCCCGCCTCCTCGGGGCTGTAGGCCTCGATGTCGTCGGGCGAGATCGCTGCTGCCTTGTCGAGGTTCGGCAGTGGAACCTGCGAGTCAGTGTCGCTCATCGTGCGGTCTCCGCCGTGGTGCGGGACGCCATATAGCGGCCCACCAGTTCAGCAATCTTGGCTTCCGCCGCTGCGCGATCCGAACTGACGCCCCCATCGGCCCATTCCAGCTTGCAGTCGCCGTACGCGATATCGGGATCGGACAGGATCACCAGCCGTCCCTCGAAGCCGCTCTGCCGCGCAATGCGCTCGATACGCTCGCGCGCCTCGTCGTAGAGCGCATCGTTGACGCGAACCACGAGATGCGGGGTCGAAACCAGATGACGGAGGCAGTCGGAAACGAGTGCCGTCAGTTCGGCCAACGGCTCCCGGCTGGTCAATTCCGCGCAGAGCTTGCGGGCCACCGCGACCGCGATGTCCACGGCCTGCGTTTCCATGCGTGCTTCGGACTCGCCAAGCCGCCCGGCGATCCCGCCAAGTACGCGGGCGATATCCTCCATCGCGATCGCGTTGCGCCGCACGGTCTCGGCGGCAGCGTCGGCCTGGCCTGCTGCATAGCCGACGCGCGATCCGCGCGCCTCGGCTTCGGCCACCTTGCGCGCGAGGTCCGCAGCATTTGCGCTGTCGGCGCGCGAGGTCGACGAGAAATCCTGGTCGAACAGGAATTTTGCCGGTGCGCCCATTTCAGTACACCAGCTCGTCGTCGGCGCGGCCCTTCGCCAGCATGATCTCGCCCTTGGCCGCCAGGTCCTTGGCGAGATTGACCAGCAGCGCCTGCGCCTCGTCGACGTCGCGCAGCCGCACCGGCCCCATGGCCTGCATGTCGTCGAGCAGCATCTTGGCCGCGCGGCTCGACATGTTGCCGAGGAAGAGGGTGCGGATGTCCTCGTTCGCTCCCTTCAGCGCCACTCCGAGTTTCTCCTTGTCCACATGACGCATCAGCGTCTGCATCGAAGCCGAGTCGAGCTTGACCAGGTCGTCGAAGGTGAACATCAACGCCTTGATGCGCTCGGCGGATTCGCGGTTTTCCTCTTCCAGCGCTGTGATGAAGCGGGTTTCGGTCTGCCGGTCGAAGTTGTTGAAGATTTCCGCCATTACCTCGTGCGCGTCGCGCCGGCGTGTCTGCGAGAGGTTGGACATGAATTCGAGCCGGAGCGTCTGTTCGACGCGCTCGATGACTTCCTTCTGCACCGCCTCCATTTTCAGCATACGGCCGACGACGTCCAGAGCCAGGTCTTCAGGCAGGATTCCGAGCACGCGGGCCGCGTGCTCTGCGGTCAGCTTCGACATTACCACGGCGATGGTCTGCGGATATTCGTTCTTGAGATAGTTGGCGAGCACCTCTTCCTGCACGTTGGAGAGCTTCTCCCACATGTTGCGGCCGGCAGGTCCCCTGATCTCGTCCATGATGCCGTTGACCCGTTCCTTCGGCAGATACTGCTGCAGCAGGCGTTCGGTGGCGTCGAAGTTGCCCATCAGTGCGCCCGACGCGGACATGCGCGAGACGAATTCAAGCAGGAGATCCTCGACCACATCGGCCTCGATCGTGCCAAGCGACGACATGACGATCGACAGTTCGCGGATTTCGTCGTCGTCGAGCATCTGCCAGACCTTGGCGCCATACTGCTCGCCCAGCGCCAGCATCAGCATCGCCGCGCGCTTCGGGCCGGGAACCTTGGCCGTTTGCGCACGCCCCGCCTGGCGCGTCGCAAGCGCCGCGATCGTGCTGGTGAGATCGTTCTGTGTGGTTTGCGGCGTGGCCATGGTCGCTAGCTTGTTGCGCCTTCAGGCTCGGACAGCCACTGGCGGATGATGGAAACGGTTTCGTTCGGATTCTTGTCGGCGAGTTCGCCGACGCGATGGACAGACTGGGCGTGCACCTGGCCCTGCACCTGCGCTACGTCGATCATGCTGGGGATTGCAGAGCCGGGAAGAGCGATCGCGGTACCGATCGCTGCAGTTGCCCCGGCCGGAGCGGTGGCAGCGATCGCGGTCGCCACCAGAGAATCGGGCGACAGCATGCGCTTGACCATCGGGCGGACGACCATGAACAGCACGATCAGGCCGAGAAACGCCATCACGCCGAGTTCGACGACATACATGATGTCATCCTTGGTGAACTGGAATTTGCCGAGCCAGGTGGTCGGCTCGGCGGCCGGCAGTTCGACCGGTCCCTCGGCGAAGCGGAGGTTGACGACCTCCACCTGGTCGCCGCGCCTGCCGTCGAAGCCGATTGCGGAGCGGACCAGCGTCGCAATCCGCTCGAGGTCGCCCGCCACGCGGGGCTGATACGTAACCTCGCCCCTTTCGTTCTTGCCGTAGGTGCCGTCGACGAGGACGGCGACGGAAATCCGGTTGATGCGGCCTGCCTCAGTCACCTCGGTCTTGGTGACCCGGGAGATCTCGTAGTTGACGATTTCTTCGGTCTTTTTGCTGCTGTCCTTGTTCGCCGGCGCCGGCTGCTGCTGCTGGGCGCCCGGAAGTTCGTTGCCGACGCTGACCTGCGCCTCGCGGCCGTCGGAACCTGTTTGCTCTTCGCGCGACTGGCTCGAACGGACGACCCGGCCGTCCGGATCGAAGCGATCGGAGGTCTGGGTCACCTTGTTGTAGTCGAAGTCTGCCGACAGCTGCACGCGCGCGCGGCCTGAGCCGACCACCGACGAGACGATCGCCTCGACCTGCTCGCGCAGCTTGCGCTCGAAACCCGAGCGGCGCTCTTCGCCCGTCGTGCCGTCGGTCCCCACCTCGGCGGTGGACCCGTTGGCCAGCAGATTGCCCCGCTCGTCGATAATCGACACGCGCCCGGGCTTCAGCCCGTTGACGGCGGAGGCTGCGAGATGGCGAATGGCGCGGACCTGCGCCGGCTCCAGCATACCGCGCACGCGCAGCACGATCGAGGCGGACGGCTCCGGCGTTTCGCGCGAAAACAGCGGTCGCTCCGGCAGCACCAGATGGACGCGGGCGAACTGGACGCGGTCGATCGCGCGGATGGTACGGGCGAGCTCGCCTTCGAGCGCGCGCAGGTGGTTGATGTTCTGGACGAAGCTGGTGGCCCCGAGCGCGTCGGATTTGTCGAAGATCTCGTAGCCGACTCCGCCGCCCTTCGGCAGCCCGGACTCGGCGAGCTTCATGCGCAGCCGCGCAACCCGGTCCTTCGGAACCATAAGAACGGCGCCGTCGTTGCGCATCTCGAAGGGGATGCCCTGACGCTCGAGGTCCTTGATGATGGCGGAGGAGTCTTCGAAGGTGAGGTCGGTGAACAGCGTCGTCAGCTGCGGCGTCGTGACGCGCATGATGACGAAGCCGAAAAAGCCGATCATCGCCGCGGTGACGGCGACCATGGCGGTCAACCGCGCCGCCCCGAGACCCCGCAAAAATCCCAACAGACCCTGCAACGAACCAGCCCCTGAACATGCGGCGTGTGCCACTGGGCAAAATTTGCCCATGGGATGGTTTCAATATGGTTAACGGCCGGTAACGCTTGGGCAAAAACGACGACGCCGGTTCGAAGGACGAACCGGCGCGGGCAACGCTTCGAGGCGGCGAGCGAGACGATTTACTGCCGATACTGCTGAATACGGGTGGTCCGCAGCCCGGCCAGGCCATGCTGGTCGATCGAGAACTGCCAGGAGAGAAATTCGTCCACGGTCAGGGTATAGCGGCTGCAAGCCTCTTCCAGCGACAGCAGTCCACCGCGAACGGCGGCGACAACCTCGGCTTTGCGCCGAATCACCCAGCGCTTGGTGCCAGGAGCTGGCAAATCCGCGATGGTGAGAGGACTTCCGTCGGGCCCGATGACGTACTTGACCCTCGGGCGGTGGGGCTCTGTCATGGTGTACTCACAAACTCAACTGACTGAACGCAGAGGAAATCTACGCTGACCGGCTTAAAATTTGCCTAAGCCCAAAGTTGCAATGCGATTCTCCTTGGAGTGACCGGCCGCAAACAGCAACGCCGGCACGCGGCCGGCATTGTTCAGAAGCTTTACAGAAGATTAATCCGGTAGATCACACGCTGTTGCCTTTGACGATGCGCTTGATCTGGTCGACCGTGAAGGTCTGCGTGCCGATCGTCAGCAGTGGCGGGTTGGCCGTCAGATCGACGGAGTCGACGACACCCTGCGAGTCGGATTCGACGACCGTCGACTGTCCGGCGGCGTCCTTCGCCACGATCTGGATCTTGTACTCGCCATCCGGCCACTGGACGCCGTCGTTGCCCTTGCCGTCCCAGACAAATTCATGCTTGCCGGCATTGAGGTTGAAGTTGCCGGTGTAGACCGTCTGGCCGACCTTGTTGATCACGTTGACCGTGGCGCTGACGTTTTTGGGGGACGTGAGGCTCCAGGTTGCGCTGCCCCGGTCCAGGGCGGTGGTGGTTCCGTCGACCACCACCTTGGAGCCGACGAAGTTCAGGGCCTGCGTCGCCTGCGTCGTCTTCTGGATGGCGATGAGCGCTGCCAACTGGTCGTTCTGCTTCAACTGCTGCTCGACCTGGGCGAACTGCACCAGCTGTTGGGTGAACTGGTTGGTGTCCAGAGGATCGAGCGGGTTCTGGTTCTGCAGCTGCGTCGTCAGCAGCGTCAGGAAGGTCTGGAAGTTGCTCGCCAGCGATGCCGAAGAGGTCGAGCTGGTCGTGGTGGTGCTGCCGCCCTTGGCGGACGGTAGCGCGGGCGCGGAAACGACTTGCGACGGGAGCGTGGGCTGAACGGACATTTCAAGTCTCCTAAACGCGGATGTCGATGCCGCCGCGCTGGCCGGCCATCCGGCCGTAGCTGCGTCCGGCCGTCTCGGCCGCAATCGTTTCTTCCTCGGTCACGATCAGCCGTTGCGAATCGCGCGGCGAACCGTCGTCGTTGTTGCGGCCCTGCTGCTGGTCGCGCAGGCTGAATTGCAGGCCGTTGTCCGAGGTCTTCAGACCTGCGTCGTGCAGCGCGCGTTCGAGCTGTTGCGCATCCCGGCGCAGAAGGTCGAGGGTCGCGGACTTTTCCACGATCAGGTGCGATGTCACCTGGCCCTGCCTGTCGACGTCGAGACGGACGTCGATGCGGCCGAGTTCTGGCGGGTCGAGCCTGACTTCGAAGCGGCTGCGGCCGATCTGGAGGTTGGCTGCGATCTCCACCGCAAGACCCTGGATCGGGACCGGTGCGCCGGCTGCCGGGATCGCGGTCAATGACGCGGCCTGCAGGCCGGCGCCGGACGTTTGCGGCGAGGAGAGGTGCGAGAGTCCGAAGCCGCTCGGCTGTGATTGTTCGGAAGCAGGTGTGTGAGTTTGGGCAGCAGCCTGAACCGGCTGCTCCTGCGCCGGTCGCTGCGACGGGCGCGTCTCGGTTTCGGCTGGCCGGTCGGGCGTTGCAGGGCGTTCGTTCTTCGCCGCGACGGGCTGGTTGGCGGGCGTCTCAGCCTTCTCCTTTGCTGGCGCCTCTGCCTTGGCAGCCACCGGCGGCTGTTGGGGCGAAGCAACCTCCTTCGGCGAGCTGACCGGCTCGATCTTGAGCGCCTCAATCTTCGCCTGCTGCGATGCCTCGACGTTCTGCAGGTCGACAGCCTTTGTTGCGCCGGAGAGTTCGGCCTTTGCCTTGACCTCGAGCTGAACCTCGGCGGAAGCCATTTCGATCAGCGTTTTTGTCTCTGCTGCAGCCGTTTCCCCGACGACGGAGGCCGCGGACTCGGTGCTTGTCGAACCGGGCGCCGCAACCTTGACCGCGGCCTGAGCCTCGACATCGGTCTCGCCGTCGCTGGTCTCGGCTGCGACCTTGGCTAGTGCATTCGCTGCGATTTCCGCCGGCGTGACCATCGTTGCGGGCGGGTTGGTCAGGGTGATCGCTTCGCTGCTCGCGATAACGTTCTCCGGCGCTGTCTCGATCGCGAGCTCGATCTGGATCGCGACGGCCGGGATGATGCCGGTTGCGGTTGCCGCCACGCTGCTGGCGACAGCCGTCGCCTGTTCGCCATCGATCTCTGTCTCTGAAGCAGCCCTATCCGACTCGACGCTGACGCCGTTGGTGATTACGACGGCTTCGAGCGCGGTCTCGAGCGAAAGCTTCGCGTCGATCGCGGTGTCGTCTTCGGCCGGCGCGGCCTTGCCCGCAGAAGCGGTCGTCTGAGTCGGCTCGGAGCCTTTCGACGTCTTGTAGACGCCGGTGCTCGGGGAGCCCTGCTGCCCGGCAGTGCCTGCACTCGCGGACTTCTTCGGCTTTGCCTGCGGCGAGGGGACCTCGCCTTCGGCCGCGGCGGCCAGACTGCTGTCAACGAGGCCTGAAAAGCCGTTGTCGCCGTTTGACTGGCATGAGGAGCCGGACTTCGGCTTGGCGGACTGGCTTGAGAGTTGGGCGCTGGTTTCGGCTACGGCACTGGACACTGATCGCCTCATACATTGGGGGCCTGCCTATTGTTTAGCAAGGAGCGGGCCACGACAAATCTGTTTTATATCAATAGCTTGGCTGTTGCATATGCGGTCGCCATAGCGGTCCGTTTTACCCGGCGGCAAGAATTGCCCGATGGCGCGGGCGGCGGCCGCTTGCGCGATTGCGCGGTTGTCGCAGCGGCTATAGGTAAGGGCGGGCCGCACGCGGGCGGCCTTGCTTGTCGCACGGCCGGAAAGCCCGCGGCGGAACCACGGAAGCCATGCTGAACAGTCTCGATCTCGAAGGCCGCCCGGAGGAGACCCGCGTCGTCGTGGCGATGTCGGGTGGCGTGGATTCGTCCACGACCGCGGCGCTGCTCAAGGCTGAAGGCTATGACGTGGTCGGAGTGACACTGCAGCTTTACGACCATGGCGCTGCGACGCATCGCAAGGGCGCCTGCTGTGCCGGGCAGGATATCCACGATGCCCGTCTGGTGGCCGAGCGGATCGGCATCCCGCACTATGTGCTCGACTACGAAGAGCGCTTCCGTGAGGAGGTCATCGAGCGCTTTGCCGACAGCTATGCTGCCGGCGAGACGCCGGTGCCGTGCATCGAGTGCAACCGCTCGATCAAGTTCGATCATCTGCTGGCCACCGCGCGGCAACTCGGAGCGCGTGCGCTGGCAACCGGTCACTACGTGGCTTCACGCGGCCTCGGCGACGGTTCGCGCGCGCTGCATTGCGCGAAGGATGCCGATCGCGATCAGAGCTACTTCCTGTTTGCGACGACCGCCGAACAGCTCGCTGACGTCCGCTTCCCGCTGGGCGACATGACGAAAGCGGAAACGCGCGAACTGGCGCGCCGCTTCGGTCTCTCCGTCGCCGACAAGCACGACAGCCAGGACATCTGCTTCGTGCCAACTGGCCGCTATACCGACATTATCGAGCGGCTGAAGCCGCATGCCGTCGAGCCCGGCGAGATCGTCGATTTGACCGGCCGCGTGCTTGGCCGTCACGACGGCATCGTGCGCTTCACGGTCGGTCAGCGGCGCGGTCTAGGCATCGCCGCGGCGGAGCCGCTTTACGTAGTGCGGCTCGATGCGAAGACGCATCAGGTTGTGGTTGGCCCGCGCGAGGCCTTGCGCACCCGCAGCATCCTGCTGCGCGAGGTGAACTGGATCGGTGACGGCGCGTTGCCGGGCGCCGGCGATCGCCGTGAGGTGTTCGTCAAGGTGCGA
>Ga0190271_10000950_pt1 | contig 15738 bp, 11 predicted proteins | sample Popmic356T_FD_133747 | JGI IMG/M metagenome (GOLD analysis project Ga0190271, IMG submission 133747) | Populus adjacent soil microbial communities from riparian zone of Weber River, Utah, USA - 356 T | ecosystem: Environmental > Terrestrial > Soil > Riparian zone | place: USA: Utah | collected...
CGACGTCCGTGCCGACATCGCGATGATGCGGACCCCGGACGGCCACGGCGGGGTTGAGCTGACGAAGTTCCACACGCCGCCGGCGATCAGGGCCGAGCCCGAAGACGCGCCCACGAACGCGCTGGGCATACGCCGCATCATGTTCGCCGTCGAGGACATCGACGACGTCGTCGCCCGCCTGAGCGGCCGCGGTGGCGAACTCGTCGGCGAGATCGCGCAGTACGAGAACAGCTACCGGCTCTGCTTCATGCGCGGCCCCGAGGGCATCATCGTCGGGCGGGCTGAGCAGCTCGGCTGAGACCGCCGGCGCTCGATCACGGCCGTCACGGTTGCGCACGACGCTCGTCGCTCAGGCGGACGCCGAGATCGTGCCGGTGAGGTGGTCGAGGGCGACGTTGGCGTGCATGCGGACGCCGGTTTCCAGCACGGAGTCGTCGGCGTAGAAGTGCGGGTTGTGGTTCATCGCGATGCCGCGGCCGTCGGGAATCGGGGTCAGTGAGCCGTCGGGCTGCAGCTCGCTGTCCTGGGCGCCGAGCTGGAGGTAGGCGCCGCCGTACTTGTTGACGAAGAACGAGACGTCGTCGTAGCCGAGGCCGGGCGGGGCCTTGACGAGATGGTCCTCGCCGACGACGTGCTCCAGGGTGGGCAGAACCGCGTCGATCCACGGCTGGGTGTTGTGGACGGCGGGGACGGACTGGAGGAACTCGACGTCCGCGGTCGCGCCGTATGCCTGGGCGACGTGCTCGGCGGTGCGCTTGACCCGTTCGCGGGCGACCTCCATGTCGGACTCGACCGTGCAGCGGATCGTGCCGAGCAGCTGCACCGACTCGCCGACGACGTTGAAGCGGCCCACGTCCTCGACGTGGCCGATCGTGATCGCGAGCGGGTCGTAGCCGGGGAGCTGGCGGTACACCTGTCCCATCGCGGAGACGATGTCGGCCGCCGGCGGCAGCGGGTCGATTCCCTCCCAGGGCGTCGAGCCGTGGACGCCCTTGCCGTGGACGGTGATGCGGATCAGCACCGAGGCGCCGTACTGGTTGCCGGCGAGGTAGGCGACGACGCCCTGCGGATACGGGGTGACGTGCATGCCGAAGACCATCGTCGGCACCGGGTCGGCGAGCGCCCCCTCGGCCTCCATCTCCCGGGCGCCGCCGTCCTCGTCGATCGGCGGGCCCTCCTCGGCGGGCTGGAAGACGAACAGCACCGTGCCGGGCAGCTCCTTGCGGGCCTCGGCGAGGACGCTGGCCGCACCCATCAGCATCGCCGTGTGGCAGTCGTGCCCGCAGGCATGGGCGACCGGGTAGGGCCCGCCCGGATAGTCCTCGTCGACGACGGTCGAGGCGAACTCGACGCCCGATTCCTCCTTCAACGGCAGCGCGTCGATGTCGGCTCGCAGGGCGACGACCCGCTCGCCGTCCTGGCCCCCGCGCAGGACGCCGACGACGCCGTGGCCGGCGATGCCGGTGCGGACCTCATCGAGCTGCAGGGAGCTCAGGTGGTCGGCCACCATCCGCGCCGTCTCGCGCTCCCGGTTCGACAGCTCGGGGTGACTGTGCAGATGATGGCGCCAGGCAACGACCTGGTCGCCGATCTCCGCCGCCGCCCGGTCGAACCGGGCGTGAAGGTCATGGGGCGCGACGGTTTCGCCGGTCGGCTCGTGCTTGGCGAAACGCTCGCTGCCGGTCAGGTTGACGCAGCCCATCGAGATCCCCCCTCAGTGGTTGCGAAGCGCGTCGACGAGCTCGTCCTTGTCCATGTCGGAGCGGCCTTCGATGCCGATCTCCGCTGCCCGTTCGCGCAGCTCCTCGACGGTCCGGTCCTCGTAGCTCTCGGCTTCGCCGCCCTTTTCGCTGACGTTCTCGCCGCCCGCCTTGGCATTGGCGATGCGGGCTGCCTTCTCCTTGCTCTCGCCCTCTTCGCGCAGCTTTTCGTAGAGCTCGTCGTCCTTGACGCTCGGTCCGTGGTCTTTTGCCATGGGATCCTCCTGGGTGATCGCTCAGGTTTTGCGTTCGAGATCGGCGACCTCATCCGCCTTCTCGTCGGCCTGCTCCCGCGCCCGGTCGCGCTCCTCCTTCTTCTCTCCCTTGCGCTCCTCGCGTTGGCCCTGGCGACGCAGGGAGGCGTCGTCAGTGAGGTCACCGGCGGCTTTCTTCGCCCTGCCGGTGATCTTGTCGAGAATTCCCATTGCTGAGCCCTTCCTTTCCTCTCGGGTATGGGTCCGGGTACCCCGCGGATCGAGGCTGAATCACGGCGCGGCAACGGAAAGGTCTGGTTTCCCAAACGACCTTTCGGGGGAGACGAGCGAGGTGACCACCGTGGTGGAGAAGGGAAGCTCGTCGAGGACGATGCTGCCCTCGGCGGGACCGATCTGCGACCTGGTGGGAGGGATGCTCTCGGCTCCGGCCGATTCAGAGGTTTCGGCGGCGGCCGCCGAGGAGGCGAGGCGCCTCGTCGCTGCCGTGGAGGACCCGCTCGGCGACGACGACCTCCAGCTGGCGCTCTACCTCTGCTTCGAGCTTCACTACCGCTCCTTTCCCGGCGTCGACCCGGAGTGGGAGTGGCAGCCGAGCCTGATCGCGCTGCGCAACGTGCTGGAGGGCGCGTTCTTCGCGGCGCTGGCCGGGGCCGTCGGTCCGGTCGAGGCGGTCGAGCCGGCTGAGCTCGGCGACCTCCTCTTCCGACTCGAGGCCGAGGACGACGGTCCCTCGCTCTCGCGCTACCTGGAGCGCGAGAGCGAGGTCGAGCAGTTCCGCGAGTTCGTCGTCCACCGCTCCCTCTACCAGCTGAAGGAGTCCGATCCGCACAGCTGGGCTATCCCACGCCTCGACGGCCCGGCGAAGACGGCGCTGCTGGAGGTGCAGGCGGACGAGTACGGCGGCGGCCGGCCGGAGCGGATGCACTCCCGCCTCTTCGCCAAGACGATGCGGGCGTTGGGACTTGACGACAGCGAGAACGCCTATCTCGGTCGCGTGCCCGGGACGACCCTGGCGACGGTGAACCTGATGTCGGCGACCGGCCTGAGGCGGAGCCGGCGCGGCGCCATCGTCGGCCACCTGGCGATGTTCGAGATGACCTCCTCGATCCCCAACCGCCGCTACGGCAACGGCCTGCGCCGGCTCGGCTTCGACGCCGAGGCGACCGACTTCTACGACGAGCACGTCGAGGCCGACGCGGTGCACGAGAACATCGCCGCCTACGACCTCGCCGGCGGCCTGGCGGGGCAGGAGCCGGAGCTGGCTGCCGACATCGTCTTCGGCGCCCGGGCCCTGCTGCTGCTCGAGGCCCGCTTCGCCCAGCGGCTGCTCGACTCGTGGCGGGCCGGCGAGAGCTCGCTGCGGTGAGCAGCGGCCTCGCCTACGTACTGCCGCTTCGCTGGACCGAGGCCGGGCCGATCGGGGAGCTGGCGGACTACCTGCGCCGGATCGGCCCCGCGGTCGAGGAGGTTCTCGTCGTCGACGGCTCGCCCGAGCCGCTCTTCGGCGAGCATGCCGCCGCCCTGCGCGGAGTCGCTCGGCACCTGCCCCCCGACCCGGACCTGCGCTTCACGATGGGCAAGGTGAACGGCATCGTCACCGGCGTCCGCGAGTGCCGCCGCGAGTGCGTCGTCCTCGCCGACGACGACGTCCGCTACGACGCGGAGGCGCTCCGCCGCGTTGCCGGCCTCCTCGACGGGGCAGACCTGGTGCGTCCGCAGAACTACTTCGACGAGCTGCCCTGGCACGCTCGCTGGGACACCGCCCGCACGCTGCTCAACCGCGCCTTCACCGGCGATCCCGAGTTCCCCGTCGGCGACTTCCCGGGCACCCTCGCCGTGCGGCGCTCTGCCTTCCTCGCCGCCGCTGCCTACGACGGCGACGTGCTGTTCGAGAATCTGGAGCTGATGCGGACGATCGGCGCCGCGGGGGGAACGGTGCTGACGCCGCTCGACCTCTACGTTGCCCGCCGCCCCCCCAGCACGGCGCACTTCCGCTCGCAGCGGATACGCCAGGCCTACGACGACTTCGCGATCCCGGCTCGGATCGGCTTCTTCCTGGCGGCGCTGCCGCTGGCGCTCGTCCAATTCGGGGCGGGTGCGCGCCGCCCCGCGGCCAGGCGCAACCTCGGCGTCGCCGCCCTGGCGCTGATCCTCGCCGCCGAGCTCGGCCGCCGCCGCGCCGGTGGGGCCAGCCGCTTTCCCGCCAGCTCGGCGCTGCTCGCCCCGGCCTGGGTCGCCGAACGCTCGCTCTGCTCCTGGCTCGCCCTGGCGGCCAGGTTGCGCGGCGGCGTCCGCTACGGCGAGACCCGCATGCGCCGCTCGGCCACGTCCTCCCGCGCCCTGCGGCGGCGCTACGCCTCGAGGTCCTCGGGCGGCTCCCCCGGCAGCGGCGCCGAGAGGCCGCTCTCGGCCCGGAACCCGATCGCCTTGTGAGTGCCGTCGCAGAAGGGTCGGATCTGTGAGCGCCCGCAGCGGCACAGGGCCACCACCCGTCGCTTCACCTCGATCTCGTTGCCGTCCTGATCGATCAGCGCCAACGGGCCTCGCACCAGATAGGGGCCGTTGCGGTAGGGAGTGATTTTCGTCTGGGAGTCCACGTGCCTTGCTTCTTGCCGTGCCCTACCCCGTCGGCGCCCCTGTGGAAACCGGCCTCTCTTACGCCCCCTTCGGCTCGCAGGCACGATCAGCGCTGCTTGGCAGCTACGATCCCCCGTCATGAGCTCGGCCAGGGGTCTACTCGCCATCGTTGCTGCCTGTCTTCTCGCTCTCGCCGGGGCCGGGTCGGCAGCGGCGGCGACGTTCGCGGTGACGACGCCGGGGGACAACGGGGACGGGAATTGCGACGCGAGCTGCTCGTTGCGGGATGCGGTCTCGGCGGCGAATATCGACGCCACGAGGGACGTGATCCTGCTGCCGGCGGGGACGCTGCGGGTGGAACGCTTCGGGCTCGACGCCAACAACGCGAACGGCGATCTCGACGTCAACAAGGCGCTGGAGATTCGCGGCACGGGGCCGGGGACGACGACGATCGCCGCGGTCGGGCAGGACCGGGTGATCGACGCGATCGGGGCCGATCTGACGCTCGTCGGGCTGACGGTGACGGGCGGGATCGCGCAGGGCGAAGCCGGGACCAACGACGACGGCGGTGGGATCCGCGCGATCGGGGACGACGCGCTCGAGCTCGATCAGGTCGTCGTGCGCGGGAACGTCTCCCAGGGTGAAGCCTCGAACCCAAGCGGCGGCGGGATCTTCAAGGAAAAAGGCTCGCTGGTCGTGCGCAACAGCGCGATCGTCGGCAACACCGCCCGCTCGGGTGGATACGGCGGCGGGATCTCGGTTACGGACGCAAGCACGGTGGTCTCGCTGGCCAACGTGACGATCGCCCAGAACACCGCCCACCACAACGGCGGTGGCGTTCACTTCAACAGCGAGGCGCAGGCCGACTTCGCCTTCACGACCGTCGTCGAAAACGAAGCGGCTGGCGCCGAAGGGGCGATCAGCATCAACTCGAACCTGCGGCTGCGCTCCTCGATCGTCGCCCGCAATGTGGCCCCGAGTAGTCCGAACTGCAGCGTGGCGGACGGGCCCGGCAGCCTCGGCGGCAACGTCGGCTCGGCCAGTTGCGGCTTCACCCTGCCGACCGACCTCGCGACCGAGGAGCCGCTGCTGGCGCCGCTGGGGGGAATCGGAGTGCCGGTGGCCGAGCCGCTGCCCGGCAGCCCGGCGCTGGATCGCGGCATCGCGCCCTGCCCGGCGACCGACGCGCGGGGCGTGGCGCGGCCGCAGGGCGGCGCCTGCGACGCCGGCGCCGCGGAGCGGCCGGTTCCGGTCGTCGTGCCGACCGGAACCACGGTGGCGCCGCAGTCGGGGCCGCCCTCGTCGGTGAAGATCTCCGGCGTCACCGTCAGCAAGACCAGGTTCCGGGCCGGCCCCCGCGTCGTCGCCCGTCCCGGCAAAGGCAAACAGCCGGTGGGGACGACGATCGCCTTCCAGCTCTCGGGTGCGGCCATGGTCAAGGCCACGGTGGTCCGCCAGGTGGCGGGGCGCCGGGTCGGCGGCAAATGCCTGGCTGCGACCCCGGCCCGCAAAGGCAAGCCGCGCTGCATGCGGTTCGTCACGGCCGGCCCGCTCCCGACCGCCAGCTATCCGGCCGGCCGCTCCAGCGTCGCCTTCAGCGGCCGGGTCGGTGGCAGCAACCTCAAACCGGGCCGGTACAAGGTCGAGCTGGCAGTTCCGTCCTCGGGCGCCGCGGCGCTGACGCCGCTCCTGCAGATCCTGCCCTGAGGGCTCAGCCCACCGGCATCGAGGCGATGCTGGCTCGGCCTTTTCGAGCTTGGCGACCAGGTAGGCGAGCTGGCTTTCGCGCTTCGTGTTGAGGGTCGCTTTCTTCGGCGTACCTACCCGCGCGGCGGCGGAAATATGGCCCCGCCCGGGCCGCCCGCCGACCCCCTCAGGCCAAGGCCCTGCGCAGCGGCGCCGCGAGGTCCCCTTTGCGCGCCACCGAGACGCCGCCGAGCTCGAGCCAGTCGCTCAGCAGCCGCAGCTCGGTGGCCAGCTCCGCGGCGACCAGCGCGGCGTCGGCATGTGGCTCGGCGTAGGCGCCGCGTACCCGCAGCACCCCCTTCTGCCGGTCGCTCTTGAGGTCGACCCTGGCGACCAGGCGGTCGCCGAGCAGGAAGGGGAGGACGTAGTAGCCGTAGACGCGCTTCGGGGCCGGCACGTAGATCTCGATCCGGTAACGGAAGTCGAAGAGGCGTTCGGCCCGCTCGCGCCTCCAGACCAGGGAGTCGAACGGGGTGAGAAGGGCTCGCGCCGCCGCGACCCGGCGCAGGCCCGCGGGCCGCTCGGGGGCGAGGTAGGCGGGGTGGCGCCAGCCCTCGACCCGCGCCGGGACGAGCGCCCCGTCCTCGGCCAGCTCGGCGACGCGGGCCTTCGACTCGGCGCGGGGGAGGCGGAAGTAGTCGCCGAGGTCGGCCTCGCTCGCCACCCCCAGCCGCTTCGCCGCGATCAGGAGCAGCTGCCGCTGCGCCTCGTCCTGGGAGGGCGTCGGCGCCTCGAGGACCTGGCGCGGCAGCACCCGCTCCGGCAGGTCGTAGTGGCGCTCGAAGTTGACCCGCCGCGCCGCGCAGACCCGCCCGGCGAAGAACAGGTACTCGAGCGCGGTCTTCTCTTCGCTCCAGCTCCACATCTCGCCCGGCTTCCGCGGGCGCCCGTTCGCCGCCAGGTCCGAAGCCCGCAGCGGCCCGCGCTCGCGCACCTCGCCAAGCACGAACTCGAGCAGCTCCGGCTGCTCCGCTCCCACCCGCGCCACGTTCTTCCAGGCCAGCGAGTCCGCCCGCGCCATCCGCCAGCGCAGCAGCGGCTGCAGCTCGACCGGCAGCAGCGAGGCCTCGTGCCCCCAGTACTCGACGAGGTCGCGCTGCCCCGCCCGCCGAGTCGCCCCGGCTCCGTTCTCGTGCCAGGCCAGCCGGTCCAGGGCCTCGCGCGGGTACGGACCGAGCCGCGAGAAGACCGGCATGTAGTGGGAGCGGCAGAAGACGTTGACGGAGTCGAGCTGCAGGAGGCCGACGTCGTCGACCGCCCGCCGCAGGTGCCTGGCGTCGACCCGCCCGCTCGGCCGCGGGCGCCCGAAGCCCTGCGCCGCGACCGCGAGGCGCCGGGCCTCGCCGGCGCTGAGGTCGAACTCGGGGTTGGCCGCCATCCGGCGATTCTCCACCAGGGCTAGGCGGTTTGGGGGGTACCGGTGGGTCCCGCGCCGCTTCCTCCCTAGGCTTCGGCGGTGCCCGATGACGCGACGAGGTTGATCGGCCGCCGGGCGGAGCTGGGGCGGATCCTGGCGGGGTTGGACGGGGTCGGCCGGGGCGGGGGCAATCTGCTCGTCGTCGTCGGCGAGCCCGGGATCGGCAAGTCGGCGCTGCTCGGGGCGGCGCGCGAGGAGGCGCGGGCCCGGGGGATGGCGGTGCTGACCGCGGCCGGGGCCGAGATCGAGGCCGACATTCCCTTCGCCGGACTGACCGGCCTGCTGGCGCCGGTGCTGGACCTGCGGGGGCAGCTGCCCGCGGCGCAGCGGTCGGCGCTCGAGGGGGCGTTGGCGCTGGGGCCGTCGTCCGAGCAGCCGCGCTTCGCGGTCGCGACGGCCACCGCCGGGCTGCTCGCGGTCGCGGCCGAGGACCGCCCGATCGCGGTCGTCCTCGACGATGCCCATTGGCTCGACGAGGAGTCGCTGGAGGCGGTGCTGTTCGCCTCGCGGCGGCTCCGTCACGACCGCCTCGGGTTCCTGATCGCGACGCGGCCGGGGGCGGCGGGGCCGGCTGGCTCGGGCTTCGAGGAGCTCGAGCTGGAGCGGCTCGACGAGGCCGAGGCCGAGGCGGTCGTGAGGGGAGCGGTGCCCGTCGCGGTCGCGGCCGGGCCGCTGGGAGAGCTGGTCGCGGCGGCGGCCGGCAACCCGTTGGCGCTGACCGAGCTGCCGCGGGCGCTGAGCCCCGAGCAGCTGGCGGGGGCGGCGGCGCTGCCGCGGCCGCTTCGTCCCGGCGCCGCGGTCGAGGCGGTGTTCCGCGAGCAGCTGGCGGCGATCCCGGCCCCCGTCCGCCTTGCCCTGACCGCGCTGGCGGCAGCGCCCGACGCCGCTCCCGGCCTGCTGGACGAGGCGTTGGCGGCGCTTGGGCTGAGCGCCGCGGAGCTGGGCGACGCCGCCCGGGCGGGGCTGATCGAGGGTGGGGAGGGGGCTGCCCCCGGGTTCCGCCACCCGCTGATCCGGGCCGCCGCTTACCACGGCGCCGGCGCCGCCGATCGCCGTCGCGCCCACGACGCCCTGGCGTCAGCTCACCTCGCCCGGGGCGAGCAAGCGGCGGCGGCCTGGCACCGTGCCGCCGCCGCGACCGAACCCGACGAGGAGGTCGCCACCTTGCTCGACCTCGCCGGCGCCGAGGCGCGGGCGCGCGGGGCGCTGTCGACGGCTGCCCACGCCGCGCAGCGGGCCGCCGAGCTGAGCGCGGGCCCCGGCGCTCGGGATCGTCGCCTGGCGGTCGCCGTCGGCGACCTCGCCCGCACGGCCCGGCCGGAGCGCGCCGTCGAGCTGGCGGAGCTCGCCGTCGCCGGCAGCGAGGACCCGCTGGCGCGCGCCGACCTGCAGCGGCTGCGCGGCGAGGTGCTGATCCGGCTCGGCCGCTTCGAGCCGGCGGTCGAGCTGCTGGTCGCCGAGGCCGACCGGGTCGCCCCGCTCGATCGGCGGCGGGCGGCGCGGATGCTGCTCTCCTCGAGCGTCCGCTACCGCGCCTCCGGCGGCTACGCCGAGATGCGGGCCGCCGCCGAGCGCGCCAACGAGCTGGCCGGCGCGGAGGATCCCGAGGTCGGCCTCTTCGCCGACGTCGTGCTCGCCCACGTGCTGGTGATCGGCGGCCGCCGCGACGAGGGCGAGGCGCTGATCTCGCGGCGCGAGGGAGACCTGGCGGCGCCGCCTCCCGGGGCGACGCCGGAGCTGCTCGCTTCTCCCGCGCACGCTTCGCTGTGGGGCGAACGACCCGAGCGGGCGGAGCGGCTGGCCAGCGCCCTGATCGCCGACGGCCGCGCCCGCAGCGCTCCCGCGGCGCTGCCCTTTCCGCTCGGGATCCGTGCCCAGCTGCGCTTCCGCAAGGGCGAGTGGCAGCAGGGGCTCGCCGACGGCGAGGAGGCGCTGGCGCTGGCAACCGACACCGCGCAGCTCGCCCTCGTCGCCTTCACGGCCGGCGCCCTGGCCGAGATCGAGGCGGCGGCCGGGCGCGAGGACGACTGCCGGGCGCACGCCGAGCGGGCGCTGGCGATCACCGACCCGACCGGCTCGGACGCGATCGGGATCTACGCGCGAACCGCGCTCGGCCTCCTGGAGCTCGGCCTGGGGCGGTTCGAGGCGGCGGTCGAGCAGCTCGACTGGTGCCACCGGGCCGCCCGCAGGATGGGCATGGTCGAGGCCGGCGTCGCCCACTGGGCCGGCGGCCTGGTCGAAGCCCTCGCCCGCACCGGCGCCGACGACGAGCTCGCCCGCCTCGTCGCCGAGCTGGAGGAGGCCGCGGTGGCTACGGGCGCCGCCTACGCGGCCGGCTCGGCGGCTCGCGGCCGCGGCCTGCTCGCCGCCGATGGCGAGTTCGCCGGGGATCTGGAGCGCTCGGTGGCGATCTTCGCCGCGGCCGAGCTGCCGTTCGAGGCCGCCCGCTCGCGACTGGCGCTCGGCGAGCTGCTGCGGCGCGCCCGCCGACGCCGCCAGGCCCGGGAGCCGCTGACCGCGGCGCGCGAGGAGTTCGAGCGACTCGGCGCGCGGCCCTGGGCGCGGCGCGCCAACGCCGAGCTGGCCGCCAGCGGCGCCGGTGTCCCCGCGCCCTCGCCGGCGCCCGCGGGCGAGCTGACCCCGGCCGAGCTGCGGGTCGCCCTGCTCGCCGCCCGCGGCCGCACCAACCCGGAGATCGCCACCGAGCTGCTGGTCTCCCGGCGCACCGTCGAGCACCAGCTCTCGGCGGCCTACCGCAAGCTCGGGCTACGTTCGCGCTCGGAGCTCGCCGCGGCGCTGCGCGGTTAGAGTCCGGCCGGTGATCGGTCGCTCTGAGGAGCGGGCCGCGCTCGCAGCGCTGGCGATGCCGGAGGGGGGCGGAACGCTCGTCCTGCGCGGTGCGCCCGGCATCGGCAAGTCGACGCTCGTCGACTGGGCGCTCGACCGAGCCCGCGAGCAGGGGATCGAGGCGGTGCGGATCGCCGGGGTCGAGGGCGACGCCGGGATGCCCAGCGCCGGGATCCGCCAGCTCTGCCTCCCCCTGGCCGACCTGCTCGGCGAGCTGCCGGCGACGGCGGCGGCGACGCTGCGCGCGGTGCTCGAGGGCGAGGGCGAGCCGCCGCGGCGCCTGGCGCTCGGCGTCGCCCTGACCGGGCTGCTGGGCCTCGCCGCCGAGCGCGGGCCGCTGCTCGTCGCGGTCGACGATGCCCAGTGGCTGGATGCCGAATCGCTGGAGCCGCTGCTGTTCGCGGCCCGGCGACTCGGCGACGACCAGCTGGCGCTGCTGATCGCGACGCGGACCGAGGCGCCGTCGCTGCTGCTGAGGTCCGGCCTGCCGACGGTCGAGGTGGGCAGCCTCGCCGAGGACGATGCGCAGGCGCTGGTCCAGCGCCTCGCCAGCGGCGTCTCGGCGGCGACGGCGGCGTCGATCGGGGCGGCGAGCGGCGGCAACCCGCTGGCGCTCGAGGAGCTGGTCCGGGAGCTCTCGACCGCCCAGCTCGAGGGGCGCGAGCGGCTGCCCGACTCGCTCGGCGCGCTCAGCGCCGCGGCGACTCCCTTTCGCGGCCGCCTGCAGGCGCTGCCGGAGCCGAGCCGGCGGGCGCTGGCGGTGGCCGCCGCCGAGGCCAGCGGCCGCGCCGACCTCGTCGCCGGCGCCCTCGAGGCGCTGGGCCTGAGCGCCGGGGATCTCGGCGCAGCCGAGGCGGCTGGCCTGGTCGAGCGCACGGGGGCCACGATCGAGTTCGTCCACCCGCTCTGCCGCGCCGCCGCCTACGACGGGCCCGATGCCGCCACCCGGCGAGGGATCCACCGGGCGCTGGCCGCCGCCCACGCCAGGGCCGGCGATCCCGTCGCCCGGGCGGAGCACCTCGGCCACGCCAGCGAGGACCCCGACGAGGAGGTCGCCGCCGCGATCGAGGGCGCCGCCGAGCTGGCGCGCCGTCAGGCGGCGCCAGCGCTGGCGGCGCGGCTGGCGCTGCGAGCGAGCGAGCTCTCGCCCGCCGACGAGGAGCGGGTTCGCCGCACCCTGGTCGCCGCCTGGCTGCTCTCCGACACCGCCCTCGGCGACCTGGCGCTGCCGGCGATCGAGGCGGCGCTGCCGCTGGCGACGCCGGCGCAGCGGACCGAGCTGATCCGGGCGCTGGCGCAGGTCCACCAGCGCCGCGGCCGCTTCGAGCAGTCCTACGGGGTGGTGCGCGCCGAGGCGGAGCGGATCGCCGCCGACTCGCCCGGCGACGGCGGGCGGCTGATCCTCGCCGTCACCGCCCGCAACATCGTCCTCGGCGCCTACGCCGACGAGCAGCGCGACGCCGAACGGGCGCTGGAGCTGGCGACCGTCGCCGGGGATCGCGAGCTGGTCCGCGGCAGCAGCCTGATCGTCGCGCACGCGAAGGCGGTTAGAGGGGACACCGCGGGCGCCCGCGAGCTGCTCGGCAGCCACGAAGACGACCTCGACTCGCTCGCGCTGGGGCCGATCGCCGAACTCGCCAGCTACCCCGCCGACGCCGCCCTCTGGAGCGACCGCCTCGACCTCGTCGAGCGGGTCCTGCGGCGGCCGATCGAGACCGCGCGCGCGGCCGGCGACGTCGCCGCGCTGATCTACCCGCTCACCGTCCGCGCCCGCCTGCGCCTGCGCCGCGCCGAGCTGCGGGCGGCCGAGTCCGACGCGCGCGAGGCCGTGCGGCTGGCGACCGACGCCGCCCAGACGGGGCTGCTCGGTCTCGCCCTCAGCGTCCTCGCCCAGGTCCAGGCCGTCACCGGGCCGGCCGTGGAGTGCCGCGAGAACGCGACCCGCTCGATCGGGCTCGGCGATCGCATCGCCGCGGCGCTGGCCCTCTACCCGCGCGCCGCCCTCGGCCGGCTCGAGCTGGCGACGGGGCGGCCCGAGGCGGCGCTCGAGCCGCTGCTCTGGTGCGAGCGCTTCATGGCCCGATCGGAGGGGCGCAACCCCGAGGTATCCGGCAGCGCCGCCGACCTGGTCGAGGCCCTGGTGGAGAGCGGGCGCGCGGCGGAGGCGGAGCCCGTCCTGGAGCGCCTGGCCACGGCAGCGACGAGCAGCCTCTGGGCCGGGGCGATGACGCTGCGCTGCCGCGGCCTGCTCGCTGCCGAGGCCGAGGCGCTGCCGCTGCTGCGCGAGGCGATCGAGGCCGCCGCCGGCGTCTCGCCGTTCGAGGTCGCCCGGGCTCGCCTCCTGCTCGCCCGCCGCCTGCGCAGCGCTGGCGATCGCGAGGCGGCCGCGACCGAGCTGCGTCGCGCCGTCGCCGAGCTGCGGCGGATCGGCGCGACGCTGTGGGCCGAGCGGGCGGCGGCCGAGCTGCCCCCCGGCGAGCGCCCCAGCGAGGCCGCGGACCCGCTGGCGACGCTGACCGCGCTGGAGGAACAGGTCGCCCGCCTCGCCGCTGCCGGTCTCAGCAACCCCGAGATCGGCGAGCGCCTCTTCTACTCGCGCAAGACGATCGAGCGGCGCCTCTCGGCGGTCTTCGCCAAGCTCGGCGTGCGCTCCCGCACCGAGCTGGCGCGCCTTCTCAGCCAAGGCTGAGGGATCTCCCCGATGCGGGGGGCGCCGGGCGGCTCGATCCTGGCCGCCCCGCCGTGGGATCCCGACCGATCCCGCGGATCCCGGCCTACCCAAGGAGATCGTCTTGCAGATGAAGCACCCGCTTGCCCTCGTGGCCGCCCTGGTCGCGATCGCCATCGTCCCGGCAGCCGCCTCCGCCTCGACCCTCACCGTCGAGGGCGGGATGCTGGTGCTGCGCGCCGCTCCCGGCGAGCAGAACACCGTCAGCGTCGCCGGCGACGAAACCGACACGCTCGTCGCGATCGGCGACGTCGCCCGGCCCGCCTACCCCGCCGGCACCTGCGCACCGGACTTCTGGGCCCTCAGCGGGGTCGTCTGCGAACCACAGCCGGGCGGGATCCGGATCGAGCTCGGCGACGGCGACGACCGCCTCAACGTCTACGCCGGGGTGCCGGGGGCGGGGACGATCGTCGCGCTCGGCGGCGACGGCACCGATGACCTCAGCGCCCTCAGCCATCTCAAGTCGACCCTGCTCGACGGCGGCAACGGCAACGACCTGCTCGGCGGCGGCAGCGGCGCCGACGCCCTGCTCGGCGGCGCCGGCGACGACGACCTCAACGGCCGCGGCGGCAGCGACGAGCTGCGCGGCGGCGACGGCAACGACAAGCTGCTCGGCGACGACTACCAGGCGCCCAGCGCCGATGTCATCGACGGCGGCCCCGGCAGCGACCGGATCGAGCGCGACTGGTCGTCCGCGATCGGCCAGCCGCAGCCGTCGATCGACGTCTCGCTCGACGGCCAGGCCAACGACGGCCGGCCCGGCGAGGGCGACAACGTCACCGCCGTCGAGTGGATCCACCTGAACACCCCGGCGACGCTGAGCGCCGGCGCCGATCCGGTCGACTTCGAGGTCTTCAACGCCTCCACCGCGCCCAGCCGCCTCACCGGCAGCCCCGCCGCCGATCGCCTCCGCAGCTACGACGCCGCCGACTCGATCGTCGCCGGTGGCGGCGACGACTGGATCGAGGCCGGCTACGGCGACGACACGATCGTCGGCGGGCCGGGGAAGGACACGATCAACGCCGACGCCGGCTCGGGCGCCTGCAACTTCCTCGTCTGCCGCCTCCCGCAGGGCAACGACACGATCGACGCCCGCGACGGCGAGGCGGACTCGGTCGAGTGCGGTCCCGGCAACGACGCCGCGACCGTCGACGCCGTCGACACGGTCAGCAACTGCGAGACCGTCAGCGTCGCTGTGGCTGCCGGTGGCCCTGGTGCCAGCGTCGCCAAGTGCGTGGTGCCGAAGGTGAAGCGCGGCGAGAAGCTGCCCGCCGTGCGCGCCAAGCTGCGCCGCGCCGATTGCGGGGCGAAGGTGGTGCGCGTCCGCTCGCAGGTGAAGCGCGGACGGGTAGTGAAGCTCTCGCCCGCGGCCGGCAAGAAGCTGAAGGCCGGCGCCAAGGTCGAGGTCCGGGTCTCGCGCGGCGCCAAGCAGCGTCGCGCCGGGGCTCCCGGCGCCAAGGCGGCCGCGCTCCGGCTCGGCGCCTCGGCGCCGAAGGTCGTCGACCCGGTCAAGGTCCGCTGCATCACCGTCTCCTACGGCGGTCGCGTCTGCGGCAAACGCTTCAAGGACGAGTGGAGCGGCGGTTGGTGGGCGGACCCGGCCGAGTTCGAGATCGTCGACGTGCGGCTCTCCGGCGACACCGAGATGACGGTGCCCTTCGACGAATACAAATCGTTCAAAGGCGAAGGCTTCACCACGGTCAAAGCCCTCGACGGCGTCACCGGCAAGGTGAAGCTGCCGGCGCGCAGCGCCACCGTCCCGGTCACCGCCGCCGTCGCCAGTCCGGTCGAGTGGAAGATGCAGTCGGTCGGCGCCTGGACGACCGAGGACGGCTCGGTTGGCTGCAACGCGACCCAGCCCGCCGGGGCGGCGACGAGCTTCGCCGGGGTCTTCTCGGCGAACCCGCGCAAGGGCACGATCGGCGTCCAGTGGAGCATCGTCCCCGCCGGCTTCCGCTGTCTCTCCGAGGGCCCGGTCTCCAACCCCGAATTCGAAGCGCTGCCCTCGGAGGCGATGACGGTCCAGTACCGGGCCGCCGGCTTTCGCAACGCCGAGCTGCTGAAGCTGCCGATCAGCATCGAGTGGGAGGGGGTGCAGGAATCCGACGGCGCCCGCCTCAAGCTCGACTGGTTTGGTCGGGTCGTCCTGCGCCGGGTCCACCACCGCCTCTAGGGGGCGGTCAGGGCGTCGCGCCGGTGTCCACGCCCAGGGTCACCCTTCCCGCGAGGCCGTCCCGGGCGAGGCTGTTGCCGACCCGGGTGAGGGCGAGCGCCGTGCCGGCGCCGCCCTGGTCCCGAAAGATCGCGTCGCTTTCGCGCGGGGTGATCGCGGCCGCGTTGCGGTCGTAGGGGGCGAGGGCGAAGACGTCGGCGTCCTGTCGGTCGGTGGTGAACAGCTGGCCGGTGTGGGAGACGTAGCCGCCGGAGTAGCTGCCGTCGCTCCGCCGC
>Ga0190271_10000951_pt1 | contig 15737 bp, 23 predicted proteins | sample Popmic356T_FD_133747 | JGI IMG/M metagenome (GOLD analysis project Ga0190271, IMG submission 133747) | Populus adjacent soil microbial communities from riparian zone of Weber River, Utah, USA - 356 T | ecosystem: Environmental > Terrestrial > Soil > Riparian zone | place: USA: Utah | collected...
CCACTCGGCCCATCGGCAACGTTGGTGATCGTGAACGACCCAATCGTCCCAACAAGTTCGTCAGTAAAAAACATCTTTTCGTCGGAAACGGCCCACTGCCCCGATCCAGTGGTCCGCATCGCTGACGGGATGGTGATAACACCGGCCGTCATATTAAGGTCAACGTTGATGCTGTTGTTGGCCGACGTTCCGCCCTTGATAAGAGCACCAGCACCGCTCGTGGTGAAAACAGAAATGGTGCTGTCGCTCACATCCAGTTCGTGCGCGTAGCCAAAGAAAATCGGGCCGGGCGACCAGTTTGCAATCGTGCTGTCGGTCATCACTGTCTTGCGCGCACTGCCGACGAACGACCCGGTAACGGTGCAGCTGTCTATCGTCAGCAGATCGATGGCGACGCTCTGCATGTAGAGTGTGTGCCACGTTCCTCCGGTTATGGTCAGGGTTGAAACCAGCTTGTCGAGCTCCAACGTCAGGCCAAGCCCGGTGCAGTTGTTGAACACAACGGTTTTCGCCATCGTCGGGTGAGGACCAATCTGGCCCACACCCTCGAACACGCAGTTGTTGAACGTCAGGCTCCGTCCCGACACGCCGTACTGATTTTGTTGCGCCACGGTTAGCCCGTTGACCACACTGGTGTGATTGAACTTCGGGTCCATTGCGTAGAGCGTGGCGGGACCGCCGTAGTCGGTGCCACTCGCATTGTAGACCGGCCATGTCGAGAGATAACTATTTGCCAACGGCGTCAGGAACGTGATCTTGCCGTAGGTTGGACTGCCGCTATCGCTATCGATAGCCGTAATCAGCAGGTATTCGAACAGCGACTGATTGGTGGGATAGCCTGAATGCTGCAAATCAAATCCAGTCATCAGCGCGTAATTGCCGACGACGAACCGCGACACCTGGGACGGCGTCGTCAACGTGACGAACGTGGCTCCAGCCGTGACCGATGCGGTGCGGGCCGAATGACCCGCCGCCTCGTACTGCGCCGACGCCTGTATTTGAAAATATGCACCACAGATCGTCGCGCCTGTCGCGTTGACCGTGATGTTCCTAATGCCGTCCCACAGCCCCTGAATATTGCCGCCCGCCCCAACCAGATACTTGCCTGCAGGGATCGTGAGCGTGACCATGTCGCCCTGATACGCAGTCTTGAACGCCACAAACGCCGCCGTATTGTCGGTGCCCCATGCTACGATGCCGTCAAGCGCCGTGAAGGGGTAAGCCGTCGAAGTTGCCAGCGTGATCTGCATCGAACTCGTGAGCCCGGAAATCGTGCTCACATGAGGCGCTCCGAATGACGGCGTGGGGAGCACGATAGACTTGCCAACATAGTCCCCAGCCACGCCAGTCCAGACCGGGGTTGCAGACGTGAGTACATTGGTGCTGATGCTCAGTGTCGCCTGCGCCCACTGAGCATCACCAACGGCACCGTAGTCCGAGACGATGTTTTTGGTGTCTCCGACAAGACCGCCACCTCCTCCACTCCAGTTGCCAAACCCGGCTGGCGGGGTTTGCGAATAAGACGTTGCGCCAAAATTGGCGGTTATGGAATTGTCCAAATTATATAAATTGCACATGGCAAAATACGGACCTGGCGCCAAACTACTCAAAGGCATGCCCCCTGTATTTGTCGCAGGATTTTGATTGGCAAGAACATCATTATTCCAACCACCGCCGTTGGCGCGAAACCACATTCTAGAGTTATCCAAATCAAGTGCAAAACAGAGTGTGTCACCCGCAACCCAATGGGCTATTACCCCGGCGCCACCATAGACATTGCCATCACCTGCCCACCCGATACTATCAGCGGTACTTCCGAGATAATAGGAAAGAGACGCCGCGCTATTCCCCATCCCTTGACTGACATAACCCGAATTAGAAATAGTCGTCATGGTAAGTTCCCAATAAATCTTGCCCGACGAGGCCGATGCGACTGACCGGATAGCGGCATGCGAGGCATCATTTGTTTTAGTCACTGTCAAATTGCCGGACGATAGCGTCAAGCTTGCGTCTTTGTCGGCCGGGTTCCAAGCCGTCGTAGCACTCTCGGTCACATCAAGCACCACGATGGTGAACGCCTTGTTCGCCGCCGCTGGCGTGATGCCTGACACCGCCACTGTGACGCTGTGCGTTGCCGCCGTCTCGTAGTCGAGCGCCGCGTTGGTACGCAGCAAAGCACCGCTGATGTTGAACTTGCCGCCCGCGCTGTCAGTGAGCGAATAGACCGGCGTGCCGGTGTACGTGTTGGCAATCGAGAGCGTGCCCACCGTCGTGTTGGTCGCGGCGTCCTCGTTCACGGTGGTGCCGGTGAGCACGATCACCGGCTCGAGCACGTCGGTAACACTGATCGTAAATGACCGGTTAGCGACCGCCGGGGTGACGCCGCTGACCGCGACCGTCACGCTGTGACTGCTCGCCGTCTCGTAGTCGAGCAGCGCATTGGTGCGCAGCGACGTGCCACTGATATTGAACTTGCCGCCAGCACTGTCGGCCAACGTATAGACCGGCGTGCCGGTGGTGCCGGGGGTGAGCGAGAGCGTGCCCACCACGGTGTTGACCGCCGCCGTCTCCAGCACGCTGGAGGCAGACAACTCCAAAGTCGGCCCGAAAGTAATGCCGACCACCGCCAGGCCGCCACCGCTGGCAGCCTCGGTGACGGCAAGACCGAAGCCATTGGCGGCTTCGGTCATCGGCAGGCCATAGCCATTGGTAGCCACAGTTACGGGCAACCCGCCGGATGGTTTTATGACGACGGGAATGCCCATGCTAGCTACCTCTTGCCCTTGCTCTTGTCCTTCTTTGCCCGCTTACTCGACGGCTCGGCCTTCTTCGGCTTGCGCTGCGCCTTCTCGCTCGAACGCCGACCCGCCGGCGCAACCCACTCAAAGGTGAGCACGTCGGACAAATCCTCGCCGCGCGCCACCTCGACGTCGACCACGCCGGCCTCGCCCGCTGCCGGCGGGGAGGCCGTCAACGTGGTCGAGTTGACCAGCGTGGTCGGCAGCTCCTCGTCGTCAAACAGGATCACGCAATTCGGGCCGAAGCCCGAGCCGGTCACGGTGAGCGTAAAATCCATCATGCTGCCGACCTCCGCACTGTCGGGATCGATGTCGGAGAGCACCAGCGGCGGCAGCTCGGTGCCAGGCGGCAGCGCCGAGCCGTCGCCAGGAAGCGTGTTCGGGCCGCCCTCACCCGGCAGCACGTTCGAGCCGGGCGGCTCGTTGATGCTGGCCTGCCGCAGCGGCTCGATCGGCGCCTCCCCCTCGCGCGGTGCCGTCTTGCCCTTCGGCTGCTGGCCCTCCTCACCCTTGTCGTACTCGCTCACCGACGGCACCTTCTGGTGCTGCGGCCACTGCTCGGGTTGTCCCTCGGCCTTGGGGGGCTGTTCGCCCTGCTGGCTCTGGTCCATCCCCAGCGTGTGGGGGTCGGCGATCCAGCCCGTGCGCTCCTTCGAGCTCGGGATGTCCGGGTTGACGTTGTCGCGCGTTAGCTGCCCGAAGTGATCGCTCGGGTCTTCCGGCAGCGTCCGCTCGATGAAATCGGGGCGCTGCCGCTCCTCCGCCATCCGCTCGATGAAGCCAGGCTCGTCCTTCTCGTAGGCGATGCGCTGGCGCTCGGTGGCGCCCTCGCGCAGTACCGCCCCGTCGGCACGATCGGTGCCGCCGGGCGTCATCTTGCGCGAGCGGCTCCGCTCCTCGTCGACCTCGCGCGAGCGCTGGTCGCGTTGCTTGCTGCGCTCGTGCTCCATCTCCATCTCGCGCGCCTGTTGCTGCCGCTGCTTGTCGTTGCGGCCGTCGTCGTGATTGCGGGGCGTGCTCATTAGCTGAATACCCAATTGTAGGAGTTGCTGGGAGTGCCGCCGACACCATTGAGGACCGTCACGGCACTGTTGCCGGCGGTCAGCTTCTTGGGTGCCCCGGCGACCGTCAACGAAGTTGCCGACACGTAGTTCGTATTCTGCCTGACGCCGTCGACGTAGACCTCGGCAGCGCGGGTAAAGCCAGTGCCGGTAACGGTCAGTGCCGTCGTACCAACGCCCGCAGTGCCGCCGGCCGACAAGCCGGTAATGACCGGCGCCGTGCCGGCCGAGAGATACGACGCGTGGGACGCGTTCGGCGTCGAGGTGTAGGCGCCGAACACGCTCACCGTCTGCAGCGGGCCGTTCGGGCTCGGGTTGGGCACCGCAGGGCTTGGCGTCCACACCACCTCGGTGCCAGCCGCCTCGTGCGCAACGCTCGTACTCGCCGGCACTGCGCCCATGAAGTGCGCGTTCGGCGGCGTCACGCCGCCCGCCCCCGGGTAGCTGCCCTCGGTGCCGCCCGCGGTTGCGCCAGAGCCCGACGCCAGCGCGCTGGTGTTGGTGGCAAACGCCACCAGCGATCCGGCCGCGCCGTCATCGAAATACGGCGGGGGGTAGGTGTCGAAGTCAGTGTCCGGCGCGTAATCGATGTAGGTGTTTTTGGTCAGATTGGGCGGGTTCGGCGGCGTTGCGCCGGTACAACTCATATTTGTGGGCGGCGTCGGGTTCGGCGGGGTCACGGTGAGCGCAGACTGGGCCATGGGTGGCTCCTTTCGAGGTTGAACTACCAGCGTCCCGGGATGACAACGAGACGACGGCCGAACACGAGCGGACCCGGCTGCGGTTCTTCTACCACGGTTCGGGTGTCGGCTGAGACGATCACCTTGACCGGCTCGTTGATGGAAGCGTTGCGTTCGACGGTGGCGGTCATGGCCGTGCCTCGTAGTTGTCTTGCGCAGCGAGCGTGCCGAAGCCACCCGCCGTGAGCAGCCCGATCGCGTGCTCCTTGCCGAGCAGCACGTCGTCGCGCAGTTTCTTCGGATCGATGCCGAGCCGCTTGGCGCGCTCCCAGATTGCTTGCGAGATCAGTTCCAGCTTGGGCGCGCCGATCGCCGTCTCGACGCCGGTCTGCGGCGCGAACGTGCCCCACATGCGCCCCTGCGCCGGCACCGCCTCGATGCCGAGCGGCTTGGCGACACTCTCACGAAACCACGACCCGAAGGGGCGGTACTCGGAGCCGGCCATGAAATCATTGAAGCTCTTGTTGCGGCGCACGTCCGGGATGCCGGCCGCGCGCGTAAAGTGCGCGTCAGGCACCGGCAAGCGCGTCTGGAAGCCGACCTCGGGCACGCCCGACGCCTGCGCGTAGAGCGGGATCTTGACCGTATCGTCAGCGTACCCGTGCGCGCCCGTCGCGAGCCAGCGCGCGACCGGGTCCGCCTGCACGCCATGGTAGGCGTGCCCCTTGGTGTCGCGCATGTCGGCCGGGAAGTCAGCGCCGCGGTTCTTCTCGGCCGTGCCGCCGAGGCGCCGGAAGGTGTCGTACTCGCCCCGCGTCGCAAACATATTCGCCGTGGTGCCGCGATTGATCTCGGTCATCACGTCCGAGCCGGCCGAGAAGGGCGGCACGATCGCGTTGAACTTCATGTACTCGATCTTGGCGCGCTCTGGCCCGACTAGCTTGACCATTTGCTGGTACATCGGGTCCATGACGTACCAGGCGTCCATGCCCTTCACGAGGTTCGGCGCGTGCGTCTCGGCCTCGCCTAGTGCATTGATCATGCGCTGCGCATTGGCCGGGTTCATGGCCTGCTCGGCCGCGTAATTCGGCTTGCCGGGCTTGCCCGGCATCCAAATCGTTGGCTCGATGTTGCCCTTGCGCGTGCCGCGTCCGCCGATCTCGTAGAGATCATCGCGCGTGACGCCGAACAGGTTCTTGAGGGCCGGGTGCTCGGGCGCGACCATGAGCTCGGCCTCGCGCGCGATGTCGCGCGGGTCCTTGTAGATACCTGGATTGGCGACGCGCAGCGGCTGATCGATCGAGGGCCGCGGCGTGACCGGGAGCCAGTTCGGTACCCCGCGCCGCTCGGCGCCAGCGAAGAGCTGACCCCCGCGCAGTTCGGCCTGCGAGACAGCCCCGAGTGGACTGCGCCCCAGTGCTAGGGCGCCGAGCTGCGCTACGCCCTTGCCGACCTGGTTCTGACGGAAGGCCTGCTCCTCGGTGATCGGGCCCTCGCCGAAGCGCTCGCGCGAGGCGTTGGTGATGTCGGTAATTGGCTGGCCGAGTGCCATGGACAAGTCGGCGAGGCCGCCCATCACGCGCTCGGCGCGCTCAGTGCCGCTATCCTGCTGGCGACGAGTGTCGCCCAGGCGCGCCGCGGCGCGCTCGCGCGCCCACTGTGCCTCATCCTCCTCTGGCAGGGCCGGGAAGGTCGCGTTCGGGTCGTAACCGTCGAGGCGGGCGAAATCACCGAATGCCATCAGCGTGGCTCCCACAGCTCGCGAAACGGTAACACGTCTGCGGTCGGGCGGTCGCCGACGACACTGTTGATGTTGGCCGGCCAGCCGGTCGGCAGATCGCGCCCGACCGGCACGCCGCCCACCTCGCGATCGTGTTGGATCCGCGACAAGACACGCGGATCATCGGGCGCAACGTCGCGGATCAGGGGCGGCAACGGAGTGCGCTTGCTCATCAGCAGCTTCGCTATCTCCTCGCGCCAGCCCATCACTGCGCCCCCTGCTGCATGCCGAGCGTGATCAGGATTGCGCCAAAGGCGACGATCAGCAGGATGTACACCGTGGTGCGGATGCTCATAGCCGGTACACCTTCACCAGCCACGGGCGGCGGCCCACGCGCAGCGCGTAGCGCCCCGCAAAGACCCAGCAGCAGTGCTTGTGCCGCTCAATCCTCATCCGTAGGCCCCAAACGCGAACCACATGATTGCGATGATTGCGATGGTGCAGAGGATCGCGATGCCGCCGATCGCGTACTGGCGTTGCTCGTGGGTCATGGTGCGGCGCCTCCCTGCGTGCCGGGATCGCCGAGGTATTTCTTCAGCAGATCACCGATCGCCTGCGCACCGTCAGGGGTGAGCGGATCGACCTTGTACTTTGCCTGGCCGAGAACGTCCTGGATGGCGGCCTGCTGCACCTTCGGCGGCGTGCCCATCATGGTCGGCGGCAGTGAGCGCGCCGGCGGCACCTGCGGCATGAACGGCTTGGGGATCACCGGGCGCTGCGGCTGCCCCATCTGCTGCCGGCGCGCCAGAATGTCGGCGATGGCGTCGCGCATCATGGCGCGGCACTCCCTCGGTTCAGCGCCTGCAGGATCTGCCGGTACTTGCCGTCGTAGAGAGCGCCAGAACGCGGATTGGCCAAATCGGCTTGTGCCGCCGCATAGGCGGCAGGCTTGTTCGGCCACGCCGCGGTCGGATTGCTCGCGTGCATATCGTTGTGCGGCGTCACCAGCGAATAAAGATTGGGATCGCGCGCTGCCTCGTTCGGGTGCTGCACCACCCGCAGCACGCCGCTATCAATCAGCGCCCGCGCGTCGAGTGGCGGATATTCCATGGTCTGGCGCGTGTCCATCAGCGCCTGGGCGATGTCGTCGCGCATCATCGCGGCGGCCCCTTCATCGGCGGGTTCATCAGCTTAAACTGCTGGGCAGCCCTTTGATCCGCAGCACGCTGCGCATCGGCCTGCTGTTTTGCCACCATCGCAGCCTGCGTCGCACGCATCTTCAGGTTAGCCGCCTGCTCGTCGCTGCGCCGCTTGGCCTCCATCCCCTCCATGTCAAGCTGGTGCTTCTCGCGGTCGTGCACCAGTTTGATGTTGGCCTGCTGCTCCTTGGCGCGGCCGTCACCCTGGCGGCTGGTGATCTCCGCCATCTTGATCTTCTCGTTTGACGCCACCTTCATCTTCTCGTGGCTGTCGCGCATCGCCATCTCGGCCTGCTTCAACTGCGCCTCGGTGCTGTCGCGCGCCTTGATGGCGTCGACCTTCATCTGCTCGATCTGCAGCGCCGTCTCGTTCTGCAGCGTGATCGCGTCCTTGCCCTTGGGCTGGTCCGCCTTCACCTTCATCTGCTCGAGCAGGTTGTCGACCGAGCCATCGAGCTCGCGCCCGGCGCGGAACGGCGCAGTGGCGAACTTGATCAGCGCACCGCAGAACTCCGCACTTTCGGGCATGTTGCTCATCATGGTGTCGATCTGCTGCAGCATCGGCGTCAACGCCCCGAGGAACTCGGCCCTGCGCTCCTTCTCGCCGTTCTCGTCGATCATCACCGTCGAGTCAGTCTCGATGTCGAGCGTGAACGCCTTCGACTTGTTGTCCTTGAGAAAGCGCATAACCTGTTCGAGCGTCGGCTTCTCGTTAATGCGCTTGAGCGCCTGCTGGCCGGCCTCGACCGCCTGCTGCATTTGCTGTTCCGCCTGCTGCACCGCCTGCGGATCGGTCTGCTGCTTCTGCGCAAAGCGCGGGTCTTGCTGCGCCTGCTGCCACTGCTGTTGTTGCTGTGCGATCTCCTGAGTGAGCTGCTGGATCTGCTGCTGCTGCATCGCCTGCGTCGGTAGCTGCGTCTGGCTCATCTCGATCAACGTGACCTGGCTGAACTCCTCGGTCATGATCTGACCCGAAATAGCCACCAGGTCGCGCGCGATCCGCACCAGCTCCTGCTGCTTGTCGCGAATGCGGGTCGAGCCGAACTGGGTCTTGAGCTCCTGCGCGCCGAGCGTCTCGCGTGCGTCGGTCGAGCCGCGCATGATGTCGGCAAGGCCCGTCACCTGGTAGATGTCGTCGATCACCTGCTTGCGCACCGTGATCAGCGTCTGTACGACGCCGGCGATCATGTCGATCGGCATCCAGATGATGGTGTCCTTGGAGCCGCCAAACGCCGCCCAGTTGCTGATCGGCACCATTACGGCGCCGGGCGTGTTCATCTTCAGCGCAGTCTCGATCGCCTCGGCCAGTTCGCCGGCGCCGGCGGGATAGAAGCCCTTCGCGGTCAGCGCTTGCGACAGCGCATGAATGCGCCCGGTCAGGTCGTTGATCTCATCAAGCTGGTCGCGATACTGCAGCACCTCGGGAACAGGAATCAGTGAGCCCGGCTGCACCGTCGAATAGGCCGGCTTGGGGCAGGGAAAGAAGCCCTCGAGCTTCAAGTGCGGCTCGTCCTCGTCGAGGATGTCCTCGCACCCCTGCGCGACCCACACGACGCGGCGCATCTCCTTGTGCCAAATCTCCCAGAACTTGGCGCGCTCGCGGTTGTCGGTGCCGCCGATCTGCTCGGCCTCGCGATCGACCTTGTACTCGGCGTCCTGGTAGCAATAGCCGGAATACTTCTTGAAGCGGTCGCGCGCCTCGTCGCGCGTCAAGTAGCTTGCCGCCGCGACCCAAGGCACCTCACGCCAGTTGCGCGCCAGGCCGTGCAGGAAGTCGCGCCGGTTCTTGTGGTCGATACAAACCTTCTCGTAGTCGTATTGGCCCTCGCCACCGGCGCTCTCATAGCGGCACCAGGCGACGCCGCGCGAATAAAGGATAACGTCATCGCGCACCAGCTTCATCAACTCATCGATGCGCGCCAGGTCGAACGACACGACGCAGCAGCGCTCCATCAGCTCGGAGGCGGCCTGATAAACCGGCCTGCGATCCTTGAATTTCGGTACAACCACAGGGATAGGCGCCTTGGCGTAGATGGTGGGCTTGAGCACCTCGATGTTGGCCCACAGCATCTGAAACTCGCGGTCGCGGCCCATGGTTGCGAGCCGCTCGTTGCTGGCGTAGCGCTTGTCGATATTGTCGCAACGCTCGTTCCAATCCTCGAACGCCTTCTCGCTCTCCTCAAGCAGGTTGATCCAGGCCTTGGCGCTCTTGGGCTCGAGCGAGGGATTGTACTCGAGATCGTCGTGGCGGATGTCGTCGTCGACGCGGTCTGAGGGTTCCTCGGTCATCCGACACCTACGAAACTGATCGGCAAGGCAGTGGAGATCGACCCCGACAGCGGCTCGCTGGTGTAAAGCTGGAGATCCGCGCCGTTAGTCATGTTGGCGTACAGCTTGCCGTCGGGAGACAGGAAGATCCGCAGGATGTGATCGGCATTGATTGCATCGCCGTTGATGCCGCGCAGGAAGCGCTTGGCGACGAAGGTGCCGGAGCTGCTCACAGGCGCATTCCTCCACGGTTCTCGGGCGGTGGCGGGATGACGAAGCCTTCCCGCTTGGGCAGCTTAACGACGCGCGGCGGCGCCTTGCGCCAGGCTAAACTAAGGTATCGAAAACTATCCGCGGGATCAGTGGTCCAGTCGTCGACGTGGCTCTTCTTGAAGGCCTTCATCTCGTCGTTCCACTCGCGGCGGTACTGCTCAAGCGCGCTGACGCCGTTCATGTCGCCGATCGTGCAGCGCGGGTGGAAGACGCAGTAAGGCAGCGTATGGCGCACCGCGTTGCGACCATCCTCGAGTGAGGCGTCGGGCACCAGCTGAGGCGAGAGGCCGAGACTGCGCATCGTCTCGACGCGCGTGCGCCCGGTGCCCATCTCCTTTACTTGCGCGTCGTGCGGCACCCAGTCGACGCCGTGGATCCAGCCGCGCTCGGCGTAGATCTTCTCGATGTGGTCGCGGTAGTGCTCAAAGCCGACGCCCGAGGCCATGTAGTGGTCGAGCACATAGAGCTGTGCGCCGACCGTGCAGAAGAACCAGATCGAAGTGTTGTGCCCGACCCCGAGATCCCAGGCGCGCGAGACTGGCGTGCCCTTTGGGGGCTCGATCTCGACGATACGCTCTTCGTCGCGCACACTGCGCATCTCTCCCGCATAGAACGAGCCGAGCACCGCCGCGGCCCAGTCACAGAACAACTCCTGGCGATAACTCGCCATGCCTTGATCAGAGCCATAGAGCGCCTGCATCTCGGCCAGCGTCTCGGCCAGCGTCGCGTCGCTGAGCGTCTCAGTGTCCTTGACAGTTAATAGCTCACTAAACCAGCCAGGAGTTTTAGCCGCGTGATTAAACATATCGTAAGCGTGATTTTTACCCCGTGGCGTCGTAATAAATATTGCCCAGCCATCGTTCTCCTCCAGCATCGGCCGGGTATAACCCCACACACTAGGATTAGAGAGCGCGTATTCGCTAAACACTAATCCCGCATAGCTCGAGCCAACCAGCGAGCTGTCGTACGTGTCTGAGCCCAACACGGCCCAGGTCGAGCCGTTCACGAAGCGGATGCTCATCGTGCTGTCATTGGTGTTAGCGCGCAGCTCGTGCGGGAACGCCTCATCGATGCGCCGCTTGCCACTATGCGGATTTACTGCCGTCCATATTGCTCGGCGTCCTTGTAGAAAAGCTGGAAGGACGTGGCCATAATTCGCCGGTCGCGTCATCGCGGCGATGCATGTGTGATGAAGCGTCACTTCATCTTTCCCAGCTCGGCGGTGCCACACCGCGACTGCGCGCTTGCCGCCAGCACGCAAGTAATTCCACAGCGGCATTTGATGCACGCGCGGCGTCCACCCATTGTGCGGCAAAAACGTCCTCATTTTTGCGGTGCTTTAACGCCCTCCTGGATGTGACGAATAATGACCTCGTGTGCGCCGCTCTCACCTGTGCCGCTGTGCTTGACCTCTTGCGTGACCGTGCCCCAGCCGCGGTTGAACAGCATCTCGAGCGCTTTCAGCTGGACGATTGGATCGGGGTGCGCCGTCGCGAGCCCGCCGAGGACCTCGATCCCCTTGTCGGTGTAGGCGCGCGCAAGGCTCGCAATTTTTGTAAGAACCTCAGCCCTTGTAGGAGTTTCGGCAGATGTATCAGCCACTTAGCTACGACCCCCTTCCCCTCCCTGCTGCAGCAGCTCGACCGCGTCACGCAGCTTGCGCAGGCGCTGATCGATGCCGTGGAGTTCGTCAGCAATCTTGATGGCGATGAGGGCCAAGTCGTGGAGCAAGTTGGCGCGCTCACGCACGGCGTCGTGATCAGTGATGCTGACCACTCTCAAATTTGCCATTGACGTTACGTCTGATGCCGCGCGACCCGGTGCGGAACCCTAACCCCACAAACGCAGCAAAATCAAGGGCGGGTGGGGGCTGGGTGCTCGGCTACCACGGGTCGGCGTTTGGCTTTGCGCGTCCGCACCCCGTGCGAGAGGCCGAGCTGCGCCATCAGCCGCAGCAGCATGACAGCTGCAGGCGGGACTTCGGCCTCGCCGCTGATGTAGCGCGCGCTAGTGCGCTGCGAGACGCCGAGAAAGCGCGCCGCGGAGGACTGGTTCAGTCCCAGCGCGGTGATGGTCCGATCATAGTCGCGCGGCGACATTGTCCGATTGGTGCGCCAGCTCGTGTCCATGGTGGAGGTCACCCTATTGCTGCGGCTCAAGATAAACTTTTCTGAAAATATGTCAAATTGGCTATTGACAGATTGGCATAGTTTGATAAGATTGTGTCATCAGAAACGGAGCAAGCCAATGTCATCCATCCACACCATGACCGTCGTCGAGAGCCTCTTCCCCGCCAACCAGTTGATCGAGGGCCGCCAGATCCGCGACCTCTACGAACTGCGCGACTTCGTGGATGCGTGCATTGACGCCGAGGGCAACGTTGCCCTCGACTGCCCTTACGACATGCGGCTGATCCAAAAGATCCTGCCCGACACCGGCAAGGAGGTCTACGACCTCGAGGTCACCCGCTGGTAATACGCCCTATTACGCCCTATTACGCCCTATTACGCCTTTTGCATCGCGGCGCTATCCTCTTGGGTAGCGCCGCGATGTTTTTGCATGATCGTGAGCACCGCGTCGTACACCGCCTCGATCGCCGCCAGCCGCGACACCGCATCGTCGCGGTCGTGCTGATGGCGATCCATCTCGGAGAGGGCGCGGGCGTGCGCCAGGTTGGTGATGTCGAGCTCGGCCCGCACCCCGCGCAGGTCCGCCTCGCACTGCGCCAGCGCGAGGCGCAGCTCGTCGCGCTCGCGCTCGCTGTCCTCGATCGCCTGCATGGCCGCCTCCACCCGCATCGAGCGGCTCGGCGTCGTCTCTGGCGCCTCTGCCCGGACGTTGCGCTGCTCGGCCAGCGTCCGGTCGAGGATACTCAGGCCGCGCAGTCTGGCGCGGGTGTCCGCCGTGTTCGGTACTCCATTGCCTTCGTTCATCAGTGCCTCCCTTTTTTGGTTATGTTATCCCAGCCGCCCATCGCCTCGACGCTTTCGAGAAACGAGGGGATCAGGCTCATCGTCATCTTGGCGTGTTGGGTCAGGATCGTCGCCGCTGCCACTTGGGGGTCTTGGTCGTCGAACTCCTCGCCCTGCATCAGGCCCGCCACCATCATGGCAGTGAGCAGGGCCAGGGCACCGCCCACGTCTTCCATTGGTTGGCCCGCGAACGCCGTGTTGGCCTTTTGCGACAGCGCCTCCCAGCGCTGCATCGTCTCACGATCTAGCGACATCGCCAGCTCCTCCCGCCGTTGGTAATAACCTTGCGTAAGCCGTGCCGCTCGCACAGGCCCTTGGTCCGGTCGGCCACCTTGGCCGCCGGCCGAGGGGTCGGCAACGGCGCAGCGGAGGCCGCTGGTGCGTTTTGCTGCTGCAGGACCTGCCTGGCAGCCTGCTGGCGGATCAGCTCGCGTACGGGCTCCCAGCGCTCCTCAAAGCTGTGAACCTCATTGGGGTAGATCGGGATCGTCCGCACCGTGCGTGGTCCGCCATCCTCGGGGAGGCGGTCGGTCTTTTGCGCCAGGGCGGGACTGAGCGCCATGGCGAGTGCCGTTACGGCAAGCCCCAAGCGGGGGCCCAACAGGGTTTTCATGTGTTTTGCTCCGTTGTCCACAGGTCATCCAAGGCGTCATCGAGCCCTGTGGGGTGCGCGATGACATCGAGCGGGTCGGGCACGTGGCGGGTGACCTTGGTCACCGTGGCGCCTGGCCAGACTTGTTTGGTGGCATTGACGCTGGGGTATCCGGAGAGGATCTTGGCGACCTCCTCGAGCGTGTAGACGATCATGCGCCTGCCGTCCGCGCGGGCGAAGGCACGCCGTGCGTCGTCGGGGTCACCGACGATCGCCAGCACGGTTCCGCTGTCGAGGCTGGTTTCCATGATCTCGGCGTCGAGTGGCGAGGCGCCGGACGCCTTGGCTGCGCCGTCCAACGCGTAGAGGGCGGTACGCATGCGTTCGCTTTCGCGGCGGACATTTTCGAGCGGGCCGAACTCGATCGCCTGGCGGAACAAATATCTTTGCCGGTCGAACTTTTCCCTGAGCTCTTGGCTGACCAGCAGGCGGAGCCGATCGGCGCCCCATTTTTTTTCCATCTCGATTTGGAGCGCCTCGGCGCCGTCTATGTGTGAGCGCCCGGTGAGGTAGGTTCCGTGGGAGCTGCTCCAGAGGTCATTAGATACCGCAGAGGCTTTTTTGGTCATCGCCATTTTAAAAGTTCCATTTTGCCAAAAACGCGAAAAACGGGGGACGCTATCGCTACGCTATCGCTACGATCCGATACGATCCGGTATACGACCCTCCTTGAGGTCGGGGTCGTATCCGGTATTCGATACGGTTTTTATTGTGGTTTTTCAGCATGTTAATTCCAATTCGTATCGGTCGTATCGGTCGACACGAAACGCGATACGATTGCCTCAATTTGCCTCCCAAATCGTATCGGAGCGAGCGTATCAGTTGTATACATCCTCAGGTCCCCTATTTTTCGTACCAAAAATCACCGTGGCGAACCTTGGCCAACCAGAGTTCCATATCCTTGTGATACCGCGCCCAGGCCGCGAACGGGATGGCGGAATAGGTTCCATATGCGGCGACCAGCTTCTGCAGGTCAGGACCGTGGCGCTCGGCCTCCCGCTCCCGCCGCAACACCTCTTGCCGCTCCCGCTCTGTCTCGAGGCGAGCCTCCTCGGCCCGGCGAGCCGCGGCCTGCTCGACTGCCCGCGCCGCCACCTTGGCGCGCTGCTCGGCCTCGACCTGGCGCTGGATTTCCCAACGCGCCGCCTGCTCGGCCGCCGCCGCTATCCGAGCTGCCTCGGCCTCCCGCGCCGCCTGCTCTGCCGCGAGCAGCGCAATCCGCTCTGCCTCCCGCATGGCGGCGAGCATGGCCTGCCGCTTCTGCCGGATATGCAGCGGGTCATAGATCCACCGCCGCGGCGCCTCGAACAGCACCGCGTGACGCAATGCGCTTTCCGTAAGGTCAGCATCCCGGTAGTAGCTCAGATCGATCTCGACGGTGGTCAGCTCACGTGCCTGTATTTTCTCCAGCTTCTCGCGCGGAACGCGATGCGCCACGAATATCTCAATCGCAACCTGCTCGCTGGCATAGTCGGCCAGGACGTCAGGCCGGATACCGTCCATCCACACCTCGATTTGGGCACTAAGCATCTTCCCCATGCGCAAATTGCTGTCGGGCAGGCTGACATGAACCTCGTGGCAGATTGTCTGTTTGGCAAAAAGGTGCAGGGCCGTTTCGCGTCCGCCACCGCAGGCGCTCTCGACGGCGTGCCGGAAGTGGTGCCGGTAGACCTCGCCCTTGACTGCCAGGACACGCAAGCCGCATTCCGGGCAGACACACTCACAAGCCAAACCACTCACAACACGTTCTACTCCGACAATCGTATCGTCCGCGATACGGCGCGCGAACGGGGTACGAACGTCACTCATCTTCGCCCTTTCCGACGCCGATTTCCTTTTCGCCTTTGGGGGTTAGCCGGTATTTTCCACCCCGGTGCTTGATGATAAACTTGTCTTCGCGCAGCCGCTCGATAATCCGCCGGATACGGTTCTTGTTTGGTCGCCCTTCGAAGGTAAACCCGGCCTTTTGCGCCAACTCTGTAAACGACGCCTTCGGGTTTTTGTGGATCAGGCGCAGGACGGCGTCCTCGTCACTCTCGGCGACCAGCTCGCCTGCCTCCAGCGTGGTTTCGGAAATCGGCTTGGCGACCACCGATGGCCTCAGTCTTCCCTCG
>Ga0190271_10000952_pt1 | contig 15736 bp, 11 predicted proteins | sample Popmic356T_FD_133747 | JGI IMG/M metagenome (GOLD analysis project Ga0190271, IMG submission 133747) | Populus adjacent soil microbial communities from riparian zone of Weber River, Utah, USA - 356 T | ecosystem: Environmental > Terrestrial > Soil > Riparian zone | place: USA: Utah | collected...
ACCTTCTCGAACGGCGCGTCCTCGCGGATCTTCGCCAGCGCGATTTCCGGCAGCACGGTGTAGTTAGAGAAGGTGCTGCAGCCCATGTAGTGATGCACCTTCTCGTTGCCGATCGAGAAGCGGCTGGTGCCGTCGGGCATGACGCCCTGGCCCTGCGTGGCGCGGATCGCGGTGCAGAGATTCGTCTTGTGCGAGGTGCACGATTTGCACTGCCGGCATTCCGGCGTGTAGAGCGGAATGACGTGGTCGCCCTTCTTCAGCGTGGTGACGCCGGGACCGACGTCGACGACGACGCCTGCGCCTTCGTGTCCGAAGATGACCGGGAACAATCCTTCCGGATCGCCGCCGGAGCGCGTGAATTCATCGGTGTGGCAGACGCCGGACGCCTTGATTTCGACCAGCACTTCGCCGGCCTTGGGACCGGCCAGTTCCACGGTGGTGACTTCGAGAGGTTGACCGGCCTTCCATGCCAGAGCAGCGCGCGTCTTCATGTTCGTTAGCCCCTTCGCGACAGGCCCACGATTGTATGCGATTAGTGCGAGAGACTCGGCGGGAAGAACCAGCAACGCAAACGCGGCGCCGGGTCTGTCGCCGGATCGAAATCGAAGAACACGCGTTGAAAATTCGCGATCAGCGCGAACCCGCCCGGCTCCGCGATCGCCGTGAGACTCGAACCCTGGACGTGCGCGAAAACCTGTTTCAGCTCTTCATGCTGCGCTGCAGCGCCGTAGCCCGGATCACAGGGTTGCGCCAGCGCCGACGTCTGGATCATCGGCAGGCCTTCCCGCACCCATCGCGTAGCCAGCCTGCCACCTGCACTGGGGGGAATTTCCACCTGGAGCATCGTTCCGCCGTCGAGCTTCAGTCGCAGCGCCCTTTTCGGGTATGCGCTGCAGGACCAATGGTATGTCTCCGCTGAGCGCAGGCACCGAACCTCATCCCATCGGTCGGCGTGTTCGTCATCCGTGCTGCGAACCGTGACGTAGCTGGCGCGCGCCGTGTCATCGGCGTTGCCGAGGTATCTCAACGACTGCAAATCCAGGTCTGGCGCCACTGCGAGCGCCGCGCGTTCCAGGAGTTCCTGATCCATCGGGCGCATTTCGGTCATGGCCCAGCCGTCTTCCGGTTCCTGCACCGATGACGAAGCGCAACCCGAGCAAACGGCCAGCGCGCTGAAATAAAGGAAGCATCGCACCCGGCGGATGTTAGAGCACCGCCCGCACGTGGTCGACGACCCATTGGTCGCCGTTCGCGACAGCAGGTTTCACAGGATGGACGCGCCCTCATCCGCGGCGCTCGCACCCTCGCGCAGCCGCGTGAACAGTTCGCGGCCGACGCCGAATGTGGTGTCGAACACCTCGGGTTTGATCGTCTCACGGCCTTGCAACGTGGCGGCATCCACCTGCGCTTCGAGCACGCCGGCACGGGCGTCGAGGCGGATGATGTCGCCGTCGCGCAGCCGAGAAATCGGACCTTGCGCGGCGCCTTCGGGCGTGAGGTGGATAGCCGCCGGCACTTTGCCCGAGGCACCGGACATGCGACCGTCGGTGACGATGGCCACGCGCCGGCCCTTGGCTAACAAGCCGGACATCGCCGGGATGAGCTTGTGCAGCTCGGGCATACCGTTCGCGCGCGGCCCCTGGCCGCGGACCACCGCGATGAAATCGCCGTCGATGCCCGCCTTGAGCGCGGCGCCCATGGCTTCCTGGCTTTCGAACACACGCGCAGGCGCGGTGATGTCCCAGTACTTCGGGTCGACGGCCGAGGTCTTGATGACCGAACGGCCGAGGTTGCCGCGCAGCAGCTTGAGTCCGCCATCCGCGGAGAACGGATTCGACACTGAACGCAGGATCTTTTCGTCATGCGACTTCTCGGCGGCATCGCGCCACACGAGCTTGTTGTCGACGAGAAACGGGTCCTTGGCGTAGGCCGACAAGCCCGGCCCCCAGATGGTCATGGCTGATTCATGCGCCAGGCCGGCATTGATGAGCTCACGCACCACGAAAGCCATGCCACCCGCGGCGTGGAACTGGTTCACGTCCGCTTCGCCATTCGGATACACGCGCGCGATCAGCGGAGTGACGCGCGAGATGTCCGCCATGTCGTCCCAGGTAACCGCAAGCCCCACGGCGCGCGCCATGGCCACGAGGTGGATCACGTGGTTGGTCGAACCGCCGGTCGCCATCAGGCCCACGATGGCATTGACGAACGAGCGCTCGTCGATGACCTCGACGAACGGCAGGTAGCTGGCGCCGAGCGCGGTGGTTTGGGCGATGCGCTGCGTGGCAGCCACGGTCAGCGCATGGCGCAGCGGGGTGTTCGGCGCCACGAACGCGGCGCCAGGAACGTGCAGCCCCATCATCTCCATGAGCATCTGGTTGGAATTGGCGGTGCCGTAGAACGTGCAGGTGCCGGCGTCGTGGTACGAGCCCATCTCCGCGGCCAGCAGCTCGTCGCGCGTCGCCAGGCCTTCGGCGTAGCGCTGGCGTACTTCGGCCTTGGCCTTGTTGGCCATGCCGCTCGGCATCGGCCCACCGGGCGTGAAGATGATGGGCATCTGGCCGAACGACGCCGCGCCGATGAACAGGCCCGGCACGATCTTGTCGCAGATGCCTAACAACAGCGCGCCATCGAACGCCTCGTGCGACAGTGCTACGGCAGTCGCCAGCGCAATCACGTCCCGGCTGAACAGCGACAGCTCCATGCCCGCGCGGCCTTGCGTGACGCCGTCGCACATGGCCGGCACGCCGCCCGCGACCTGGGCCGTGGCGCCCGCCACGCGCGCGGCGGCGCGGATGACTTCGGGATATGGCTCGTAGGGCCGATGCGCCGACAGCATGTCGTTGTATGACGTGACGATGCCGATGTTCGGGATGACCGACTGCTGCAGCTGGGGCTTGTCGACGCCCGAGGCGGCCATGACGTGGGCCAGATTGGCGCAGGCGAGCTTGCCGCGCGCCGGCTCGACCAGCTTCCGCTTGCGCGTGCGTTCCAGGTATTCACCGCGCGCGGCGGCGGAGCGTCCACCGATGCGTTCGGTGACTTCGATGATGACGTCGTGGAGTTTCTGGGTAGCCATGCTCTTGCAGACGAGGTTTACTCGTACCAGCTGTGCCCGTGTCGCTCGGTGAGTGCGATCGCGGACGTGGGCCCCCAGGTGCCTGCAGGATACGGCTTGACCAGTTGGCGCGTCGAGCGCCAGCTCGTCTGGATGCCGTCGATCCAGTGCCAGGCGGCCTCGACCTCGTCGCGCCGCACGAACAGCGTGGTGTTTCCCTTGAGCACGTCCAGCAGCAGGCGCTCGTAGGCGATGCGCGTCCGGCCGCCGCTCTCATCCTTGGGCAGCGACAGCTCGAGCGGCATTTCGCGCAGGCGCACGCCCGAAAGGCCCGGCTGTTTGCTGAGGATTTCCAGCGTCACGACCTCTTTCGGCTGCAGGTGGATGACGAGCCGGTTGGCCTGCAGCGTCGGTTCGTCGGCGGCGAAGATGTTGTGCGGTACCGACTTGAACTGGATGGCGATATCGGTGCGGCGCGATTGCATGCGCTTGCCGGTGCGCAGGTAGAACGGCACGCCGGCCCAGCGCCAGTTGTCGACTTCCGCGCGCAAGGCGACGAAGGTCTCCGTGTCGCTATTTCCTTTGGCGCCCGTCTCCTGGTTGTATCCCGGCGCGGCGACCCCACCGGCGCTGCCCGCGGTGTACTGGCCGCGCACGGTGTTCGCGCCGACCGTGGCTGCGGTGATCGGGCGCAGGCTGCGCAGCACCTTGGTCTTCTCGTTTCGCACTTCGTTCGGCTCGAACATGTGCGGCGGCTCCATGGCGACCAGCGCGACGAGTTGCAGCATGTGGTTCTGCACCATGTCGCACAACGCACCGGAATCGTCGTAGTAACCCCAGCGTCCTTCGAGTCCGACGGTTTCCGCGACGGTGATCTGCACGTTGTCGATGGCCGATGAGTTCCACAGCGGTTCGAACAAGGAATTCGCGAACCGCAGCGCGAGCAGGTTCTGCACCGCCTCTTTGCCGAGGTAGTGATCGATGCGGAAGATGCGGTCTTCGTGGAACACCTGCCCCACGGCCTCGTTGATGCCGACGCTCGACGCATAGTCCTGGCCGATGGGCTTCTCGAGCACGACGCGGCAGTGCTCGCAGGCCAGGCCCGCGGCGGCGAGGCTCAGGCAGGTCGGGCCGTAGAGCTTCGGCGACGTCGCCATGAAATAGAGGATGCGGTTGTTGCCCGCGAGGGCTTTTTGCAGCGCCTCGGTGCCCTTGGCGCTGCCGTCACTGGCCTCGAAGGGCACGTAAGTGATCCGCGTCAACAAGTCCGCCACCGCGTCTTCCATGAGGTATTCGGCGGGCACGTGCTTGCGCAACGCGCCTTCGACGAACTTGCGGAAATCCGCGTCGGTGTTCGGATGGCGCGCAGAACCGACGAACGTGAGCGTCGGCGGCACGAGCTTTTCGCGGCACAGGTGGTACAGGGACGGCCACACCATGCGCTGCGAAAGATCGCCCGTTGCGCCGAACAATACGAATTTCTGAATGCTGGCCTTCATGTATTGAGCAGCAGGCGCGCGGCGCCCAGCAGCTCGACATGCGGATGAGAGATGGTCTCGACCGGCACGACCCCCATCGCAGGCGCGAACCTGCCCTTGTCTTCGAAGCCGGAACGCACACGGCGTTCGAGCATCGGACGATTGAAATGCTGGAGCATGGCCCCAGAGATCAGCACCCCCTGCCAGGCGCCGAGCGTGAGCGCCAGGTCGCCGGCGAACGAACCTAACAACTCGCAGAACAGCCCGACGGCTTCGACGCATATCGCGTCGCCGCCATTGGCGGCGCGCGTGGTTATCTCGGCCGCTGGCAGCTCGACAGCGTGCGCGCATTCCATCTCGCAAAGCGCCAGGTGGATGTTGACCAGGCCGGCGCCGCTCAGCACGCGCTCGGCCGAAACGCGGCCATATTTCCTGCGCAACCAGCGCAGCAGTTCGATGCCACGCTCGTTCGAGGGTGCAAAGCTGGCGTGCCCGCCCTCGGTGGCCAGCACGGCGAACGTGCCTGCATTGACGATGACGCCGCCTACGCCCAGGCCGGTGCCCACGCCCACGATGGCGCAAACGCCCTGGGACATCGGCAACGCCAGCCGCTGCGCGCCAATGGGGTCGAGATCTTCCGCGCGCAATGCGCCGACTGCGTGGCCAACGGCCTCGAAATCGTTGACCACGTGCAAGTGCTTGAACTGCTGGGACTCGCTGAGCGCGCGGGCCGAGAAGGACCAGGCGCTGTTGGTGAGTTGCACCTGGTCGTGCTCGACGCGGCCGGCGACCGCTACGGCGGCACGGCTGAGTGCCTCGGGCACGCCCGGCGTGTCGCTGCGGTAATGCTGCGCTGCATGAGCGATGGACTCGTGGGCACGCACCGCATAGCGCCGCACGCAGTGAACGTGAATGCCATCGGTATTCGAACCACCGACCGCGATGCCGAAGCGGATGTGTGTGCCGCCGACGTCTGCGACCAGCCCGAGCACCGCGGAGCGGTCGAATAGTTCGCGGTCGGATTCCGCGCCCTGAAGCGCTGTATTGGCTGTCACTGGTGCCCTCTGAAAAGACCGCGAAGACTGCGCCCGTGCAGACAACGCTGTCAAACAATTGGCCGGGGATTCTAACCAGTAATTAAGGTAAAGGTGGTGCGCGAGTTGCAAGTTTGACGGCAGTTTGACAACGCTGTCTGACAACAAGACAATTCTGTCGTCAGGGGGACTTCGAATGAGCCGAATAACGATTCATGACGTATCCAAGGCCGCGGGGGTGTCAATCAAGACTGTCTCGCGCGTCCTCAACAGTGAGCCAAACGTCCGCAGCGAAACCCGCGCGCGCGTGCTCAAACTAGTTGAAGAACTCAACTATCACCCGAGCCTCTCGGCACGCAGCCTCGCCGGCCGCAGCTCGAATCTCATCGGGCTGATCTACCAGAATCCCAGCGCCAACTACGTCGTCGACCTGCAAAAAGGCGCGCTCGAGCGCTGCCACACGCGTGGTTACCGGCTGCTGGTGCATCCGTGCGAAGGCACGGATCTGTCGAGCGTCCGCGATCTCGCGGGCCTGGTGCTCGAATCGCATCTCGATGGCGTGGTGCTTGCGCCACCGCTGTCGGACTCGACGGAAGTGCTCGCGGAACTGCAGAAACACCGCATCCGCTTCGTGCGCATCGCGCCAACCGTCGACCTCGACGCCTATTCCTGCGTGTTCATGAACGACGTCGCTGCAGCGCGCGAAATGACCGAATACCTCATCGCCCTGGGGCACGAGCGCATTGGCTTCATCAATGGCCCGCCAGGACATCCGGTGACCGAACAGCGCTACCTGGGATACACGCTGGCGCTGCGTTCGCACGGGCTCGACGTCGACCCGCAGCTGGTGGACCGCGGCGAATTCACTTTCGACTCGGGTTTGGCTGCGGCAAGGCGCCTGCTGTCTCGTGCGACAAGGCCCACCGCCGTGTTCGCCAGCAATGACGACATGGCCGCTGGCACCATCATGGCCGCCCATGAGATGGGACTGACCATTCCCAGCCGCCTGTCGGTGGCCGGCTTCGACGACAGCTATGTCGCGCAGGTCATCTGGCCGCGCCTGACCACCGTGCACCAGCCCACCTATGAGATGGCTCACCAGGCGGCGGACATGTTGTTCCGCTCGCTGGGCGACGAGGCGCCGCCCAAGAGCATGGAAATTCCCTATCGCATGGTGTGCCGCGAGTCCACCGGTCCGCGTCCGGCGAACTAGCGGAACAACAGGCTACTTGCCGCCGAAGAGATACGTGAAACGTACGCCGACGTTACTTGCGTCGGCGTCTTCGTATCCGGGGCTCGAATATTCCATCTTCGTGTAGTGGAGCCCGACCCACTTCCAGCCAACCTCGGCGTTGAATCCGCTCGAGTCATCGAATTCGAGGTCTTCGAAGAAGCCGTCGCCGTCGAGTTCGGGGCTCATGTGCTGCACATAGCCGGCACCGACGTACCAGTTGCTGGCGAAGCGATAGATGCCGTTGAGCTGCAATGTCGTGCGCGTCATCTTGATGTCGGCGTTCTCCGCGGCGGTGAACACCACCTTGTAGCCGACGATTCCCTGCAGCTCGAAAGGTACGGACTGGACCGGACGGAAGTACCCGCCGATGCCGAACCCGAGCCCCTGCCCGGCTTTCACGTGTTGTGATTCGCCGTCGGTGAACGACAGGGTCGCGAGGTCGTCGCCGCCGTAGTCGAGGTCCATCTGCGCCACGAACCCGCCACGCCTGGCGGTGTCCACGGTGTCGGCGGCTTGCGCCATCGACGATACGGACAACGCCGCGGCCGCGACCATCGCGGCCTGCACTAACTTCTTCATCGAGCCTCCTCCCGGGAATGAATGCGCTCCCGTCGGGAGGCCCAGGCATTCTCGTGGTTTCCCTGAGTGGGTCAATCCGCGCGGGACAAGACATGACGCGCGTCACAATCACCCAGTAAGGGATTGTTAGTTAGCCGGCCGGATGCCGCCCCGGAGTCGCCAGGCGGCCAAATCCGTTGATGGTCAGACGGCCAACACGGGGGTCTTCGCTGAGCATCGTGCGGCCCGAAATGTCGCCCGAATGCAGCGCGTTGCCCTTGTAGATGATGAGACGGTTGAATTCGGCTTCGACGGTGTGGATGCGTTCGAAGAACAGCGTGTCGTCGATGACGTACTCCTGCGCCGACGATCCGCCCCTGAGCTCCGCCGCCACGGTGGCGCGATATCCCTCGAGCCGGCTGCGGGTCACGCGCTCCAGCCCGGTGGCGCGATGACGGTAGAAAGACGTGCCGCCCTGGTGAGACGCGCACAGGTAGTGCAGGAATGCGATGCGATCTTCGTCGGGCCCGTCGAAGTGCGGGATACGTTGAATCGCGCGCAGGCTCGCCGGTGGCGCGGTCACCATGGAGAACGCGCACAGGTCGAGCCCGTCGGCCGCCGGTGCGCCGAAGCTTTCCTCGATCAGCGGGGCCGTTGCCGCGAGCAGGGCCTCGACATAACTCTGCGGTGCAGGCGCGCGAACTCCCGGGTAGATAGGGCCGGCGTCGATGAACGCCGCACTTGCAGCGCTGGCCATCAGCAGCGCCGGATCCTGCGAAAACGAATCGATGACGACAACGGGCAGGCGGTCGCGCCCCGCGTAGATCACATCGACGCGCCTGGTCATTGCCGCTGACGGTCAGCCGTTCGCGGCAGTTTGCAGGCGAACTTCGGTCGGGCAGTTCGAACGAATGAACTCTTCGTGCGTGGGCGCACCGGCCACTGCATTCGCGATTCCCGTCGCCATGTTTTCGAGCTCCCTGACGATGTCGGCTTCCGGAACGTCGTCCACCGACGGGCTGTAGTACCGCGGCAGTATGCCGAACCCCGCGAACATCGCGAGCCAGGAACTGGCGCGAAAGAACTCGATCGACTCCTGCCGGAAGCGGCCGGTCTCGCGGAACAACTCGATGGTCTCGGCGAGACTTCCGGGAATGCTCATGTTCCGGCATTCATCCCAGAACGGCTCGCCGTCCCGCTTGTTGAGCTTGTAATGAAGGACGATGAAGTCGCGAATGTGATTCCAGTGCTCGCGATTTCTGCGGTTCACGTTTTCCTGCAGCGCCAGGTTCGGCACCGACTGCGGAAAACTGCCCAGAAGGTACTGGAGGCCGCGCTGCACTAGATAGATGCTGGTCGATTCGAGCGGCTCGAGAAACCCGCTGGCGAGGCCAAGGCAGAAGACATTGCGATTCCAGATCTTGCGGCGAATGCCGGTGCGGAACGGCAAGAGCCTGGGTTCCGCGAGTGCAGGGCCTTCGACACCGTCTTGCAGCGCGCTGATCGCCTGGTCTTCTGAAAGATGGCGGCTGCAGAACACATGACCATTGCCGACGCGATGCTGCAGCGGAATGCGCCATTGCCAGCCCGCCTTCGATGCTATGGAGCGCGTATACGAGGCAGGAGCGAGGCGGCTTTCGCAGGGCATGGCCACCGCGCGGTCGCAGGGCAGCCAATGAGTCCAGTCGTCGTAACCGGTCTCGAGCGCCTGTTCGATGAGCAAGCCCTGAAAGCCCGAACAATCGATGAACAGATCTCCTTCGATTTGCCGTTCACCGTCGAGTCGGACCGCCTCGACATGGCCCGACTCGCCGTGCAATCGCACCTCGACGACCTTGCCCTCGATGTGCCTGACGCCGGACATGATCGACCAGCTCTTCAGATACCGCGCGACCAGCGTTGCGTCGAAATGCAGTGCGTAGTTGAAATACAGAAAGCCCTGGCCGGCCCCCGCCCTCGGAACCGCGAACTTTCCGGCGCGCGCCAGCTCGGACGAGAGCACATACCGGTCGATGACGTCTGCCTTGCCGAGCTGGCGCGCCTTGACCCAATAGTGCTGAAACGACGTTCCTAGCAATGGCACGCCGTGCTCGGAAAACGGGTGAAAGAACTGCGTGCCTTCGCCGGCCCAGCCTTCGAAGCCGATCCCCAGCTTGAAGGTAGCGCTGGTGCGCTTCACGAAGTCCACCTCGTTGATCTTGAGGTGCTTCAGGAACTCGCGGATGTGCGGAACGGTTGCCTCGCCCACGCCCACGGTGCCGATGTCCGGCGACTCCACCAGCGTGATGCGCGTGTGACGGTTGGCACCAAAGCGCTCGGCCAGCGTGGCCGCCGCCATCCATCCCGCGGTTCCGCCGCCGACGATCACGATCGATTTCAGCCGATTGTCAGCCATGCATTCCCGTCGAAAAGAAGACGGGGCAGCCAGAGGCTGCCCCGCCAACCCGAGAGCACTTGGGGAACCCTCGAGTTTAGAACTTCACTCTCACACCAGCCGAGATCACCCGTTCGTACTGGTTCCAGTTCAGATGTGCATCCGTCCACTGCACGTAGTTGGTAGGCGCTTCTTCCGTCAGGTTCGATCCCTGCACGAATACCTGGAAGTGCTCGCTGAAGTCGTACGACGCGCCCGCGTCGATGTACAGCGTGTCGTCCTGCCACAGCGGAAGGCCGGAATTCGGCGCGGTGAACGACCAGTGGCTGAATGTCCCCTGGTAGAGCTCGCTGAGGTAGTTAGCCGCCACCCGCGCCTGGAACTTGCTGTCCTGGTAGAACAGGACCAGGTTGACCTGGTTCTCGGCCGTGCCGTTGAACGGCGCATCGGATCCGTCGGCCAGGACGATCTTCTCGCCGGTCGCGGCGTCCTGTCCCGCCTGGCTGGGCGTGAACGTGTAGTTGAGATCGATGCCGGTGTTGGCGAGGAAGCCCGGCAGGAAATCGAACGTCGCCTTGTAGAGGAACTCGAGGCCGTAGTAGCTGGCGCCTTCACCCTGCGCGATATCCAGCGTTTGCGCGCCCAGCCGCACGACACCGTCGGAATCCGGCGCCGTAGGATCCGTGCCGATGCGCGTGAACGTGTAGCTGTCGACCTCCGTGTAAAAGACGCCGGCCGACAGCAGGCTGTGCTCGCGGAAATACCACTCGAGACTGGTGGACAGCGAGCGCGACAGCCATGGCTCGAGCCGCGGATTACCCAGACGCTGGATGCTGCTCACGCGCTGCCAGCTCTCACCGATCTGCTCGCCGTTGTAGAACGTGATGGGGCCGCGTCCGAGGTTCTGCAGCGGCTGCAGCGCCTGCGTTTCGTAATACGCGGTTTTCAGCTTCATGCCGTTCTGGAAATCGAAGTTCAGGTTGAAGCTGGGCAGCGCGCGCGTGCGGTCGGTCGTCGTGTACACGTCGCCGAGGTCCGTATACGCCGTGTGGTTCGGGTCGGTGCCCGCGAGGATGCGCGGATCGAGCTGAGTTCCGTCGGTGAGATTCTGAAAAACTCGGATGTTGGTATTCACCACGCGCACGCCGACATTGCCCGAGATGTCCACCGAATCGGTCAGCTCGGAGTTGAAATCGGCCATGAAATACAAACTGGACTGCGCTTCTTCGACGCCGTAGGTGCGGTCCGGCGCGTCGATGTACTGGCCTTCGCCATACAGCGCGTCGCGAATGGATTCCGGATGCTCCAGCGCGCGCGTATTGATCATGGGGAACCCTGCGACCAGGCCATTGACGCCGAATTCGTGCACCGTGGTCACGAACCCGGCGAGTTCGGGTGACGCGAGCGTGTAACGCGGCAGCGGGTCGTAGTCAAAACCGGCGGTGTTGGAAGTCTGGTTGATGCCGTAGCCCACTTCCTGGTACTTCGCGAGCAGGCCATTCAGGCCCGAAGGCGAAAAGTAGTCAGACCGCGCCTCGTTCATGTCGCGCTCCGAGTAACGGAGGCCGAAGTCGAGCGAGAAGTTCTCGGAGAATCCCAGCTTGCCGTCGTAGCGCAACACATCCATCTTGGTATCGGTGGTGTTCCGCTCGAGCCAGCTCGAATGCAGCCGCCAGGCGGTCGGCGAAGAAGCGAGATTGCGCAGCTGATCGCCGATCACGTAGTTCATCTGATCCGAACCAAGACTGTTCGAGATCTCATACGCCAGCGTGGTCGGGATCGCCGTGGGATTGATGTCGGTGCACTGGTCCGCGTCAGCCTGCGCCTGGGTTGTCGGAAAACACGCGGTGTCCGTCTGCTGGGCGACGGTGAGCGCGCGCGACTCGCGCTCGCCATCCGCGTGCACCCAGCGCACGGTGCTCGAGAATTTCTCGCCCTTGCCCCAGCGAAATTCGAGATTGGTGTTCAGCGCGTTGGTCTCGCGGAACACCGACTGAACGCCGCCGCGAAGGCCGTTGGTGTAGCCGACGAAATCGGTGACGAAGTTCGCGCGGCTCGCAAGTCCTTCGGTGTCGAAAGAACCGACGACGGAAGGATCACCGGTGCCGACCGTGTACGGCCTGAATACCTGCCGGCCACCGAAGTTACCGTTCACGAACAGCTGCTGGCCGTGCTGCGACTCATCCATGTCGTTGTAGAACACGTCGGCGATCAACTCCATGGAATCGGAAATTTCCATGTCGAAGTTGTAGGCCAGCCCCAGGCGATCGCGCGCGTACTCGCGCGAGTTGACCGAGGTGTTCCACCCGTTGGGGATCAGGAATTCGTCGGTGGCATCACCATCACCGTTCAGGTTGCCGCTGGGCAGGTTGCCGGGATTGATCCAGCCCGAGAACTCATCGACCAGGTCGAGTTCGGCGGACTGGAATGAACTTGCGGCATCACTGTCGCTGAAGGAGCCGGAGAGCGACATCGCGATGCGCTCGTTGAACTTGAAACCCACGAGGCCGCTGTATTTCTGGTCGACGCCGTCGGCGATGCTGCCCCAGCCGGCCTGGGCCGAGCCAGCGAGTGTCAGGCCCTCGCTCGGCAGCTTGAGGGCGCGCACCGACTGCAGGTCGAGCAGACCACCCAGGCCGCCGTCGGTGAGATTCGCGCTCTGCGATTTGTAAACCGTGACGCCGGTGATCTGATCGGCGGGAACGTCCTCGAAACTGACCGTGCTGTCGAGGATGTTCTCGGCAGTCACGAACCGCTCGCCGTTCATCGTGGCCATGATCTGCGGCGCACCGCGAATCGAGAGGAACGAACCTTCGCCGGCGGCGCGTGAGATCTGGATGCCGGGGACGCGCTGCAACGCATCGGTGATGGTGACGTCGGGTAGTTTGCCGATGTCCTCCATGACGATGGAGTCGGTGATCTCGGTAGTGTTCCGCTTGATCTCGATGGCAGCTTCCTGCGCGCCACGAACACCGCGGACCACGATTTCATCGATAGTGTCCGCAGCGGACTCGGGTTCCTGCGCATCCTGCGCGTGCGATGGCGATGCGATTGCCAGAAGATCCAGGGAAACCGCGGTAACCAACGCGGTACGCACAGCGCGACGAACGCGCTTCACCTGACGATGCGACATGAAAGCCCCCACTAACAATGTTTCGCGCGAGCCGCGACGCAAACGCGGCCTTCGTGAAGTCGATCCCAAGTGGCGGCGATCTTGCAGCGCCGTATTTGCCCTTGTCAATAAATAATTATAATTGCTTTCATTAAAAATCGAGTATTTGCTGCGTGACAGCAATCCGCTACCGCTACCACGCGCTGCCGGACTCGACTCGAGGTGGTTAGGCGAAGCGCGCGAGCGCGCTGATTTCGCCGATCGCGGCGACCAGGTGGTAAAAACTGCTCGCGGGCGCGGGCTCGTCGACCAGTTTGCCGTCGGCGTCGATGCGGTCGTACCAGAGACCTGAAACGGGACAATCGAGATAACGCAGCAGACCATCGGCGGCCGCCACTGCCATCGCAAAGTAGCGCGGCTCGCCGGTCAGACGCGCGGCGATGGCCGCGGCCTTGAGCCTTTCGGTCTGCGGCCACAGGCGCGCGCCGGCGTCATGCGCGGAAAAATCGTCGAGCATGCTGTTGGTGGCGAGGCCGTTGCGCAAACCGTGGCTCTCGGCAACGTCGATGAGCTTGAGCGCGGCCGCACGAGCGCGCGCATGCTTCGCGCCGCCCCATCGCAACAGCAGCCACGCCCACTCGAACTGGTGGCCTGGCTCGACGATGCGGCCAGGAGTGCCGGGCGCAGGATTCCAGTTTTCGTCGAAGAATTCGCGCAGCGCGCCGGTGCCCGGGTCGATGAATCGCGTCAATGCCAATTCGGCGATCTCGTCGGCCAGACGCTTCCACAGCGAACTTTCCGAACACATCTCGCAGCCGGCCAGCGCGGCTTCGAACAGATGCATGTGCGGATTCGACTGCAGCGGCTGACTCGGCGGTACGCCGGTGTCGAAGCCCTGCCCCGCCCGCTTCATCGTCTTGAGCACGAGCGTGAGCAGTTCCTGTGCCTGATGCTCGCGTTCCGCACGTGACTGCCCGACCGCCGCCGCCACGTTGAACGCGAGCAGGCCAAACGCCTGGTCGTACAACAATGCGCGATCATCGAGCGATGATCCGTCGGCAGCCACCAGCGTGCGAAACAGCCCGTCGGGACGTCGATAACGCGCCACGAAATAGTCGAGCCCGTGCTTCACCAGCGCCGCTGAATCGCCGCGCCATCCGAGCGATGGCGCGACCGCGAAACAATACGCCTGGCGTGGATTGACGCGCGAGCGGCGCGGCTCGACCAGCGGTGAGCCGTCCTGCGCCAGCCGCTCATGGAACCCTCCGGCCGGATCGCGGCCGCGCGTCGACCAGAGTGGATAGGCAGAATCACACAGCCAGCCGCAAAGCCGGCTGTGTTGTTGATCGATTCGCGCCTTGTCGTCCATTGCTCTCCGTGATCAATGACCGGCGGCGGCCGTTGCGCTGCCGTGTTCGTACACCGGCGCCCTGGTGGAGGCTACGGCGAACAGCACGATCAGGCCATATGCCACTGCAGGCAGGAAGTACGCGGTATGCAGGCCAGCGATGTCGGCAATGTGTCCGAAGATGTACGGCAGGATGGCGCCGCCCACGATGGCCAGACAGAGCAGGCCCGAGGTGGCCGCCGGCGCGGCCGTGGATCGTTCCAGCGTCATCGTGAAGATCACCGGGAACATGATGGAGTTGAACAGGCCGATGGACAACGCGAGGTAGGCGGCGGTCGAGCCGTGCAGCTGCGAAACCGCGAGGCACAACGCGGTGGCGCCGAGCGCGAAGGCCGCCAGCAACCAGGGCGCGCGCTGCTTTACGATGAACAGCAGTCCACTGCCGATGAGTCGACCGATCATCGCGCCACCCCAGTAGTAGCTGACCATCTTTCCAGCTTCTTCCAGCGGGATGTTCAGCATGTCCGGCTCGGCCAGGAAGTTCGTCATCGCGCTGCCGATCGACACTTCCGCACCTACGTAGAGAAAGATCGCGCCCGAACCCAGCAACGCCCAGCGCGATTTGAGCGCGCTGGCGACCGAGGGTTGCTGGCCGGCATCTACAGGCCTGGTCACGTCGAGCAGACGGCGGAACGCGAAGATGAACAGGGCCAATAACACCAGCGCGACGGCGATCATCAGGAACACCGAATCGATTTTCCCGAAAGATTCCGCGCGCTGCTCGGCAGTGATTTCCATGCCCTTGCCAACCGCGAAAATGCCGCCTGCCAGGATGACGCCCGATACGAGTTTCGGCGCCAGAAACGTTCCGAGCGAATTGAACGCCTGGGAGAACGTCAGACGGAAATGCGAACGCTCAGGCGGGCCCAGCGCCGCCGCCAGCGGGTTCGCCACCACCTGCAGGATGGTGATGCCGCTCGCGATCACGAACAACGCCAGCAGCACGAGCGAATACGTATCGAAATACGTCGCCGCGGGCACGATGAGACAGCCGAGCACCATGACACCCAGCGCGAACATGATGGACTTGCTGTTGCCGAGCCGCGCGATCAATGCCGCGGCCGGGAGGGACACGATGAAGTACGCCATGAAGAACGCGAACTGCGTGAGCATCGCCTGGGCATAGGTCAGGTTGAACAGCGCCTTCAACGCGGCGATCAGCGGATCGATGGAAACCGTGATGAAGCCCCACATGAAGAACAATGTGGTGACCGTCGCGAAACCCGCACGCATGCCTTTGTAGTTAGAGTTCATCGTACCCCTCGGAAGATTGACGAAGATTCGGAACAGCGATATTTCTACGGCGCCACTTTCATGAGCGCGGTGCGCGTCGGCAGCAGCCGATGGCTGAACGGCAGGATGGCCGCGCCGACCGCCGGCGCGTCATCGGACAAAGCGGCGCGCGCCACGGGCGCGATCGCCGGCACCGTGCCCGCATAGGCCTCGAGGCGCTGATTCAGCCGGTTGGCGATCTGGTCGA
>Ga0190271_10000953_pt1 | contig 15735 bp, 13 predicted proteins | sample Popmic356T_FD_133747 | JGI IMG/M metagenome (GOLD analysis project Ga0190271, IMG submission 133747) | Populus adjacent soil microbial communities from riparian zone of Weber River, Utah, USA - 356 T | ecosystem: Environmental > Terrestrial > Soil > Riparian zone | place: USA: Utah | collected...
CAGTGCGCGGAGTCGGGGGCCCATTCGTCGCTGTGTTGGACCATTGACCGCGCCCGCGCAAACCGCTGGCAGGACCCGTGTTTGGGCCCGTCGGCGGGGCAGGCGCTCAGAGCAGCACGTAGGCGCTCAGACGAGCTCGTACGCGCTCAGGTCGGGCTTGGCCAGCGCGGCGTAGAACTGCGCGATGGTCCAGGGCCAGGTCGCGGGCACGCCGCGGTCGTCGAGGTACCAGCTGGCGCAGCCGGTGGTCCAGACGGTGTTTTGGGCAGCCTCCACGCGCGCGCTCTCGAAGGCCTCGCTGGCGCGCTCGCTGGGGCTCACGGCCGCGCACACGCCGTCGCGCAGCAGGTCGATCAGCTGCACGATGTAGTTCATCTGCAGCTCGGCGACCTCGATCAGCGGGAAGTTGCCCACCGGGCCGTTGGGCCCGTTGAGCATGAACAAGTTCGGAAAGCCCGGCACCGCCACGGTCAGGTACGCGCTCGGACGTCGGGCCCACAGCTCGTCGAGGGCGAGCGCGCCCGGTCCCACCACCTGCATCGGGCGCATGAAGCGGTCGGTGCGAAAGCCGGTGGCCAGCACCAGCACGTCCAGCTCGTGCAGCTCTCCTGCGCGCGTGCGTACGCCCTCGGGCTCGATCCGCTCGATGGCGTCCGTGACCAGCCGCGCGCTGGGTTTCTGGATGGCCTGGTAAAAGTCGGGCGACACCACCAGGCGCTTGCACGCCACGCGGTAGTTGGGGCGCAGGCGCTCGCGCAGCACGGGATCTTTCACCTGCGTCTCCAGGTTGTCGCGACAGCTGTCTTCGATGACCTGCAGCTGTTTGGACCCGCGATCGACCACCGCATCGGAAAAACGCTCGATGAAGCGCCGCGCGATGCCTGCGCGCATCTTTTTCATCACCGCGGGGTCGCTGCGGAAGATCTGTTTGTCCTCGGCGCTGAACACCGCGTTGTCTTGCGGCATGATCCACTGCGCCGTGCGCTGAAACAGCGACAGCCTGGCCACTCGATCGGCCAGCGCCGAGACGATCTGCACGGCGCTCGAGCCGGTGCCCACCACGCCGACACGGCGCCCGTCCAGCGGCACCTCGTGGTTCCAGCGCGCGCTGTGAAAGCTCGCGCCGGCAAAGCTCGACAGGCCGGCCAGCTCGGGAATGTTCAGGTGGTGGGTGACGCCGGTCGCGACGATCAACACATCGGCCACGTCGTGCCGCTCGCGGCTTGTGACCAGCCTCCAGCGACCGTCGCTGAACGTGCAGCGCGTCACCTCTTCGGAAAAGCGGATGGTGCGATCGGCGCCGTGCGCGGCGGCCACGCGCTCGACGTAGGCCAGGATCTCCGCGCCCGGCGAGTACTGTCGGCTCCAGTCGGGGTTGGGGGCGAACGAGTACGAGTAGAAGTGCGACGGGATGTCGCACGCCACGCCGGGATACGAGTTGTCGCGCCACGTGCCGCCCAGCCGGGCGGCCTTTTCGTAGATGACGACGTCCTGGTAGCCCAGCTGCTGCAGCTTGATGGCTGCCATGATGCCGGAGAGCCCGGCGCCTACAATCACGATCCTGAGCTGTCGCTGCGCCGTACCGCTCACCGAGTCCTCCACCAGCTGTCTGAATGACCGTGGCCGGTCATCCAGCACCGATGGCAGCTCGTCTCGCGTTACGCAAGCGCAGACGCAAATTGTAGGATCATTGCGTCAGATCCGTGCGGCCGTGTGCACGCTGGGCGCGTCGCTGTAGCAGTCCGGACGTATTCGTTCAGCGATAACCACCCGCGACGGCGAGCCGCTCGCCCGTGACCCAGGCCGAGTCGTCCGACGCCAGAAACACCGCGACGCGCGCAATGTCGTCGGGCTGCCCCATGCGTGCGAGCGGAGTCGACGCGACGATCTGTTTCTCGAGCTCGCTGCCGATGATGCCGACGCGGTGCGCGCCTTCGGTCTCCACGGCGCCGGGCGCCAGCGTGTTGACGCGAATCTTGCGCGCGGCGAGCTCCAGGGCGAGCACGCGCGTCACCGTGTCGAGTGCGCCCTTGGTGGCGCTGTACACCACGCTGTTGGGGGGCGGGCTCGTGCTCACGACCGAGCCGACGTTGATCACACTCCCGCCGCGCTCGCCGAACAGGCTCAGCGCTTCGCGCGTCAGCTGGATGGGTCCCAGCACGTTGATGGCGAACTCGCGCTGAAACTCGGCCTCGTCGACCTGCTCCAGCGGCGCGAAGGCGAACACGCCGGCGTTGTTGACGAGCACGTCGAGCGAGCCGTAGGCGCGCTTGGTCTCGGCCACCAGGCGCTTGACGTCCGCAGCCAGGGCGACGTCGCCCTGCACCGCGATCGCCTGGCCGCCCTCGGCTGTGATCGCCTGCACCACCCGCTCGGCGTCGTCGCGGCTGGCCGCGTAGTTCACCACCACCGAGGCGCCCTCGGCCCCCAGGCGCCGCGCGATCGACGCGCCGATGCCCTTCGATGCGCCCGTAACGATGGCCACTTTTCCAGTTAGTTTGCCCATGGTCGCCTGCTTTCGTAGCGTGTCACTTCGACGGTTAGATAAGCGTCGAAGTGTCGGACGCAGCTTTGGGCGTGCGCGTTACGGGCGCTGGCGTTTTGTCAGATCTTCGAGAGCCGCTCGATGTAGGCGCGCAGCACGTCGCGCTGCAGGATCAGGTGCGCGAACTTGCCCTCGCGAACGATGGTCACCAGCCCCGCGGTCTCCAGCTCCTTGATGTGATGCGAAAGCGTGGCCGCGCTCACGTCGTGGGACTGCGAGAGGACGGTGCACGACAGCGCGCCGCTAGAGGCGCCGAGCTCTTGCAACATCTGGAGGCGGCGCGGCTCGGCCAGCACGCGCGCGATGCGCGCAAACTGCTGGTCCGAGAGGGGCGTGCGCTTCGTGGGGGCCACAAACGCAGCATAGCGTACCGAAGCGAGGCAGCGCGGCGCGCGTCCGGAGCCGCGCCGCGTGTGGTTGCCAGAGCGACCTCGTGTCGTGCGCCTGCCATCCGCACACGGACGCGCCGCAGGGGGCCTTGCATGCGGAAGCATGAGCTGTTGTGGCGCGGAGCAAGCAACACTCCGACTTCAATCGGGATGCCACCATCGATCGCACCGTTGTGTTTGCTGCGCTCGCTTATAGTGACTTGGATGGGACAGCCCGTGCCCCCAAGACAACCGAGTCTCGACGACAGCGATGCGCTGGGGACGCGCCCTGACGCGAGCTCCGTGCGACGCAGCCAAGCGCAGCGCATTCCGGGGCCGCCACGCATTCCCGTCGAGGCGCTGTCGCTGGCCGATCTGCGCTCGGGCGCGGAGGACAGCGGCAGCGCGACGCTGCCGCACGAGGCCCAGCGCGAGGGCGCAATCACGCGCGAGACCAGCATCGGCGGCAGCTCGCCTTCGCTGCCGCCGCGCATCGCACACTTTGCGCACTTCGAGGTGCTCGGGCGCATCGCGGTGGGAGGCATGGCCGAGATCTACCTGGGGCGCGACTCGGTCGAGGGGGGCGCGCTGCGCCAGCTCGCGATCAAGGTGCTGCGCCGGCAGCAAGGTGCCCAGGACGAGGCGTACTTCGAGGAGCTGTTTTTGCGCGAAGGGAGCACCGCCGCACAGCTGGTGCACCCCAACATCTGTCACATCTACTCGTTCGGCAAGTGGCGTGGCCATCTGTACATCGCCATGGAGTGGATCGACGGCGTCTCACTCAGTCAGGTGCTGCGCTCGCTCGCCGAGCGGAGGCGCGCGCTCGACCCGCTGATCGCCGCCAGCATCGCGGCACAGGTCGCGGGGGCGCTCGACTACGCACACCACGCGCGCGACGCCCGCCGGCGCGCGCTCGCCATCGTGCATCGCGACGTCAATCCTCAGAACATCATGATTCGCCACGACGGCATGGTGAAGCTGCTCGACTTCGGCGTGGCGCAGGTGGCCGATCGGCACATCGACTCGCGCTCGAACACGGTCAAGGGCAAGTTCGGCTACATGGCCCCCGAGCAGGCCCAGCAGAAGTCCATCGACGGTCGCGCCGACGTGTTTGCGCTCGGCGTGTGTCTGTACGAGATGCTCACGGGCGCGCGTCTGTACAAGCGCGCCAGCCTGCGCGAGACGGTCGAGGCACTGCTCAGCGAGCCCGCGCCTCCGCTCTCTGCGAGCGAGCCCACGCTGCCCGCCGAGCTCGACGCGATCGTGCAGCGCGCGCTCGCCAAAGATCCGAGCGACCGGTTCGCCAGCGCCGCGGACATGCAAGCCGCCCTCGAGACCTTCCTCGCGCGCTCCGGCGAGGTGGTCAGTGCGCGCCGCATCAGCTCGATGATGGACACCATTTACCCGGAGGCGCGGCTGGCGTCGCCGCTGCTGTTCACGGGGCCCGAGGTGGCCGAGCGCCTGGCCGCGCTCGACGAGGAGCCGGATCCACAGGGCGTCGCGCCGAGCGGCTCGCCGATCGAGCTGCCGCTCCAGTACATCGGCTCGCTGCGGCTGGTGATGGCGGTCGCCGCGGGCCTCTTGCTGTGTGCGCTGCTCTGGGCGTGGACGGCGCGCGCGCCGGTTCAGAGTGCAGAGGTGCGCGCACGCGTTGCCCAGCCCGTCGCGGCGCGTCTACCCACGCAGACGCCACCTGCCGTCGCTGCGCCCGCCGCAAGGCCGACCCCGAGCCCGGCAGCGGCCCCGCTGCCGGCGAGTGGCAGCGCGTCGAGCGGCGAGTCGACCCCCGGTAAGCGCGGCACCACGGCCGCCCGCCGGCGCCGTCGCTCGCCCGACTTCGTCGCGACTCCGGGCTTCTAAAAACACGCAGGCTGACCCAACCCGTGCACTCGCTCTCACAACGCCCTGTCTTCGCTCGCGCGCGGAGCACCCACGCGCAAGGCCGCCGCGTGGTCTCGTGGTCCGCCCGTCTGCTCGTGCTCGTTGTCGCGCTCGCGGCTGTGGGTCTCGGCGCCGCGCGTGCGCGCGCAGAGGCCGCTGTGCCTGCGCCGGCGTCGCCGAGCGCGCAGCCGGCGGCCACCAGCGAGCTGCCGAGTGTTGAGGGCGGCGCCGCGTCTGCAGACGTCGCGCGAGCGCGCGTGCTGTTCCAGCGCGGTGTGGAGTACACCAAGCGCGGTGACTACGCGAACGCTGCCAAACGTTTTCGCGAAGCGCTGGAGCTTCACCACGCGCCTGCCATCGCCTACAACCTGGCCTCGGCGCTGTCCGAGCTCGAGCGACACGCCGAGGCGTACGAACTCGTGCAGACGGTGCTGCACGACGCCAGCACGCCCGAGCCGCTGCGCGCACGCGCAGCGCGCCTCGAGGAGTCGCTACAGCACTCGGTCGCGCGCCTGACGGTGATCGTCAGCAGCGACGAGTCCGATCTCAGCATCCTGATCGACGACGTTCCGCTCGCGCCCGCGCTGGTTGGCGTGTCGCGCGCCGTAGCGCCGGGCGATCACGTCGTGCGCGCCGAGCGCGCAGGCGCGCGCCTCTCGGAGCGCAGCGTGCGTATCCCGTCCGGCACGGCGGCGCTGGTCGACATGAGCCTGGTGATGACGCCGCGTGAAGCAGCGCAGGCCGCCGAGCCGTCGTCGACCCCCATCTTGGTGTCGTCGCCCGCCGAGCCTCGCCACGACGACGGTGGCGACGTCAAGCGACGCCGCCGGCTCTGGATCATCGGCGGCGCAAGCGCCGTCGCGGTGGGCGCTGGCGTGGCGCTGGCGCTGCTGCTCGCCAAGCCCAGCGCGCACGCCGAGGCCCCCGTAGCTGGCGACGCGATGCCGGGAGTGCTGGTATGGAAATGACCGCCACACGCCTCTTGCTGGCGCTGCTCTGTCTCGCGGGCTGTCAGAGTGAGACGGTCGCGCGCACGGAGATCCTGCTCGTGGTGGACAGCGATCTGGGGGTGCCCGAGCAGCTGGATCGCATCGAGGTGCACGTGCAGGGCCCGAGTGGACCGCCCCAGGACGCCAGCGCCGTGCTCGGCGCGGAAGGGGACGCGCTGCCGCGCAGCGTGGGGCTGATCCACGAAGGCGGCCCGCTCGGTCCACTGCATGCGACCGTGCAAGGCATGCTGGCAGGACAGGTGGTGCTGACACGAGAGGCGCGCCTGACGTTCCTGGCCGGCAAGACGCTGGTGCTGCCCCTGCACCTGGTCGCGCGCTGTCTCGACGTGGTGTGCGAAGAACAGACCTGCGGCGAGCTCGGCTGCACGAGTATCGACGTCGACCCGCTGTCGCTCGCGCCCTACGCGGGCGTCGAACCCGGCCTCGCGCTGGACGCCGACGCCGCCGCCCCCGACGCAGCGGTCGAGCCCGATGCCGCGGTGCCGCCCGACGCCGGTGGCAGGGACGGAGCAGTCGACTCAGCTCGCGATGCCGGCGATGGTGGCGCAAGTGTCGACGACGGGGGCAGGGCCGACGCGGGGGTCTGCCAGCCGATGCCCGAGCTCTGCAACGCGCGCGACGACGACTGCGACGGCCGCGTCGACGACGGCTACGATCTGAGCTCCGATGCAGATCACTGCGGCGCTTGTGGCAACCGCTGCACGGGCGCGACCCGTCGCTGCTGCGCGGGCACCTGCCGCAGCATTTGCTACTGAGCGCGCCCAGCAGCCCGCCCTCGTGGCTTCCGGCAGGGGCTCCGCTACGCTGCGCGCCGTGAGACCGAGCGCGTCATGGTCAGGTGGGTGGGCTGCCTTCGCGCTGCTGGCGAGCGGCTGCAGCGACCTGCCCGAGATCGCCAGCGACGAGTGCGGCAATGGCATCGTCGAGCTGGGCGAAGACTGCGATCCATGGCCACCAGACAGCGCCCCCAGCTGTCGCCCGAAGGGGACCAGCGGGGCGTGTCACTTCGGCTGCGCGCCCGACGGCGACGGCGCGCGTCCGAGCTGCCTGCCGGGCTGGGGCTGCGACGCCAACGACGTCTGTCGCAAGCCCACCGGCGGCTTCGAGGCGCCGACGCGCGTCGCGCTCGGCGGCGCAAGCTCGCTGCTGGCCGGAGACTTCGACGGCGACGGGCGTCAGGATCTGGTGAGTCGTCCGCCGCTCGATCGGCTGGGCCGCGCGCCGCTCAGCTTCCACTACTTCGATCGCCTCGGCGGCCTGACGGAGACGCGCGAATTTCCGAAAAGTGTGCTGTCCCCCGTGGTGGTCGACCTGACCTTCGATCGGCGCAGCGACCTGGTGTTCAGCGGCTTCGACGTGGGTCTGTTGCTGGGCCGCGTCGACCGCAGCTGGGTCCCCGAGACGTTCAGCTCGTACATGCTGCCGGACTCGCAGGTGCGCACGCTGATCGTCTACGAGCACGCGCTCGTGAGCGACTCGGGCATGGTCGCGAACTCGGCGCTGGTCGTGTTCTCGTCCAAAGGCAGCATCGGCAACCTGCTCGTGCTCGATACCGCACTGTCCAAGCTGGTCGTGCGCAGCACCCTGCCGGGACCGCTCTCCGAGCTGTCCGGGCAGCCGATCAGCGCCAACGTCATCGAGGCGGTCGACTCGCCCTGCGACGAGGTGGTGTTTGCCTACCGTGGCGCGAGCTCGTTCGAGCTGGACGACTTGTGTCGGCTCGGCACCAACCCCGGCACGGTCAGCTGGCGGTCCGAGGCACTGCGCCACACCGTCGTGCTCGAGCCGCCCGCCGCGATCGACGGCGCGCCCCAGTTCACCGATATGAACGCCGACGGTCACCTCGACGTGTTGATCAGCGCGTCGGGTCGTTCCTACGTCGCGCTGGGTGACGGCACCACGCTGGCGGCTGCGCGCCCGTACGACCTTCCGCAGGCCCAGGGCACCCGCAGCTTGTTCAAGCCGCCGCTGCCGCTCGCGACCGGCGATCTGACGGGCGACGGACAGGTCGACTTCGTGCTCGCCGACTCGTTGCTCACGTCGTGGCGCGGGCCGGGCGAGTCCACGCACCACCACGAGATGCTGCACATCAACGATCGCGGCGCGTGGACGGCGGCCGCGATTGTGGACCTGAACGGCAACGGACACCCGGACGTGGTCGCGGTCTCGAGCAACACCTCCGGCATCGACTTCTTCAACGGCTCGGGCGACCGCCACGCGGTGAGCACGCGCCTGCCGACCGCGGGCCCGGTGCTGCAGCTGGCGATCGGCGATTTTGATGGCGACTTGCTCAAGGACGTCGCGTACGTCGAGGCTGCCGCGGCTCCCGAGGAGCGCGAGTCGCTGATGATCGCGTTCGGCGTGCGCGACGAGCCGCCGTCCAGGGCGGTGCAGGTGGCGCGCCTCGTGCACACCGACCAGCTGCTCTCGTATCGCGAGGAGGGCATCGACAGCCTGGTGGTTACCTCCACGCAGACGGTGGCAGGCGTCGCCACCGCGCTGGTCACGCCGCTCAACGGCAGCTCCGATCGCATCCCGTACTCCGCGCAGGCGCTGATCAGCTTTGCCAGCGACGAGTCGTTCGAGTTTTTCCCCGCCATGACGCTCAGCACCGGCAGCTTCGCGACGAGCGGGCAGCTCGACGTGCTCTCGGTGACGACACAGGCGGATCAAGTGGGCTTTCGCTGGCAGCTGTGGCGGGTGCCGGCCTTTGCGAGCGGAGTCAGCAATCCCGAGCGCCTGGACGGCACGCTGGCGGCGCGCCTGTCGCCGGGCGTGCTCGAAGGGAGCATATTTTCCGTGCACATGCAGAGCGTTGCGGCCGACCTCGACGCGGACGGCCTGGACGAGTTTCTGGTCGCAGCGCCCGCCGACGCGGGCGCACACTGCGCAGTCGAGCGCTTTTCCGGCAACGGGCAGAGCAAGTTCGGGCTGATCTCACGGGGTCTGCTCGTGGTCGAGACGCCCTGCACGGAGCCTGCGCTCGCGGCCGTCGATCTGAATGCCGACGGTGCACGCGAGCTCGTGCTGCTCACCGGCAGCACGGCCACAGACCACCAGCTGTTCGTGTTCTGGAACGACCAGAGCGGCGGGTTCGGTGCGGCGCAGCCGGTCAGCAGAGAAGGCGACTCGCCGGTCGCGTTCTCGCTCTTGCCGGCCACGCCCCAGCGCGCGCACGTCACGCTGGCGTACGCCAGCGAGCGGGCCATCGTGTTCGTTGCCCCCGGCGCCGCCACGCCCGAGCTGGCCGCGCCGGTAGCGGTGGCAGCGCTGCTGCGCGGCACGGGCCTGGTCGCGGCCGACATCGACGGCGACGGGGTGCTCGACCTGGCCGCCGTCGACGCCGGCGATCTGAAGCTCTTCAAGGGCCAGCTGGAGGCCCTGTGAGGCGCGCGCTGCCGCGGCTCGCCCTCGCGCTGCTGCTCCTGTGCTGGGCGCTGCCTCTGCGCGCGCAGTCCCCGGCCGAGCTCGAGCGTGCCAAGGCTTCGTTCCGGGCAGGAGCCGCTGCCTACGCCGCGGGCGAGTACCCCGCGGCCATTCAGGCGCTCGCGCAGGCCTACCAGCTCACGCCGCTGCCCGCGATTGCGTTCTCGCTCGCGCAGGCCGAGCGCCGTCAGTACTTCGTCGACCGCGATCCACACCACCTCGAGCGCGCGATCGAGCTGTTCCGCCGCTACGTCGCCCAGGAGCCCAACGGCACGCGGCGCGCCGATGCGCTCGATGCACTCGCGCAGCTCGAGCCACTCGCCGCCAGCGCGGGCATTCAGCTCGGGGCGAGTCCGCAGGCCAGCGCGCTGCGCGGCGAGGTGCCGACGCGCGTCATGATCATCTCGGAGGCAGCCGAGGCACGGGTGGCGCTCGACGGCGGGGACGCGGCTCCTGTTCCTTTGGTGCGCGTCGTCCAGCCCGGCGCACACCGCGTGGTCGTAGAGGCGCCCGGCTACTTCCCCGGCGAGCGCACCGTCACCGCCGTCGCCGGCGAGCTGGTGCTCAGCGAGGTCGCGCTGCGCGAGCGCCCGAGCACGCTGCGCATCGCGAGCTCGGTGGGCGCCGAGCTGTACCTCGACGGAGCGTTCGTGAGTCGGGGCGGCAGCGACGTGGTGCTCGAGCAGCCGAGCGGCAAACACACGCTGACCGTCGCCGAGAGCGGGCGGCGCACGCAGCACCACACCTTGCTGCTGCGGCGGGGCGAGACCGAGCGGCTCGAGGTCGTGCTCGAGCCCTCCCGCCAGCGGCTGGTCGCGCGCGGTCTGTTCATCGCCGGCGGGGTCGCGACCGCCACCGGGATCGTGCTCGCGCTGCTCTCCATGCACGAAGACCGAGAGGCCGAAGACTTCCTCAGTCTGCGACTGCGCGGCCAGGCCACGGCAGACGACCTGCGCCAGTACACCGAGTCGCACGAAAAGCGCGACAACTACCGCACCGCGATGGGTGTGAGTCTGGCGTTGGCCGGGGCCTTGTTCTGCTCCGCGATCCTGACGTACGCGCTCGATCAACCCAACCCGAGCGACATCCAGCGCTCCTGGGTACCCAACCGAGAAGCGCGCGCGAGCGAGCGCCGTGCACACGTAAGCGTGCGCATCGAGCCGGCGCTGAGCGCGCGCAACGCGGGCCTACGGCTCACCGCTCCGTTCTGAGTCCCGGCTCTGACCCGTCGTCGACGACCAGACCCAGGGCGCTGTACAGGCTCGCGGGCGAGCGCCGACGACTCAGGGCAGTGGGGCGGCGTGGAGTGCGTGCACCGCTTGCGGCAAGGGCTCGACGGAGACGGTGATCCCCAACACGCGCGCCAGGGAGGCCGCCACGTGGAGCGACGCGAGGTAAACGCGCGTGGCGCTCACCGGCGGAACGACGACGGTGCGCCCCGCGCGCGCGGCCAGGGTGCCGACGCCCTCCGTGATGATCGCACGCGCCCGGGGATCGCGGCCGACCATCTGGCTGAGGTCCAGCACGAACGCGAGCGGCTCTGGGCCGGGAAAGCGCTCGAGCACGCGCGGGCCGGCTGTCGCCACCAGCCACTCGGCGAGCTCGACGGTGCACGGGCCGCGACGCGCGAACTGGACGACCATCCCGGGTGGCTCGGTGAACCACACGGCCAGCGTCCCGGACGGGTCCACCAGGTGTGGTGGCCGCTGGAACACCGCTCGCGTCTCGCCGCCTGAACTCGTCATGGCTCATGCCAACGATACACGGCAACGAGCGCCGTTTGCTTCGCATCGCGTGCAGGGAAAGCTGCGTCGTGGTCCGGGCTTGCTTACAGGGACCGCCAACGCTCATCTTGAGACGACTTGCTAGCGCGTCTACCCTGACTTGGTGCAGGCCCCATCCAACTCCAGCGGCCTCGAGCTGGTCGGCGAGTACGCGGGCAAGTTCCGCTCATGGCGCTGGAAAAACGTCGTGTTCTTCGGCTGGGCCACGTCGATCTGTACGCCGGGGGCAGAAGCCTACGCGACCCTCATGGACAGCCTGTCCAAGTCGACGCGACCGGGCAAGCTGTCGGCGATCCACCTCGTCGCCAAAAACCTGACCCTGCCTGAACTCGAGCCGCGCGCCATCGTGACGGAGGTGCTGCGGGTGCACGGCGAGCAGCTGGCGTGCGTCGGCGCGGTCGTCGAAGGTACCGGCTTTTGGCTGAGCGCGATGCGCAGCTTCACGACCGGCTTGCTTGCGCTGAGCGCGCGTCCGTTCGAGATGCGCATGCACGGAGAGCTCGACGAGCTGCTCGCCTGGTTTCCGCAAGCCCACAAGCGGCGCACCGGCGTCGAGCTCGGCAGCGCCGAGCTGCGTCAGCACCTCGAGACCGCGCGCGCCTGGTGTCAGCACGGGGCCGCCGCGCACGATCCGCGCGACCCCGCTCCCTGAAGCGAGGCCGCGACTCAGACGTCGGCGCGCAGCAGCTGACGCTCCTGTGCCGCCCGCAGCTGCGCAATCTTGCGCAGCGGCAACAGACCGTTGCCGACGGCCAGCATGCCGCCGATCTGGTTGAACAACATCGAGTGCATCACGCCGAAGCCCGCAAAAAAGGCGCCGGCGATGCAGATCACGTTGGGGATCACGATCAGTGCCCAGCTGGTGTTGATGTTCCGGTGCAGGTCGCGCGAGACGTCGTACAGCTGCAGCAGCTTGCGCAAGCTGTCCTCCATGAAGACCACCTGGGCGGTGTCGGTGGCCACGCTGGACGCGCCTCGCAGCGAGATGGACACGTTCGCCTTCTTCAGCGCGATCGAGTCGTTCACTCCGTCGCCGATGAAGCAGACGGTGCGACCTTCTTTCTGCAGCAGCTCGACGTACTTCGCCTTGTCTTGCGGCAGCACCTCGGCGAAGTAGCGATCCATGCCCAGCCGCTCGGCGAGCTTGCGCGTGGGCTGTTCGTGATCGCCCGAGATGATCGCGAGGTGTTTGGCTCCGCGCGCGCGCAGCCCGGCGATCATCTCTGCGGCCTCGGGGCGCTCCGAGGCGCGTAGCTCGAGCGCGCCGCCGAGGGCACCGTCGACGCCGATCATGACGAGTGAGTTGCCGTCGTCGTGCGCTACGTCCATCTCGCGCACGAGCTCGGGCGGCAGCTCGATTCCTTCGTGCGTCATGAAGCGGGCGCTGCCGATGCGCACCGTGTGGCCGTCTACACCCACGGTGATGCCGTACCCGACGTGGTACTGAGAGTCGTCGATTGCGGGCAGCTCGAGCCCGAGCTCCTTGGCTTTGTCGACGATGGCTTTGGCGATTGGGTGGCTAAATTTGCTCTCTGCCGCCGCGGCCCAGCGCAGCAGGTCGTGCTCGCCGTGCTCGCCGAACGTGAGCACGCGGCCGACCTCGGGACGCTCGCGCGTCAGCGTTCCGGTCTTGTCGAACAGGAAGGTATCGACGTTGCGCAAGAGCTCCAGCGCGCGACCGTCCTTCACGAGGATGCCGTGCTCGGCGCTCAGCGTCAGCGAGCTCAACATCGCGATCGGCGCCGCCATGCGGATGCCCGTGCCGAGGTCGCAGTTGATGACTGCCGTCGCACCGTTGATGCCCCGTGTCGCCAGGCCGAGCGCGCCGAGGGCGAGCGTGGGCAGCACGGCCCGATCCGCCAGCTCTTCGCCCTTCGACTGCGACTGCAGCTTGTAGCCGGCGGTGTCGTTGAGGATGCGCGTGAGCTTGGCCGACGTCGTCTCTTCGCCCGCGCTGGTGACGGCGACGCGGATCTTGCCGGCGATCACCGTGGTGGAGGCGAGCACGCGGTCGCCCTTGATCTTCTCGGCCGGTGCAGACTCTCCGGTCAGCGTGTGCTGGTCGATCATCGCCATGCCCTCGACGACCTCGCCGTCGACAGGCAGCGTCTCTCCGGTGTGCACGACGATCACGTCGCCGACCTTGAGCCGCTCGAGCGGCGTCTCGACTTCGGTGCCATTGAGCTCGAGCCACACGAAGCGCGGCTGCTTGCCGAACACGTTGAGCAGCATCTTTTTGCTGTTGTCTTCGGTGCGCTGCACGAGCTTGCGCGCGATGCTGAGCGTGAAGCCGAGCACCGTTCCGGCCAGCACCTTGCGCGTCGCAAGGCACGTCAGCACGACAATCGCGTCGAGCACGTCCACGCCGAGCCGCTTTTCCTTCACCAGGACGTCGTAGGCGTTCTTGAAGCTCGGGATGGTGGAGTAGAGCAACAGCGCCGCGCTCACCGGCGCGAGGCCGGGTACGAGAAACTCGCTCGTCAGTGCGAGCGCGACCGACGCCGTGCAGATCGGCAGATCGAGCTCCACCGGCGAGATGGCAAACTCTTGCGAGCTGGCCAGCACCGTGTCGAGCAGCTCGACCAGCTGGTGGCGCTTGATCTGATGCGGGTCGTAGTTGATCAGCACCGTCGCCGTGAGCTCGTTGGTCGAGTAGCGGTCGATGCCGAACGTGTTCATGAACTCGCGCTCGATCGCGTGGCAGAGCTCGCGCCGGCGGTAGAGCACCGGGTTGTGCAGGCGGATGCGGCCGGGCAGCTCGTGGCGCACCGTCCAGGTGGACAGTTTCTGCTCGTAGCGCGAAAGCCGCAGGGACTTGCTGGTCGCCACGGGAAGAGCGCTCGGAAGGTCGAGCAGCTCGGACGGCCGCGGCGCGGGCGCAGACGAGAGTAGGGCGACCAGCTCGGCCACTCTGCGATCGCCGGGCCGCAGCGGTCCATCGAGCACGATCTCGCCGGTGCGCTTGTCCGGGTCGATCGCGACCTGAACGACGAAGCGCGAGCGAAACGCGCGCGCGAAGAACTCGCGCGCGAGCGGACCACCCGTGGTGCCGAACAGCGTTGCGCTGCGAAAGCGGATCGTGTTCGGGGCGGGAAACGACACCGTCAGATCTGACTTGCTGGCGCTCGCCCGCGGAGCGGACGTCGCGGCGCTTGGCCGCGCACCCGATGTCGCGGCGCTTGGCCGCGCACCCGATGTCGCGGCGCTGGGCCGCGGACGTGACGTGGGGGCGCTGACCCGCGGCGTGGACTTGGCGGTGCGCGCGCGCCGGCTTGCTGCTGGCGCGGCAGGGGCCGCTGCCAAAGGCGCCGCGCGCCGTGGGTTCAGCGCAGGGCTCGTGGCAGCCGCGCTGCGCTCGTCGGCGGCCAGGGGCGTCGTCGTCCTGCGGACACCTTCCGTCGTCTGGCTGGGTGCGCTCGCGGGTCGTTTTTTGGAGGATTGCAAGGCAGACATGGCAGCTCCTACGCTCGTTTCGCCGGCAGGGTCGAGGTCTTCGACGCGCTGAGAAGGTTTTCCGCGCGCGGCGCCTGCGCGCGCGCGCGCAGGCTGGCAACGTTTTCGGCAGGCTCGACTTTTTTCGCGCGCTGCACGTACTTGCGCTCCGCGTTGACGTCCTCGAGCTGCTCGATGCGCTCGAGCACGGACCCGGCGACCTGCGCGTAGACCACACTCAGCGCGGAGCCGGTGCGCTGACCGAGCGACTTCAATTCGGCGAACACGTTCGCGAACACCGGTCTTTCGGGAGGAGCCCCGCCGGGCACGATGTGGGCCTGGGGCGCGACGCGGCGAGGCCGCTTGCTGCCGGGTTTGTTCACGGTGGTTCGCTCGGGACGGTTGGTCATAAACTCACGCGGGCGCGCTGCGCGCAGGCCGACCGCTCGGGTCGGGTCGCCAGCTAGTTGGTGCAGGGTTCACAAAATGCGGCCGAGGCGCGCGTTGGCTCCGCGCACGAGCGGAGAAAGAGTCGTGGGGCCGTGAGAATGCACAACGTGGGCCAGCCGACCGCACGGATACAGGCCGCCAAGCTCGCCGACTCGGGTCTCAACGGGGCGACCCGCGGTCAGCTCGCTGCGGGGGCGTCTTCGCTGGCTTCTTCCTCGAGCGACTGCGTTTCGTAGTCTTCGAAGGCCGCCACACTGTTCTGCGCCGCCAGCGCCCCTGCGGAAGCGCCGTCTTCGATCCCACGCCGGATCGGGTTCGACAAGGGCAGCAGCTCCTTCAGGAAAACGCCGCTGAAGACGACGGCGTACGAGAGCCCGTAGGCGGAGTAGTAGGCGCCGGCGCTGACGCCAAACTGGACCCTGCGCGCGGCCAGCTTCGCCGAGGCCGTCGCGTCTTCGCGCGCGTGACCGATCGACTCTGCGGCCGACTCCAGGGCCTCTCCGAGGGCGGAGACCGCGCTTGAGTCGGAGACCTGCGTTCCGTTGTTCGTTGCCATGATGTTCACCTTTTTCCGGAAATTTGGGGGGACGTTGCTGGATACGTTTTCTGTTGTCTGTCTACTTCTGCCGAGCCGCTCGACACGAGGCCGGCGCAGGCTCGGAGAGTGGGGAACTCTGCTCAGACGCTCAGCTACTCTTCGACGAGAGGCAGCTCCTCCCGTGCATTCACCACCAGGGCATTTCCGCGCATGCGCGCCCGCTGGCGATCCAGACCGTTGATGGCGCGCTGCATCTGCGCGATCATCTTAGGACGGCGCACCCGCTCGAGCAGCATCCACA
>Ga0190271_10000954_pt1 | contig 15723 bp, 15 predicted proteins | sample Popmic356T_FD_133747 | JGI IMG/M metagenome (GOLD analysis project Ga0190271, IMG submission 133747) | Populus adjacent soil microbial communities from riparian zone of Weber River, Utah, USA - 356 T | ecosystem: Environmental > Terrestrial > Soil > Riparian zone | place: USA: Utah | collected...
CAGCTGGCGCACGTCTCCTCGGCCGAGGGCATCCTGGTGGCGGAGCGCCTGGCCGGCAAGGACGTCAAGCCGCTGAACTTCGACCACGTGCCAGGGTGTACGTACTGCGAGCCGGAGATTGGCAGCGTCGGGCTGACGGAGGCCGAGGCCAGGAGCAGGGGTTTCGATGTCCGCGTGGGCACCTTCCCGTTCGGCGTGTTGGCGCGCGCGAAGGTGGCCGGCGAGTCGGAAGGTTTCGTCAAGATCGTCGCGGACCGCAAGTACGACGAGGTGCTGGGCGTCCACATGATCGGGGGGCGTTCTACGGAGCTCGTCGCCGAGGCGGTGCTGGCGCTGCGGCTCGAATGCACGGTGGAGGAGCTGGTAAAGACCATTCACGCGCACCCCACCTTCTCCGAGGCGGTGGGAGAGGCGTCGCACGCCGCGCACGGCGCCGCCATTCACCTCTAGGGGCCCGAACCTCACACCCATGCCCACATCCGTTGTGATGCCCCAGATGGGGGAGTCGATCGCCGAAGGCACCGTCGTGCGGTGGATGAAGGCCGTCGGTGACAAGGTAGACCGCGACGAGCCGCTGTTCGAGATCTCGACCGACAAGGTGGACGCCGAGATTCCATCGCCCGCCGAAGGCATCCTGCTGAGCATCCTGGTCCGCGAGGGCGAGACGGTGCCCGTGGAAAGCGTCGTCGCCGTGATCGGCCTCGCGGGCGAGGCGGTGGACGGGCCACCGGACGTTGCGGCGCCTCCCCCTGCAGTGCCAGATCGTGCCGTTCCTGAGCCGACCGAAGCCTCCGACGCCCCGCCTGTTGAATCGCATCAGCCCGGCCGCACCCAGCGATTGTCGCCGGTCGTGCGGCGGATTGCCCGCGACCAGGGCGTGGACGTAGGCACCGTCGCAGGCACTGGCTCCAGCGGACGCGTGACCAAACGAGACATCCTCGGCTTCATCGACAAGCGCGGCGCGGCAACCGAGGCGCGCCACGGGTTGCCGACCGGCGGCGCCAGGGTGGCTCCGTACCAACCCGGCGAGCCCATCGAGGTGAAGCCGCTGTCGGTCGTGCGGCGCAAGATCGCCGAGCACATGGTGCTCAGCCGACGGACGTCGGCGCACGTACACACGGTCTTCCATGTCGATTTCTCGGCCGTGGAGGCGGTACGGGCTGTGCGTCGGGCGGAGTTCGAGCGGGCTGGAGCGAAGCTGACGCCGATGGCATTCATCGCGCAGGCATGCGCGGCCGCGCTGAGGAAGCACCCGCTACTCAATGCCGCGCTCGACGGCGACACCATCGTCTACAAGAAGGACGTCAACATTGGCGTGGCCGTCGCCATCGAAGGCGGGCTGATCGTGCCGGTCGTGCGCCATGCCGACAGGCTGTCGCTGCTTGACCTGAGCGCGGCCATTGCCGACGTGGCCGCCCGCGCGCGCGCCAAGCAACTGAAGCCGGAGGAAGTGCACGGCGGCACGTTCACGATCACCAATCCGGGGCAACTGGGCGCGCAATTCGGGATGCCCATCATCAACCAGCCGCAGGTCGCGATCCTGGGCGTGGGCACGATCGAAAAACGCGCGGTGGTGGTGGACGACGTGGTGACGGCGCGGCCCATGGCGTATCTGACCCTGGGTTTCGACCACAGGCTTGTCGATGGTTTCGTAGCGGACCAGTTCATGGCCGACGTCAAGCGCCTGCTGGAAGGGGCGCAGTAGCTGGACCACGTGACCCGGGCGCTTCACGTTCGCCGGCTGGGGCAGGTGGGCTACGCGGAGGGGCTTGCCCTGCAGCGGTCGCTGGTCGAAGAGCGCCGCGCGGAGCGCATCGGCGACACCCTTCTCCTGCTGGAGCATCCCCCGGTCATCACGCTCGGCGTGAAGGGCGACGGCGGCCGCGCCAACATCCTGGCCACCGACGCACGTCTGGCCGAACTGGGCATTTCGATCAGCGAGACAGGCCGGGGTGGAGACGTCACCTACCACGGACCCGGCCAGATCGTCGGCTATCCCATCCTCGATCTTCGTCCGGACCGCTGCGACGTGCATCGGTACGTGCGAGACCTCGAGGAGGTGATGATTCGTACCTGCGCCGACTATGGCCTGTCCGCGGGTCGTATCAAGGGTCTGACCGGGGCCTGGCTCACCGCCGACAAGATCGGGGCTATCGGCGTGCGCATCTCCCGCTGGATCACGAGCCACGGGTTTGCCTTCAACGTCAGCACCGCGCTCGACCACTTCCACTTGATCGTGCCGTGCGGAATCTCGGACAGGGGCGTGACCTCGCTCGAGAAGGCCACTGCGCGGTCCGTGCCTCTCCCGGAGGTGGAGGACGCCCTCGTCCGACGGTTCTGCGATGTGTTCGGCGCGGCGGTCGTGGAGGAGGCCGATCCCGCTCAGGCCGCGGGCGGTGCCTCGAGCCTCGACAACGCCACCTCAGCGACGCCGAGTCCGCTCGTGGACGTCACCTCGATCCGCACCGATTGATAGGCGACGACGTCGCCGGCCACGGCCGGTCGGCCCAGGAGCGCCAGCACCAGGCCGCCCACCGAGTGCACCTGGGGGTGTTCCAGAGAGACGCCCAACGCTTCGCCGGCGGTGGCCAGCCGGACCGTGCCGCGCACCAGCAGGCGTCCGCCGGCTTCCCGGTGGACGGGGCCGCGGCCGCGCCCTTCCGTGATGTCGCCGACCACTTCCTCGAAGAGATCACCGATCGTCACGATGCCCGCCGTCCCCCCGTGTTCGTCCATCACCACGGCCATGTGGGCGCGGTTGCGGCGCATCGCCGCCAACAGTTCGTCGAGCAGGACGGTCGCCGGCACGTAGGGCAGCGGCCGGGCGTCGCGGCTGGTGACGGGACGATTCGTCATCAAGTGGCGCAACAGCACCTTGATGTGGATGCTGCCCACGATGTGGTCGAAATCGCCGGCGAACACCGGATACCGCGTGTGCGGACTCGCGCGGATGATCTGTCGCAGTTCGTCCACATCGGTGCCCACCGGGATGCCCACCAGCCGCACGCGAGGCACCATGACCTCGCCGGCCGTCAGGCTGCCGAATTCGAACAGGTCGCGCAGGATGCGGCCGGATTCGCCACGGAGCAGCCCTCCCTCCTGGCTCTCCTGGATGATGTACTGCAGTTCTTCAGTCGTGTGGTAGCGCTCCCCGGCGTTGCCTTGCCGCTTTACGCCGATGAGCAGCAGCAGGCCATTGCCCGCCGCGTTGAATGCCGTGACGAGCGGCGACAACGCCACCTGGATCGCTTCGACGACGGGCGAGACATAGAGCACCGTCTGCTGCGACGCCTGGAGGGCGAGGGCCTTGGGCACCACCTCCCCCAGGACGATGTGAAAGTAGGTGAGGACGGCGATGGCCACGATGCTGGCGGCGGTGTGTGCCGCGAACCAGCGGTAGGTGTCGAGCGGCATGAGCCGCGGTTCGATCCACGCCGCCAGGACGCTCTCGCCGTACATCCCGAGGCCAAGGCTGGCGATCGAGATGCCGATCTGGGTGGTCGCGATGTAGCGGTCCTGGCGCTCGGTGGACTCCAGGATGCGCGCGACGCGCACGGCCAGGCGATTGCCCTCGGCGGCCGCGTGGTCGATCTGCGCACGCGAAGCCCCGACGATCGCGAATTCCGCAGCCACGAAGAGCGCGTTGGCGAGGAGCAACAGCGCGATGATGCCGAGCGGCACGAGCACCACGCTCATCGGTCCCCCTGATCTTCGTCGGCGATGCGCGCCGCCAGCACCGACTCGATCGCGCGGCTGGCGACGCGCTCAACCTGGAACTGGTACCGGCCGACGGTGACGTCGTCGCCAGGCTCCGGCACGTTCCCCAGGGCGGCCGTCACCAGCCCGCCCACCGTGGTGGCGTCCGTATCCCAGACGGTCTCGAGCACTTCGGCGGCATCGTGGACGGGCATGCCCCCCGGCAGCCGTACGCGTCCGTCCGGCAACGTTTCGGCCACGGGCGCTCCGCCCTTGAACTCGTCGCCAACCTCGCCGACGAGCTCCGACAGCACGTCCTCCAGCGTGATGACGCCGGCCGTTCCGCCGAACTCGTCCACGACGAGGGCCTGGTGCGAGCGGCGGTCCCGGTAATGACGCAGGACACGGTCTGCGGTCACGCTTTCGTGTACGCCGGAGATCGGGCGGGTCAATTCGGCCAGTGACCCCGCGGGACCTCCGTCGACGAACCACCGCACCAGGTCCTTCGTGTGCAGCATGCCGACCACGTTGTCGAGCGAGTCGCGATAGACCGGCAGCCTCGAGTACGGGCTGGACGCCACCGTGGCAATCACCTCGTTGAGCGGCGTATTCACATCCAGCGCCGACATGCGGCGGCGCGGCACCATCAGCTGCCTGGCCTGCCGCAGGTTCAGCTTCAGCGCGCGTTGAAGCCGTTCGTGCTCGTCCGGTTCCAGCAAGCCGCCGTCGCGGCTCTCGGCCATCAGCAGCTCGATCTCGTCGGGCGAGTGGATGTGCCGATGCGTCTGCAGCGGAGCGCGGAGCACACGCAGGAGAAACAGGCCGCTGCCGTTCAGCCACGCGATGAACGGGCGATAGACCCACAGCGACACGAACAGCACAGGGAAGGTGTAGAGCGCCGACGGCGTGGGGTGCTGCAGTGCCAGGGACTTCGGCACGAGCTCGGCCAGGATCACTTGTGAGGCTGTGAGAACGAGCAACACCAGGACAGCCGCCGTGGACTGAGCCACCACCTGCTCCAGGCCCGCCGCCGCCAGCCAGGGCGCGAGCCACACAGCCAGGGTGGCCTGCCCGTACGCGCCCAGGACCAGGCTCGACAGCGTGATGCCGATCTGGCACGCCGCGATGTAGCGGTCCAGGGTGGCCGGGCTGTCCACGTGCGGGAGCAGCCACGTGGCCAGCAGGTTCCCGTCGTCGGCCAGCTGCCGCAGGCGGCTGCGGCGCACGCTGACCGCCGCGAACTCGGCGGCCACGTACACGCCGTTCACGAGGATCAGCGCGCCAACCAGGAGAACGGCCAGGAGGCCCATGGACTGTGTGCGGCGCCCGACGCGTTACTTGGACACGAATTCGGGCCTGGTGTCGCGTGCGGCCAGTCGCGCGGCAAACTCGAGGGCCAGCGTGGCCACTCGTGTCGTGCCGGGCACGTCCACGCGCTCCCAGTCGTCCGACGGGCGGTGGTAGTCGCCGTGGAACCCGGTGAAGAAGTTGATGGCCGGCACACGGCGGTCGATGAAGGACGAATCGTCGCTGCGCCCCGCGCCGGGCCCTTCGCGGCGAAGCTCCAGACCGGAGGTCGCCCGCGCCGCGGCTTGAAGGTCGGTCTCCATCGACGGCGACAACTCGAGCCCGCTGATGTCCACGCGCCCCTTCGCGCGCCCGACCATGTCCAGGTTCAGCATCGCCACGGTGCTCGCGACGGGGACGGGCGCCACCGACGTGTAGTGCGCGGAACCCAGCAGGCCCCGCTCCTCGCCCGCGAAGGCCACGAAGACGAGCGACCTTGGAAACCGTCCCGCGGCCCCGACAGCCACGCGCGCCATCTCGATGATGGCCGACGTTCCCGAGGCGTTGTCGTCGGCGCCGTTGTGAATTTCTCCCACCTTCTCGGGCACGACGGAGAGGCGGCCACCGGTGCCCACGTGGTCGTAGTGGGCCCCGATCACCACGGCCTCGTCGCGCCGGGCGCCGTCGCTCCCCTGGAGCACGCCCACGACGTTTCTCACGGTGCGACGATTCTTCGACAGGTGCTCGGTATAGCTGACGCGGGCGCCCATCAGCGGACGCGAACGCGGCACCAGGTCGGTGTCGATGCGCTTTGCGCGAAAGTCCAGGTCGAAGGCGTCCAGCAGGGACTGGGCCTCCTTGCGCCGGACGCGCAGCACGGTGATGCCGCGATCCTCGACGTCTGGATCCAGCGGGAAGAGGCCGTAGTCGGCCTGATCGCTGGCGTGGGTCGGGTCGCCCACCACGATCAGGAGCCGCGCGCCCAGATCGCGCGCGGCGGCGGCTTTTGCCTCCACCGTGGTCTGGGGCAACGGCCTCGTACCGTCCAGGCGACTGTTGGGGCTGCGCTCTTGTGGTTCGTGGCTGAAGACCAGCACGGCCTTGCCCTGCACCTCCAGGCCGGCGTAGTCGTCGTACCCCTTCTCTGGCGCGGAGATTCCGTAGCCCGCAAACACCATCTCCAGCCCGTCCAGCTGCGACAGCTGCCCCTGCGCCTGTGCGGCCAGCGGATAGTAGCTGGCGCCCAACCTGAAGGACGCTGTCACCGCGCCGTTCTTGATCGAGAGGCTGTTGCCGTCACCGATCGTCACGCCAGCCACCAGCTCGAACGGCTGGAACCAGCCATCCACGCCGCCGGGCCGCAGGCCGGCCGCCTGGAACTGTTCGGCAATGTAGTCGGCCGCGCGCTCGAGCTCGGCCGATCCGTTGCCTCGGCCGCGCATGTCATCGGCCGACAGGAACTGCAGGTGGGTCCGGAGGTTGTCTGCGGAGATGGCGGGGCCGTCCGCCGCGGCGAGGGCCAGGCCGCACGCGGCCACCACGCCGGCGAACGCGAACGAACGCATGCCGCGATGGTAGCCGAATTCAGATCTGGAGGGCCGTCTCGACCTGTACGCGCTCGCGCGTGTTGAGCTTGGGCACGAGGATTCGCACCACGCCCGACGAAGCCAGTTGGGCCGGCACGGCCGCGATCCGCCCCCGGACGCCGAACTCGCCGTCCAGGGCTGCCAGTACGCACCTGGGACGCCTGGACGAATCCAGGATTGCCCCCACGACGTCAGCGGCTGCCATGCCCAGCGTGTAGGGCCCCGGCGGCCACAAACTGGCCACTCGTGCCTCGATCCGCGTCAGCTGCGACTGGCTGAGGACGTTCTCCAGGGCGTAGCCGCCGATGGAGGCCTCCGCCCATGCGACCACCGTGCCCCTTGGAGGGCGGCCAAGCAGGCCGAGGTTGACCTCCGTGACCGAACAGCCGGCCTCCATGGCCACCATCGCGCGCACCGCCGCCGCCAGGCCAGCAGGTGCGGATCCGACCAGGCGTCGTCGTTCGACGCCCACTTCCACGGCCAGCGCCTGCAGGAGCGATTCCTGGGAGGCGCCAGCGCACACCAGGGGGGCATTGCCCGTGTCCTCTGCCAGTCGGGCCACGGTTTCGAGGCCGTCATCCCGGCGCCATTCGGACGAAGGCGTGCCGGCACGGTCGGCGACGACACAGACGTCGCAGCCGATGGCCCGCGTGGGGTCCGTGGTGCCTTCGAGGCGTGTGTGGAACGCGGTGATGGCACCGGCTTGTTGGATATCCAGGGCCTTTCCCGCCGCCACCTGCCCAAACGGATCGATCAGCACGATCCGCCGCACCCGACCGCTCCCTGCGGTTGCGTGGGCCACGGCGCCTCCAAGCTCGCCTGCGCCAAAAATGGCCACCGTGCTCATCGTGTCGACCTACTCACCGGTGAGTTATTGTAGTTAACCCCGATGTGTCAGAACCGCGGCCACGATAGTTGTCTCCAGTCTTCAGTCTCCAGTGTTCTGGTGCTGTCGCCGGCGGCGCGGTGGCGTTCGGCTCACATCGGCGCGACCGGACCGGAGACCGTGGACCGGAGACCGTAGACCCATGTCATCACTCTCAGGAAAGGTCGCGATCGTCACGGGCGGATCGCGGGGCATCGGCCTTGCCGTGGCGCGGCTTCTGCGCCAGCGCGGCGCGTCCGTCGCGATCACCGGCACCAGCGCCGCCGGCCTGGAGAAAGCGGCCGGCGCCCTCGGGGACGGCGGTGTTCGGGCGCTGCCGATCTGCGCCGACGTGCGCGACGCCGCCCAGATGGAAGCGGCCATGGCCCAGGCGGCCGCGGCGCTCGGCGGCATCGACATCGTGATCAACAACGCCGGGGTCGGCGTGTTCAAGCCGGTCGCCGAGATGTCGCCCGACGAGTTCCGGCTGATGTTCGAGACCAACGTCACGGGAGTCTTCAACAGCTCGCGCGCGGCCGTGCCGCACCTGCGGGCCAGGGGTGGTGGCTGGGTGATCAATGTCAGCAGCCTCTCCGGCACCAACCCTTTCCCGGGCGGCGCGGCATATTGCGCCACGAAGGCCGCGGTCAACGCGTTCAGCGAAGCCTTCATGCAGGAAGTACGGCACGACGGGATCCGCGTGGCCTACGTCTCTCCGGGCTCGGTCGACACGTCGTTTGGCGGCGGCGCGCGCGACAAGTCCGCCTGGGCACTGCAGCCGGACGACGTGGCTCAGGTGATCGGCGACCTGCTGGAATTCCCGGGACGCAGCCTTCCGAGCCGCGTGGAGATTCGCCCTTCGCAGCCCCCGCGGAAAGGCTGAGCGAATGGCTGGACGCAACACGTCGGCGCTGACCAAGCACAAGGCCCAACTCGAAGTACACGAGACCATGATGGGCGCGTCGCGCGGCCGGCTGGCCGTGGCGCTCGATCTGCTGACCGATGCGATGGCGATGGTCGGACAGCACGGTGTCTACTGCCAGAGCACCCGCACGCCGGGTCGCCCCGTGCTCGACATCGCCCTGGTGATCGAGCAGATCGGCGACGCAAAGGAGCTGCTGCAGTCCGTGATAGAGGCCGAGCCAAAGTGACCGTGGCGCTGGCGGGTGCGGAGCGGTGGATGCCGCGTGGCGGCGCCGGGTCCCCCTGAAGGCTGCCGCTTACGTCCGGGGATCCAGGATGGACGCGAGTTTCGTGGTGAACGCGGACCGCGCCAGCACCTGACCCACCCCGGCGGCGCGCGCCGCGGCGATCGTGTCGGCGTGGACGTGAGACACGAAGCCCAGCGTCTCAATGGAACCCAGGTCCGGGTCTGCCCGCATCGCGGCGACGATGTCGGTGGCGCGAAGCTTGGCAGCGTCGAGATCGAAAATCACCAGGCGCGGCCGCTTTGCGCGAATCGTGTCCAGCGCCTGGTCGCCCGATCGCTCGAAGTAGACATCGGCGCCCAGGTGCTGGGCCGCCGTCTTGATCTTGATCGAGAAGAACAGATCGTCGACGACGCACACTACGTTTGCCATGGCTTGAGCCAAACTAAGGATATCAGTGCCGCCTTGTGGCTGGTTGGAGCCTGCATGATTCTCGAGGTCCGGGCCGTGGCGCCCTTTTACAAGAACGGGTTCGTGGTGGGGTGTCCCCGCACACGCAAAGGCGTCGTGATCGATCCCGGAGACGAGGTGGACCAGCTTCTGGCGTTGGTTCGCAAACTGGATATCGACATCGAGCACATCCTGCTGACGCACGCGCACGTGGACCACGTCACCGGCGTGGCCGCCGCAAAGGCGGCGCTCGACGCGCCGGTCTACCTGCACCGGGACGATTTGTTCCTGTACGAGCAGGTGGTCGAGCACGGTGCGATGTTCGGCCTCAGGGTCTCACCCCAGCCCCCGCCCGACATGTTCTACAACGGTTCGCCGATTGGGTTCGGTGACTACCAGGTTCAGGTGCATCACACGCCGGGCCACTGCCCTGGCGGCGTCTGCCTGCAGGTGGGGCCAACCGGTGGCAGCGGAGCCCATCTCTTCGTCGGCGACACGCTGTTTGCCGGGTCGATCGGCCGCACGGACCTCCCCGGCGGCGACTATGGCGTGTTGATGCGGTCGATTACGAAAGTGCTCCTTCCCTTGGGTGACGCCTCGGTCGTGCACCCCGGGCACGGCCCCGACACTACGATCGCCCGGGAGCGAACCACGAACCCGTTCGTGCTGGACTACCTGGCCCGGGGTCGGATCGCTCCGTAAGCAGGTCGCTCCGAGTTGGCGCGGAACGTGCTTTGAAACCGCCTGTAAACCAGGGGGTTTCCCGTCGGCGACTGGACGAGATTCGAGCAGAACGGCAAGGAGATCGCATCATGGTCGTGGACCTGCCCTTCGATTCCGTGCTCTTCGACGTCGATGGCACGCTGATCGACAGCAACGCCGCGCACGCGACGGCGTGGACGCGCGCTTTCCGTGAGCACGGGCGGCGCGTGCACGTCACCCAGGTGCGCCCGCTCATCGGCATGGGCGGCGACAAGCTGCTGCCGGCGATCGCCAACATCGAGGAAGAGTCGCCGGAGGGCCGCGCCATCGCCCGGCGAAAGAAGGAGCTCTTCAACGAGCTGCTGCCGCAATTGCGTCCGACGCCGGGAGCGCGAGCCCTGCTCGAGTACCTTGACGAGCAGGGCACCGACCTGGTCATCGCCACTTCCGCTGACGACCAGGACATGAAAGCGCTCCTGGCGCGTGCCGGCCTGGACGGCCTGGTGGACAAACGCGCGTCCAAGGACGACGCGTCCGACTCGAAGCCCGATCCCGACATTGTGTGCGCCGCGCTTGCCAAGGCCCGGTCGGGGCCGGAATCGACTGTCATGGTTGGCGACACACCCTACGATATCGAGGCCGCCGCGCGCGCGGGCGTGGCTTCGATCGCCCTGCGCTGCGGAGGTCACTGGTCGGACCACGATCTGCGTGGCGCCCTGTACATCTTCGACCACCCGCAGGATCTTCTCGATCGATGGCAGAACGCGGCTCTCGCGACGCGTGAGCATCGTGGGCACGGCTAGGTACCCAGCTGGCCCGCTTCGTGCAGCAGAGTAGGCGTGGTATGTAGACGCACGGTTCAGCTGGCGATCACGGCCGTTCTCTCCGGCGTGCTCACGGTTGGCTGTGGCCGGGAGAACGCGGTTGGCCTGGCGGCGACCGTACGGCAGGCCGCGCTCGACGGCGTCGAGACCGGCACCCTGATGCTCCCCAACTTACCGACGTCGGTGAAGTTCGCGGTCATCGGCGACAGTGGCCGCGGGAACAAGCCCCAACGCGATGTCGCGGATCAGATGGCGCGCTACCACGAACAATTCGAGTTCCCCTTCACCATCATGCTCGGCGACAACCTCTACGAAGGTGCGGCCACGCCGGAGGACTATCGCGTGAAGTTCGAGGACCCCTACAAGGCACTGCTCGACCGGGGCGTGGACTTCTACGCGGCGCTAGGCAATCACGACGATCCGAAGCAGGTTCATTACGAGCGGTTCCACATGAAGGGCCGGCGCTACTACTCGTTTCGACCGCCCGGAATCCTGTTGCCGGTTACGACGACGACGGTGGAGTTCTTCGCCTTGGATTCCACCTACCTGGACCAGCGACAGCTGACATGGCTGGAGCGGGGCCTGGCCGGCTCGACGGCCGCCTGGAAGATCTGCTTCCTGCACCACCCGCTCTACACATCCGGCCGCTACCGGAGATCGGCGCTGGCGGATCGGGCAGCTTTGGAACCGCTGCTCGTGAGGCACGACGTGAACGCGGTCTTCTCGGGCCACGAACACATCTACCAGAGGTCCACGCTGCAGAGCGGCATCCAGTACTTCGTGAGCGGCGGCGCCGGCTCGCTGCGGCCCAACGACGGCGTTCCCACGTCGTACATCGCGCGGACTTATTCAGGTGACTATCACTTCATGCTGGTGGAGATCGAGCGAGACGAACTGCACTTCCAGGCGATCTCGAGGACTGGCCGCACGATCGATGCCGGCACGCTCTCGCGCGCGGGACGGTCCCTTCCAGCGTCGAGCATCACAGCGCTGGGCATGGCGGGCCGTCGCTGATCATCGCGACCCGCCTCGAGAAGGCGCGCACCCAGTCGTCGACCGGATGAACATCGCTGAACAGGCCGCGCTTTTGATCGAAACGAGCGCCCGCGAATAGTTCGGCTGCCTGTGCCTCGGAGATCTGGCGAATTCTTTTCACGAACAACTGCCGGCCAGCCTCCCCGACCCGGACGTCCGGAAACGTTGCCCCGTCATAGGGAAGCCCGCGCATGGTGAGGCGGCACGTCGCGCGATCGCCCCAGACGCCGATCTTGCTCCAGCCGTTCAGATCGACCTTTCGTGGGCCAAAGGACGCACCGAGGTCCTGCAGGACCAGCAGGGGTTCCGGGCATGGGGTGCCGGCGGGCCACTGGCGGCTCACGCACACCAGCCGCTGGTTGGCAGACTTGTTGTCCCAATGGGCCAGAAACGCCGCCAGCAGGCGAAGCGCGTCCACGTGCGCCCGCGGGGCTCCACCGCGTGACTCGTCCACCTGGTCGAGCTCGTTGAAGTCCCACCCCTCCTGGGTCGCGGTCTCGATCGGCTGCCCGTCGTACTTGCGCTCCACCGCCACCCAGTCGAAATCGCGGTACTTGCCGTAGTCGACCGCGTGCGCAAACAGGGAGCCGGCGTGCACCGCGCCCACGGCTTTCATCGTCGGGAACGGCTCCGCCGGACACCCATGGCAGCGCAAGCGTGTCACCAACGTGATGGTGTCTGATGCAAGGCCGAGCGCGCGGACCAGCCGGGTCGCGGCGGCCTCGGACGGAATCTCCGACACGTTGCCGTATTTGACGCGAAGCGTCTCGCCGCTCTCCAGCACGCAGTCGAATTTCGGCGTCGTGCCGCCCAGTTGCGTGACGAGAAAGCGGCACGAAATCTCGTCGATGGTCGCGGCGCGGAACGACTCCTTCTGGAGCGGCTGACGCGACCCTGGCCAGACTCGTGCCCGGGCCAGCGCCTGCCGCCGCACCTCGTCGGAGACCACGCGCTCGTTCGCCGAGCGTGGCTCCGCCCGTTCGACCTCGCCCGGCGTCGGTGCGTTGACCGGCGCCGGGGAGCGGTGGCCGGTGTCTGCGCTCAGCCAGACAAACACGGCGACAACGGTCACGGCCGCGACTGCGGCTATCCCTCCCCGCACGGGATGGACCGCTGCAACTCACGGACCACCCACCGTGGGTTCCGGGAGGCGCGTCAGACTCTGGCCGTCACGCTCCCTCCACCAAGAGGCAGCGGCGGCCCGGGTAAGAACGGACATGGCCGATGGACGAAGTTACAATGCGCCCCCCTCCACCTGAGCGGTACGCACCCGCCCCTCAGGATTCTTCCCGCTATTGGAGCTGCTTGCGGTCACTGAAATTCGGCGCCATGACCGTGTCCTCGAGGCCCTGCCTCCGGGCCTTGCGAAGCATACGTTCGCTTCCGACCGTGGCGACTCGCTCGACGTCCTTGGCCAGTTGGGTCAAGTCGGACTGGGGCAACAGGCCAACACGGCCGGCGATTGCCACGATCTCCAATGACAAGTCGTAGTGTTCGAACGCAAGCGCCAGCGCGAGCAGTCGCGGCAGGTCCCGTCGCAGGGTTTCCGGCCCGGCGGCCAGCAGCGTCTCCGGTTCACGCATGTAGAGGCAGTGGGCCCACGTGACCACCCGCTTCGAGTACAGCGACGGCCGGTAGCCCGAGCGCCGTAGCGTCGTCCGATTCAGGGAGAACAGCGCGAAGCCGTTGTCGCGCAGGTAGCCATCCACGTCGGCGAACAGCGACTGGCCCTTGTAGAACGGTTGAAAGAGCGATTCGGTGTGCACGGCCAGCAATGACTCTCGCACCAGCCGGGACCCCGAGCGCAGGATCTCCAGCTCGGTCCCTTGAGTGTCCAGCTTGAGAAACGCCGCGTCGGTGAAGCCGTATCGTGAAGCTGCCGTGTCGAGTGGAACGACAGGTACGGTCACCGCATCCACTACCCGGAACACCCCTTCCGTGAAGAAGCGCCGCGTCACTTCGGGATCCGGCTCGAGCAGCGAGCTCATTCCCGGCTTGAGGGTCAGGTGCAGGCGCGCCTCCCCCTGCCTGGAGCCAACAGCCGCGCTCAGGACGGTCACGCTGCGCCATGGCGCGTCGAGCGGCAGTTGCCGCTGGAGGCGCTCGGCCTCCGCTGCGTCGGGTTCCGACACGTAGTAGTCGGCAAAGGGTGCCAGCGGCAGAAGCGCTCCAAAGGCCGAACCGCGCCCGCCGACGTCCACGAACTTGAGGCCGGCCGCCGCCAGGAGTGCCGCCAGCACCGGCACATCCTGCACCGCAAAAGCGGCCAGCGACCTCACCGGATGTCGAGTCTCGGACTGGGACACATAGGCTCCATCTCCAGGAGCGGCGACATCTGCGCCAGGCCGTCCTGAACGCCGCCGCCTGCATTGTCATCGCGGCGGTGATCGTGGCGCCATGGATCGTCGGCACCCACCGCAGGCGGATAGGACGTTAGCACGGTCTCGAGAGGGGGCGAACACACGGCGTATGACCTGTCCTGTCCCTGGTCGTCGCTATGGTGAGAGCTCAGCATGACGGTGGGGAGCTATGGCGAAACTGTTCTACGGCATTGATCTCGGGACCGGCAACTGCAGCGTGGCATACGTCGTCGACGATCCTCGGCATGGCTCCGCGAAGAGCATTCCCGTCGCCGCCGTCGGCATCGCGGCTGACGAGGACACGGACGCGAAGACCTATCGCGTCCCGTCGATCGTGGCGGCTGGCGTTGCGCGCGGCAAGCGGGTTGAAGCCCTCTTTGGGTGGAGATTTCATCACTGGTTCCAACGCAAGCGACGTTCTGCACCACTTCTGCGGAAAGGGACCGACTTCTTCTCCTCGGTGAAGTCCGAGATGGGAACCCACCGGGTCTATCCGCGGTCGACTGTCCCCGGCGGCCAGACGCCGGAGCAGATCACGACGCTCATCATCGAGAACCTGATCGATCTGACCCGCAAAGAGAACAGGGCGTACGACATCCGCCAGGCGACAGTTGCGCTCACTGTTCCCGCGTCGTTCAGCGCTCTTGCACGCAAGGAGACGATCGGAGCGGCTGTAGCCGCGGGTCTGGCGAGGGAGCGGATCTCATTGATCGATGAGCCCGTTGCGGCGCTCGTCGACCTGCTGAATGACCCTCATGCGGCAGCCGTGCTGACGGAACAGTTCAAGAATGTCCTGGTGTTTGACTACGGCGCAGGCACCTGCGACCTGGCCTTGGTTCGTGCACGCTTCGATCGACAGAGTGATACAGGCCTCGAGGTGGTGAACCTGGCGATTTCGCCATATAGCAAACTCGGTGGAGACGACATCGACAAGGCGGTCATGCAGGCTGTCGTCTGGCCGGCGATTGCTTCGCGGGAGGAACGGGCGAAACTGCCCTTGAGCGTGCAGCGTGAGATCGAGGACACGTTCACCGGCACGGTTGCGAGAGATCTGAAACAGCGGATCTGTCGCCTGGTCCAAGACCAACTGGATGAGAACCGGAGTTGGGACCAGATTCATCGGAACGCGAAGGCCAGTGCCCCGCAGCCTGTCTTCCAGATCACGGGATTGAATCGCGCCACGCCGCGACAGTTCACGATCACGGCGTCGCAGTTCAAGTGCGTGATGGAACCGTTCCTGCGGATGCCTGGAGCGTCTGGAGAGAGCGGGTCATCGTTGATGCGGCCAATCCTCGAAACGCTGACTCGGGCGGGATTGCAACCCGGTGATCTCGACGTCGTCGTTCTGCATGGCGGCAGTTCGCTCAACCCCTACGTAGCGGCGATGATCCGGGAGCGGTTCGCCCGCGAGGGGCAGCTGTTCGGCGATGTGGAAGTCGTCAAGACACCGGATCCACTCGCCTCAGTCGCGAAGGGCGCGGCACTTGCCACCTATTGGCGCTGCGCCCGCAACACCGAACTCGTGCGGCCGATCGCGTCGGAATCGCTCGGTATCGTGCTCGCTGACGGAAGCACGCGCGAACTGGTGAGACCCGGACAACCGCTGCCATACCCGGATGACGACGAAGTCGCGGAGGTCAGCCACGAGCTGATCGTTCCGGATGCGAATCTACCGGAATTGCTCGTCCCGGTGCACACGGGTGCAGACGATGAACCTCGCGTCGCAGGAATCGTCAAGGTGCCGCTCCCCGAAGGGACGCCCGCGCGCGC
>Ga0190271_10000955_pt1 | contig 15722 bp, 12 predicted proteins | sample Popmic356T_FD_133747 | JGI IMG/M metagenome (GOLD analysis project Ga0190271, IMG submission 133747) | Populus adjacent soil microbial communities from riparian zone of Weber River, Utah, USA - 356 T | ecosystem: Environmental > Terrestrial > Soil > Riparian zone | place: USA: Utah | collected...
CGTCGTCGCCTTCGCGTAGCCGCTGCCGCTGCCGCCAGCGGTCCAGGCCGCGTAGGCCACGCCGACCGCCACCACGAGGATGGCCGCCGCAGCGACGACGAAGATCTTGCGTCCACGCCGGCCGGTGGTGGCGTTGCGCATCAGACGTTCTCCTTTCAAGGGTTTTTCGAGCACTTGCCGTGTCATCGACCTTTCGCCGGGGAGGACGGTCGGAGTTCGGCATGAATCGGGTATGAGCGCTCGGCGGCGCCAGGCCGCAATTAGGGTGCGCCGGCACCGGTTAGGCTGGCGCCGCGCGAACGAAGCCTGCAGATGTCGACGTCGCTCTTCGCAAAGCTCCACCGGCGATTCGGGGCCCGTTCCACAGGGGAGGAGCGGCGAGCCACGATGCTCGGCCGTCTGACGGCGTTGAGCGAGGGGATGCCCCCCGGCTGGCTCGAGCCCGCAGATCGCCTGCCGAAGCAGACCTCACGCGGGAGAGTCGCCGTCGTGGGCGCCGGGTTCGCCGGTCTGTCCAGCGCGTACTGGCTCGTCCGGTCGGGGTTCGAGGTCCGCGTCTTCGAGGCGCGAGATCGCGTCGGGGGTCGGGTCCACACGCTCAGGGACTTCTCGCCGGGAAGGCTCATCGAGGGCGGGGCCGAGCTCATCGGTCTCAACCATCCGCTTTGGATCTCGCTCGCGCAGACGTTCGGACTGGCGTTCTGTGTCGTCACGCCCGAAGAGGACGTCGACCAGCTCGGGCTCGAGATGCCCCTGTACCTCCAGGGCGAGCTTCTCTCGCGAGACGACGCGAAGAAGGTTTGGGCGGAGATGGGCGATGCGGTCGACGGCCTCGATCACCCTGCCAGGTCGGTGCATCCCTATCGCCCGTGGGATTCGCCTGATGCACGGTTCCTCGACGAGCGTCCGCTGTCGGACTGGCTGGACGCGCTAAGCGTCTCGACGATGTGCCGTGCAGCGCTCGAAGCGCAGTTCGCGGACAACAACCTGGAACCGACTCGCTGCCAGAGCTACCTGGCGAACCTCGCGCTCGTCAGGGGCGGGGGCGGCAAGCGCTTCTGGACGGAGAGCGAGATGTTCCGTTGCGCGACCGGCAACGACTCTCTCGCCTGGAAGCTTCATTCCTGGCTCGAGTCGAACGAGCCGAGCTCTGTCTTCCTGGGCAACCCGGTCACTGCGATCTCGATCTCGGACTCGAGCGTGTCGGTGAAGAGCGCGGGCGGCACGGATACCTACGACTTCGTCGTGCTCGCGATCCCGCCGTCGCTGTGGTCGGACACAGTGAAGATCGAGCCTGCGATCCCGCCCGAGTACGAGATGCACATGGGCCCGGCCGTGAAGTTCCTCAGTTCGGTCTCCGAGCGGTTCTGGCTCGAGCGCCGGCTTTCCCCGAGCGGGATGGACGAGAGGATCGGGGAGACGTGGGAAGGCACGGACAACCAGACGGTTCTCGACGACCAGGGCATCGAGCTCACCGTGTTCGCAGGGGGCGATGCGGCGAGAGCCGCGTTGGCGAGCCGCAATCCGGCGTCGTGGTACGCGAAGCGCCTGGACGAGCTCTTTCCCGGCTACAGCGCCCAGAGGCCCACGACACGCTTCATGGCCTGGCCGGACGAAGAGTGGACGCGAGGCGGCTACTCGTGTCCACGTCCGGGGCAGGTGACGACGATCGGGCCGTTCCTAGCGCGGCCCTACAACGAGCGGTTGATCTTCGCCGGCGAGCACACGTGCCCGGCGTTCTTCGGCTTCATGGAGGGAGCGCTCGAGTCGGGTTGCCTCGCCGCCGCTCGGGTCTGCGAGGTTGCGGAGATCGCCTCGTCCGAGCCCGTCGAGACTGCGCTCCTGTCGGCGATTGAGGCGCAGCCGTAGGGACACATCGGCACCACCTATCCTTCCGCTACACCCGAAGCAAGGAGGCCAGCATGTACGCACGTGTTGCCCGCTTTGAGGGGCTCGACCCGAGCCGGATCGACGAGCAGGTCGCCGAGATGAAGCGGCAGATCGACGAGGGACGGGCTGCAGGCGACCTTCCCGCCGGCGCGCCCGAGCAGGTGCGGACGCTCATGGACACGGTGACGCGCGTCCTCCATTTGGTCGACCGTGAGAGCGGCAGTGCGTGCGGGGTCGTGTTCTGCGAGACGGACGAGGACATGCGGCGCGCCGCTGCGGCTCTTGACGAGATGTCGCCGGGCGAGGGCGCGGGGCGCCGGACGAGCGTCGACATCTACCAGGTCATGCTGGACGAGACGTTCTAGTCGGCGGAAAGGGAGCTCTCGACGGGCCCACGCCGTCGGTCGCCTTGGGTTCGCGTCGCGTTCGCTGTATAAGCGCAGCTGAGCCCTGTAACGCCGCCTGGCGTCATGGGCGCTGGGCGTTCTGAGAGGAGGGGTTCTCATGCGTCCAGCTCTACTCGCGGCCTCAGCGGTGGTCGTGCTCGTGGCCGCGGCCGTCGCAACCGGGACCGCGGCGGCAAGTCCGTATTTCTTCGGTCCCGACGTCAAGGTCTCCGGCGGGTCCACCTTGAACGGGTGCCCGTTCGGCGCCTCGCCGGACTTCGCGGCCGCGTACAACAACACGGAGGTCGAGCCGCAAGTCGCGGTCAACCCGCTCAACCCGGCCGAGATCACCGGCGTGTCACAGCAGGATCGCTGGCCGGACGGCGGCGCCCGCGGCCTGACCTCGTGGATGTCCTCGAACGGCGCGACTAGCTGGTCGAAGCTGGCCGACGTGCCCTGGAGCGCCTGCCAGGGAGGTCCGCAGCGATTCGGCCGCGTCACCGACCCGTGGGTCTCCTACGACAAGGCAGGAAACCTGTACTTCATCGGCCAGCCGATCGACTCGGCAGCGCTCGGCATCTCGGCGATCTCGGTGACGAGCTGGAACGGGACGACGTGGAGGGCACCCCAGATCCTGATCGAGGATCGGGGGGACCGGTTCATCTCCAACGACAAGGTCTCGATCACCGGTGACCCGACCCGGGCAGGCTATGCCTACGCGACGTGGCTTCGCTTCGCGCACCCTGCGGATGGAGGAAACAGCCCGACGGCCGACTTCCACTCGTTCGCGTTCCGGGGCTACCCGATGATCTCGCGCACGACCAACGGTGGGGCCACCTGGTCGACGCCGGTCCCGATGCGCAACTCGAACACGTACTTCCAGGGCAATCAGATCGCGGTCGGCCCTGACGGCACCTTGTACAACGTCACCGCCAACCTGTTTACGGGAGCCGTCGGGACCGCGCAGACGGTGTACATGGGCGTCATGCGCTCCCAGGACGCCGGTCGCACGTGGTCGGCGCCCACCAAGATCTCCACGATCCGCACCGCACCGCTCTTCGTCCCGGACGACCACTTCCCGATCCGGGCCGAGGACTACTTGCCCGACATCGCCGTGGACCCGACAAACGGCGACATCTACGTGGTCTGGTCGGACGGGCTCGGCACGCCCATCGACAAGGTCGTGATGGCCAAGTCGACCGACGGTGGACGCCATTGGAGCGGTCCGACCGTCGTCGCGACGGGCGGTCCCTTCGTGCAGTCCTACAACCACTCGATCGAGGTGACCGAGGACGGCACCGTCGTGCTCACCTACTGGGACGACCGCAACAACGTCCTGGGCGACGGCGTCGCGACCACCGACGTGTGGCTGCGCCATTCGCACGACGGTGCCAGCACGTGGGAGCCCGAGCAGCACCTCTATGGGTCCTTCAATCAGTACACCGCGCCGATTTCCTACTTCGCGCCGGGTGACCCCCGTGGCCTCTTCCTCGGGGACTACATGGGCCTCGAGACGATCGCGGGCGACGACGTGATCAACTTCTTCACATCCACGATCTCGGACGGCGCGGACGTCCACTCGATCCGCGCGAACCATCCCTGATCAAGGACTCCGGCGGGGCGGCCATCGGCCGCCCCCGCCGGCCTCGACGGCCTGCCCTGGAAGGCCACACCCCACCCGCTGGAGCGTAGCGACGCCGCTGAGGGGCCCTCCTCCTCACTGCGAGCCCGTGAACTAGGGCGGATTGCGGGGAGGCCGTGCTCGCGCGGCCTCCCCGCGGCTTGATCGGACGCGGCGTCAGCGCGCCGGCACGTCAGCGAGGGAGGGAGCCAACGCTTCGGAGAGTTCGAGCGGTTGCGGCGCCGGTCGCTCCTCGACGGGCGATGGCTGTCGGCCAATCCCCTCGTACGTGAAGCCGGCCTGCCGCACCGTGTCAGGATCGAGAAAGTTGCGACCGTCGACGATCAAGGGGCGCCTCATCGCTGCACGGACCTCGGGCCGTGGTAACGCCTTCAGCTCGTTCCACTCGGTGACGATTACCGCGGCGTCCGCGCCGGAAACGGCCTCGAGGAGATCCTCGCAGAGCTGAACCCCCGGGAGGAGCGGCCGAGCGGCCTCGATGGCGACAGGATCCCATGCCCGTACGTGTGCCCCCTCGGCGAGTAGCCGCGAGGCCAGGACGAGGCTCGAAGCCTCGCGAACGTCGTTCGTGTCGGGCTTGAAAGCGAGTCCGAGAAGGACGACCGTCCGCTCGCGAAGGCTTCCGAGATGCCTTCGCAACTTCCCGACGACTCGCCGTTTCTGCAACTCGTTGACTTCGATCACGGACGTCAAGAGCTGAAAGTGGTAACCGGAGTTGCCGGCCAGCTGCTTCAGTGCGGAGACATCCTTGGGGAAGCACGAGCCCCCATACCCGACGCCGGGCCTGAGGAAATGAGGTCCGATGCGCTGGTCGAGGCCCATTCCGTCGGCAACCAACGAGACGTCGGCACCCACCTCCTCGCATACATTGGCGATCTCGTTGATGAACGAGATCTTCGTCGCAAGAAAGGCATTCGACGCGTACTTGATCATCTCGGCCGATGTGACATCAGTGCGTACTACGGGTGCCCCAAGCTCCTCGTGGAGCACGGCTATCCGGTCGCCTTCCTCGCTCCGGAACGAGCCCACGACGATTCGGTCGGGGCGCATGAAGTTCGCGATCGCAGTGCCCTCGGCGAGAAACTCGGGGTTCGAGACGTAACCGACATTGGAAAGCCCGTGTCCGTCGAGCCACGCGCGTACCCGTTCGCCGGTTCCGGGCGGAACGGTGCTTTTCATGACGAGCACGAATCGTTTGGTGGTATCCGGCAGCTCGTTGACCACCTGCCAGACTGCACTCAGATCCGCATCCCCCGAGTACGTGGGAGGAGTCCCGACGCAGACGAACACAATCTGAGCCCTGTGAAACACGTCAGCGGCGCGGGTGGTGAACCGAAGCCGATCGCGGTTCCGGTCGAGGAGCTCTCCGAGACCCGGTTCGTGGATCGGGACCCGCCCAGCCTCGAGGTCCGCGATCCGCATCGCTTCGACGTCGCGGACGATCACGTCGTGACCGAGGTCGGCGTAGCAGGCGGCGGTGACAAGACCCACCCAGCCGGCTCCCATGATGCCGATCGGCTCCCTCATGGGCCAACCGCCGGCAAGGTGTCGCGGGCCCCACTGGTCCCGGCAAGAAGACTGTTGACGGTTTTCCGCAGGCCATCCTCCAGCTCGATGTCGGGTTCCCAGTGCAGCACCTGACGGGCCCGCGTGATGTCCGGCTGCCGCACCTGCGGATCGTCGACCGGCAGGGCCGCAAAGACGATCTCGCTGCTCGACCCTGTCACCCGAATGACGGTCTCGGCCAGCTCGAGCAGGGTCATCTCCCGCGGGTTGCCGAGGTTGACCGGGAAATGCTCCTTGCTCTGGGCGAGCAAGTTGAGCCCGCGCACGAGATCGTCGACGTAGCAGAAGGAGCGGGTTTGGGAGCCGTCGCCGAATACCGTGAGCGGCTCGTTTTCCAGTGCCTGGCCCAGGAATGCTGGGATGGCGCGTCCGTCATTCCGGCGCATCCGCGGTCCGTAGGTGTTGAAGATGCGTGCGATGCAGGTGTCCACGCCTTGCTGGCGGTGGTACGCCATCGTGAGCGCCTCGGCATAGCGCTTCGCCTCGTCGTAGACGCCTCGGGGGCCGACCGCATTGACATGACCCCAGTACGTCTCGGGCTGAGGGTGGACCTGCGGATCGCCGTAGATCTCACTCGTGGACGTCAGCAAGAACCGGGCGCGCTTGAACTTGGCGAGCCCGAGCATGTGGTGGGTCCCGTACGAGCCCACCTTGAGCGTGTGCAGGGGCAGGCGCTGATAGTCGATGGGGCTGGCCGGACTCGCCAGGTGGAAGATGAGGTCTACGGGCTCCTCGAGAAAGAGCGGCTCCGTGACGTCGTGATGAATGAACCGAAAGTCCGAGCCGTTCTCGATGTGCCGGATGTTCTCGAGCGAACCTGTGTCGAGGTTGTCGACACAGATGACCCGACGTCCTTCGGCAAGAAGGAAGTCACATAGGTGGGAGCCGAGAAACCCAGCTCCGCCGGTTACTACCGCAGTCCGCATGCCGCACTCCTACCGCTATCCGCATTTGTCCCACTGTCTTCCGGGGACCCGGTAGAGCCTAGCGCGCAGCCCGTCCAGTTTCAACGGACTGCAGTCAGGCCGGCGCCTGAAGGTGCTCCTCGAGCCACGTCTCACCGGCGAAACGCCGGTACTGCTCCGCGCGGAGTCTGTCGGCCGTGCGGCCGGCGGGCAAGTCGACATCGTCGTACGTCACGACCTCGTCCTGGGCGACGTCGCGAAGCAGCCGGCAACCCTCGACGAGGCCCTCGGGCAGGTACCGGTGAGCGCTCATCTCCTCAGCGTTCGCAGCTTCGCCGTACGTCATGAACATGCCGTACTCGTCGAGCGTCTCGCCCGCCCGCAGGTCGCGCTTGGCGACGGCGCACACCTCAACGCTGGGACCCTCGAGGGGCCGTGCGAGGTTGTCGCCGAAGAGGACGACCCGCGCGATCGCGTTCGGCGCTTCGAAGTGCGGCAGGTGGTACGGGACCCAGAACGGATAGAGCGGCCCGTCGCCCATCTTGTAGAGGCTGAGGTAATGCCGTTGCTTCGGATCCGCATGCTCCGCGAGGCAGAAGATCTTCACCGACGAGGGGCCGACTGTGTAGTCGACGATCGAGCCGAGAGCTCGCACCTCGTCCAGGTCGTAGAGCGAAGGGAGCTCGAGAGGATCTCCTTGGAACGGCGTGCCGCGGGACATCCCGCGCCGGAGAACCTTGGCGCCCGTTGCGTTCGCGACGATCGCCTGCTCGAAGCTGATCTTCGAGCCGTCTGCGAACGACGTGACCATCGCGGGGTTCTGACCCCATTTCTCTGCAAACCCTCTCTGCGTTTCCGGGTTGCGGTACGGGTCTTGCAACCCCTTGACGTTCCCCATGACCCTCGGCTCGAGCCCCAGTCCCCGCACCCAGCGGTAGAGGTTCATCTGCAGCCCCGGCTCGTCCCCGTCGCAGGCTGAGAACTCGACGCCGTGTCTCCGGGCGTAGATGTGGAGGATCGGCCCGATGGTGCCGTCCAGCTCCGCATTCATGGCGATGAAGTGCTTGCCGTGCTCGAACGCTTCGAGCGCGACCCTCGCCCCGAACTCGACCGAACCGGTGACGTCCATGATCGCGTCGATCTGCTCGGATTGGCAGAGGAGAAACGCGTCCTCGGTGACGACCGAGCGACCCGCCCTCACTGCATCCTCCAAGCCGCCGAGGCTGCTGGCGACGACTGCGTCGTCGTCCCCCGCGTAGCGAAAGACGTCGAGCGCCTTGTCGAGACGACGGCCGTGGATCGCGACCACGTCCATTCCTGGAACGCTGTTTCGAATCTGGTTCGCGAGGCCCTGGGCCATGAAACCGGCGCCGAGCAGCCCGACACGGATCGGCCGGCCCTCCTGCTCCCTGGCGCGCAGCGCTTCGTCGACGATGATCATCGGACCGTCCCGGCCGGCTCGCGGTCGGCGTCGATGGCCATTCTCGCCCGAACCTCGGTTTCCACCTCGGCGAGCAGCGGCCACGCTGCATCCTTCTCGGTGATCTCGCCGACGGGAAGAGGCCATGTGAGCGCGAGGGCCGGATCGTCGTAGCGAAGCCCACCCTCGGCACTCGGCGTGTAGAACTCACCGACCTGGTAACTCGTCTCGGTCTCGTCTTCGAGAGTCTGATAGCCGTGTGCAAACCGCTCCGGGACGTAGATCGCCCGATGGTTGTCCGCCGTCAGCTCGACAGAGACGTGCTCGAGGTACGTCGGGCTCTCGGGCCGTAGATCCACGATGATGTCGAGAACGGCCCCGCGTGTGCAGCGGACGACTTTCGTCTCCGCCGCGGGGGGATACTGGAAGTGCATTCCGCGCAGGCAACCGCGACGCCGGTTGAAACCGATGTTGGCCTGTGCAATCACCGGCTTGAGTCCGTGGTCGCTGAATTCGTGTTGGCAGAACGCCCGGGCGAAGAAGCCACGGCTGTCTTCCCGCCGTTCGAGGTCGATGATGAAAGCTCCGCTCAGCTTCGTCTCGGTGAAGACCACCCGATCGCTCCTTTCATGAGGCTGCTGCGAGAATAGCCCGTCGCCGTGGCCTGCCCCAGGTGACGAGGGCCCGTGTTCTCAAGACCACCCGAACGGGGAGTCGCTCGGCTGGCAGAGCTTCCACCCGTCTCCCGGAAGATCATGCGACCAGGAGCGTGAGCTTGCGGCAGGTGAATGCCTCCGCGTAGCGGCTCGCGGACTCCATCCCGCGAAGTCGCATGAGTCCGCGAAAGAGCTCGTCGTCGAACCAGTGCTTGCTGCGCTGGGTCGCATAGTGGTCGCGGAGGATGCGGAGCTTCTCCTCGACCTGGGACTCCTCGAGCGGGACGAAGACGTTTGGCGCACTGAGATCGCCGTCGTACTTCGGGATCTCGTACTCGAGGATGAGGTGGTTGCGAAACGTGTTCCACGTGAGCTCGCACGCGAGCCGGTGGTCCTGATGAAGATCGTGGCGAGTGTGTGTGAAGACGAGGTCGGGCCGAACGTCCTTCAAATCCTCGAAGACTTCCTTGACCTCACCGCCGCTGTATGGGAGGAAGCCGTCGCGAAACTCGTGAATCCGAACGTCCGAAATCTCCGCATCAGCAAGAAACGCCCGTGCGCTCGCGCGCGCCTCGCCGGCCCGATCCCCGGGGGCGGCGAGCACCACCCAGGTGAGGGCGAGGCCGGGGCGGGCGCGGCTCAGCAAGATCAGTGTTCCCCCGCAGCCGATCTCGATGTCGTCCGCATGGCAGCCGATCGCGAGAACCCGCTCGATCGGGCGAGCGAGCGCATCCAGAGAGAAGCCGAGCATCAGCTGTCGGGAGTGGGGTCTCGTTTCCACGGCGCGCGGCCGCTCTCGACGAGGGCGTCGAGCCGCTGCTTGTCCTTGATCGTGTCCATCGGTTCCCAGAAGCCGTCGTACGGATATACGAGAAGCTCACCCCGCTCGATCAAGCGCGCGAACGGCTGCTCGACCAGCTCCTCGCCGTGCTCGATCGCGTCCAGGATGTCCCGGCGGAACACAAAGAACCCGCCATTGATTCGCACCTCCGCCTGAGCGAGCTGCTCGATCGCGGTTACCACGCCGTCGGCGTTGGAGCGGACGAGGTGGTACTCGACTCGTGGCTTCACCGACAAGAACAGTCCCGTCTTTCCGGTCCGTTCGAGCGTGGCGATCATCTCGTCCAGCGGAGCGTCCGTGACGCCGTCGCCGTAGGTCGCCAGGAAGTATTCGTCGTCTCCCAGGTAGGGGCCGACACGCCGCAGGCGTTCGCCGATCGAGGACTGTACGCCTGTGTCGACGAAGGTGACACGCCAGTCGGAGATATCCGAAGCGAGGAGCTCGACGTCGCGCCCGCCGTTCGAAAGCACGAAGTCGTTCGCCAGCGCCTCGTTGTACTTGAGGAAGTAGTCCTTGACGACTTCCGCGCGATGCCCGAGGCAAAGGATGAAGTCGGTGTGGCCCCAGGACGCGTACCACTTCATGATGTGCCAGAGGATCGGCTGAGTCCCAATCGCGATCATCGGCTTCGGGATCCGTTGCGTCGTCTCGCCCATGCGAACGCCGAGCCCGCCGCAGAAGATCACGACCTTCATGCCGCACTCCAGGGGACCCAGCGCTCGCGCGCGCCGTCACCCGGCTCGATGACCGTGGCCAGCGGGATCGTGACCGTCAGCTCGAGCGCTGCACCGCAAAAGTGGCAGCCGACAGTGTCGGCCGCCGTTGGAACGTTCCCCGATCCCACCCTCACAGCGTAATGAGGAGAGCTCTTCATGTCATCTACGTCGCAGGCTCGAGGTCCCCGTCCCCCTACCTGATCGAGTAGGAATGGATCAGACCCAGGGGGGCTGCACTCGAAGCGCCCGGAGCGGTCGGCTAGACTGCGGAGTCCGGCGTTCCGCAGCGGCCCTACAGCAAAGACTTGGAACGCGCACAGACCAGCAGTTCAGACGAACGCACTCGAGCGCGCGGCGAATCCGGTGTCGGCGGTTCTGTCGTGACCCGAGTGAGCGTGCTGATCCCCACCTACCGTGACGCCGACCTCCTGCGGACCTCGCTGCCGACGTTCCTCATGGATCCTGCCGCGGACATCGAGGTGATCATCATCAACAACGATCCGGAGCAGGACGTTCGACGCGCGATCGGCGAGTACGCTTCCGATCCGAGAACCACGATCGTCGAGATGGGTGTCGAAGGCGATTTTCCCCGGGCGATCAATCGCGGCATCGAACGTGCGACTGGAGACCTGGTGATGCTCTGTAACGCTGACCTCTTTCCGTCTGCAACGTATCTGGCGACTCTGCAGGAGTTCTTCAATCGACGCGTTCGGGCGGGAGCAGCTACCGGCAAGTTGATCCGCTATGACCTTGATCGGGCTGAGGCGACCAACGTCATCGACTCGGCAGGGCTGATTCTGACGCGCCAGCGGCGGCTCAAGGCACGTGGGGAAGGCGAGGTCGACGTGGGGCAGTTCGATGCCGAGCGTGAGGTGTTCGCACTGGACGGAGCTGCGGTTGTGCTACGCCGGGCGGCACTCGACGACATCATGGTCGAGGGCGAGTACCTCGACGAGAACTTCGTCTCACACAAGGAAGATCACGATCTTTCCTGGCGCGTGCAACTTGCCGGCTGGGAGTGTTGGTATGTGCCAGAGGCAGTGGCCTACCATGGTCGCACGACGCGCGGTCTCGGCTCGAAGTCGTACCTGAAGGCGATCGGAGAGTTTCACCGGCAGCAGGCCGAGAAGACCGACCAGGTTCGCAGGCACGCCATGAAGAATCAGTGGCTACTGCTGCTGAAGAACGAGGACATGTACAACTTCATCCGAGACGCCCCGTTCATCATTGCGCGGGAACTGGCGGTGCTTGGACATAGCCTGGTCTTTTCGCCCAGGACGCTGAAAGCCATTCCGATGACCATTCGGATCCTGCCCGAGACGCTGAGGAAGCGACGTGCCGCCAAGGCAAAGCAACGCATGGATGCCGCCGCGCTGAGGCGATGGATCGACGTCTGACGCTGAGCAGCTCCTCGCCGTTCCCGCGAATGAGGGCGTTCCCGTGAGCGCATCGGCAGCGGGTGCAGACCGACGCGCGCAAGAGGCATCGTCGGGGAGCCCCACGCGTATCGCCGTGGTCATCGACACGGTGACCCCGTTCATGCGGCCGCTCTGGGCTCGGCTGGCACAGCGTACGGACATCGACCTTCTCCTCGTGACCGAGACTCCGATGGAGCGCGACCGACGATGGCGAGTCGAGACCGACCTGCCCGTCGAGCACGTGCAGCTCGACTCGTGGACGCTTGATTTGGAGCGGATGGTAGTGGGGTTGGGCTACAAGAGGCGCTTCGACAGCTACATATACGTGCCGAAGCGGCCGCTCGCCCCTCTGCGTCGGTTCTCGCCGCACGTCGTCGTGGCCGCCGGCAGCGGGGTGTGGGCTTCTCCAACAAACATTTCCGCTCTCGCCGCCCGACGCCGTTACGGCTGGGCAGTCGTGCCGTGGTGGAACACGTTCACGGCGGAGAGACGCAGTCTGCCCAGGCGTGTCGCGGAACCGTGGGTCAGATTCTTCTTCAGGTCCGGCGATGCGTGGCTCGCAGGTGGGTCGAGACATGCCCGTGACGTCGTCCGTCTGGGCGCACACCCCGACCGCACGGTTATCACGCCACTCACTGCGCTGGGGCCCGACCCGCCACTAGCACGCACGGGTCTACGTGCGCCTGGTCAGCCGCGCTATCTCTTCGTCGGGCGCTTCATCGAATCGAAAGGAATCGACGTTTTGCTCGCCGCGTTCCGCCGTCTCGAACGCGGGGAGCTGTGGTTGGTCGGCGACGGCCCGCTCCGCTCCTTCGTCGAGAGAGAGGCGCAGGGAGACCCCCGCATTCGCGTACTGGGATACGCAGACGAGCAGAGGCTGCCCGGGCTGTACCGCCAGGCGGACATTCTCGTTGTGCCGTCTGTCTTCGAAGCGTGGGGTCTCGTCGTCCACGAGGGACTCGCATACGGGTTGCCCGTGATCACGACCGACCAAGTTGGAGCCGCCGACGATCTCGTGGATTCCGGCGTCAACGGCTACGTCGTCCCCGCCGGAGATCACGAGGTTCTCGCGGGGGCGATGCGCTCGGCGGCAGAGTGGGCGCCCTCGCAGTGGCGGGAGGCGGCTGCGCGCAACAGGGAGACGCTCCCGATGTACGGGATCGACCGAGCGGCGGACGGGCTCGTGCAAGGTTGCTTGCTCGGTCTTGCGCACCGTCGCGCACTTAACGCGCGCACATCGAGCTAGATCTCTGCGCGCTCGTGTGTGTGCGACCAGCGCAGGTTGTCGTCGACCGACCCCTCGTCGAGCAGGGACTTGAGGCGCGACAGACGCGTGTACTGGTCGAACCCGGCAGACGTGAGCCGAGCCAACCGGAAGGCGTCGAGCAGCTCTCGAGCGCCGTCCCGGACCGTCCACTTCGGTGCTGCCTCCGGCAAGGTGTCGGTCAGCTTGCGAAAGTCAACGCGGTAGCTCCGCGGATCGGGGCCCGCTCCTTCCGCGTACTCGATCTCGCACCCAGCGAACGTCTCCCGAACGATCTCGGCAAGGTCGCGCACGCGGTAGTTCTCGTCGTTCGCGCCAACGTTGAACGCCTCGTTCCGAACGAGCGCGATCGGAGCAATCAGGGCTGCCCCCGCCGCCGCCGTGATGTCTCGAACGTGGACGAGGGGTCGCCACGGCGTCCCGTCGCTCATGATCAGGACCTTGCCGGTCGTGAACGCCCAGGCTGCGAGGTTGTTGAGCACGACGTCGAGACGAACGCGCGGCGAGGCACCGTAAGCGGTGGCGTTCCGCATGAAGATCGGGGCGAAGTCACTGTCCGCGAGCTCGGACAACGCCTCCTCCGCCCTGACCTTGGACTCTGCGTACGCGGTCAGCGGCCGCAGCGGCGCTTCCTCCGTGACGAGCTCGTCGGTTGCGGCGGCTCCGTACATGCTGCACGACGAGGCGAAGACGAACCGCCTAACGCCGGCCTCCTTCGCCTTCCGAGCAAGCTCGACAGTTCCGCGGAAGTTGATCTCTCGCGTCAGCTCCTCATCGAGCTCTCCGAGCGGATCGTTCGACAACGCCGCCAGATGGACGATCCCTTCGTATCCCTCGAGCACGTCGGTCGTGATGTCGCGAATGTCCATGCGAAGCGTAGGGAAGGCGAACTCGTCGTCTCCGAGGTCGCAACCTTGGTAGAAGAACGTGTCGAGTCCGGTGACGTCGTGGCCGGCTTCCTGAAGCATCGGCGCCGCGACAGAGCCGATGTAGCCGTGGTGCCCTGTGACGAGAACTCTCATGCGAGAAGCCCCTCTGCGCTCAGACGACGTGGACCGCAACCCATGTGCTGCTTCGTATCGGACAAAACCCCAGGACGCGCCTGACAGCCGCGGGCGCGCTCACTGCTCCACTTTTAGCACCCGCGACCATTGTGTCAAGCAGTTGCTCGGGCTCCGGAGCACTGTCCCCGAGGCATCATTCGCCTTGACCTAGACGTTCGGCTGGTTTGTCGAGCGGGAGTGCCGCCGCGGGTTGCAATGTCCGATCCGGGGGCGGATAGTCAACGCCAACGCGGGCTGCGCCTGCGGCGCTTGCGCCCGCCGTGTAGTGGCGTCGAGAGGAGTGACTGTGGCAGTCCGCGATCTCCATCAGGTGCGCCCGATCCGCGTGCGCCTTCGTTCCGTTCACAGTTTTGTAGGCGGTCTTGTGCTGGCGACCTCGCTCCTCGTGGCCTTCGGCCAGTCCCAGAGCGCGGGCGCCGCGCTCCCGCCCGGGTTCCAGGAATCGGTCGTGTTCAGCGGGCTCTCGAACCCGACGGCCCTGCGCTTCTCGCCCGACGGACGCATCTTCGTGGCGGAGAAGAACGGTCGCATCAAGGTGTTCGACAACCTCGCCGACACGACGCCGACGCTCTTCGCCGACCTGAGCACGAATGTCTACAACTTCTGGGATCGTGGCCTCCTAGGGCTCGCGCTCGACCCCAACTTCCCGAGCCAGCCGTACGTCTACGTGCTCTACACGTACGACCACGAGCTCGGAAGCTCTGCGCCCGCGCCGCGCTGGGGAACGCCGGGAGTGCTGTCCGATCCCTGCCCGACGCCGCCGGGGCCGACTGCCGACGGCTGTGTCGTGAGCGGTCGTCTCTCCCGCCTGCAGGCGTCGGGGAACGTGATGGTCGGAAGCGAGCAGGTGTTGATTGAGGATTGGTGTCAGCAGTATCCGAGCCACTCGACCGGGTCGCTGGCGTTCGGGACGGACGGGGCGCTGTACGCAAGCGGTGGCGACGGCGCGAGCTTCAACTTCGCCGACTGGGGCCAGGACGGGAGCCCGCTCAACCCGTGCGGGGATCCCCCCGGGACGGTCGGTTCTGTCCTGAGCCCGCCGACTGCGGAGGGCGGCGCGCTGCGAAGCCAGGATCTGCGCACGGGCGGCGACCCCGTTTCTCTCGACGGGGCGATCGTGCGTGTGAACCCGGCGACGGGTGCCGGCCTCCCCGACAATCCGCTCGCGATGAGCACGGATGCGAACGCGCGCCGGATCGTCGCCTACGGTCTGCGAAACCCCTTCCGGATCAACGTGCGCCCAGGCACGAACGAGGTCTGGGCCGGCGACGTCGGCTGGAGCACCTGGGAGGAGGTCAACCGCCTGGTGGATCCGCTTGGTACCGGGCTCGAAGATGTCGAGAACTTCGGCTGGCCCTGCTATGAGGGCCAGGGGCGGCAATCGGGCTACGACGGCGCCAATCTGAACATCTGCGAGAACCTCTACGGGCAGGCGGGCGCTGTGACCGGCCCGCACTTCACCTACAACCACGGCAGCCAGGTCGTCGCGGGCGAGGCGTGCCCCACCGGGAGCTCGTCGGTGTCCGGGATCGATTTCTACGAGGGAGGCCCCTACCCGGCCTCCTACGACGGGGCGCTGTTCTTCTCCGACTACTCGCGCGACTGCATCTGGGCGATGAAGGTGGACGCAAGCGGGATCCCGGCGCCCGGCCTCCGGGAGTCGTTCGTTGCGCCGGCTGCGAACCCGGTCGACGTGCAGATTTCACCGGCCGGCGAGCTCTTCTACGCTGATTTCGACGGCGGCACGATCCGTCGCATCCAGTTCGCGGGCGCCAACCAGCCGCCGGTTGCGGTCGCGACCGCGAATCCCACGAGCGGAGCGGCGCCGCTGACCGTGAACTTCGACGGCAGCGGCTCGAGCGATCCCGACGGAGACACGATCATGTATGCCTGGGATCTCGACGGCGACGGCCTCTACGACGACTCGACGGCGGCACAGCCGACATTCACCTAC
>Ga0190271_10000956_pt1 | contig 15719 bp, 13 predicted proteins | sample Popmic356T_FD_133747 | JGI IMG/M metagenome (GOLD analysis project Ga0190271, IMG submission 133747) | Populus adjacent soil microbial communities from riparian zone of Weber River, Utah, USA - 356 T | ecosystem: Environmental > Terrestrial > Soil > Riparian zone | place: USA: Utah | collected...
CCACGACAGCGACGATCGACTTCTCGCGAGCCAGGATCGCCGTGTGCGAGGTCGGACCGCCGTCGGAGGTGACGAGCGCGAGCACCTTGTCGAGATCGAGGAGGGCGGTGTCTGCCGGCGCGAGATCCTTCGCTACGAGGACGAACGGATGCCCGGGGTCGGGCACGCCGGGCGCGGGCACGCCACGCAGCCGGGCGATGACGCGCTGTGCGACGTCGTCGAGGTCCGCGGCGCGCTCGCCGAGGTAGCCACCGAGGGCCGTGAGGGTCTCGCGGAACGACGCGAACGCGTCGTACACCGCGAACTCGCCGGTCTTGCCGGCGGCGACGCGGGTGTTGACCTCATCTTCCAGCGTCGGATCCTCGGCCATCATGGCCTGCGCCTCGAGCACGTCGCGTGCCGCTCCACCGGCGTGTGCGCCGCGCTCCTCCAGCTCGCGCGCGACGGCGGCGACGGCCTCTCGGACGCGCGCAGTCTCCTCCTCGACGCTCAGCTCGCTCGGACCGTCGCCAGGCGCCGGCAGGGGCTCTGCCATCCGCGCGACGGGCCCCTGTGCGACACCGAGGCCGATTCCCACTCCCCGCAGTTCAGGCATGCTCTACTCCGCGTCGTGATCGGTCGTGAGCAGCTCGGCCAGCTCGTCGAGCGCCGCTTCCGCGCCCTCGCCGTCTGCTGTGAGGGTCACGTAGTCGCCGTGCTCGACTCCGAGGGCGATGACCCCGAGGATGCTGGCCGCATTGACCGGCGTTCCCGAATCCTTTGCGATCGTGATCGGGATGCCGGCACCCTTCGCAGACTGTGCGAACAGCTTGGCGGGGCGTGCGTGGAGTCCATGGGACGAGCCGATCCGCACAGTGCGGGAGATTTCAGGCATGTCGTTCCTCTCAGTGGTTACAGCGTCTGTCGGTCTGTGGGTTCAGTCTGTCGGAGGTGCCGCCACCGGTGGGGTAGTCGCGTCGGCGCGCTCCAGCGCCTCCTGGACGAGCTGCAGTGTTCGCGTGCCGTCGAGGTCCGTGAAGATGTCGGACGGCAGCAGCACGACGGTCGTGCCCCGAAACGCGGCATCCCGCTCGATCGAAGGGATCGCGTATGCGAGATGCGGCCCGACGAGCACGACGTCGGCGGAATCGAGGTCGATCGGAAGCGAGAGCTCCGTGCCGGCGAAGGCCGAGTAGGCAAGGCCGGCGGCGTGCGCGGCGTGACGCACGCGCTGCGCGACGAAGGTGCTCGACGCTCCCGCACCGCAGACCACGAGGATCCTCATCGATCCGCCTCCTCTGTGTGGCCATTCTTGTGAATTCGCTGGGAGGGGACAACCACGTCTCTTTCCGCCCCCGCGGAAGACCCGCGTTCCGCCGTCCCGGACCGTCGATCCCCGCGCATGGTTGACTGGACTCGCGAGCCATCGGCGGCGCGCGACACGGAGGAAGCGGTGACGAGAGCGAGGCAGGATCGCCTTCTCGCCCTGCTCGCCCGTGACGGCGATTGGGCGACCGCGGCGACACTCGCCGATGCCCTCGGCGTGACTCCCCGGAGCATCCGGTCGTACGTGACCGCTGTCAACGCGCGTGTCGCACCGGGGGTCGCGATCGAGTCGGGTTCGCTCGGCTACCGCGCGGGTGGTGAGGCGGCCCAGGCCCGGACCAACGGCACGACGGATGCCGCGACCCCGCGCGACCGCCTGCACACCGTCGTGCGCTCCCTCCTGGATGCACCCGACGGCATCGACGTGTTCGAGACCGCCGAACGCCTGCACGTCTCGTCGGCGACGCTCGACGCCGACCTCGCACGCGTGCGAGGTCTGCTCGGCGGGACCCAGCTGACGCTCGAGCGATCAGCCTCGCAGGCGCGGTTGCGCGGAACCGAGATGGCCCAGCGGCGGCTTCTCAGCCGTCTCGCCCACGACGAGATGGACGCGGGCTCGTTCGACCTCGAGGCACTCCGTCGCACGCTCGGCGATGCCTCCGTCGGCTCCCGTGCGTTCGGCACGTTCAAGACCGACCTCGTCGCGCGCCTCGGCGCCATCGGCTACTTCGTGAACGAGTACGGCATCGCGGACGTGGTCATGCACATCGCGATCTCGGCGGATCGCACCGCCCAGCACCGCGCACTCGAGAGCGACTCGGTTTCGATCTCGCCCGCGAATGCCGAAGTCGGCGCGATCCTCGATGAGCTCGCGACCGAGCATCTGGGCGTCGAGCTCGGCACCGCCGACCTGCAGCACCTCTCCTCGCTGGTGCTGACGCGAGTCGTCGCCCCGGGCGCGACGGCACCCCAGACGCACGTGCGGGAGCGCCTCGAGCCCGACGTGGAGCAGGCCGTGCGCGACATCGTGGGGCGGGCGGCGTCCGAGTTCCTCGTCGACATCGTCCACGAGGACTTCCTGCTCCGCCTCGCCCTGCATGTGCAGAACCTGCGTCAGCGCGCCCGCGAGCAGGCCTGGTCGCGCAATCCGCTCACGCGATCGCTGAAGGCGTCGTACCCGATGATCTTCGAGGTCGCCGTCTACATCGCGAACGGCCTGCACGAGAGTCTCGGCATCCCGCTGCTCGACGATGAGATCGCCTACATCGCCATGCACGTCGGAGGGCGCCTGGAACGCAGCCGCCGCGCCGACCAGCTGCTGACCGCGACCATCGTGTGCCCCGGCTACTACGAGCTGCACGAGCTGCTGCGCTCGTCCGTCGACCGGTCGCTGGGCCAGGCGATCGAGGTGGTCGGCGTGGAGACGCGCGTGGACCCCGACTGGGCATCCATCCAGACCGACCTCGTGCTCACCACGATCGACCCCGCACCGTCGATCGCGGGCGATCGCGTCGTGCGGATCCAGCCGTTCCTCACCGACGGCGACATCGAGCACGTCCAGGCGGCGGCGGGACGCATCCGGCGGGGCCGGCGCCTGGCGCGTCTTCGCGCCGAGCTCGAGGGCTACTTCGAGCCGACGGCTTTCGCGCGGGGACTGGATGCCGAGCCCGGCGAGGAGGCGATCATCCGGCGGCTCGGCGCGCCGCTCGTGGCGCGCGGCATCATCGACGACGACTACATCGAGCGGGCGATCCAGCGCGAGCGGCTCTCGTCGACCGCTTTCACCGATGCGCTGGCGGTGCCGCATGCGCTCGGGATGACCGCGACCCGCACCGCGATCTCGGTGGGGCTGGCCGACCCGTCGGTGCGGTGGGGTGATGGCCGTGTGCAGGTCGTCGCGCTCGTGGCGTTCTCGGAGACCGACCGGGAGGCATTCCAGACGGTGTTCGAGCAGCTCGTCGAGGTCTTCTCCGAGCGCGAGAGCGTCTCGCGCATCGTCCGCCGCGGCACCGACTTCGCTGCCTTCCTCGACGAGCTCGTGTCTGTCGTCGACGGCTGAGGTCTTTCGACGGCTGACCGGTTCGACGGCTGAGCCTGTCGAACCCGGAGCCCGCGGCATCCGGTGCCCGCGGCATCCGGCGTCTTTCACGGGTTTGGGGTGTGTGTCGTCGCCTGGGGCGCTGTGTGGCGCGCCCCAACTGATGACACGCGCCCCAAACCGCGGACCGTGCTGTCTTCGAGGCTCACCGCGGAGGATGGATGCCGAACGCCGAGAGTCTCCCGGACAGCGAGTCGGCGGTCTTGATGTGTGGCCAGCCCCACCGCACGAGCGGCAGACGGGTCGCGCCGCGGATCCAGTCCTCGCGCTGCTTCTCACGGTCGAAGACCTCCGCCGTCGTGCGCCCGTCGAGCATGCGCCCGTCGACGTACTTGATCGAGCCGTCGAACTCGCCGAGCGCGGGCACATCGTCCAGGGAGAAATCGACATAGTAGGGCCGCCCGCGCGGGCCGGGAACTTCACGCTGCAACACGATGCGCGAGAACCCGATCGAGGCCAGCCGAATGCGGCTGATGCTCTCACCCGGGAGTTGGGCGCGGCCATCGGCGAACCGCAGCACGCGTTCGGCGCGGGTGAGCCCATGAGCGGAGAGTGCGGCGAGGGTGCGCGCCGCGCGGCGTACCTCAGCGGCCGCTTCAAGATCGTAGGTTGCCGGTGAGGTGTGCGCTATCCGCCGGAGCGTCGCGTCAGCGACAACGACCGCCTGTTCAAAGGGGGACGTTCGGCAGATGTCGGCGAGAGTGCGCACGAGATTCGTGCAGAGGATGCCGTGTACCTCGACGAGTTCGCCTTCACGGATGGCACCTCGGTGCCGGACAATTCCGCGCATGGCGCCCGGGCGCTCCTCCGGCACGATCGTGTGGACGTGCGTCTCGGTCGGCCGGTAGAGCGCGAGACCGTGGAACGCCGCCGCCGTCTCATGCGACACGACGACGGGCACTCGGGAGCTCTTCTGAATCGCTCGACCGAGCGCGACCACTCGTTCCTCCGGCCGAGCCGCACGCCACTCCGGTCCATCGGTGTAGATGCCCTGACGCAGGCGCACGAGCCGACCCGCGGTTCTCGCCGCACGGAGCGTTGAAGGTGTTTCGCCGGATGCGAGAAGGTCCTCGTAGTTCAACAACCGGAGCAGAGGCATCCCGTCACTGTTGTGCGGTGAGTGACCCCCACCTCGTTCCTGCCCGTTGGCTGGGGACAGCCTCTGACTTCACTCATCTGTGCAGAGCAGCCCGGAGACGAAGATTTCTCCGCGGTTCGGGGCGTGTGTCGTCAGTTGGGGCGCGCTGCAGTCCGCCCCAATTGACGACACCCGCCCCAACCTGGGGAGCATCAAACCTCAGCGCCGCGTGAGCCGCTCCGCGAGCCCCAGGCGGACGGCCGGCCACTCGTGCGGGAGGATCGAGAAGACGACAGTGTCGCGCAGCGAGCCGTCGGGGCCCAGGCGGTGGTTGCGCAGCATGCCGTCCTGCTTGGCGCCGAGCCGGGCGATCGCCTCACGCGACTGCCGATTGTGCCAGTGCGTGCGCAGCTCGACCGCGATCGCGTCGCAGCCCTCGAACGCGTGCCCGAGGAGCAGCAGCTTCGCGGCAGAGTTCACTTCGCTCCGCTGCGCCGAGGGCGACAGCCACGTGTAGCCGATCTCCACGTGCCGGTTGGGCTGGTCGATGCTGCAGAACGTCGTCATCCCCACGACGCGTCCGGTCGAAAGGCGACGCACCGCCCAGGGATTCATGTGGCCCTCGGTGTGCCATCCGAGCCGGCGCTCGATCTCGGCGGGGATGTCGGCTGCAGCCGGCGCCGAGGTGTACCAGGCGTACTCCAGGCCCGCCGTGGCGGCGGCGAGATCCTCAGCGTGTTCGAGCGAGAGGGGCTCGAGCCGCACCCATTCGTTCTCGAGCGTGATCGGGTCGGTCAGCAGCATCCCTCGAGCCTAGAACCCGGCGGCTGCGGCCGAGCAATCCTCACGAGGCGGAGTCGAGCAGCTCGCGGACACCCGCTGCGAGAGCGCGGATGCGGCTCCGTGCGTCGTCGCCCGAGTCGCCGCGCACGTCGAGGTACGCCTTGAGCTTGGGCTCGGTGCCGCTCGGCCGCACGATCACACGGGAGCCGTCCTCCAGCCACAGCCGCAGCACGTCGCCCGGCGGCAGCTCATCGACGCCGTCGAGCAGATCGTCCACGCGCGAGACGGCGGTCCTGCCGATGGCAGACGGATGCTGGGCCCGCAGTGCCGCCATGATCCGGTCGATGACGCCGAGGTCATCCACGCGCACCGAGATCTGGTCGCTCGCGAAGAACCCGAAGATCTCCTCGAACTCGCCGAGCAGTCCGGCCAGCGAAGACCCGCGGCCCCGCGCGTCGGCGACGAGGCCGAGCATCGCGATCGCGGCCGAGATGCCGTCCTTGTCCCTCACGGTCTCGGGGTTCACGAGATAACCGAGTGCTTCTTCGAACCCGAACACGATCCCGGGGGCGCGCGAGATCCATTTGAACCCGGTCAGCGTCGCGTGGAAGTCCAGACCGTAGTACTCCGCGATCGTCTGAAGGCCCGGCGACGACACGAGCGAGCAGGCGAGCGATGCGCGGGGGTTCGTCTGCACTTCCTGAGCCAGCTGATCGGCACTCGCCAGCTGTGCGGCGCGCCACCCGAGCAGGAGTCCGATCTCGTTGCCGGTCAGCCGGCGCCAGCCCCCGTCGGCAGTCTCGTCGGGCAGGGCCACGGCGAGCCGATCGGCGTCCGGGTCGTTCGCGATGATGAGGTCGGCGCCGGACTGTCGCGCCGTGTCGAAGGCGAGGTCCATGGCGCCGGGCTCTTCGGGGTTCGGGAACGTGACGGTCGGAAATCTTCCGTCGGGCTGGATCTGCGGTTCCACGAGCGTGGGCGCCGGGTAGCCCGCGGCATCCAGGATCTGTGCGAAGGTCTCCCATCCGACACCGTGCATCGCCGTGTAGACCCACGAGAGGCCGTCCGCACCTGCGGACGCGGGCGCGACGGCCGCGGTGGCTTGGACGTAGGCGTCGACGACGGACTCCGGGGCGATCTCGTAGCCCAGCGAGCGGGGGATCGCCGTCACGTTCGCCTCATCGGCGACGCGCTGGATGTGCGCCGCGATCTCCGCATCGACGGGGGGCACGATCTGCGCACCGTCGTCGTCGCCTCCGAGGTACACCTTGTAGCCGTTGTCATCGGGCGGATTGTGGCTGGCCGTCACCATGACGCCGGCATCCGCGCCGAAATACCGGACGGCGAAAGCGAGGACCGGCGTCGGCAGCAGCCGGGGGAGGAGGAGCGCCCGGATGCCGGCACCCGCGAAGATCTCGGCGGAGTCCCGCGCGAAGACGTCGGAATTGCGGCGCCCGTCGTAGCCGATGACGACGCTCGGCGTGGCATCCGGCCCGGCATGCTCGCGCACGAAGGACGCGAGGCCCGCCGCCGCCTGTGCGACGAGCACGCGGTTCATGCGGTTGCTGCCGGGTCCGAGGCGCCCGCGCAGGCCGGCGGTGCCGAAGGCGAGGCGGCCGGCGAAGCGGTCGTCGAGGTCGGCCTGGGCCGCGGCATCCCCCTCCTCCGCCTGCCCGATGAGGGTCTCCAGCTCTGCCCGCGTGCGAGGGTCGGGGTCCTGCGCCAGCCAGGCGCGAGCCTGCTGGACCGAGGCGCTCACAGCGCCCCGATCACCCGGGCGAGCAGCGACGAGATCACCGGCTCGGCCTCGCGGCCCGCCTCGATGACCTCCTGATGGCTCAGGGGCGTCGTCTGGATGCCGGCGGCCATGTTGGTGATGAGCGAGAAGCCGAGGATCTCCATGCCGGCCTGCCGCGCCGCGATCGCCTCGAGCGCGGTCGACATGCCGACGATGTGACCGCCGATGGCCTTCGCCATGCGCACCTCGGCCGGGGTCTCGTACTGCGGACCGCGGAACTGGCAGTAGACGCCCTCGTCGAGCGTCCGATCTATCGTGCGGGCGAGGTCGCGCAGGCGCATCGAATAGAGGTCAGTCAGGTCGATGAAGGTCGCGCCCTCGAGCGGCGAGGCCCCCGTGAGGTTGATGTGGTCGCTGATGAGGACGGGCTGCCCCGGCTTCCAGGTGGGCTTGATCCCGCCCGCCCCGTTGGTGAGCACCATCGTCCGCGCACCCGTGGCGGCGGCCGTGCGCACGCTGTGGACGACCCGGCGAGCTCCGTGGCCCTCGTAGAAGTGCGTGCGGGCGCCGATCACGAGCACGCGCCGGCCCCGTGGGGTGAGGACGCTGCGGAGCGTTCCGACGTGGCCCTCGAGCGCAGGTCTGCTGAAACCGGTGACGTCGGTCGCAGCGAAGGTGGCCGTCGTCTCGCCGATCAGCTCGGCGGACTTGCCCCAGCCGCTGCCGAGGGTCAGCGCGATGTCATGACGCTCGACGCCGGTGATCCGTGCGATGTCGGCCGCAGCCTCCGCCGCGATGGCGAACGGGTCGGCGGCGGGGTCGTCGAGAGGGTTGTCGATCTGGTCTGACATGAGCCCACTCTAGGCAGGGGCGGGTTCCGGGGCCAGAAGAGCGGGAGCCGGCAGGTGTCGCACGGTCCGGCATCCGGTGTGGGGACCGCGCCGGCGGAATGGACTGTGAGAATGGGGAGCATGTCTGTGAGCTTCGAGCGCACCCAGAGCGTCGCGATCATCGGTGGCGGCCCCGGCGGCTACGAGGCGGCGCTCGCCGCCGCCCAGCTCGGAGCCGAGGTGACGCTCGTCGAGAGGGCGGGTATCGGCGGCGCTGCCGTCATCACCGATGTGGTGCCGTCGAAGTCCCTCATCGCCACCGCCGATGCCGCGGTCGCGATCAAGGGCGCCGGTGACCTCGGGGTACAGCTGTTCTCGAAGAGCGACGCCGGCAAGCCGCTCAAGCCCGAGATCGCGATCAATCTCCTCGCCGTCAACAGGCGGCTGCTCTCGCTCGCGCGTCAGCAGTCCGACGACATGCGGGCGACGCTCGTCGAGGCCGGTGTGCGCATCCTCTCGGGCCACGGTCGGCTCGAGGGCGAGAACGCCGTCGTCGTCTCAACGGGTCCAGGCGGCACCGACTTCGACCGGGTCGAGGCCGATACCCTCGTGGTCTCGGTGGGCTCTTCGCCGCGCATCCTTCCGACCGCCAAGCCGGACGGTCAGCGCATCCTGACGTGGACGCAGCTGTACGACATGCCCGCGCTGCCCGAGCACCTCATCGTCATCGGGTCGGGGGTCACGGGCGCCGAATTCGCCGGCGCGTACATGAACCTCGGCTCGCAGGTGACGCTCGTTTCGAGCCGCGACCAGGTGCTTCCGGGGGAGGACGCGGATGCCGCGGCCGTCCTCGAGAAGGTGTTCAAGCGCGGCGGCATGGAGGTCTTGGCGAAGTGCCGCGCCGACAAGGTCGAGAACACGGGCGAAGGAGTTGTCGTCACCCTCTCGGACGGCCGCACGATCGAGGGCAGCCACTGCCTCATGGCGGTCGGTGCGATCCCCAACACGGCGGGCATCGGGCTCGAGCAGGCCGGCGTGCAGATGACCGAGTCGGGGCACATCCAGGTCAACCGCGTCGCCCGCACCTCGATCCCGAACATCTACGCCGCGGGGGACTGCACGACCTTCATCCCGCTCGCGTCGGTCGCGTCGATGCAGGGGCGCACGGCGGTGTTCCACGCACTCGGAGACGTCGTCATCCCGCTCGAGCGCCGCCGGATCGCGTCGAACATCTTCACGGCGCCCGAGATCGCCACGGTCGGCTGGCAGGAGAAGGACATCGCCGAGGGCCTCATCCAGGGAGTCGTGCACAAGCTGCCGCTCGCGGCCAACCCGCGCGCCAAGATGATGGGCATCACCGAGGGCTTCGTCAAGCTGATCGCCCGGCAGGGCAGCGGCACCGTCATCGGCGGCGTCATCGTCGGCCCGCGCGCCTCCGAGCTCATCTATCCGATCGCGATCGCCGTGGAGCGGCGCCTCACGGTCGACCAGGTCTCTCGCGTGTTCGCGGTCTACCCGTCACTGTCGGGCAGCATCCAGGATGCCGCGCGCGCGATGCACGTCGTCGACCACACCGTCTACGGCGCCTGACCCGCCGGTCCCCGCGCCGCACCAGTCCCCGCACCCCACCGGTCCCCGCGCCCCCACCGGTCCCCGAGCTCGTCGAGGGGTCGAACCCGCGCCCCGCAACCGCCCGGGTTCCCCGCTTCGACAGGCTCACCCACCGGCAATCGGTGACCCTACCCAGACGGCCGGCGTACCCTGCCGCTCTACGAGATCGTGAGCAGCTGGTGCCCGGCCGACACCGTCGTACCGGCGGCGGCGTTGATCGCGCCGATCACGCCGTCCTTGTGCGCCTGGATCGGCTGCTCCATCTTCATGGCCTCGAGCACGACGACCAGGTCGCCCTTGACGACGGCCTGACCCTCCTCCACGGCCACCTTGACGATGGTCGCCTGCATGGGGGATTTCACGGCGTCCCCGGATGCCCCGGCGACGACACTCGGCGAGTGCGAACGGCGCGACGGCGGCACGGCGGCGGGACGCCCCGTGGCTGCAGGAGTCGCGACGATGCGGTCGGGCAGGCTCACTTCGATGCGCTTGCCGCCGACCTCGACGACGACGGTGTGGCGGTTCTCGCTCGGCTTCGGGCCGTCGAGCTCGCCGTCCCACGGCGGGATGTCGTTGACGAACTCGGTCTCGATCCAGCGCGTGAAGACGCCGAACGTGCCGTCCTCCGCCGTGAAGGCGGGGTCGCGCACGACCTTGCGGTGGAACGGCAGCACGGTGGGGAGGCCACCGACCTCGAACTCGTCGAGTGCACGGCGTGAGCGCTCGAGCGCCTCGGCGCGGTCGCGACCGGTCACGATGATCTTGCCGAGCAGCGAGTCGAATGCACCGCTCACGCTGTCGCCGGCGGTGACACCGGAGTCGAGGCGGATGCCGGGACCGCCGAACGTCTTGAAGACCTTGATCGGGCCCGGCTGCGGCAGGAATCCGCGCCCCGGGTCTTCGCCGTTGATGCGGAACTCGATCGAGTGCCCGTCGGGTTCGGGGTCGTCGTAGCCGATCTCCTCACCCTCGGCGAGACGGAACTGCTCGCGGACGAGGTCGATGCCCGTGACCTCTTCCGACACGGGATGCTCGACCTGGAGTCGCGTGTTCACCTCGAGGAACGAGATCGTTCCATCAGCACCGATGAGGAACTCGCAGGTGCCCGCGCCGACGTAGCCGACCTCTTTGAGGATGGCCTTGGACGAGGTGTACAGCGTCTCGTTCTGCTCCGGCGTGAGGAAGGGCGCCGGCGCCTCCTCGACGAGCTTCTGGTGGCGGCGCTGCAGCGAGCAGTCACGCGTCGAGATCACCACGACGTTGCCCGCGGCATCCGCGAGGCACTGCGTCTCGACGTGCCGCGGCTTGTCGAGGTACTTCTCGACGAAGCACTCGCCCCGGCCGAAGGCGGAGATCGCCTCGCGTGTCGCGGACTCGAACTGCTCAGGCACTTCTTCGATCGTGCGGGCGACCTTGAGGCCGCGCCCGCCGCCGCCGTATGCGGCCTTGATCGCGATCGGCAGGCCGTGCTCCTCGACGAACTCGAGCACGTCGGCGGCACCGTTGACCGGACCAGGCGTGCCGGGCGCGAGGGGCGCGCCGACTTTCTCGGCCACGTGCCGTGCCGTCACCTTGTCGCCGAGGGCCTCGATGGCATCGGGGCTCGGCCCGATCCAGACGAGTCCCGCCGCGATGACGGCGCGGGCGAATTCCGCGTTCTCAGCGAGGAACCCGTACCCGGGGTGAACGGCGTCGGCACCCGCGCGGCGGGCGACCGAGAGGATCTTGTCGACCGACAGGTAGGTGTCGGCGCTCGTGGTGCCCTCGAGGGCGTACGCCTCGTCCGCGAGGCGCGCGTGAAGGGCGTCGCGGTCCTGGTCGGCATAGACGGCGACCGAGGCTTTGCCCGAGTCGCGCGCCGCGCGGATGACACGGACGGCGATCTCGCCGCGGTTCGCGACGAGTACCTTGGCGATCTGGGGCATGCTTGCCAGCCTACCGAGGCCACCCCACCCCTTTTTGGTCGCCCTGCACAAGAAACAGTTGCAAAGGTGTGGGGGAGTCTACGAGGCCGTCCACAGGTCAGGCCAGCTCGCACCGAGCTCTCGGACCAGCCTGCGGAGCGTCGAAAGCGACATTCCGACGACCGTCGAAGGGTCTCCTTCGACCCGCTCGATGAATGCGCCGCCCAGGCTGTCGATGGTGAAGGCGCCGGCGACGTGCAGAGGCTCGCCCGAGGCGACGTACGCCGCGATCTCGTCATCCGTCACGTCTGAGGCGAAGCTGACGGATGCCTCGGCCACCGCATGGGCCTCGTGTGCGTCGGCGCCTGGCCGCAGGCGGTACACCGAGTGCCCTGAGTGCAGCACGCCGGTGTGCCCGCGCATCGCCTTCCACCGCGCAGTGGCGGCCTCGGGCGTGTAGGGCTTGCCCAGCACCTCGCCGCCGAGTTCGAACATCGAGTCGCCCCCGATGACGATGCCGTCGAATGCCGGATCCTCTTCAGCGACGCGGGCCGCGACATCCGCCGCCTTCCTGCGCGCGAGAAGCAGCACGTGCTCGGCGGGTAGGAGGGTGCGCCCTTCGGATGCCTCGACCGCCGCGATGACCTCTTCTTCGTCCACATCGGGGGCGGCGGTCTCGGGCTCGATGCCCGCCTGACGAAGCAGCATCAGCCGGGCGGGCGAGGTCGAGGCGAGCAGGACGCGCATGAGCCCACGCTACCGCCGCCCCCGGCGGCCGCTGAGGCATGGATCGCAGCCGAGAGGGGGTCGCCGAACCCTGAGCCGCATCCAGGGAGCGGCGCCGCTCCTGTGCGAGAGTCGAAGGCATGGATGCGGACTTCATCGACCTCGACATCACGGACGTCGCCCACGGCGGCGTCTTCGTCGGACGCCACGAGGGGCGGGTCGTCTTCGTGCCTGACGCGATACCCGGTGAGCGTGTCCGCGTGCGGCTGACGGATGCCGGCGCGCCCGGCGACACCCGCAGCTTCTGGCGCGGCGAGGCGATCGAGATCCTGGATGCTTCGCCCCATCGGCGTCCGCATGTCTGGCGTGCGGCGGATGTCGACGTTCCGCCTGAGCAGCGGCCAGGCGGTGCCGACTTCGGACACATTCGACTCGAGCACCAGCGCGAGCTCAAGGCGCACGTCCTGTCCGATTCCCTGAAGCGCATCGGAAAGCTCGATCTTCCCGTCTCGCTGGAGCCGGTTGTGCAGGACGACCCCGACGGCACGGGGTGGCGCACCCGCGTCGGCCTCCACGTCGACGACGAGGGCCGCGTCGGCCCGTTCGCGGCGCGCAGCCACCGCGTGATCACCGTCGAGGACCTTCCGCTCGCCACTCCTGAAATCGCCGAAGCGGCGCGCCGCCTGACGTCCGCGCGGCCCGGCCGGATCGATCTTGTGCAGCCCGCTGACGGACGGGTCCGCGTCATCCCGCGTCCCGAGACGCCCCGGCCGCCGCGCCGCCCCGCCGGCCGCCGCCGCGGTCGCGCGGTCCCGCCCCGCCCGACCGTGACGAACGAGGCCGCGGTCGAGGTCGTGGTCGAGGACGTCGGCGGTCGCCCGTTCCGCGTCGACGCCGGCGGCTTCTGGCAGGTGCACCGCCTCGCGGCGCAATCGCTGACCGAACTCGTCGCAAGCGAGCTGCGCGATGCCGGGTCGGTGGATCCGGATGCCTGGCACCTCGACCTGTACGGCGGTGTGGGGCTGTTCGCGGCGACGCTCGGAGAGCTCGGCGGACCCTCCACCCGCATCTCGACCGTCGAGTCGGATCCGCGGGCGACGGAGCACGCCGGCGAGAACCTCGCGGAGTGGGTGGGCGCGCGCGCCGAGACCGCGCGCGTCGACCGCTGGATCGCGTGGCTCGAGGACGAAGCATCCGATGTCCAGAGGGAACGTCTCTCGCGCGGTGTGGTGCTGCTCGACCCGCCGCGCTCGGGTGCGGGCCGTCAGGTCGTCGAGGGCGTTGCGGCCCTCGGTCCCGCGACGGTCGTCTACGTCGCGTGCGACCCGGTCGCGCTCGCAAGGGACCTCGCGACTTTCCGTACCGCGGGCTACGAGACCTCGCACGTGGCGGCGCTGGATCTCTTCCCGAACTCGCACCACATCGAGGCCGTCGCGACCCTCACCCGGAGTGCCGGCGCGCGCTAGATTTGGGCCTATGACCCGCGTGGCACTCATCGATGACCACGAGTCCGTGCGGCTCGGGCTTGAGGCCGCGTGTGCCCGCGGCGGAACCGAGGCTGTCGTCTTCTCCGGAAGCACGGTCACGGCCTATCTCGACTGGCGCCGCTTCAGCCGCGCCTCACCCGCGGACGTCGTCGTGCTCGACCTGACCCTCGGCGACGGCACCACGGTCACCGAGAACGTTCGGAGCCTCACCTCCGACGGCTCGAGCGTGATCATCCACAGCGTCGCCGACCGGCCCTCCGCCGTGCGCGAAGCGCTCGCAGCGGGCGCGGCGGGTGTCGTCAGCAAGGCCTCGCCGATCGGTGAGGTCATCGCGGCCATCCGCACGGTCGCGCACGGTGAGCCGCTGAACAACGTCGAATGGGCGAGCGCCGTCGAGGGCGACCGCGCGTTCGCCAACGCGCAGCTGTCGGCGCGTGAGCGCGAGGTCCTCCGCCTCTACGCGGCGGGGCTCCCCCTCAAGGTGGTCGCCGAACGACTGGGGGTGGCGTACTCCACCGCCAAGGAGAACATCACCCGCGTGCGGATCAAGTACGTCGAGGTCGGCCGCCCCGCGCCGACGAAAGTCGACCTGCTGCGCCGCGCGATGGAGGACGGCATCCTGTCGCAGCCCGCCGGAGGCGATGCGTGACAGCGGAGGCCGCACAGGAGGTGCTGGCCGACGCCTGGGGGCACATCCCTCAGACGCGTGAGACGACGGCGGGGCTCGGATCGTTCACGAGACGGCGCATCGAGCGGTCGATCGGCATCGCGGCCGGCGTCGGCTCCCTCGTGCTCGGGCTGCAGGCGTTCGTCGCGTCGCTCGCGCCGGGCGACGAGAGTCCTGGATGGCATGACGCCTTCGTCGCCGCCACGTTCGGCACTCTCGCCCTCATGGTCATCGCCTGCTTCATCGGGCGCGGAGTGAAGGTCTTCGCCACGCTCTTCGCCCTCACGTACCTGGCGGCGCTGGTGCTGTGGCCGATCGCCACCCGGGGCTCGAGCCCGAATCCGGTCGCCGAGCCCTGGATCTGGTATCTCGTCAATGTCGCCACGATCGCGGGCGTGCTGGCCTTTCCCCTCGTCGTGCAGATCGTGTGGACGGCACTGCTGCCCATCGTCTTCGGCGTCGCGCGCCTCATCCAGGGCGAGTTCGAGCGGGACTTCTGGATCCCCGTCCTGCTGGACGTGTCGTTCGCCCTGATCCTGGGCGGCATCATCCTCTCCCTCGCGTGGCTCTTCCGCTCGATCGCGGCCAACGTCGACGAGACCCGCATGCGCGCGGTCGAGTCGTATGCCGCGGCAGCCGCCGCCGACGCCGCGGAGGAGGAGCGCATCGCGGTCGCCGCGCTCATGCACGACAGTGTGCTGGCGGCGCTCATCGCAGCGGAGCGGGCCCACACGGATCGTGAGTGCGCGCTCGCGGCGGCGATGGCCCGCGAGGCCCTCACCAGGCTCGCGAACGCGGAGCACGACCCCGAAGAGGGCACGGACGAGCCGACGGATGCCGCGACCATCGCCGATCAGATCGAGCGGGTCGCCCACGAGCTGGGAGTCGAGGTGAAGACCGAGCGGACGATCCTGGGCGACCACCCGGCCGTGCCCGGTCGCGTCGCGCGCGCCCTGTCTCTGGCGGCGATGCAGGCGATCACGAACTCCGTCGAGCACGCGGACGGCGAGGGTCTGACGGTGTCGGTGCGCGCCGTGCCCGACCCCGTGCGGGTGCGGATCGAGGTCCGAGACAACGGAGGCGGCTTCGAACTCGAAGACGTTCCGGACGATCGGCTCGGCATCCGGGGCTCCATCATCGCCCGCGTCGCAGCCGTGGGAGGCACGGCGACGATCGCCTCTGGTGACCGCGGGACGACGGTGCGGCTCGAATGGCGCGAGGAGGCGGCGCCGTGATCAGCGTCCGCGCCGTGCTCGTGGCGCTCGGCGTCGCTCTCACGGCATACCTCGCTGCGCGGGGGCTCGCGTGGACCGCTGCCGTCCCCTACCCGCTCGTGATCGTCATCGCGCTCGGCATGTACCTGGTGACCACCTGGCTCTGCATCTTCTGGGAGCCGCCGCGTCGGGCGTCTCGTGCGGGAGACGAGGATCCTCCGCAGGCGACCGGCGTGCGCGGGCCGGCGACGCTTCCGGTGTGGGCGTGCGTGCTCGCG
>Ga0190271_10000957_pt1 | contig 15715 bp, 45 predicted proteins | sample Popmic356T_FD_133747 | JGI IMG/M metagenome (GOLD analysis project Ga0190271, IMG submission 133747) | Populus adjacent soil microbial communities from riparian zone of Weber River, Utah, USA - 356 T | ecosystem: Environmental > Terrestrial > Soil > Riparian zone | place: USA: Utah | collected...
AAGATCGTGATCAACACCGTTTATGGTTTGACCTCGGCTCGGTTTGACAATCCGTTCCGGGACAACCGCAACAAAGACAACATCGTTGCGAAGCGTGGGGCTTTGTTCATGCTTGATCTGAAGCATATTTGCCAAGATCGTGGCATGACGGTTGTGCATATCAAGACGGACTCTATCAAGATCGCTGACGCAACCGAAGCCGATATCAACTTCGTCATGGAGTTCGGGAAGGACTACGGATACGATTTCGAACACGAGACAACGTATGACGCATTCTGTCTCGTGAACGATGCCGTCTATATTGCTCGGGAAGGAAGTGGCGCTGACAAGAAATTCACTGCGGTCGGCGCACAGTTTCAGCATCCGTACGTGTTCAAGACCTTGTTTACTGATAAGGACGTCGAGTTCGACGACTACTGCGAAACCAAGCAAGTTCAAAAGGGTGTCATCTATATTGACATGAATCACGTCAACCACCCTAAGGGTCCGTCTCCCGAGGACATCAAGGACATGCATTTCGTCGGTAGGATTGGTCGATTTGTTCCGATTAGTGGTCATGTTGGTGGCGTCCTCTATCGAGTTTATGAAGACAGGGCGTATGCAGTTGCTGGCACAAAGGGATATTTGTGGCTGGACGCTGAGCTGGCACAGAACATGATGGGGAATGGCGAGAATGTCGAGATCGACATGTCATTTTTCGAGAAGTTGCGCAATGATGCATTCGAAGCTATCGATCACTACGGACCGTTTGGAACGTTCGTCAATGGATGAAATCACGATCAAGCTGAGTATTCACCATCTCACTAAGAAGGAGGCCGACGAGATCTTCAATGCGGCGGTGGATATTTGTGGACGAACTCTAAGCGGGTCGATGGAAGTCGAGATCGAGCGAGTTCAGCAGAAACCGACTGAATAGGAGAGCAATGACTTTGTTTCATCCATATCAATGCGGTCAAACACATCCACACAATCCTCATATTTACAAGACACGCACGGGGAAGACCAAGGCTTGTAAGGGCGTGCCAAAGTCTAAGAAGAAGTAACAACAAGCCGGTCGCCGTCGTAGACCTTACCCCCGTCTGCGGCGGCGGCCCCCCTATCAGGAGGATATTCATGCCACACTCCAAGACACTAAAGCACGTTGAGCCAGTATGCGCTGACTCGAACAATGGCTGTGCATATTTCGAACCACATCATCACGGTCTTGCATGTGACGATGAATGCGTGGAGTGCAACGGTAAGTGTCATCCGAGTTGTCCCGCATATTCTCAAGTCAAGCGAGGCAATGCCGCATTCGAAGCGTTCATCGATGGAGCTCCGGATGCTCGGGTCGCCTTCGATATTCCGAAGGACGATGCAAAATGACGTGGCTTCGGAGCAACGCCCAAACCAGCTTCAAGCTATATCGGTACAAGTTCCAAGAATCTGCTCCGACCGATCCGCCAACTCCAGACCCGAATGGTCGTGTTCGTAAAGTTACCGCCACAGACGAACGACATGCTCGGGCGATATTAGGACAAGCCAAGAAAGGAAAGTACTGGATCAAGATCAAGACGGAAGTCATTGATTTTGAAACCGCTCCACCACAGTTCATTCCACCGGCATTTTTGTTCAAGCCGGAAACCTTGAAGCGGTATCGAAAGCATTCGGTTATTGGACACTGTGGTCGAAACCATCAACATAGAGCGCATTTATATCGTACCGAACACGGCACAGTCAAGGCGTGTGATGGCATTCCTCGTGAGAATCCCCCCTCTCAACAAAGGTAGATATTATGGTCCAAATCAGTGAAGGCGACGAGCCTGTCAAGGTTCCGCTCACATATTACGACAAGTACGGCGAGCGACATGTCGTTGGGGACGCGGCGGTACAGATCAAGGACGGCGAAGTTATTGCTGTAGGGAAGATCGAATCCGAAGTCGAAGGCGATGTCATCCGGAAAGAAATTCTCGGGGGAGTTAATCTGGAGAGCTTTTCAATTTCTCTTGGACCGCTCATTATGCCATATTCTCCTTCACCGGCTGATGTAGCTGCACAACGACTAAGCTCGATGAGTCTCGAACACAAGGTGCATGTCACCACCACCAACCCGGATGGAGCAGTTCGTCAGTGTGACCGTCGAGATCTCCATGAGCCGCATGAGTATCAGGCGGAGTTCGGCGCATATTTCAATGTCTATTGTCCCGGCAACGAAGGAAGCAATCGATGAGGTTCACCACGATCTGGTCTCTGCCCGGTCTGCCGCTGAAGGAGCGCATTGATCGTACGAAGGATCTCTGGTCCATGAATGTCTACGATATTCTGCCTAAGCGAGTTCGGTACTGGGTTGCGTTGCGCGGAATTGGGTATGCAACCAAGACCAGTCAGAACATTCCGGCTACTTCGCTGGACAACGTGTTGGACAATCTCGGACGAATCAAGGACGGCAAGCCGTTGATTCAGTTTGAGTGGACCGAGCCAAAGGAGCCTTCGGGTGTCTGACCGATTCGGTCGCTATATCAAGGGGGAGCCTGCTGTGCCAATCCTAAATCTTAAGATCGAGGACGAACAGGACAACATGCCAAAGGCAAGTGATCCACAAGGTCCGAGTGACTTCGAGCGTGAGCTGGAGCACTTGATCAATCGTCATTCGCTGGAGAATCACTCAGGCACACCGGACTTCATCCTTGCTGCATATTTGAATGACTGTCTGGTTGCATACAACAAGACTGTTCTAGCTCGGTCAGCTTGGCGGAGTGAATCGGTGGAGCTACCGGCTCTGCAGGAGCTTCGAAGCGGTGTTCGGACGGTTCCGATGGTCGTGACTTCTCCGAATGGCCGAATGATTAATGATATTGGTGAAGCCAAGATCAAGCTAACTCCTGGTGAGGAACAAGTTCCCCTCGGACGTATCGAGAAGGTCATCGCGGTCGTCGAACCTGATGATGAATAGTGCGCAACAAGATCGCTCTGTGGATAGCGGTCCATCTTCCACTTCGAATTCGATACCAAGCAACCATGCAGATGGTCGGGAACGCTCTGATGCAAGAGGACACAATTCCCGACGCTCTGACGTGGTTTCATATTTACGATCTACTGGAGAAACCGAAGGACAAACATGCCTCCCGATCCAAACGCTCGACTCATTAAGGCAGTCGAGGGTCTTACTCGATCCGTTGACGATAACACAAAGCAACTGAAGGAACATAATCGACTACAACGACGGAACCAGGGATTGTTACCGTTCCGGCAATATCAGGAAGGCGAAGATTCAGATGCAGAAGCACACCCGCCCACAGAATCGATCGAATATGTTGATCCCGGCGGAACAGATCCGTACCAATCTGGGCCTCCCACACCTTATTCCTGACCTGACCCGTATCACTGAAGTCTGTGTCGTCTGTAGCGCCGTCGTACGAGTGATGTGCTTCAAGGGCACTGGCATCTGCTCCGAAGGCTGCCGCAAGATCCATATTCAGAAGGAGATTGCAAATGCCTGACAAAGTTCGTCAGTATCGGGTTTCTGAGACTCGTCAGATTATCGTTACGGCAAAGGATCCAGCCGATGCCGTCAAAGAAGCATCTACATGGCTTAGTAGTGGTAGCCTGGGCGGTGTCGATGGTATTCCGGAGATCCGCGTTACTGATATTTCAGCAATGGAAGACTAATGGCTTCGGGCGATATCTCAAAGACAATTCGAGACTTTCTTGATCAAGAGAGAAAGGACATTCAACGACTTCAAGAACTCGCCTGGTCTGAAGGACATTTAGCAGCAAAAGCTAACAAGCCATATGAAGCAAACCCGTATCGAAACAGGGAGAACCCTAATGCCTAAGCGCGACAACACCGTCCTTATGGAAGACGTCCGAATCATTTTTCGCAACTTTGCCGGGCGAGAAGGCATGTATAACCGGGCGGGTGATCGGAACTTCGCGGTTCTCCTGGACGAAGACATGTCGCATCAGCTCGCTGCTGAAGGATGGAACGTCAAGCTGCTCAAGCCACGGGAAGAAGGCGACGAGCCTCAGCCATATTTGTCGGTGACCGTGAAGTATGACGGTCCTCGACCTCCGCTGATCAAGATGCTTACCTCTACCAGCAGCACCGAGCTGGACGAAGAGTCGGTCGAGATGCTGGACTGGGTCGATATTGCTCAGGTTGACCTGGTTGTTCGGCCGTATGAGTGGGAGGTCAGCGGAAAGACTGGCATCAAGGCATATTTGCAAAGTCTTTACGTCACAATCATCGAGGATCCGCTGCAGCTCAAGTACAAGAATATGGACATTGCTTCTGTCGAAGGGCCGATGCTCGAACGAACCGAGATGATGTACAAGCCTGAGGATGCTTGATGGAGTGGTTATTTCTCGTCGGTATTGTCGCGATCATCGTCTGGGTTTTCTGGCCTAAGAGGAAAAAATGACTATTAAGATCGAGCAGAAGTGCAACAAGTGTAACCGAAAGCGTGAGCTGAAGCTGAACAGTGGAGGCGATGCGATAACACTTAGTTCGGCTTCGCTGCAGGGTGGCTGGCGGAAGATCGACGACAAGGATGTTTGCAACATCTGTATCTCCGACTTCTTGGAGAACCTCTGATGCCCACATTCCGACTTCGCCCTGGTAACGTTGAAGCCGTGCAGTTCGACGGCAACAACTGGGTCGAGATGACCAACTTCTGTGGGACTCGTAAGGACGGAGATGGGTATGAGATGCCTATCTTCACCAAGATCGGAACATATTTGCTGACCCTCTTCAATCCAACAGCCGTAGATTCTAGGGCTGAGTTGTGGGTCGAGTACGCTCAGAAGCATTTCTACGTTAAGATCGGTGACTGGGTGGTTCGAGGTCGGCCCCTTGGTATTCAAGACGTTGGATTCCATTTGATGGCGGATCGGCTCTTCAAGGAACTATACGAGCAAGTCGACGATCAGAAAGTAGAGGTATTGTGATCTGGGTACTAGCAATTCTTCTTATTCTATCCCTGGCGGCGAACTTCTATCAATGGTACCAATGGAACGCATATCGCACCAAGCCTGCTGGTAGTCATTCGCACACGGGAATGATGCCGAAAGTCGATCGGGACGCAATTCTTAAAGATCGAGAACGCATCAAAAAGGAGCGCGATGACAACGAAGGACCCACAACTGATGTATTTAGAGGCCCGAGTTGAGGGGGCTAAAGAGTTAGCTGGTATCTACAACTTGTATCAGCAGGCGCCCGATTGTTTTATTGCTGGTGTGCAGTATGCATTAGATCGTCTTTTAAGTAGAACAGAAGATTTGCACGATCAGCTCCATGGCTCGTTCGGCAGAGTTCTTCATACAAACGCAATTGATATTCTTACTCAAGCGAAAGAGAATCGACTATGAATGACGAAGTGCCTGAGCTAATTGATAAGGAAGAGAAGAACAAGCCGCAGCATTTCGTGGTAGTTCTCGCTTACACGTCAGAAGACGGCGAGATCGAAGAAGAGTTCATGAAGATGGTGCAGGACATGAAGGCGCTATATTCATTGAAGGACAATTCTCGAGCTTACGCTTGCGTTGAGGAGAGTGCTGCAAAGATTCTTGCTCTTGTGGAAAAGCCGCTCGAATGACCATGCATGTCGTGAACGGCGACGATGAGCATGAGAACGCCATGCTACTCACCCCGGAGCTTGCTACGGTTATTTCAGTATGGTGTGGTGGACTGGTGGTCGAGGAGATTGATCCTTTCACTAATCAGCGATATCCTGCGTTAAATGTTCAATGTGGAGACGAAGTTAAGAGAGCAAGCCTCGGAGACTGGATCGTGAAGAAGGAGGACAAGACCTTCGACGTGATGAAGCCTAACGAGTTCTTGCATTCATTAGTCGATTAACGGGGAGTAGTGACATCTATGTACACCTCCCACGGCCACCATATTCCGTTCACAGCTTTGGCTCGGGAGCAAAGCGAAGCGGCTAAAGAACCGAAAGCTTGTGGTGGCGTACGGGTATGTAAGCAATGTACATTAGAAGCGGCTAACTATGTGCCAGCTTTAAAGAAGGCTGCAGAGCCGTTATTTCATCGCCGAGGGGGAGATATGAACTTTATTGAACGAGCCAAGATGCTCGTCTATCAGTTCGTCAAGGAACATCTTGAAAAGACGGACACACACATCACTTTCGAACTGGACGATGTCTATATTGTCTGGTTCAGCAAGACATTGCAGAATTGGAAGGCGTGTGTCAGCACGACCCTTCCCGACGGCATGTACTACGAAGTCACACACAATGGAGATGAGAAGGTTACATATCTCGACGCGTATAAGAAGTTCCAAAACGTCGCTATTCCTGACGATCCCACCATCTGAAAGGTTTTAAATCGTGCTCACCCCCGTTAAGTATTCCCGCAAGCCCTTCGACGTAGAGGCCGTTGAGCTATCGCCAGAAAACATCGACGAAGTCGCACTGTGGTGTGGTGGGGAGGTTCGCACTTCTGATTTGTCCAAGACCGGTGGACAGGAGGGTTATCAGCAGTACATCAAGGTGCCCGTCAAGCGACCTCTGAATGACAGGCAGACCCGCGCATATTACGGCGACTGGGTAGTCGGGCAGGACGGAAGTTTCAAGGTCTATACGCCAAAGGCTTTCGTCAGCAGTTTCCAGAAGCAGGCCGAGCACATGCTGGATACTGTTGAACGAATGGACAAGAACGCTGAACAGGACGAGAAGCTTGACTTCGAGGATATTCCGGGTGTTCGTCGCGCAACGTTTGTCAGCCCCGGGCAGTGAGGTGACTTGGGCGAAGTTTGTTGTCTGGGTCATCATATTTTTGATCATTACGTTGATGTTCCTTTACTTCGGACTATCAGCCGCCGGTGCACGCATATTTGTCAACTAGTAAGATCTATCGGAGGAGTAACAATGCGAGTCAGCATTACTGCCGTCCAAAAGGGCGACACCATTATTGACGGCCGTGATCGTATCGAAGTTAGTCGGATTGAGCACAACGCCTGCTCCTCCAAGGGCACTCACGTGAACCGTCGGATTTGCTACGACCGGACGGATGTGGTGGATATTCGTCCAGGCAAGGCTGAGGCGAACTTGCTCGATGAGAACGGATTGAATGTTATCGAGGGCGAAGAGTTCAATCCTATCCTCGATATTCGTAATGTCGGAAAGTTGCGAGTCTCGTAAGGACGACGGTCTTTATATCTTGTGGGTAAATTAAACAAGAGATTAGCTACGCGAGCTTAATCTCTGAATAAGGCAGGTGTGGGGCCTGCGCGAAGAGTACTTTGTCCCCAGCATTGTTACTCACCCACAGCGGGTGTCGGGTAGGGGAATCGGGGTTGCGTCCGAGGTCGCTAGAAGACCTTGGCCTTCGGTTCCCCTCCCGGCATCTCGTACCTCGCAAAAGTTACAGGGCTTATAATGAGAGAAACACCCCACTATCTAAGGACCCCGCCATGCAGACCCTGAGCAACTTCGCTGACCTGCTCCTCGGCTTCGTTCCCATGATCGGAATTGTCGCCATCCTCCTCGGAGGCTTCTGGATCGCTACCAAGCTGATCCCGAGCCTCAACGAGTGGATGCACGACACCCGTGACATGGAAGCCGCCCAGGAGCTTGCCAAGAAGCAAGCCACCTCCGCACCGCGTCGCCTCGACCGCTGGATGTAACACCTCAATCCTAGAACCCCACAAGGGTTTTAGGCTTCTGTTCCTTTCAAGATCGCGAAGATTACAAGGGTTATAATGAAAGAGATACCCCTCCCCCTTACCGAAAGGAACCTCCCATGTTCAACGTGAAGACTGCCGCCAGCAAGACCCTGCGCGCTGCCGTTGAGAACAAGTACACCCGCCCCGTCGTCATGACGGCCGCTGTGCCTGTCCTCGCGGTTGCGATGCCGGTTCAGCTGATCGCCATGAACCACCGCACCAACAAGGAGATCCGCACCGCCAAGAAGAACGGTACCCTCTGATCCAAACCGACGAACCCCTAACCCGGGTTCTAGGTTTCTCCTTTCGCATATTCCACACGGGTTATAATGAGAAGATACCCTATCGAAAGGAACACCATGAAGATCAACAAAACCGCCGCTGTCTACGCAGGCACCTACGTTGCTGGACAGATCGGTGGCGTTATCATCGGAAGCACCATTGCCAAGAAGATCATCGCCAACCGTGAAGCCAAGCTAGCGCAGAGCCCTGCCGTGCAGATGTGGCCGCATTTGAAGCCCACGCATCGTTCCATGCTCGACCGGTAATTCCAACGCTAGAACCCAACACGGGTTCTAGTTTTCATGATCCAATAACTTTTTTATCGAGAGGCTTATTTTGGACCCTATACTCACTTCGATTCGTTCTTCTGTTGCTTTCGTAATCGAAGTTGCTGTGTTAGAGAATACTCCAGAAGTTCGACAGAGGATTCTATACAACATACGCAAGTCGATACTAGAAGACAAGCGCATCGAGGATGGACCTGTTAAACGAGCTTATATTCAAACCATCGATGACGAGATCACATCCCTTTAATGAAAGGCTTTATCATGGACGCTCTATATTGTTGCTTCTGCCTCGTCGTGCGCAAGGACGACCTGAGCCGAGCCGTGACCATCATGAATGGTCAGGCCTGCTGCTTCGATCACTCATATTACGCGCAGACCGGCGACTTCAATCGCATTCTCGAGCTCATCAAGCGGGATGAGATCAAGAAGGAAGCTAAGAAGTTTGAGGAGACCACCACGCAGCTCAAGGAAAACAGCAAGACCCTTCGACAGGCGAACCGACGCCTGGGCAAGCTCTTCTGACTCGCATATTTCACATGGGTTCTAATGAGAAGAAACCACTATGAGAGGACCCGCCATGCAGATCGAAACCATCGTCAAGGTTGCTTACGCCATCCAAGCTACGTGTGCCGTCAGCATGGTCGGTATCGGCATCTACTCTGTGAAGAAGCAGAGTGAGCTGAACCGAACCATCGCTGAAGGTACCCAGCAGATCGTCGTGAACAACGCTCAGATGGAACGATTCCTGAAGCCCATCCGCCCGTAGCACCTCGCTCAAGCCCAAGACCCCACAAGGGTTTTGGGTTTCTCTCATATCGCCTAGGAGGCACAATGAAGATCCACTTAAAACTTGGCAATGGCCCCAGCAGGACGATCGAAGCCAAGAAAGTTCGACTTCTTCCTGAAGAAGAAGCTATGACAGTCGAACAACTTGCCGAACATTGGAATGAACGGAGCGCTTCCATGGGTCGAAATGATCGCTGGGGCGTGATCGACGGTACGTTCCAGAAGACCCACTGGGATGGAAAGAAGATTGAAGATTCGAACTACCACTACCTCCTTATCGAGGGCGTGCTGTACCACTCGATCGACTGATCACTCACCCCTATCGAAAGGCATATTCCCATGTTCGGACCCAAGCTGACCCCAACTGAGAAGGCCGAGCGGCGAGACGCCAAGGAGCAGCTCCGCGCTGAGCGACGAGCGGAAGAGGCTCGTCAGGCGGTTATTCGAGAAGCACGCCGTAAGGAACGTTTCGAAGCATTTCCTGAGTTTGTCGTACGGCAGACCCGAGAGGTAACTGTGAAGGCAAGCGACATGCAGGACGCCATTTCCTTGGCATCTGCGGCCTTCAAGCATGGGCAGGAAGCCGATTACAGCATTCCTCGGTTCGACCGTCCCGACTATCGCACTGAGGGAGACACCATCGACAGGATTCGTACGGTCAGCGTCAAGGCTGTCGAGCAGGACTAACAATGAACTGTCATCTAGCATATTCGAGAGGAACTATCATGCCCAGCTCCATGGCCACCAAGCTCGTCGATGTCACTCCTGAGCAGTTCGACCAGGTTGTCAAGACGATCAACAACCAGTACTACCAGATCCTCGACCTCGAGTCGGTGGTTCGGAAGCTCGAGACCCGGATCGACAACTTCGTTCCGACCTCGATGCATTTGCGAGTCATGCCGGTCAGCAACATCGTCTGGAGCGCAGCTCTCGTCGGCGCTGCAGTGTGCGGATATTTGGCGTACACGGAGGTTCGTCGCTCTAGCAAGCAGAACGACTGATATTTCTGCACCATCCAACCCTATCGAAAGGCTATATCATGAACTACGACCTCGTTCGAATCAAGATCCTTCGTCGTTATTTGATCGTGCCTGTGGCTTTCACCGTTCACCCCAACGGCGCTGCTTATGCAGCTTACGGATTCACCGTTCTCCAGGCGAAGAATCGACTGCTAAAGAAAGTCGGGGCTTTGTCGGTATTTCCTCCACATCCACACATGTAACGCTCCTATCGAAAGGTTATATCATGATGGACAACGAGACTCGCGCCGCATTCCGAATGGGCAAGCTGGCAAACGACAGTGGCTTGACTCCCGAGCAGGTTTTTCAGAGAGTTCAGGATTATATTCGGGAAGAGCAGCAGCTCGCTACCGATAGAGAAGCAGCCTTGTACTGGGTGACGCTGTCATATTCAGAGAAGCTTCCCCTGGTCGAGCGCGCGCTGAAAGGAAATTGATGGACGGAAAGCTCGAGATCGAGACATATTCCCTAGTCCGAACTGCTAGTCCGGTGATGGATATTTTCCCAACCGGAGGTAACCCAGCCAAGGTATACAAGTGCGACGAGTGCAAGGCACTTCTCCTCGGTGCCGAGGACGCTCGAGATCATCTGTGGTGGCACGACCTGCTTGTGCAAGCTCCCCGGTAACAACCCTATCGAAAGGCTATATCGTGTTCTACAAGTTGCTCGGACGTTTCTTCTTCTACTTCTACGTGCTGCCGTTTTTCAAGAAGGTCGTCGCTCCGGTTTTCCGGGATGCGTTGATCAAGGCCGTATACGATAACCTCGCCGGTCCTGAGGAGGATCTCAGCGAGAAGTTGCTACGCGACAAGGACAACGGTCTCACTGACGTTCAAATCGCCACGAAGCACCGGATCAGCCCCACCAAGGTTCGTCATATTCTGGCTGAAGCAAGGACTGCTTCTCGAGCAGATAACATAGCTCGAGCGAAGTCGCTCAGTGAAGCAGGTGAGTCTGTTGCGGAAATCGCTAAGCGGATGAATCTGTCGCAGACTTCGGTCATGGCCATGCTGAGGACGGATTCCTGATGGAGATCATCGTCAAGTCATTTCCGCGTACACACATCACTTCCGTGTGCAGAAAGCACGAGTGTCAGGTCGAGGTGTCGATCCGAGAGATCAAAAGTCGTAACCAACAGCTCATGGTTGGCGCCGATATTACAGCCATGCGTTGTCTAAAGGGTGGATTTGCTTCTGAGACCGACTGCATGGACGCTTGGGAGCTGGAAATCCTTGCTGGCGGAGAAGTTCGCATCGGACCCTAACCTATCGAAAGGCATATCGTGCGATTGCTCTTAGTCTACAACCCCGAGTCGCGTGAACTTCGAATTCAGAAGGCGCAAGAACTAAGGGAGCAAGGTCATAGCCTTTCGCATATTGCGACGGTGTTCGGCACCAACAATTACAACGTCGGATTGTTGTTGAAGGGCGATATTCCCGACGACTACGCATCGTTGTTGATCGGAATCGAACTGGGCAAGGCCGGTATCAGCCTACTCGAGTTTCGTCACGAGTGTCTCGGTTATATTATGAGGACTCGCAAGCTCCGAACAACCCAATCGGCGTTAAAATACTGGACGGATGCTACTAACCGAGAGCGAGTTGCGCTTACTCGGGAAGTGCTGACGGGCAGAGAACTGCGGATTGCGACTGAAATTGAGCGTTCGCGAAAGTTACAAGGGTCATAATGAAAGACAAACCCCATATTAAGGAGCCATCATGGCCACCCTGCCCGACACCCCCGTCAACACCGCCCTCACGGTCGCTGGAATCGCCGTTGTGGGACTGATCGCCTACACGCAGAAGCTGCGTACGCACGTGACGTCCCAGACGCTCGAGAACTACCGACACGCGAAGGTCGTCGACGCGGGTCTCATGCCGGAGACCCCCGTGACCCTCCACCCGGAGAAGTCTTCCAACCGATCAGCGTAAGCTGAAGACTGAGAACCCCAGTCGCCGTTTCGAGGCCTGCTGAAAAGCACGCTTTGACTCCGCGACTGGGGTTCTCTTCTTCTGTTTTTCTCATCCATATCTTTGAAAGGAACTATCGTGCCAGGAAATCGAGAATTTGCCTACGTCGGTCCGGAAAAGCACAGTTTTATGTCCCGGAAGCTGGAGCCAGGAGTTTATCAAGCTGAGTGTAGCTGTAATAGACTCTCTGAGGTATTTGGGAAGTACACCAAGGTATTGCACACTTGGCGAAAGCACACCGAAGATGAAGCTCAAAAAGTTGGCGTAGAGCTTCGCCGATTCTCAGGCAAAAGATAAAACGCCTTACTATATCTCCGAAAGGAATCATCATGATCAAGTTCATCATTGGTGTCATGGTTGGTGTGCAGTTCTCGGACGAAATCATCCAATACATCATCCGACCCCTGATGGAAAAGCTGGGGGAGCTTTGATGGAAGCCACATTCAGCTTTGGCGACCGCGAACCCATCACGCTGGACTTCTCGAAGAAGGAGTCATATTTCTACATCTACCACGCGGCTTGGGCGGCTTGGCATATCTGGCGTTCTGTGCGACACGATTCACTAAGAGAAAAGCACACCAAGTGGATCCAGGACGAATTCGAAGTCAAGGTGTTCAAGAAGCGTTTGGACGACGACCCCCCTATCTGAGGAGACATGATGGGCAAGATCGTAACATCGACAACCGGCATCGACGGTGTCAAGCACGAAACGATTGTTCGGACGAACCAGTTCGAAGACTTCGTGATCAACACGATCGGACGGTTGTTTGGTGAGGAGCGAGAATGGCGGCTCGTTCACTTCGTCGAGAAGCTGAAGCTGAAGAGGCAGCGATGAACCAGAAGTTAACCGGGCTGACGCCATACGAGACCACAGTCGTTGTGCTGCTGAAGAGGATCAACACCTGGCTGGCCGCCATCGGGATCATGCTCATTGTTCCGATTGTGTTGTTCGCCGTCGGCTACCTGTTTGGTAGCGGAAGCTGAAGAAGTAGTAATTCGTTGCGGTCGATGGGCAGGTAAGATCGTGCATGATGCGCCCACTACAAAGGGACACGGCGCCGCAACTCTCCATATCTCCGAAAGGAAAAACCATGCTTAGCGTTGTTAACGTTATACTTGCTTCAGAAGAAGACGCAAACGTAGTTCGAGATGCTCTTCGTAAGCTTCTGAATTTATACGAAGTTGTGACCGTGGCCGACTATTTGGAACTTGTGGGAAGCTCTTCTTCCACGTTTGCAGATCAGAAGGTCGGCTGGACTGAACTGGGCGATATTCCGATTGCTCGAACGAAGGATGCCGGATTCGTACTCGATCTTCCGGAGCCTAAGACACTTGACGTTCCTCGTAGCGCCTTTCCGTTTCTCAAGGGATGGTGGATCGTCGTCGACGTTCCTGGCGATCAGGTCTACGAAGGCAAGTTGATCGACGAACTCGGCGGCACCATGATTCTCGAAGTTGAGCCGAGCAAAAGACATGGTATCGCCATGAGCACCATCAAGAAGATCGATGCATATCGTGAACGTCCGACTCCCCAAGACTAACCCATATTTAGGAGACCTATCATGACCTACCCTCGTCGTCCCGTTGCCACGGCTTCGATGCTTCACGAACTGCGGATGATCGCACAGAGCTTCTTCCGTCATCGCACAAACGCGTCCATATTTGGGCAGCAGCCCGAGTCATCGTCACTGTTCTGCGCTCCCTGCTACAAGGGTGGGGTCAAGACCAAGGCCGTCGCTATCGACGATGGTAAGTCCGTCTGCAAGAACCATCTTATTTAGGAGACTCATGTTCACGCACGAAGTTTCGCTGAAGAACCGACTCCTCATCGCCGCATCCATCGTAGCCATCGGCTGGACGGGCACGGCTGTCTATATCGTCCATGGTGTCAAGAAGATGAAGGCCGATAACGCTCGGGAATTCGAGGTTATCGACGAGGCTCGTAAGGTCATCATGGTTAAAGCCGCACAAGGCGAATACGATTTGGCTGATCGATTCGATTCCGAAAGATTCCTCAGCGACTACGAGTTCTACAAGATCGCTGCTCGCAACAAGCTCACCAGCAATTGACTGGTGATATCCACAACCGCAAGGGGGAACTATCATGTCCATGACGAAGCGCAGGGTCGTCACCGCAATCGTATTCATCATCTTTGGGGTGATGATCGGTATCGTTATGAACCAGACGGTCTGGAGCAATCCGGGCGATCCGACTGGCTCAGCGGTTACAGTCGTCGATATCTCTGCCGATCGAAATTGCAGTTTCAGCGTACAAGGTCGATGGAGCAGCGATAACGCCTGGGGCTGTTACTGGGATGATCTGACGAGTCCAGACGCTCGACAAATGGTCGGTAATGCCGCTACTGCGTGTGGGGTTGCATGGTGGGCTGGCGGTCCTGTCGGTTGTGGGTGGGCTGCTGTGGGTGGGATCGTGTCGGCAATTCCCTGGGATGGAACCTGGGACTGATATTTGGTGGGGGCTTGCGTTAACGGAACACGCTCGGCCTTAAACGACAGCTCGCAGCTCCCGTCGCGGGATCATGATGCTGACGATGTGCCCACCACATAGCTGCGGACATATTGTAGGGGGAGATGAGAACGATGAAGCGGGGCTAAAGACCCCATATCTCAATGAGAGATGCCAACTCAACCCGGGCTGGTGGTTTGGGTCTCTCGAGATTGTTAGGCCGCTCTGAAAGACGAAGGTGGGGCCTTTGGGCGTAGACCATTAGGCTTAAATGACACTCAGTGTGCCCACCATTCGCACAAATTGCACGGGTTATAATGAGAGATTAACCTATCGAAGGAGACCCCAATGAACCCCGTCATTGTCGCCCGCGCCACCATCACCGGCATTCGACTCGGTTGTTCCATTGCCGCCCACCGCAAGCAGATGAAGAAGCTGCGCGAGGAGAAGCAGTTCTGGATCGACATGAAGAATGCCCAGGAGACCCGCAACGCCAAGCCGACCGTGATCCACGTTCAGTGCGAACGCCTCGCCTAACCCATCCTCAAACACCATAATCCACACGGGTTATGGTTTTTTGCCTTAGAGATGATGTTTATGACTAAACCGATGTTGCTGAAGTGTCCTCGTTGTTCGAGTAGACGACTGCACTTCGGAAAGGTCTATATTTTTTGCCTAATTTGTGGCTGGAACGAATTGAAAGAGAAGGCTGATGGTCCATCAGTATAAACCACGATTGCTCGTTGACTTCGACGGCGTTATTCACCGGTACAGCAAAGGCTGGCATGATGGCACAGCTTACGATGAGCCGATGCCAGGAGCTTTGGATGCTCTGGAAGATCTGATTGAACGCGGCTATGAGGTGGTTATTTTCTCGACTCGGGATGCTGAGCAAATCGCTAAGTGGATGATTACGTGGGAATTTCCTCGACTTCGAATCACCAATATCAAGGAACCAGCTTTGGCCATCATCGATGACCGAGCCATTCAGCACATATCTTGGGCCCAAACGATGGCTGTCGTCAAACAATCATACGATATCTGATGGACGACGACCTTAAACGAGATGCACGTCGAATGGTAGACGAACTATATTTGGAGAATCAAATGGCACAGCCAGACCGTTCTGCGGTTAACACCGACAAGCCCGAAGTCCGCTGCGGTGTGTGCGGCGGTAAGTGTCGTGTTGGCTACGACCCCATCTGGAAGCGGGGCGCGCGGGTCATTCATTGCAATAGTGGATT
>Ga0190271_10000958_pt1 | contig 15710 bp, 15 predicted proteins | sample Popmic356T_FD_133747 | JGI IMG/M metagenome (GOLD analysis project Ga0190271, IMG submission 133747) | Populus adjacent soil microbial communities from riparian zone of Weber River, Utah, USA - 356 T | ecosystem: Environmental > Terrestrial > Soil > Riparian zone | place: USA: Utah | collected...
CCCCTCCGTCGACCGTGATCGCGGTGAAATTCGGTTTGGCGCATGTGACGGCGGCGCCAGCTGCGTCGATCACGTGGTGCGCGGTTTTACCGGTGCCGTGAGGGAGGGCTGTGACGGTGGTGCCTGCCTGCGCAGTCGCGCTCACTGCCTGCGCGGCGGTGGCGACAACAGCCACGAGAATCAGTAGCCGAACCTTGAGCGACATAGCCTGACGGTACCAGAATATTCAACGTTTACTGAGCTTCCCAGCCACCCGTGAATTTCACCACCGAGGACCGGGCCTGGAAGTTGGACTGGCCGGGATCGAAAGCGAGTGGGGCGGGGGTGCCGCCTCTCTCCATGCGGACGGCCGCCACGTGGCGGCCCTCGATTTGGGCGATCGAGGCCATCAGCTTCAGGGCCTCTTCCGATTTCACGGAGGGGATGGCTCCGTTGTAGGCCCGCAAGCCCGCGTACTCGATGTCGCGGAGATGGCGGAGGGCCTCGTAGGCGTCGATGTAGGAGAAGGCGTATTCGCCTTCGGGCTCCGGGGTTCCGCCGAGCTTCTCGATCTGGGCGGTCAGGGCCTCGATGTGCTGGCGCTCGTCCTCGGCGAGGAGATCGATCATTTGCCCGAGGCTGCCCGTTGGTTTCAACCGTTTCTTCGCTTCCTCGTAGAACTTCCTCTCGATCAGCTCGAAGGAGAGGGCGAGGTTGAGGGCCCTTACTTCTTCGTCTTCTTCGCCGGCGGCGAGGGCCGTCCGCACATAGGGGGTGATCGCGGGGAGCCCGTAGGCAGCGCCGGCCGCCAGGGCACCGCGAAGGAGGGCCTCGCCACGGGTGAGTCGCAGGCCCTGCATCAGCTCTCCATGAAGGGTTCGACGGTCTTCAGCGTGGCCGCCACCGTCGCCGGCTTGGCGAAGGGGCCGTCGGGGGTAATGGATCTGCCGAGGCGTGTCTCGATCGCCGTCGAGTGGCGGCCCTCGACCGTGTGGATCGCCAGCACTTTTTCCAGCGCCGCCGGGTCTTCGAGGTCGGGGACCTGGCCGAGGTAGGCGTCGGCGGCGGCTTTCTCGATCGCCGCCGCAGCCTGCAGCGCGGCCTCTGGGCTCTCCAGGGGGAAGCGCGTCTTGGGCGGGGCGGGCGGCTTGCCTCCCAGCCGCTCGACGAGCTCGCTCAACGCCTCGATGTGTTCCTCCTCCTGATTGCCGAATTCGCGGATCGTCTGCTGGTCGACGCCGCTGAACAGGCCGCTCGCCGCCGCGGCCGAGTAGAAGTCGGACTGCAGGTGCTCAAGCGTCAGCGCGTAGTTGAGGATCCCGACGTCGCCGTCGCCAAAGCGGGAGGCTTCATTAGCTTCGGAGTCCTCTCCGCAGCCGCTGGCCAGGGCCCCGGTGGCGGCGACCGCAGCCGCTCCACCCCCGAGCACCAGGAGGCGCCGCCGGGAGATCCCCTCTCCTCGGCCCGAGCCCCTCTCCATCGCTGCTCCCGTCCTCTCCATAGCGATGGCGGCACTCTACTTTGATTGAGCACTCGGCGCCACTCTTTACAAACCCCCGTAGCTTTGCTTTAGACAAACTTTACTGAGATAGTCAGCGCGCTCTGTGTACGGCGTCGATCAAGCAAAAAGAGCGCAACCGGGACGCGCCGGCGTTCACGCTCTTTCTCTGCTTTCCATCCCCTTCAACGCCGCCGCCCTGACGGCACTGGGGCAGGGCCCGCGGCCGCTGATCGAGCTGCGCCGAGAGACCGGCTCGCCGCCACAGACGACGATGCGCGGTCATCTGCGCGCGCTCGCGGCCGAGGGGGTCGTGGCGAAAACCCGCGAGAAAGATTTCCCCGGGCGCGTCGACTACGAGCTGACCGACAGCGGCCAGGACCTGTTGCTCGTCGCGAAGGTGCTGGCCAGCTGGCTGGCCGACTCGCCGGACGGACCGACAGAGCTGGGCGGGAACGCCGCCAAGAACGCGATCCGGGCGCTGGCGGAGGGCTGGGGCACGAACATCATCCGTGCCCTGGCGACCCGGCCGCTGACCCTGACGGAGCTGGACACCGTCATCTCCGGGTTGAGCTACCCGTCCTTGGAGCGGCGGCTGGGAGCGATGCGCACCCTGCGCCAGATCGAGCCAATGCAGGCCTCCAGTCGCGGCACCCCCTACACCGTCACCGACTGGCTGCGCAAGTCGATCGCGCCGCTGACCGCCGCGGCCCGCTGGGAACGGCGTCGGATGCGCGAGCGAGCGCCCGCGATAACGAACCGCGACGTCGAGGCGGCCTTCCTGATGGCGCTGCCGCTGCTGCGGATGCCAGCCGACACGTCCGGCTCCTGCCGGCTTGCGGTCCGCACCCTGAACAGCGACGAGGCCGGGGTCATCGCCCTGGTCCGCGACGGCACAGCGGCATCCTGCGGGACCCGGCTCGACGCCAAAACCGACGCCTGGGCCCTCGGCCCCAGCGGATCCTGGCTTTCAGCAATCATCGAGTGCGACGTCGCCAGCCTCGAGATCGGCGGCCGGGCCGACCTCGCCGGGGCCCTGGTCGAAGGCCTGCATGTAGAGCTTTTCGGCAGTCTCCCCGTGACTCAAGACAATTGATCTGACATAATCAACAGGAGTTGATCAATACCTCCGACGGGGAAAGGGGAAGGGATCACTCGCGCAGGCTCCCAGGTGTTGACGCTGCTGGCAGTTCCGCTAAACGCAGCGGTTCTCCAAGGGCTCTCGGAGGGACCAAGGTCTCTCGTGGACCTACGGCAAGAGGCAGGGTCGCCACCCCAGACGACGATGCGCGGCTACCTGCGCACGCTCGCCGAGACAGGCGTCGTCGAGAAGCACCAGGGCAGCTTCCCGGGTGCCGTCGGGTATGAGCTCACCACTGCCGGCCGCGAGCTGGTCGAAGTGTCCGAGCTGCTCGGGGCCTGGCTTCGCTGCTCGCCGCGAGGATCCATCGAACTGGGCAGCGTCGAAGCCAAACGAGCGATCAAGGCGCTGGTCGACGGCTGGTCGACCAGCATGGTCCGCGCCCTCGCCAGCCGGCCGCTCTCGCTGACCGAGCTGAACAGCGTCATCACTTCGCTCAGCTACCCCTCCCTGGAGCGCCGGCTCTCGGCGATGCGGATGCTGGGGCTGGTGGAGGCTGCTGGAGAGCGGGGTCGTGGCAGGCCTTACGGCGCCGGGGACTGGCTGCGCCGCGCGGTCGGGCCGATCACCACAGCGGCACGCTGGGAAGCGCGGCACTGGCCCAAGGACGCGGTGCCGACAACGAACCGCGATATCGAGTCGGCCTTCCTGCTCGGCCTGCCCCTGCTCCACCTCCCAACCGACGCCACCGGGTTCTGCCGCCTGGCGGTGCAGATGCGCAAGCGCGACGTCACCCGGCTCGCCGGCGTGATCGTCGAGGTGCGGGAGGGCACGGTCGTCTCCTGCATCGCCCGGCTCAAAGGCCGCGCCCACGGCTGGGCGGTCGGCTCGATCGGCGCCTGGTTCGCGGCCATCCTCGACGGCGAACGGCGCGGGCTCGAGTTCGGCGGCGAGCAGCAGCTCGCGGTTGGGTTGACCGAAGGTCTGCAGGATGCGCTGGCGGCCGAGGTCGAGCGCCACTTAGTCGCTCCCAACTCTGTTTAATCGACTAACCTTGTCCATCATGTCTTCGGGAGGACAGGGAGGGCGTCTTGCGATCGCGGCATTGTGCGCCGCGATCCTGGCGCTCGCGCTCGCCGCCTGCGGGTCGTCCTCCTCGGACGACGAGACCTCGAACGCGAGCAAGAAGGTGCCGCCCCCGCTGAACGGAGCGGGCAGCGCCCTGATCGCCCCGCTGATGGATCGCTGGCAAGTCGGCTACGAGGCCGAGACGGGGGAAGCGGTGACCTATCGCACGGTGAAAAACGGTCTGAACCTGAGGCCGGTTGCCTTCGAGAAATCCGATTTCGGAGTCTCGGACGCGCCGATCACCCCTGACCAGTTCGCCGAAGGCACCCTGTTGGTGATGCTGCCCTGGGCCCTCACCGGCATGGTCATCGTCTACAACGTCGACGGCGTGCCCCCGGATCTGCGGCTCAGCCCCGACGTGCTGGGGGGCATCTACCTCGGTGAGATCGCCAGCTGGGACGACCCGGCGATTGCCGCGCTCAACCCCGGCGTGCAGCTGCCCAGCACCCTTATCACTCCGATCGTGCGGAGCGATGAAAGCGGGGAAGACTACGTGCTCACCAACTACCTGGTCGAGTACGAGAACGCGCACCAAGAAGACTTCGGCATCACGAGACGAGTGTTCCTGACGACGAAGACGGGCAAGGTCGTGGAGGGCGGAAACGCCAACGCACTGAAGAAGACGAACGGCTCGATCGCGATCATGCCGCTCCCCTATGCCCGCAACCAGGGCCTCGACATCGCCCTGCTCGAAAACCCGGCCGGCGAGTTCCCCGTGCCGAACGCCAAGAGCCTGATCGCCGGGGCAGAACAGGGCATCCGCATCGGCCCCAACAACGAAGTCTGGTCGAAAGAACTGCCGAAGTCGGCCAAGGACGCCTACCCGCTCATCACCTTCAGCTACGCGGCGGTGCCGAGCTACCCGAAACGGGAGTCCGTCAAAAAGCAGCTGAGGGAATTCGTCACCTACGCGATCAGCCCCGCCGGTCAGGCCGACGTCGAGTCGCTCGGCTTCGCGCCGCTGCCGAAGAAAATCGTCGCCGTCGACAAGCGGACGATGAAGAACATCTTCCCGTAGCTACTCCTTGCGACTCGCCACGAAGACCTCGAACTGACTGTCCTTCGGGGGCTTCGGGCGGCCGTTGCCGTGGAAGGTGGTCTCGAGGGTGAGGCCGACGTTGGCGAGGATCTGGCGGAGCTCGTCGACGGTGTAGAGGCGCTGGCGGAACTGGATCGGCTTGAGGCCGTCGAGGACCTCGCCGAAGCGGACCGGGATCATCGCCCCTTCCATGTAGCGGTTGCTCTTGTTCCAGCGGTGCTCGACGAGTTCGATCATCGCCTCGCCGGCGATCCAGGACTTCTGCGGCAGGTGCTTCTGCGCGTAGAGGACGTTGGGCAGCTGCATCAGGTGCTGGCCGCCCGGCTTCAGGGCGCGGGCGATCACGTCGAAGCTGCGCAGGTTCTCCTCGTCGCTCTCGAAGTAGCCGATCGCGCCGTCGTTGAGGCTGAGGACGACGTCGAACTCGGCGTCGAAGTCCAGCTCGCGCAGGTCGGCCTCGACGAACTCCGCCTCGAGGCCCTGCTCGGTGGCGTCGCGGCGGGCGATCTCCAGCAGCTCCGGGGAGATGTCGGCGCCGACCACCTCGAAGCCGCGCCGGCGCAGCTCCAGGGAGTGACGGCCGGAGCCGCAGGCCAGGTCCAGCACGCGGGCGCCGTCGGGCGGCCGAAGCATGTTCAGGGCCCGGTTGATTTCCGGCTCGGTGCGGTCGGTCCAGGCCATGTCGGCCGTGTCGGCGAACGCGGTCTCGTACCAGTCCTGCGCAATCTCCTTCGGTAGGACGCTCATCTCCCTCTCCCATGCCCCGACTCGCGGGGGCTCCTCGCAGTGCTCAACGAAGGTTGATTATCACAGTTACTGCTTTGGAATCAAGGCTGGCGCTGCCCGAAAAGCGCCCGGTGGAGGCCCTCGAGCAGGGCGCCGGAGAGGCGGTCGCTGCCGCCCGCGTCCAGGCACTCGGCCTCGCCGTCGATGACCGCGTGGAGCCAGCTCGACGGCGTGCCGGCGACCCAGCTGTCGACCTGCCCGTGAATGCGGGTGGTGCAGAGGGCGACGTTGCCGCGCTCGACGGTGACGACCGCCCCGGCGTGCCTGCTGTCGCCGCCCGGGTGCACCGCGACGACGAGCCGGCAGGTGCCTTCGAGCTGGGACGAGAGGTGGACCAGCGGCGTGGCGAGCAGGAAGGCGGCCTCGACGTCGAGCCGCGAGATCGGGGTCGCCCCTTCGAGGCCGGTCTTGCCTTCCCACTGCGCCGCCGCGGCGAGCGGCGCGATCGCCTGCCGCAGCCAACGGGTCGGCTGGTGCCGGACGACCGGATCGGAGCTGGGCGCCAGCTCGGTCAACCCGGCGAGCTCCATCGCCCGCAGTCGCCGCTGCAGCGAGGCGAGCTCGATGCTCTTGACGATCTGGTCGAGCTCGGCCGCCGAGAGGGGCCGGGCCGCCAGCAGGCGGACGATCCCGGTCGACCAGCCGTCGACCAGCGTCCCGACCGTGGCGGCCGCCTCGACGGTGCCGAAGCCAAGCTCGCCGTCCGGCGCGTCGGCCAGCCAGGCCTTGAGGACCGCGGCGACTTCGAGCAGCTCCTGGCCGGCCGGTGTGAGGCCGAAGTTGACGGTCCCGGAGAAGACGTCGCGCCCTCGCGGCTCCACCACGCCGGCGCGGGCGAGGGTCCGCAGGTGCTTCTGCATCGTCGTCGTCGGAGGGGCAGCGCCGGCGCGGCGCAGGCCGACCAGCGATTTCGGACCCTTCGAGAGCGCCTCGAGGATTGTCGCGTTGAGCGGCATGGCGAGCATCGACAGCGCCAGGCTGCCGGCCCGCGTCGTTGCGACCTTATCCCCACCGACAGCGATCAATCGCGGCTGAGTATCTCAGCTTCGCATAGGACATAGCAAGATCGGTTGAGCTTTTTTTCATAGTCCCCTACGCTGAACGCGATGGCAGAGACGACCTTCATCACGCTGGGACCGGAGGGCACCTGCCATGAACGAGCGGTCCGGCGCTACGCCGAGTTCCAGGGTGTCGCCGACTTCGAGCTCGACCTGATCACCGACTTCTTCGACGGGCTGGAGCGGCTGCGGGGGCGTGCGGACGCCTTCCTCGTCCAGTGCAGCGCCCACCCGCTGGTCCACAAGATCACCGAGAAGTACTGGACCGAGGTCTTCGTCGTCGACACCTTCATCTTCCCGACCAAGCACCTGGTGCTGCTGAGCCGTCGCGAGGTGGAGCGGCCGCGCTCGCTCGGGATCGTCCCGGCCACCAAGGGCTACGTCGACCTCTCGCAGTGGGACGAGGTGATCGACGTCGTCTCCAAGCCGGTCGTCGGCGAGGGCCTCCTGCGCGGCGAGTACGACTCCGGCCTGACCCACATGGAGCACTTCGAGGAGCACGCCGACGAGCTGCGTCTCGACCTCGACATCGGCGAAATCGACACCACCTGGGTCGTCTACGGGATCGAGAAGCGCTTCCAGGGCGAGGTGATCGGGATCCCCTCCGCCGAGCTGTTCCGGGCGCCAGCATCCTCCCCCGGGCTATCGCTTGCCTGAGAGACTCCGTTTCGGCTACCATGCCGCCGCCGCAGGGAAACCAGCGGATTTGATGTCTTTTTGAATGGGCCCCCCTTTGGGGGCCCATTTGTTAGCTCAAAGTCCCTTGACGTTAACTGGACATGGCGCTACGATTTTCCTTGCGTTGAGCGTTTGGGCTCGACGTACTGAGCCTCCTGTTGGAGGCTCTTTTGCTTTCACGGAGGGGAATGATGGAGCGCAGTGCCATCTTCGTCGATGCTGGCTATCTCCTAGCAGCTGGCGGCCAGGTCACCTGTGGGATTACGAGCCGTGCGGCGCTGACCTGCGACTACGTCGGTCTTACGACCAAGCTCGCTAAGTGGGTGGAAGATCACAACGGCGGCCGCTTCAGCTGCCTTAGGACCTACTGGTATGACGGTGCCGTTAATGCCGTGCCCACTGGTGACCACGAGCTGATCGGAGGCCTGCCGTACGTAAAGGTCCGGCTCGGACGGCTTCTTCATGGCGAACAGAAGGGCGTCGACGCCCTCATCTACCGCGACCTCATGACTCTGGCACGGGAGCGGGCAATTAGCTGCGCCTACTTGCTATCGGGGGACGAGGACTTGCGCGAGGGAGTCGTGGCGGCGCAGGACATGGGCGTACAGGTGGTTCTCCTCGGCATCCCTTCCAACCGCGCCAACCAGTCGGCGGCCCTGATCAGGGAGTCCGATGAGCATGTCGTCCTGCCGAAGGATCACTGGGATGAGCACTTCACGCCAGCGACAGCGGGCTCGGTGAGTGGTGGTGCGTCGCATGGAACCACCTCCACTCCAGCTGCTGCCCAGACGGCCGGGCGTGCATTCGCGACCGAGTGGGCAAACAACGCCGGGCGCGGTCAAGTGGATGAACTGCTGGTGGTCGCGCCCAAGATTCCGCCCGAGCTCGACCTTCGACTCGTGACACATGCCGAGAAGACCGTCGGCTCCCTCCGTGACCGGCAGGATCTGAAACGGGAACTCAGAGCGGCATTCTGGGCCGCACTCAAAGCCACCAAAGAGCCTTCCGCGGCGGTTTAGGAATCGGCCGCGCTAACGTCTGGGCCATGCCGGCCCCCTGGCCCTCGGCCTCCTACGCGGAGTGGAGCGAGACCTGCGAGACGCTGCACGCGCACACGCAGGTGCTCGGCAAGCTGGCGGCGGAACTGGCGCCAGCGGAGCCGCAGCTGCAGCACGCGGCGCTGCGGCTGACCGCGCGGGGCTGGGAGACGGCGCCGTTGCCGGCGCCGAACGGCTCCGGCGTCTTTGCGGTGGTGCTGGACCTGCGCTCGCACCTGGCGGTCGTCGAGCACGCCGACGGCCGGCGCAGCGCCGTGCCGCTGACGCCCGACCGCCCCGTCGCGGAGGTGACCCAGGGCGTGCTGGCGGCGGTCCGCGAAATCGCCGGGCCGGTCGAGATCGACCCGACCCCGCAGGAGGTCGCCTGGACCGTCCCGCTCGACGAGGACACCGAGCACGCCCGCTACGACACCGGGCAGGTCGCCGACTACTTCCAGGCCGCCGGCCAGGCGGCGCTGGCGCTGGCCGCCTTCCGGGCCCCCTACCGCGGCCGCTCGACCCCCGTCCACGCCTGGTGGGGCTCCTTCGACCTCGCCGTCAGCCTCTTCTCCGGCGCCCCCGCCGAGCCGCCCTCGGACGACTTCATCATGCGCAACGCGATGGACTCCCAGGAGGTCGCGGTGGGATGGTGGCCGGGCGACCGGCGCTACCCGCGCGCCGCCTTCTACGCCTACGCCCACCCGGCGCCGGAGGGCTTCGGCGACGGCGAGATCTCCCCCGACGCCGCCCGCTGGGACGGCGAGCTCGGCGAGTACCTGCTCGACTGGGACGACGTCCGCACCGCCGAGGACCCCCACGCGCACGCCCTCCGCTTCCTCCGCTCCGCCTTCGGCCACGCCTGCACCGTCTGCGAGTGGGACCCGGCCCTGGCCGCCACCGCCGAGGGCAACCCACCGCCGATCAGATGAACGCCCCCGCCCCCCGCAACCGCAAGGAGACCAACTGGCGCACCTGGGGCATCGGCGCCCTCGTCGCCCTGGTCCTGATCGTCGCCCTGCAGAACTCCCAGGAGGTCAGCGTCGACGTCCTCTTCCTCAACGTCAACGCCCCGCTGATCGTGATCCTCCTCGTCGCCGTCGCCGTCGGCGCCCTGATCGGCTACCTCGCCCCGGTGGTCCGCCGCCACCGCCGCAACGAGCGGCACCCCGCAAAGTAGGCGGTCCGCTCCGAAGCACCCGGGGGCGATTCGCCGAAGCTCGAAGCCTTAGCGCCCCCATGGGGGCCGTCAAGGTTCGAAGTTGGTCGGGCGGACTGTGGGAGCTGCAGCGACGGCAGCACGGTGTCGTCGCGCACTCGCAGTTGCGCGCGCTGGGGATGAGCTCGAAGGCAATCCGACAGCGACTGGAGAACGGCAGGCTGCACCGGCTCTACCGGGGCGTGTACGCGGTGGGAAGGCCAGAGGTGGAGATGCGCGGTCGGTGGATGGCGGCGACGCTGGCCTGCGGACCGGACTCGCTCCTCAGCCATGGCAGCGCCGCCGCACTCTGGGGCATACGGAAACCGAGGCGCGGACCGATCTCGGTCATCGTGCCGCCTCGCCTGGTGCGGCGGCGGGCCGGGGTCCAGGTGCACCGAATCGCCGCTCCGCCATCGGCGCAAGCGGTAGGCGACACCGTGGTCGGCTTCGGGCCGGATCCCACCCGGTGGTGCTACTGGCGCCGCGTCGGCGAGATCCCCGTCAGTGGACCGATCGTCTCCCTGGTCGACCTCGCCGCCGACCTGCCGTTGGGAGATGCCGAAGCGGCAGTCAACGAAGCCGACCACCTCGGCCTCGTCGATCCGGAGACCCTTCGCGCGGCACTCGACTGGCTGCCTCGTCGCCCCGGGCGCCGACGCCTCTGCACCCTCCTCGACAGAGCTACCTGCACGCTCACCACGACCGAGCTGGAGCGCCGCTTCCTGCCTCTCGTCCACCAGGCAAAGCTGCCGCCGCCGAGCACCCAGCGGCAACTCGGACCGAATCGGGTCGATTTCCTCTGGCCGGAGCTGGGGCTTGTGGTCGAGACGGACAGCCTCCGCTATCACCGGACCGCCTTCACGCAGGCTGCCGACAAGCGGCGCGACAACGCCAACATGCGGCGCGGCCTCGCAACCCTCCGATTCACCCACGGCCATATCCGCTACGAGGCCGGCTACGTCATCGCGGAGCTCAGAGGCGTCGCTTCGGTGCTCCGCGAAAGGCTCGAAGAGAAACGGCCCCGATAGGGGCCTTCAGGCTTCGAGAGATGGCGAGCTCAGAGGCCCTCGCCATGGCGGCCCTCGCCGGCGGCGAAGCGGGCGGCGCCTTCCATGGCGGTGACGAGGGTCTCGCGGCCGAGGCGGCGCTCGAGGTCGAGGCCGTCGGCGAGGGGGAGGCCGAAGCCGTCGATCGCGGCGCGGCGGTCGGCGAGCATCGTCTCCTGGGGGAAGGAGGCGAGGCGCTCGGCGAGCTCGAGGGCTCGGTCGAGGTGGGCGCCGGGCTCGGTCACCTCGTTGACGAGGCCGATCCGGTGGGCCTCCTCGGCCTCGACCGGACGGCCGGTGAGGATCAGCTCCAGGGCCCGGCCCATCCCGACCACGCGGGGCAGGCGCTGGGTGCCGCCGTCGACGAGGGGCACGCCCCAGCGGCGCTCGAAGCAGCCGAAGGTCGACTGCGGCGTGGCGATCCGGAGGTCGCACCAGAGGGCCAGCTCGATGCCGCCGGCGACGCACCAGCCGTCGACGGCGGCGATCGTCGGCTTGCTCGGGGTGAGGCGGGTGAAGCCCATCGGGCCGGCCGGGTCGTCGACGTCGAGCCCCGCCGATTTGAGGTCGAAGCCGGCGCAGAACGCCTTGCCGCCGGCGCCGGTGAGGACGAGGACGCGCGCCTCCTCGTCGGCCTCGAACCGCTGCAGGCCCTCGCGCAGCTGGGCGGCGGCGGAGAAGTCCACCGCATTGCGATGAGCGGGCCGGTCTATGGTGAGTACTGAGGCGGCCTTAATGCGCTCGTAGCTGACCTCCTGGCTCATCGGGCCATCCTCCCACAGCGAACAGCCGCCTCACCGGTCCAATCTCGTGCACGAAAAAACACTGATTAACATGCCGCGGTCGAGATGGTGGAGAACCTGTACCAATCGAATCTGCCTAGCCGCTCCAGTGGCACCCTGGGGAGACTGGCGGGCCTAGGCCCTGGAGAAGCCGACCGGGGAGAAAAGGCGCTGTGGCTCTCCGGGGGCGGCTACCGGGCTGCGCTCTTCCACCTCGGCGCCCTGACCCGCCTCAACGAGCTGGCCCTGCTGGGGCAGATCGACACCGTCGGCGCCGTCGCCGGCGGCAGCATCGTCGCGGCGCTGCTCGCCACCCGGGTCGAGTGGCCGCTGCAGGGCGCCTACCGCGACTGGCCCGAGCAGGTGGCGGAGCCGCTGCGGGCGATCGCTCGCCGCAACGCCCGGGCCCGCGCCTTCCTGCGCAAGCCGCTCGCCACCCCCGCCGCCGACGCCGCGCTCGAGGAGCGCTACGCCCGCGAGCTGCTCGACTCGCTCGGCGGCGAGCCCGAGCAGGGGCCGCGCTTCGTCTTCGGCGGCGCCGGGCTGACCCTGGCCGGGCTGGTCCACGCTCAGGCCAACCGGGTCGAGTGGGACCTTGCCGCGGTGGCGCACCCGGCCGGCTACGACCCGAAGCTGGTCGGCGAGGTGATCGCCGCGGTCCGCACCGACCTCGACGCCTTCGGCGAGGCCGAGCAGGCGGTCCTGGAGAACCACGGCTACCTGCTCGCCGACGCGGCGGCGAGGCGGCGCGGGTTGGCGAGGCGGCGCGGGATCGAGACCGCCCCGCCCGAGCCGCCCCATCCGCTCTGGATGAGCGAGGCGCGGGTCCGCGAGGCGCTGGCGGCGAGCTCGCGGCGCAAACCGCTGGGCCGGCTGCGGCCGCGGCGCCACGGTCGCGGTGCCCGGCGCCCGGAACCGGGCTCGGCCGAGCTGGTGGCGCTGCTGGAGCGCTACCGGCCGCTGCTGCAGTACGACTCGCTGGAGAGCTTCCGGGCCGACTCGGTGGAGACGATCTGCCGCCTCGCCACCCGCGGCCGTTGCAACACCCTGCACCGAGCGGACGGGAGCCTGATCGCCGCCGCCGAGCCGAGCGGCGAGGTGCCGCGACTCGACCTCGACTTCCTCCGCGCCCCCACCTACCCGCACGGCCAGCCGGCCCACAGCGACGACTACCTCGACGAGTGCGGCGGCTCGCACGCCGCCGACGCGCTGGCGATGCGGCGCCGCGAGGGCTGCGCCGACGTCGTCTACGGCCGCACCCGCCAGGACGAGCAGGGGCAGCTCTGGCTGCAGTACTTCCTCTTCTACTACTACGACGACAAGGGGATGCTGGGCATCGCCCAGCACGAGGGGGACTGGGAGATGGTGCAGCTGCGGCTGGGCCGGAGCGGCATCCCCAGGGAGGCGACCCTGGCCCAGCACGCCGGCGCCGAACGGCTGCGCTGGGACGAGCTGGAGCTGGTCCGCATCGACGGCGACGACGTGCCGGTGCTCTACCCGGCCCGCGGCTCGCACGCGGCGCGAGCGCGCCCCGGCAGCTTCGCCGCCCCCGACGTCCCCGACCACAACGACGGGATCGGCGCGCGGCTGCGGCCGCGCCTGGTGCCGATCGCCGACGACGGCCCGAGCTGGCTGCTCTGGCCGGGGCGCTGGGGGTCGACGCGGCGGCGCGAGGCCTTCGAGAGCGACAGCCCGCGCGGGCCGCGGGGCCTCTCGCAGTGGTGGGACCCGGCCGAGCTGCACCGCGAGGCGCGGCCGTGGCAGGAGGCGGCGAGTGGAGGGCGGGACGCCGGCCTGACGCCGCCGCCGCGGCTGCGAGTCGAAGCCCGGCGCGAAGGCGAGCTGGCGATCGTCTCCTACCGCTTCTCCCCGCCCCGGGCCGGCGAGGAGGACGAGCCGGCCCGGATCGTCGCGGCGGCGCTGGCGAGCGGCGACGCCGAGCCCTGCACGGCCCACTCGCTGCCGGTCGAAGGGCTCGAGGGCTCCTTCGCCGTGCAGCTGCAGAGCAGCCAGGACTGGATGGGCGTGCGGGTCTGCGCCGCCTCGGAGCGAGGCGTCCCCGGCGAGACGATCGCGGCGCTGCTGAGCGGAGGGGAGCGGGCGGGCTAGTCGCGGCGAGTGGTCTCGGGGTTCGGCCGCGACGCCCGACTCCCGAGACGCGCCCCGGTCGCCGAGCCGGGGAGGGCAGGTCTCCCTCGGCAGCCGCAACCTAGGCGGCGCGGCGGACGACCCGGGCGGCGCGCTGCCCCCGGATGGGTCGACCCGCGGGCACGAAAAAAGCGGCCGGTAGCGACGCTCGTCTGCCTGCCTCGCGCGTAGCCTTCGCGCTTAGAAGCTCGTTTCGTCGCCTTCGGAACCCGCGCCCCGCTTGGCTTCCGCGGGGACCGGATCCCTCCCGGTCGCAAGGCGACGGTAGCGCGCCGCGGGACGGTGCGAAAGGGGGTGTCTGTGACAATTGCCGCAAAGTCCGGGAAAACCCGCTTGTCCGGCTCTGGCGGTACGTTTCGGCCGGGATGACCCAGGCTGGATCCGAGGCGTCCGCTCGGCGGGCGCACCGCAACGTGGTGCTCACTGCAGCGATCGCCGGCCTCGGCGGGCTGTTGTTCGGCTACGACACCGGTGTCATCGCCGGGGCGCTGCTCTTCATCAAGCCCGAGTTCGACCTCGGCAGCTTCGCCCAGGGCCTGGTGGTCGCGGCAGTGCCGATCGGCGCCGTCTTCGGCGCCGCCTTCGCCGGCCCGGCCGCCGACCGCTGGGGACGGCGGGTAATCATCCTGCTGGCCGCCGCCGTCTTCATCGTCGGCGCCCTCGGCAGCGCCGTCGCGCCGGGGGTCGAGGTGCTGGTCGTCGCCCGGGTCGTGATCGGCGTCGCGATCGGGTTCGCCTCGGCCGCCGCCCCCGTCTACATCTCCGAGGTGGCGCCGCCGGAGAGCCGCGGTCGCCTGGTCAGCTTCTTCCAGCTGGCGGTGACGATCGGGATCCTCGTCGCCTACCTGGTCGGTCTCGCCTTCGACGCCAGCGAAGGCTGGCGCTGGATGCTCGGGCTCGGCTGCGTGCCGGCGCTGGCGCTCGCCTTCGGGATGTGGCGGATGCCGCAGAGCCCGCGCTGGCTGGTGATGAGCGGCGACGACTTCGCGGCGCGGGCGACCCTGGCGAAGATCCGCGTCGACGACCCGGACACGATCGACCGCGAGCTGGAGGAGATCAAGGAGAGCCTCGACGAGAAGCCGGGCGCCTGGAGCGAGCTCCTGCAGCCGGTCGTCAAAGCGGCCCTGGTGGTCGGGGTCGGGCTGGCGATCCTGCAGCAGGTGACCGGCATCAACACGGTCATCTACTACGCGCCGACGATCGTCGAATTCACCGGCGTCGACTCCTCGGCCGGCTCGATCCTGGCCGCGGTCGGGGTCGGGGTGATCAACGTGGCGATGACCGTCCTGGCGCTGCGGCTGCTCGACCGGGCCGGACGGCGGACGCTGCTGATGATCGGCGTCTCCGGGATGGTTATCTCCCTGTTCGCGCTGGGCGCCGCCTTCGAGGGCGACGGGACCAGCACCCTCGCCTCGGTTGTCGCGATCGGCAGCCTGATGACCTACGTGGCCTCCTTTGCGATCAGCCTCGGGCCGATCTTCTGGCTGCTCAACGCGGAGATCTACCCGCTCAGCGTGCGCAGCAAGGCGGCCGGCGTCGGCACGATGGCGAACTGGACCTTCAACTTCATCGTCTCGCTGACCTTCCTGCTGCTGATCGAAGCGCTCGGCCGCAGCGGCGCCTTCTGGTTCTACGGCGCGATCGGCATCCTCACCCTGATCTTCTGCTGGAAGCTCGTGCCCGAGACCAAGGGCAAGCACCTGGAGGACATCCAGGCCGAGTTCCAGGCCCGCGTCGACCGGCGCAGCGCCAGCCGGACCTAGGCCCGGCTGAGGGCCTGCAGCGACGGGTAGTAACGGCGGCCGCGGGCGATGCCGCCGACCGCGCTCCCCCTCAACGTCGTGAATCGGACCGGCGAGCCACGCATCTGCTCGATCGCGTCACCGTAGAACCCCGGCTTGAGGAACAGCCACTCGAGGTTCGGCAGGTCGCGGAGGGGCGAAAAGTCCTCGACGGCGGTGTTGCGGAGGTCGAGCCGCTCGAGGTTCGGGAGCTCGGTGAGCACCGTGATGTCGCTCACGTTGCTGCCACCAACCGTCAACCGCCTGAGGTTCGGGCAGTCGAGCAGGGGCGTCAGGTCGGTCAGCGAGGTGGCGGAGGAGATCTCGAGCGCTTCCAGCTCGGGGCAGCGCCGGAGCGCGTCGAGGCCGACCAGATCGCCGGCCTCGCGCAGGTAGAGCCGCTTGACCTGACTGGTCTCCATGCTGCTCAGCTCGGTGAGGCCGGGGATGACCAGCTCCAGCTCCTCGTCC
>Ga0190271_10000959_pt1 | contig 15693 bp, 12 predicted proteins | sample Popmic356T_FD_133747 | JGI IMG/M metagenome (GOLD analysis project Ga0190271, IMG submission 133747) | Populus adjacent soil microbial communities from riparian zone of Weber River, Utah, USA - 356 T | ecosystem: Environmental > Terrestrial > Soil > Riparian zone | place: USA: Utah | collected...
TCCTGACTCTGCCCTGAACCGTTAACATCGCCGCCCTTTCGCAAGCATTACCCAGGTTTCCATGCGTTCTCACTACTGCGGCCAGGTCAACGAAAAGCTGGTCGGTCAAGAGGTTACGGTTGCAGGTTGGGTCCATCGACGACGCGATCATGGCGGCGTCATCTTCGTGGACGTGCGCGACCGCGAAGGCCTCCTGCAGGTGGTGTTCGACCCGGACAACCAGGCCCAGTTCAATGAGGCCGAGAAGTTGCGCAACGAGTTCGTGGTGCAGGTCCGCGGCCTGGTGCGCGAACGCCCCGCCGGTACCGCCAATGCCAACCTGGCATCCGGCAAGGTGGAGCTGCTGGCGCGCGAACTCGTGACGCTCAATCGCGCCGAGCCGCTGCCGTTTCAGCTCGATGAACACGTGAGCGAAGAGGTGCGCCTCAAATATCGCTACATCGACCTGCGCCGCGAAGACATGTCGAAGCGCCTGCGCCTGCGCCACAAGATCACGCGTGCAATGCGCCACTATCTCGATGACGCGGGTTTCGTCGACATCGAAACTCCGGTGCTCACCAAGGCGACGCCGGAAGGTGCGCGCGACTACCTGGTGCCGTCACGCACGCACGCCGGCAAGTTCTTCGCGCTGCCGCAGTCGCCGCAAATCTTCAAGCAGCTGCTCATGGTCGCGGGCTTCGACCGCTACTACCAGATCGTGAAATGTTTCCGCGATGAAGACCTGCGCGCGGATCGTCAGCCCGAATTCACGCAGCTCGACATCGAGACTTCGTTCCTCACGCAAGACCAGATCATGGAGACCATGGAGAAGCTGACACGCCACTTCTTCAAGGACGGCATTGGCGTCGACCTCGCCGATCCGTTTCCGCGTATGGCCTACGCCGAAGCCATGCGCCGCTTCGGGTCCGACAAACCCGACTTGCGCAACCCGCTCGAGCTCGTCGACGTGGCCGATCTCGTTGCCAGCTGCGACTTCAAGGTGTTCGCCGGTCCCGCGAAGGATCCCAAGGGCCGGGTGGCCGCGCTGCGCGTGCCGGGCGGCGGCGCCATGCCGCGTTCACAGATCGATGAGTACACCGCTTTCGTTGCGCGCTACGGCGCCAAGGGCCTCGCGTACATCAAGGTCAACGAGACTGCGAAGGGCAAGGAAGGCTTGCAGTCACCCATCGTGAAATTCCTTTCCGACGACTCGGTAAAGGGCATCCTCGAGCGCACGGGCGCCAAAGATGGCGACCTCATATTCTTCGGTGCCGATTCTGCGAAGGTGGTCAGCGATGCCATCGGCGCGCTGCGCCTGAAGGTCGGCGTGGACCAGAAACTGACTAGTGAAGGCTGGAAGCCGCTGTGGGTGGTCGAGTTCCCGATGTTCGACTACGACCCGGACGAGAAGCGCTGGGTCGCCATGCATCATCCGTTCACCGCGCCGGTGAACGACGACGTCGCCGCGCTCAAGGCGAAGCCCGATGGCGCGCTCGCCAAGGCCTATGACCTCGTGCTCAACGGCAGCGAGATCGCCGGTGGTTCGGTGCGAATCTTCCGCCAGGACATGCAGTCGGCGGTGTTCGACTTGTTAGGCATCGGTGCGGAAGAGGCGCAGCTCAAGTTCGGCTTCCTTCTCGATGCGCTCAAGTTCGGCGCGCCGCCCCATGGCGGCATCGCGTTCGGCCTCGATCGGCTGGTCATGCACATGGCCGGCACCGACAGCATCCGCGACGTCATCGCGTTCCCGAAGACGCAGACGGCAGCGGATCCGCTCACCGACGCGCCCACGGAGATCAGCGAGAAGCAGCTGCGCGAGGTGCACATCCGCGTCCGCACGCCCCCGGCGACGAGCTGACTCCCCGCTTTCCTCACCCGGCACCATGAAGACCGCGGCCGTATTCGTGCATGGTCTGTGGCTCACGGGCACGGAGTCGCTGCTGATGCGGCGGCGGATCACGGCGCGACACGGGATCGCGTGCCACAGCTTCACGTATCGCACCGTGGGTAGTTCGGTGCAGCCCATCATCGAGCAACTCGCGAAGTTCGTCAGCCGCATCGAGGCGGATCGCGTGCACTTCGTCGGCCACAGCCTGGGCGGCATCGTGCTTCACCGCTACTTCGAACAGGCGAAGGATCTGCCGCCCGGCCGCGTCGTGTTTCTCGGCTCACCGACCGTCAAGAGCAAGAGCGCCGAACGCGTGGGGCGGCTTCCAATACTTCGCTCGATGATTGGCCGCATGGTGACCGATGAACTCGTGCAACCGACCGGCACGCGCGAATGGCGCTGTGACCGCGAACTTGGCTGCATTGCCGGCACACGGCCGATGGGCCTCGGCCGCTTCTTCGCAAGATTCGACGAAGACAGTGACGGCACCATCGGCGTCAGTGAAACGAAGTTGCCCGGCCACAAGGCGCATTTGACATTACCCGTGAGCCACATGGGATTACTGCTTTCCTCTGACGTCGCGCGCCAGGTCGGTGTCTTCCTCGATACGGGCGATTTCCTCCAGGCCCGTTGACCGCCGCGCTCGCGTCCACGTAGAGTCGGCGCGCGGGCAACAAACAAAACTAACTAGACCGCGAATCCACGGAGGAATCATGAGCAGCCAGCGCCTTTTGTCAATTTCCCTGGGCCTTGCTTTCGCGGGCGTGAGCCTCGTGGCTACAGCGGCTCCCACCGCTGCGGAGAGTCGTGCCGCGCGCGGCGTCGAAACTGCCGCTCTCCTGAATGCAGAGTTGTCAGACCTAGACAACGAGTTCGTCTTCCAAACCCGTTTGATCGCCGGCGCGGCGTTGAAGCAGCTCAACACATCGACGACATTCGAGGCGCTGCTCGCGCCCGGTGGTGTCACCTTGAACTGTGCGGTGTCCGGCACACTCAACGCGCGAATCGCCAACACCTGGCCTCGCGTGCTGAAGCTCGAATGGGCGCACTGCGTCCGCAACGAATTCGGCATGCGCGTCGATGTGGACGGCCCGAGCGAGGTCACGTTGTCCGAAAATTCGCTCCAGCCGACCTTGGTGCTGGCGATCCGTTTCGGCGATCAGAATCGTGACTACGTCGACGACCAGGTGCCTGAAACCCCCGTGCCCTGGACGAACGGTCAGGTCACTTCCCGCAACCTGCGTGTCACCGGATTCCTGCCAATGACGCAGGAATGGGCGAACAACTTCCCCGGCCGTTATCTCGTCGAGGCGAAGGGCTTCATCCGCCGCACTACGCGTCAGCCCGAATACAACAGCGCGGGTGAACCCAGCCCCGAGTTCTACAACTACGAATTCAACCGGACCACGGACGGCGCTCTCCTCACCGGTGCGTACACGGCGAGCAGCTTGACCGACTTCGGTCTGATCACGGGCAAAGTGTCGACTCGCTTCACCTTTCCGACGAGGCCGTCGGGGCCTACGTTCTTCCTCGAAAAGTGGTTGAAAGGTTCGGGTCTCACCCTGCGTCGTAGCTATGACAGCGTCGCGAGTAGGTACTCGATCTCGGTGGATGGCAAAGTCGAAGGTGACTTCAACCAGTTCTGGCCCATCGGCTGCACCGGTGCCGAGACCTTCACATTCCGCACGCGTGCGCCGTTGACTACGTCACCGCTGGCAAACACGGTGGAGCTGTACGATGGCGGCGAGCTCCAGATCGACGGCAAGACGGTCGCGAAATTTTCGGCAACCGGTACTCAACCCGGCGATCTCATGGCACGTGTGGTGCTGAACGTTCCGGGCACCGGCACGTTCATCTACGACTATCCCAGCTCGGTGTTCCGCGGTTCGCTCAACGAGGCGGGGCGCTGCACGTACTAGGTAATGCCGCTATCGGAGCGCGGCCCAGTCGAGTCCGAATCGCTGCAGATATTTCTTGAGTCGGTCGCTGTCGTTCACCACGCTGCGCTTCTGACGCGAGACGCCAAACAACCGCCGTCCTGCTTCGGCGAGCGTGGAGCATGAACGGCAGGCGTTGACCACCGACTCCAGCTGCAGACGGTCGAATTCGTCCAGCGCCGCGAGAGCAGCGGCGGGCAGCAGCGAATGCAAAGCGCTGTCCGCCGTGCGTGGCTGCCAGGCTGCGCGCAGCCGCTCGATTTCCTCGCGCGTGACCTCCAGCGTGATACGGCCGCCTTCGGCAAACGTGGCCATACGCGCCATCGATGCCGACAACTCACGGAAATTGCCGTTCCACGCGGCTGAGGGCGAGGTCGCGAACTCCAGGTAGCCGCGTCGCGCTTCGGCGTTGAAGCGCACGATGTGTCCCTGCTGCTGCGCGTGGCGCTCTAGCTCGTAGTCGATGTTGGGTTCGATGTCCTCGCGCCGTTCGCGTAATGCCGGCAACCCAAACACCCACAGGTTGATGCGCGCCAGCAGATCTTCGCGGAATTTTCCCAGGCGCACCGAGTGCTCGAGATCGCGGTTGGTGCCGGCGATGAGCTGGAAGTTGCTGCTGGTTTCCTTGTCGGCGCCCATGGGCAGGAACTGCTTCTCTTCGATGGCCTTGAGCAGCATGGCCTGCTCGTCGAGCCCCAGTTCGCCGATCTCATCGAGAAAGATCACTCCGCCGTCCGCCTTGCGCAGCAACCCGGCGCGTTCGTTCTGCGCGCCCGTGAATGCGCCCTTCACGTGTCCGAATAAGGTCGAGATGGCGCCGTCGCCGCGCAGCGTGGCGCAGTTGACCTCGACGAATTCGCCGGCGAGCTGGTGGCGGGTCTTCTTCAACTCGTAGATGCGGCGCGCCAGCAGCGACTTGCCTGCGCCCGTCGGGCCGTTGAGCAGCAGCGGCGCGCGCGACCGCACCGCCACGCGCTCGATGCGGTCGATCATGCGGTTGAAGGTGTCGCTGCGCGTCTTGATGCCCGACTTCAGGAACTCGGTGCTTTCCTGCTTTTCGCGCGCGAATCGCGAGGCGATCTGGTTGTAGCGCGACAGGTCGAGGTCGATGAGCGAATAGGTGCCAGGCGTGCCCGCACGTTGTTTGTTCGGTGGCGAGGTCTGCAGCAGCGTGGCGGGGAAGTACCTGGCCTCGGTCAGCAGGAACATGCAGATCTGCGCGACGTGCGTGCCCGTGGTGATGTGCACGAGGTAACGCTCGCGCTCGACGTCGAAGGTGTACCCACGCGCGAAGTCGTGCAGGGCGCCGTAGACCTCCTGGAAGTCCCAGGCGTCGCGCGGATCGCAGGAATGCAGCTGCACTTTCGTTTCGGGCGAAACCGATGCGATGTCGGCACGAATCTGCTTCGCCAGGTTCATATGCGGCCGCGCGTACAACATCTCGAAACGGTCGACGACCAGGTCTTCCTGCTGACAGATCGCAACGCTCGGCCGCCATTTCTCCCAGCGGCCCGCAGTGAGGCCGCCGGCGTCGAGCGTCGACCCCAGGAATCCGATGACCACGGTCTTCATGTAGCTAATAAGCCATACTAATAGCTTTAAAGCTAGTAATCATGGCGGTTGCCGCGCCGCTCCCGGGGCAGCGCCCCGAGGCGAAAAGGAGCAATTTGGCAAGCAATAACAAAGGCTTGTGAACGACCGAGCGCGGCCGCCCGCGACCTGGCACAGCAGTTGCTTTGTCTCCCGTCAACGAAATCAAAAACACACGGGCGGCGCCATGGGGGCGCCGCGGATTCCTCACCCAACCGGGAGACCCACATGGCTAACAAGATGCTCTTCAATTCGTACGCGGGTCCGCTCGCGCCGGTCGCGGACGCGACGAACGCCGAAGGCGCGCGCGCCTATGCGCTGTCGCAGAAGGCTACGCTGGCACAGCTCGCCACGACCGGTTGCCTGAACAGCACGTTCTACGTGGGCGCCGGCGGCCAGCTCGAGCAGGCGCTCAAGGTGGCGCGCGAGCTCGATGCCGAGTTCGTCGCGAAGACGGCGGTGTACGCGCGCGAGCACGGTTCGATGAAGGACATGCCGGCACTGTTGCTGGCGGTCCTGTCGTTGAAGGACCCGGCGCTGTTGCGCAAGGTGTTCGCTCGTGTGATCGACAACGGCCGCATGGTGCGCACGTTCGTGCAGATCCTGCGCAGTGGTGTCGCGGGCCGCAAGTCACTGGGCTCGGCGCCGAAGGCGCTGGTGCGCGCTTGGCTGAACAGCGCGAGCGAGCGCAAGTTGATGGATGCCGCCATTGGCGCCGATCCGTCACTGGCCGACGTCGTGCGCATGGTTCACCCGAAGCCGCTCGATGCTCAGCGGGTGGCGTTCTACGCCTGGTTGTTAGGCCGCCCGTACGCGCTGGATGCGCTGCCGGTCAAGCTGCAGGAGTACCTGGTCTACAAGTACGACCGCACGCAGCCGGTGCCGGAAGTGCCGTTCCAGATGTTGACGGCGCTCGGGTTGGGCCGCGAGGAATGGGCGGCGATCGCGCGGGCCGCGCCGTGGCAGATGCTGCGCATGAACCTGAACACGTTCGTGCGGCACGGTGTGTTCGAAATCGAGGGTCTGGCCGAGATCGTGGCGCGCAAGCTCCGCGATCCGGTGGCGATCCGCAAGGCTCGGGCGCTGCCGTACCAGCTGCAGGTGGCCTGCATGGCAGCCGGCGGAAAGGTGCCGGCCGTGGTGCGCGAAGCGTTGCAGGATGCACTGGAGATCGCACTGGAAAACGTGCGTTCGTTCGGTGGTCGCGTGGTCGTTTGCCCGGACGTGTCCGGGTCGATGGCGACGCCTGTGACTGGCGCGCGCCGCGGAGCGGCGAGTTCGGTTCGCTGCATCGACGTCGCGGCGCTGATGTCGGCGGCCGTGCTGCGTACGAACCGTGATGCACTGGTGTTGCCGTTCGAGGTGCGCGTGCGGGACATAGCTCTGAACGCGCGGGACGCCGTCATGACCAATGCGAGCAAGCTCGCGGCGATCGGTGGCGGCGGCACGAACTGCAGTGCGCCGATCGCGTGGCTGAACCAGCGGGGCGAGCGGGCGGACCTGGTGATCATCGTGTCGGACAACCAGTCGTGGGTGGACGCGCGGAGTGCCGGGCCGACCGAGACGATGCGGCAGTGGGGCGTGTTCAAGGAACGCAACCCGAAGGCCAAGCTCGTGTGCATCGACGTGCAGCCGCAGGCGAACACGCAGGCCAAGGAGCGCGAGGACGTGTTGAACGTCGGAGGCTTCTCGGACGAAGTGTTCGAGGTGGTGAACGCGTTTGCCGATGGCACTTTGAACGGCGGCCACTGGGTGGAGCGGATAGAGAAGATTGAAGTTTAGGTTTTCGGGTGCATCCGGGAATGCGTGCGTGACTACATTCAGAAACGAAGTCACGGACAAATCTCGTCCCGGGTGCACTCGGGAGGTTTCAGTGCGAATGCTGACAGGACTACATTGGAAAAGGCGAAAGCCGATGGGTTCGAAACCCAACGGGTCCGGAAGTACCCGGGGTCTTGTCTAACTTTGTCGCATCTTTTTTAGTTTGAATTTGTCGCGAACGAATGCCAGGTGGAACTACATCGGTGTCGCGGGTTCGAGTCCCGCCCACTCCAATAGACGGGGTGGTAGCTCAGTTGGACAGAGCACGAGTTTCATCGACCAACTTGTCGTCCGTGACAAATGCAAGAATGGGTGAATTGGAGAATTGACATGAGCGAACAGGAACACATTCACGACACCATGAACGTCGAGGGCGGCGCACACATCAAGATGTGGACGCGAGGCGTGCCCGTGGAAGACGAGGCGCGCGCGCAGCTCGAGATGACGGCGAAGATGCCGTTCATCTTCAAGCACATCGCCGTGATGCCCGACGTGCACGTGGGTAAGGGTTCAACGGTGGGCAGCGTGATTCCCACGCTCAACGCCGTGATTCCCGCCGCGGTGGGCGTGGACATCGGCTGCGGCATGATCGCGGCCAAGACCACGCTCGTGGCATCGGACCTGCCTGACAACCTGGCGCGCGTGCGCGCGGCCATCGAAAAGGCCGTGCCGCATGGCCGTACGCCGGGTGCGCGCGACAAGGGTTCGTGGGGCAACACGCCTCCGGACAACGTCGACGCTGCGTGGACGCATCTCGTGAGCGGCTTCGAGCGCATCGTGCAGAAGTATCCGCGCCTGAAGAACAGCAACAGCCGCGTTCACCTGGGAACGCTCGGAACGGGCAACCACTTCGTGGAAGTGTGCCTCGACGAGTCCCAGGCCGTGTGGTTCATGCTGCACAGCGGATCGCGTGGTGTCGGTAACGCCATCGGCTCGCATTTCATCGAGCTTGCGCAGAAGGACATGCGTACGTGGATGATCAACCTGCCGAACCGCGACCTCGCGTATTTCCCGGAAGGGACCCAGCACTTCGACGACTACGTCGAAGCGGTGGAGTGGGCGCAGAACTTCGCGCGCACCAATCGCGAATGCATGATGCAGAACGTGGTGAATGCGGTGCGCGCCGTGATCCCGAAGCCGTTCGAGAGTCACGTGGAAGCGGTGAACTGTCACCACAACTACGTGAGCCGCGAGAACCACTTCGGCGAAAACATCCTCGTGACCCGCAAGGGCGCGGTGCGTGCGCGTCGCGGTGAACTCGGCATCATCCCGGGCAGCATGGGCGCGCGTTCGTTCATCGTGCGCGGCCTCGGCAATGACGACAGCTTCCATAGCTGCAGTCATGGCGCGGGCCGCAAGATGTCGCGTACCGAGGCGCGCAAGCGCTTCACGGTCGAGGATCACAAGGCGGCGACGGCCGATGTCGAATGCCGCAAGGACAAGGACGTCATCGACGAGACGCCGGCGGCCTACAAGGACATCGACGCGGTGATGGAAGCGCAGAAGAACCTGGTGGAAATCGTGCACACCCTCAAGCAGGTGGTGTGCGTAAAAGGCTGAAGACGAATGATCGAGATCGATGGATCAGAAGGCGAAGGCGGCGGGCAGATCTTGCGCTCGTCGCTTTCGCTCGCCATTTGCACGCAGCAGCCGTTTCGCATCACGAACATTCGTGCGAATCGCGAGAAGCCCGGCCTCATGCGTCAGCACCTCACCGCGGTCAAGGCCGCGGCGGAAATCTGCGCCGCTGAAGTCGAGGGCGCGGAGCTGGGCGCTCGTGCGCTCACGTTCCGTCCAGGCAAACTTGCTGCGGGCGACTACTCGTTTGCCATCGGCACCGCGGGCAGCTGCACGCTGGTGTTCCAGACAGTCTTGCCCGCCTTGCTCACCGCGGGCGGCGAGAGCCGCGTGCGCATCACGGGCGGGACGCACAACCGCGCCTCGCCGCCGTTCGATTTCCTGTCGCGCAGCTTTCTGCCGCTGTTAGGCCGCATGGGTGCGAATGTGCAGCTCGATCTCACGAGCTATGGCTTCTTTCCGCGCGGCGGTGGTGAAATTCGCGCGCGGATCGCGCCGGCGAAACGGCTTGCGGCCATCAACCTCACGGAGCGCGGCGCATGGGTGCGCGGCTTCGCCGAGGCGTATGTGTCCGCGATCCCCATTCACGTGGGCCAGCGTGAGCTCGAGGTCATTGGGCGCACGCTCACGTGGACTCAGGAGCAACTCCTGCTGCGCGGTTTGCCGAACGATGTGGGTCCGGGTAACGCCGTCACGATCACGCTCGAGCATGAGCACGTGACCGAGGTGTTCACCGGCTTCGGCGAGAAGATGGTGCGCGCCGAAACCGTGGCCGGGCAGGCGGCGGCCGGCGCGGGTGCCTATCTATCCGCGAGTGCGCCCGTGGGGGAACACCTGGCCGATCAGCTGCTGTTGCCCATGGCGCTCGGTGATGGGGGAAGCTTCGTCACGGCACAGGCCACGCCGCATCTGCGCTCCAACGTCGCGGTCATCGAGCGATTCACCGCGCGACGCATCGCCATCGAACCCGTGAAAGATGGCTTCGAAATTTCGATGCGCTGAAAATTGGTCAGTGCAAAATGGGGACATTCCCGATTTGCTAGCAAACAGGGACACGCCTCGATCAGGTGCCAGCGGAAAGAGGCGTCCGCTCCAGCGACATGTTAGACATCACGAAAGTCAACTACATGTGCGCGGATAAGGCGCTCGGCCTCCGCCGCCGCGGAGGTGTCAACCGCTGCGCTGTTTGGGAGCCAATGAAACATCTGAGGGCCCGAAAATAGTAGAAGGCCATCACTGAACCGTCGCGCCTTAGTAAAGAGGGGCCAGCCCAGACGCGTCTCCGACTTGCGTCCTGCGCCGTAGAGGCCCTCGTCGGTGAGCGAAAGTGAAATCTCATCGTTGTGGTAGGGCGATTTTCGAAATCGCCGACGCAGCAGCCACGCATCGATGGGCCAGCCGAGAAATATGGCGCCCGCGATGGCGCAGAATGGAATGAACAACCACCGGATCGCCATAACCGCAACGAACACACCAAGCGCGACAAAGATCGCCGCCAGTAGCCACTTAATGCCATAGAACGGGCGACGCCAGGCAATCTGCCTCCGATATCGAAGGTTCGCCGTGATCAAGAATCCCTCTGAGAAGACGAATCGGTATTGGGCGGCCATCGTGATGTCTAACGGTTGAGCTGAGCGGCGCGCACGCCGCAGCATGAGCTTTGTACTTTATCTTTCAGGCGTCCACTCCAGCGAGTTGTTAGATGCCCACAAGATGACTTAAGCCACAAGCTCTTCATTGGTGATCCTCCGACCTTAACGGTGTCACGTTCCAATCGAAGCGTGCCAAAAGGTCTTTGGCAAGATGATCAAGTTCGGCTCGATAATAATGTTCGTGAGGGAAGGAAGCGTCGACGTTGCCATCAGAGTAGCCCAGGGAGCGAAGCTCGGACTCGAAGAGATCTAGAGGACCGTAGGCGTACAGAATGTTGTGACGATCCCAGACTACGGTGGCCTGATCCTGAGCAGAGTGCCCCCACAGATCAAACCTGGAGTCGAATCGAAGGAGGTCACGGTATTTGAGTAGAAAATCTCGCAACTGTGACGCTTCCAAGGCAGGACTTTGATAGCGACCAGTCGCTCCTTCCCCGCGTGGTGCGTGGAGCACGTAGAGCAATTGGTACGGTGGTTCAGTGGCACAAAGCAATCTGGCGAAGACGGTGTCTTCGCCCGACGGCACTCCAGCTGTGATGCGCTTCGTGCCGACATTTGTCGTGTTTCGGCGCAGGACTCGTGGAAAGCTATGCTCCTCCCACGCGTCGCCTCTTAGGACCCCGAGCTTGTGCATGGGCGTCTAACGATTGAGCCGAGCCGCGCGACCGCTATTGCATGGGCTTGGCACTCTATCGTTCACGCGTCCGCTCCAGCGATTTGTTAGGCCTACCACGTGGCGACCTGCACCATGATGAGTGGCTTTCCGTCCACGAGAGCCCAGTGCCGAAAGCCGCCGCCGTCCCAGGATGCATATTCTGCGACCCGAACTGAATACTGCGCGAACCTCGCATACATCGCGTTGCTGCAGGGCGTGTTCGATAGCTTGCCATCTGAGGGCGAGGTTGGACGAATGGCCGCGCTCAACTGTGCGTAGTCCTGTTCGGAGACTTCGATCAATGCACATGCATCGTGGTCACCATGTAAGTCCCAGTTCCTGGATTCCGACTTGAGAATGTGGGCACTTTCGGGAAGCGAGTGGCCAGTGGCGCGCTTAAAATCGTCGGCAGAAAAGTTCGGCGATCTGCCACAAGCGACCAACTGCGCCAGGACGAGAATGGCCAAGAATTTTGCGGTAACCATGGCTGATAGGCCTAACTCTTAATTAGGCCGCATAAATGCGGTGATGTAATGCGTCAAACGCGCGGAATAACATTCTTGGTCCCCTCGCATGTGTCTGTTTCTACTACAACACATGCTTCTTCGCGCCGGCAAACGATTCCATGTGGTCATACAACGTGTCAGGTAAACCACGTCTTCTGGATCGGTCCGCGAGGCAATCCGGCTGCTGGATTGCTGCTGCCGCACAGAGCGACAAAGAGAAGCGCAGAAGTTTGGGTCTAGCTGGGGGTCACGCGACCATTCCTGATCGAGGCGCGTCCCCCTTTGCTAGCAAATCAGGAATGTCCCCATTTCACGGCCTGGACGAATGCGTCGGTGGTCGTAAGGTCGCTGTCGGGTATCCGGCGAAACTTTGAGGCAAGCTGGCGTCGCCTGACGTTCGAGGCCCGGCGCACGAGTTGCTCACCGACGATGCGGAAACCGGCTTTCTCCATTAGCTCCACGTGTGCGGAGTAGGGAAGCCGGTTGATGAGCCAGACATCCTTGCCCCGCACCAGCTTCCACATCAGGTTCGAATAGGTCCAGTGACCGTTCCATTCGCTGGCCGAGTTGTGGCACTTGAAGTCGATCTGGTGCGACATGTAGCCACCGGGCTTCAGCCACTGGTACATCGCGCGATACACCTCGGGCAGGCCGTCGACGTGTTCGAGCGTGGCCTGTGAGTACACGAGGTCCAGGGTCTCTTGCTCGACCGCGCCCGATGTGCTCCACGGCGCACGGTACTGGATCATCGAATCCTTCTGATCCGTGCGCTGGATGGATGCGCGGATATACGCGAGACGCGCGGGATCGAGCGCCTCGCGCATGCGATCGGGCGTGAGGATGTGTCCGGGGAAACGGTAGTCCTTGAGCGTCGGCGCCACGCGTGGGTACTCGGAAGCATCGGGAATATCCACCTGCTCGAGGAACAGGTCGACGAGACCATCGAAGATTGCGAGGTTGCGCGGGGTGTTGGCGTGCGCCACCAAGTCGAACGCGACGTAGCGCTCGACGCCGGTGAGCACGGCGGCAATGCCGATGCCGATGGAATCGCCGGGGCCGAACTCGGCCACCGCGCCCGGGTTCGTATCGAGATCGTTCGCCGCCGCGCACATCAGGTGCCGCAGCCATACCGAATAGCAATACCGAGCCTCGATCGTGCCATGCGTTCCGATCGAATGGCGCCTGAAGACGCGCTTTACCGGCGGAAGCTGCGCGACACCTGGGATAAACGTGGCCGCATTGAAGAGGAGACGCTTGGTGCTGATCACCGCCGAAGGTTCGCAGGACGAAGGCACGCGGGCTGTCGGCGGCGATTCCAGCGCTTATCAGACGCCGTCCTACGAGTCGCATACAATCGTCGCCGAGGGACCCAAACATGGACAACCGCCGCACGTTTCTTCAGCGATCTGCAGCCGCCGTTTCACTGGCGGCTCTCGCGGGCGCCAGCGCCGCCGCAAAAAAGAAACCCGCCCCCCGCCAGTTCAAGCTGCGTTACGCGCCGCACTTCGGCATGTTCAAGGAACACGCCGGCCCGGATCCCATCGCCCAACTCGAATTCATGGCCGCGCAAGGATTCACCGCGCTCGAGGACAACGGTCTCATGGGGCGGCCCGTGGAGCTGCAGCAACGCATCGGTGAGTCGCTCGCACGCCTCGGCATGACCATGGGCGTGTTCGTCATCGACGGCGGTGACAACTGGAAGACATCGCTCACCACGGGCGAAGCGCATTTCCGGCAGAAATTCCTCGACACCTGCCGCGTCGCCGTAGAAGTGGGCAAACGCGTGAATGCACGCTGGGCCACCGTGGTGCCGGGCTACTTCGAACGCAAGCTGCCCATCGGCATCCAGACCGGACACGTCGTGGACACGTTGCGCGCCGGCGCCGAGATCCTCGCGCCTCACAACCTGACCATGGTGCTCGAGCCGCTCTCGGACAACCCGGATCTGTTCCTGCGCACCTCGGACCAGGCCTATGCGATCTGTCGCGCGGTAGATAGTCCTGCCTGCAAGGTCCTCTACGACATGTATCACATGCAGCGCAACGAGGGTGACATCATCCAGCACATCAATCTCGCCTGGAGCGAGATTGCGTACTTCCAGATCGGCGACAACCCGGGACGCAAGGAACCGGGTACCGGCGAGATGAACTACAGGAATCTGTTCCGCCACATCAGCGGGAAGGGGTTCAACGGAGTTTTCGGCATGGAGCACGGCAACGCGAAGCCGGGCAAGGAAGGCGAACAGGCGCTCATCGACGCGTACGTCGCGGCCGATTCATTCTGAGCCAATTCGTTTCAGGAGAGTGAACATGAAAGTTCTGACTGCCTGGCAGCCGGTTGTGCTTGCCTGTCTGTCTGCGTGCGCAACCATTGCTGTTGCGGCCGATCCACCGGCGGCAACCCCCGCACCGACTATCGTTCCACTCGACATTTTCTCGGTTCCCGAGGGGCTCGAAGTTACGCTCTGGGCGCGCTCGCCCATGCTCAAGAACCCCACCAACATCGACATCGATGCGGCGGGGCGCATCTGGGTCACCGAAGGCGTGAACTACCGGCGCCACAAGGAGCGCGATCCGAAAGGCGATCGCGTGGTGGTGCTGGAAGATACGGATCGCGACGGCCGGGCCGACAAGTCCACGACGTTCGTGCAGGAGCCCACGCTCGTGGCGCCGCTCGGCATCGCCGTGATCGGCAGCAAGGTGATCGTCTCCAACGCACCCGATCTCATCGTTTACACCGACGTCGACGGCGACAGGCTCTTCAACCCGGCCACCGACGAGCGCGAAGTGCTGCTCTCGGGCTTCGACGGACGCAATCACGACCACGCGCTGCACTCGGTCACGTTCGGTCCCGACGGCCGCTGGTATTTCAGCCAGGGTAATGCGGGCGCCAACTTCACGGATCGCGGTGGCAGGACCTTCCGCGTCGGCAGCGCGTACAACCCCGTGCCGGATGGCGGCGCCCAGCCGGTGTTCGGGTCGGCGCCGCCAAGCTACTCGGGTGCGAAGAGCGACGATGGCCATGTCTACGTGGGTGGCTTCTCCGCTCGCATGCAGTCAGACGGAACCGGCGTCGAGATTCTCGGTTTCAACTTCCGCAACAGCTACGAACAGACCGTCACGAGCTTCGGCGACATCTTCCACAACGACAATGACGACCCGCCAGCTTGCCGCACCACCTATCTGATGGAGTACGGCAACCTCGGCTTCTTCTCGCGTGATGGCAAACGCACCTGGCAGGCGGATCGCCGGCCCGGTCAATCCATTCCCACGGCCGAATGGCGCCAGGAAGATCCGGGCGTGATTCCCTCGGGTGATGTCTATGGCGGCGGCGCACCCACGGGCATCGTCATCAACGAAGGCGATGGCCTGGGCAAGAAATGGCGCGGGCTGCTACTGTCGGCCGAAGCCGCGCGCAATACCATCTTCGGCTATTTCCCGAAGCCGCAGGGCGCGGGCTATCTACTCGACCGCATGGACTTCCTGACCAGCAACGCCGCGCAGCAGTTCGCGGGCACGGACTTCAAGGGCGGCAAGGTCAATTCGGAGATCCAGACCTTCTTCCGCCCCTCCGACGTCGCAGTTGGGCCGGATGGCGCCATCTACGTCGCCGACTGGTTCGATCCGCGCGTCGGCGGCCACGATGACAAGGACGACACCACTTCCGGGGCTATCTACCGCATCGCGCCGAAAGGCTTCAAGTCCGTTGTTCCCGTTTTCGACCTGGCGACCATCGAGGGCGCCATCAGGGCCCTGGAGAGCCCCGCGGTCAACGTGCGTGCAGCGGGGTTCACGTCATTGGTGGCACGTGGCGCAGCCGCGTTGCCCGCAACAGAAAAGCTCCTCGACGCCGAGAATCCCTTCATTCGCGCACGCGCGGTGTGGTTGCTGACGCGCCTGGGGTCTGCGGGGGTCGCCCGCGTCGAAGCGCTGCTCGAAGACAGGGATCCGGCCCTGCGCGTCGCCGCCTATCGCGCGCTGCGACCCGTGAATCGTACCCTGCCGAACGCCGTCCGCATGGCGAGCGATCCATCGCCAGCCGTGCGTCGCGAAGTGGCGCTGTCGCTGCGCGATGTGCCGTTCAGCGA